>ENA-UOUE01000229-UOUE01000229.1-compost-metagenome-genome-assembly--contig:-NODE-229-length-47621-cov-11.113810_pt1 | contig 47621 bp, 35 predicted proteins | sample MGYA00238146_ERZ747223 | MGnify/ENA primary metagenome ERZ747223 (study PRJEB28781, sample SAMN06268865) | compost metagenome | isolation source: single cell | place: USA: California, Emeryville, Joint...
GGTTCTGAAGACTCGAAGTGACCGGAAGCGAAGCTGCTCGAGACTAGCTTGCTGCACTGAAGCCATATTGAAGATCAACGAATGAAAAGAAGCAATTAGTTGAATATGCTCATTACTGTCATGAATTCATTTTATTCAACTTCAGTTATTAAGAAAAATCATATATGAAGCAAAAACTAAATATTGAACTCAAACAAATCTATATATATATGAGAGCAGCGAAAATGCACTTCTTTTCTCAACATAGAGCTTAGGTGAGATAGGGTGACAGTGTATCGTGTTGTAACATATCATTATGGCCTCTGAAAACTTAGTTAATAATTCATACAACTGGTAAAATTTTGTATGAATGTCGGTATTGAAAACAACGAAATGAACGATTCATACGCACTTTCTCGTCAACTCTACTTTAATAACCACCAAAGCCTTTGGTAAGAGCTCCATAATATCTATCGGATTGATCGATGGAAATAGATTTCTTGATTAATAATGATTTCTTCTTGTTGTTAGAAAGGTAAAACGATTCTTAGACGGTATTCATTGAGAGATGAGCATGCTTGCAATTATTCCAACATTTATTCAAGTGATTAAATCATATTAAACACAAAAGCGTCGCGAAAAAGTCCTGAACCCTCCGCTAGCTCATATTATTAAACTTTTCTTCAAAATTTCAGGTCTTTGCCTGTCCCAAGACGCAAAAACGCTGAGAAATTTTAAATACATAAAATCGGTTCAAGAGCAGATATTTAATTAAACAATGTACTTAAAATTTTATAATCGTGAATCATACTCAGAAATTTAAATGAGAGTAGCAGCATTCCTTGCCATTGCTCTTTGCCTCAGCGTTGTTCACGCTGACATCTACGCCGTTCTCTTGGCTGGCTCCAACGAGTACTACAACTACCGCCACCAGGCTGACATCTGTCACGCTTACCAAACCCTCATCACAAAAGGCATCAAGCCATCCAACATTATCACCATGGCCTATGACGATATTGCCAACAACAGCGAAAATCCTTTCCCAGGCAAAATTTTCAACAAACCTGACGGAGATGACGTCTATGCTGGCTGTGTCATCGACTACAGAGGCGCCGATGTCACCGCTGCTAACTTCCTCGCTGTTCTTACTGGCGACTCCACCACCACTGGCGGAAAGAGAGTCCTCAACAGCACTGAAAACGATATGGTTTTCATTAACTTCGCTGACCACGGTGGTACCGGTCTTATTGCCGTCATCGACGACTACCTCTACGCTGACCAACTCCTCGATGCTCTTAAGACCATGCACACCAAGAAAATGTACAAGAAGCTCGTCTTCTACATGGAAGCCTGCGAGTCTGGCTCTATGTTCACCAACCTTCCAACCGACCTTAACATCTTTGCTCACACCGCTGCCAACCCAGATGAGAGCTCATGGGGCTTCTACTGCCCTCCTGACGACGTCGTCCAAGGCCAAGAAATCAACAGTTGCCTTGGTGACACCTGGTCTATCTCTTGGATGGAAGACTCTGATGCCAACGACATCACCAAGGAGTCACTCGAAGACCAATACAATGCTATCCTCAAGAGAGTTGACCAATCTCATCCACAGCTCTATGGTGACCAAACCATGAAGACTGACAAGCTTTCCCTCTACCAAGGAGATAAGACAAAGCAGATGACTTGGGCTGAATGGCTCTACTACTACTTCCTTGGTTACAAGCAAGCCAAGGCTCACCAAGAAGACTCCAGAAAGGGCAAGCTCGTTCACTTGAAGGCCAAATACGAAAGAACCCAAACTCTTTCAAGCTTCAAGGGCTACCTCTCTGAATCCGAGTCCATTAAAAACTTCGACAAGACCTTCGAGAAGATCGATGGCAAATTCAACAGCACCTCTCTCTACAAGACCTCCGTTACTCTTCCAACCGATCTTAGCTGCCTCAGAAAGGCCGTTCAAACCTTCGAGTCCTCATGCATGAAGTTCACTGACTACGGACTTAAGTACACCAAGAACCTCGCTCACCTCTGCTACAGGTAACCATAGCTTTTATCGTTTATTTAGTTGACGTGATAAATTTATTAGCTACAACTTCACTGATTTCGAGGCCCTCTTCAAGAGCACCTGCACAAAGAACAGCCTTTCCTTCTAAGTAGGATAAAGAAATTAGAAAAATTCGTATGGAGCTCTACTGAATTAGAAATCACTCTTTATTAAAATAATCTATACAAATTCGAGCTATCACGTTTATGGCAGGATCGTACCCATCCTCATTGAAAACTTAATCTAAGTCATAAACTGGGAGAAAAAAAAATAAATTGAAAAGCAATAAACAAAATTATTCTTCTTTGTAGTTAAGACTCATTCCATAATGAGATAGTCCCTTAGAAAATAGCTGAAATGTTGTTTTTTCGTGTGAGATGTTGCTTTCCTATATTATTATTTAGGATAATTAATGCAATGACAGTTTAGATCTTGAAACTTAATGGAAATTTTCATGATGCTAGATAGATTTTCGATATTTCGTCATGTTGGTGTAATTCGCATCAAGCAAGTCTGACTATTTACGCAACTGGGACGGACGCTCCAATATTAATTCCACAAACTCCTGCACCGCCATTCTGTGTGCCGGAAGCGATTCTTGCGTAGCCTCCTTCACCCCAGCCAGTACCCCAGGAGTTTTTCACAATCCAGAACCCGTTTCCGTATCCCATGGCAATAATACCGTGATTCATCTGAGTTCCGCATCCTCCAGTAATTACTCCTCCGTTGTAGTACCTGAACGCTGGCTGATCAGCTTGAACTCCGACTGCTACAGGCTGCTGGCAAATCGCGGCACCGAGCGCTCCTGGGTTGTTTTGAGGAATATTTTGGAAGCCACGAAGTCTGAATACCACCACGCCTGGGTTATATCCGCACCCGCCTTGGACAGCACGATATGGGTAGCTGCTTGCGGACTGAATGCCTCTATCACGTACGTATGTGAAAGCGGAGTTCATGTAGCCTCCTCCACAACCGTGGTTTCCGTATGGACCTGAACAATCTACCAGCTGTTGTTCAGAAAACGCAACTAATTTCTTAGCGACCAGTCCGTACAGTCCTTCAAGAGCGCCTGTGGTAGAGAAAGCCCAGCAAGATCCACAGTTTCCTTGGTTTTTGACACCAGTAACGATACCTGCGCTTCTCCAATCGAGTGTAGGAGGACATCCTTTGAGGGTTCCGTTAAAAAGTGGGAGGCTTGATAATTGTTGTGTTGGAGGAATTACCAATCCGAGATTCAAAGCGCTGAACTCTTCGTCGGTTTGGGTAGCGAATTGGTTGAGACCGAGCGTCCAAGAGAGATTTTTCTGGTTGTGAGATTCGACAATTCGGTAGCTTCTTTTGAATATGGAGTATCTCTTAGAGTCTTCGACTTGTGCGAAAAGCTTGCTGTGGTTTTTCTTCCATTGGAGATAAGCGGCCTTGATCTTGGCTTCTTCAGTGAGATTTTTCGAGCTGTGAACGTTGGTTTTGAAGATAAACTCGGTGCTGAAGGTGTCAGCGTTAAAGAGCGAGTAAGTCGCAATTGATGCGACCATAGCTAACGCAATGAGAGCTATGAGTCTGGTTTTATTCATTGTATGAATTTTAAATTCAAGTGATTGATTATACAAGACTTTATATATTCAGGCTCAAGATCGACTTTAGATTCAGAGGTACATTCTGCTCTGATAAATTGCCATGAAGAGAAAAGCAAAACATTTGCGTCAGTTGAAAAAAATGTCGTTTAGAGATGCAGATAACGAATGAAACTTTGTTCAGCTCAGCGTTACTGTTAGCATAATTCACATTGGATATTATAGCATCAAGATAATAGTGAACGTTTTCTTTCATTGGAATAACCAAAGAAATCTCTCTTTTTTTCTCTCTTTCTCTCTCGGTATTTTCTTAAAGGCTAGTTACTTTCAAAATCCTCTTAATCCAGCCACCAGTATACACCCAACCCTCCTTCGAGGAAACACTCAAACTTTTCTTGGTGCAAATTCTCATTTGCAATTGAAATTAAAAAGACTAACTATGAATACTTTTGAAACAAAAATCATTGTAGCTGCAATATATGCTGTGCTATTTTCCATGCTCAGCAATAGAAGAGTATCTCTAAAAGCGGATTACAGTAAGATGTCCAGAGCAAGGGTATAGAAAAACTCGATAATAGCTCTGCAACGCAACCAATTCTTTAGTCGATTGCTTGTAATTTAATTCGATAAGCGGTCCCCATACAGCCTTGAGTAACACGTCTTCTTGAACCAACTTCGCTGTCGAAATCGTATTTGAACATAGCAAGAAAATTTCTTTTTCATAGCGGTGAATACACCCAAATTGAAACATCCCTGCCAGCTTCGCATGCTCTTGATTCAATAGCTCAAAGTTTCGGCTGCTGTTTGGATTCAAAAATAAATCAAACTTGTTTTCCAACTCTGGAATATTCGACCCAATAAACGTGTAGTACACCTTATTCTCGGACCCTCCAACAAACAAATACTCTGAACGACCGATTGGCAGGAAATTCAAACACCAGCCAAAGGTCGCCAGCTCCATCTTTCCAATTTTTTGGGCTTTTTGATACTTATCAAGTTTGATGAGTAGGACGAAAGCCGGGTTAAGAAGCGCCAAAATATCATAAGTTTTTGAGTAATCGGCCCTATAAAACATGTCCTCTGAGTTACTTTGAAGGAGAACTTCGATTTCCCAAACACCAAGTCTGATGAAGTGCACTTTGCCTTTAGCGGTGGTGCAAAGGACTAACACATTGCGAGGCTCAACGAAAAATAGACTGCAAATGGTGTAAGGGCAGACTACATGGCGAATTGATTTGAAATTTCTGCCTTTAAATTGCGTGAATTTGATATGATTAGCCTTGCACGATGAAATTATGAGTCCGCGCTGTGGTTCCACAAGAAGACATTTGATGGGTTCAATATGCAATTCGACCACGAGCAATAGCTTTGAAGTTCTTAAATGAAGGAAGAAGAGCTTTCCTTGGGCTACTTTTTCTGTTTTAGAGCGCGATATTGTTCCAGTTGTAATTATCAAGTTCCTTGCTTTGAAAACATAGGTGGCTCTGATGCTGTGCTCAATGGAATTGTAATGTTTCTGGGCGATGTGGCCTGAAGAGGCGTTAAGGAGGGAACATTTTGATGACCTTTCATTCATTATGTTTGATTTCTCTGTCTCATTATTTGCTATTGCTAATTGGGTTTGATTCAATTGAATCGAACTTTCAACAATAATTTTACACCCAAAGCGGCTACTATCTAAGCAGGCGTTTCAAATTAGGGTTGAAATACTCAATCAATTTAGGACATTCAATGCGAGTGATTATTCGCTGGGAGCAAGTATCCCGGTCTAACATATTCATTTTTCATTTTATATTTTTTTCAATTTCAATGGCCATAAATATCAGTAAACGATCTATTTTCACACAAAAAAGAGTCCTTACTGGTATCAAGCATCTAAACAACTAATTCCTGGAAGATCTATATCTTGTTTTGGCCCGCTCACGTTGTTTTCTTCTTCGATTCAGTTGGTTCGCCATGTTTCCATAACCAAAGTGCTTTCGCAAAATAAAACCCTAGACCCGCCAAGCCAAAAGCCGCGCCAAGGAAAATCGGTGTGCTGATCGATGTCCAATCCATTGGCAAATAAACAGGTTTTCCATAAGACACCGTCCAGTAGTAATTAAGACCGGAATAGATAACTGCAACAATCGGCAGCCAAACCACTCCATCTCTCGCACGGAAGCCAACATGGTTCAGGTAAGACTCCAACCATATCTGGAACGGCACGATCAAATGGGTACCAACGCAATAGACTAATATCTCTTGAGCAAACTCGGGGTGCTGAGCGAGCATTTTGTTCATTTGAGGAAGAAGGAACCCCCAGAACATGAGACAGATGACGAATAAAGAGCCGACGCAAAGTTGGAACAGTATGTGCAAGAATCTGAAGAAAGGAGTGATAGTAGAGAGGGTGTGTCCTTTTTGCTGTGGCAAAAATGACAACGCAACGATCACCCAGAAGTATACAACGGCTGCAAAATTGCCCCATACAGTCATGTAACAGTACATCGGGAAACTGCCGGCCATTGGTATCCAAAGACGCATGAAGACGAAATAGGTAGAACTTACGAGCCCAAGGACACGCAATCCTAGCAAGAATCTCCGTGAAACTTTGTGAGGAGAGAAGAAATCGACTCTAAGCTCTGGACAGTCGAGATGAGTCCCTACAAGTGTTGGTTTTTCCATGTAAGACTGAAATTCAACAAATCTTTGATTTTATTATGAAAATTGAATCTTATTAGTTCTAATGAGCTGAGATGAATTTTCGGCACCTTTGAATCACCCCGAGATGGGTGGATTATGAGTGGAACAAAAAAAAATTAGAACTAGAACTATAGAAGTGTTTCCTGACTGATGCCTGCGAGGCCTGAGGATAATTCCTAAAACTCCAGTTCGTTCTCCAAGCAGATTAAACAAGTCACTCATGTTAACAGAGCTATTAGATACTGCATTTGTCTTCTTATTAAACTTCCAATAGCATTAATATAACCCTTCTGTCTCAGTCATTGTTTAACGCAGAAACTGCGATAATCTTAATATCGCAGTTCTAGATAAGGAATTTTTTGAACTCCTAACAAAAGCAAAGAGAATTGTTCCAGCAGATAGACAGCGGGACAAGTTTGAACCGGCTTTAAGCTTTATACAAGGCCAATTAAAGAAAAAGATTCATTTCTTAAAGCGTGCGCCAGATGAGTATTATCACAACATTCTGAATCTTTAATAACACACAATTAATTTAATTCAGCAAATTCGATCTGATCCTAGCCCATCCAAGATGATGCCTGCTGTAAAAAAAATATACTATGGTACAAGCTCTTATCACGAACCGTTAGCCCCCGACTCTAAAAAAGGAAGATCTGACCAAAACAGAAGATAGCTCAACCATTCAGTACGAAGAGAACAAAAGTATACCATCAAATTTTGTAATTACAGTGCAATTATCAAAAAGCAGGCTCTGGCACGCAGGCTACAATCGCTTGCTGTACCCCTGCAAAGATCAGACTCTCAAAATTAGGAGTCTCAAATAGCCTTTGGTCAAGAGAGTTTGACGGTGGACCCAACATCTATTCTGGTGACTTTAACTATTACATATCTTTTTATAATCTCGTTCGCCAGGATACTCATATCTCGAGCCCATCCCGGAGTTCAATTACCTTATTTCTGTCCAACACCTTCGTGAGAAAGGAGCGGGAATGGCAGTTTTTGATACCTCAGACTCACTCTATCCAAAGCTATTCGAATTTGAACTACAAAAGCCTGGTAGGACTCTTTTTTCACTCAAATATTCTCAAAGATCTAAGGCATTAGTTTCGGAGGGGATTTCGCTTACAGTCGAAAGAAAGGACTATTTGCTTTTACGAGTTTGAGGTTGCACATTGGATATCACTTGTTCGACTGCGACACACTTAAAATCATCAAACGAGCCAAATGGCAACCTCGTCATAATGGTACTATTCTTGTATGGACTATTTATATGTTCTTTCAGGTGTGCTTACAGGGCTCGATTTTGATCCTTCTGCAAATCGAATGATAACTATCGATCTGAATGGAGAAGTGGTGGTCTCTAATATGTATACTGATGAGCAAGCTGCACATTTCGTAACTGGACAGAAGCAAAGTATGAATACGAATGATGCTAGAAAAGTAGCTCTTGATATCTAGATTATTGGAACAGGTGCCGGGCTAATCCTCTTGCTGGTAATCCGACAGTTGCGCTGAGGTTTGGAAAGTTTGGCTTCAACCTTATTGATTTAGAAAAGTTGAGTTTTGTTCATGAGGAGCATTTAAAGATAGACAATAATAAATTTTGTAAGGTTCCTTTGAATAATGTTGTTTATAATATCGCTTTCATTCAGGGACGAGGTGGATAGACTGGCGAAACGATGGAAATTTAGTAGCTTGTTGTGCTTATGACAGTATTTTGCTATATGACCGAAGAGAGGGAAAAATCGCAGCACAGAAGTTTATGAAAATTCATTCAGCAGGTACAAATACTTTCAATTCATTCGATGAAAACTAATTAAATATGATAATAGATATTAACTCAGTGAGATGGGATGCTAATGGCGAGCTATTGGTGACGGCAAGTGATGATTATTCTGCAAAAGTTGTTGATTTCAAAACGTCTAAAGTCATCTGGACAGTCAAGTCTCTTCCAGGTAAAAAACCTTTAGGAGCCTCAGATCAATTGGTAAAATTTTTTTCAATAGGAAAAGCGTATTCTGCTTGCTTCCTTTAGAGGTTACTGATCAATTGACATATATCATTGCTGTGCTTAGTTATCGACAAGGTAGAAATCTATCATATAGTTTTTTCAGTATACAGCGAAATGAGCTTTCGAGAGTATTGAAATCTAACTGTAAGAATGTATAGATTCTTATTGTTTTGTTTTGAATGTGAGTGTTGATGGCCCTCGTTTACTCTCTGGATGGAACAATTAGCTCTTCTAATATAAATTGTTTCATTGCTTTATTATTCATTGCTTGATTACTGAGCAATGAGCAGCGACGACATAAGCAAATAGTTCATCCAAAGCGCAATTATTTTATTCCTTTCAGCGGGCTGGGCAATCGCATTTATGGTTGTCGTAAACAGAGTCGACAGAACCACAGCACAGACATCCCAATCCAATTTGGTGTTTTTGCGAAGTGGATTCACAGCGTTTCATTGATTGCTTTGGTTGTCCTTTTTTGCTATGGTTACATTCTTGGATTTCTTGGCGATGAAGACGCATAATCAAATTCTTTAGTTTAACAAATATTCAGCTGCTACATGTCAAGCTGTGCATTCATAAAAAATTTCTGAAGCCATAATTCTTATGAACTAGCACTACTGTAACTAATCTTAACAATCTTAACAATACACTAAATCTTGCCACGCATAATTAAATAATTTCGAACGGCCATGAGTAGCAACAACAACATCAAACAGTTTCGCATTCTAATCATCGAAGGCGCGATCAGCATAACCATCTCAGCGGGCTACGCGATCGCATATATGGCTGTCGTAAACGGAGTCGACAGAATTACATGCACAGGGATCCCAATGCAATTTGGTGTTTTTGGAAAATGGGCTTACATCATTGCATTTATTGTTTCGGTTGTCCTTTCTGGCTGTGGCTGCTGCATTCTGGGGCGTGCTGGCGATGAAGACGCAAGATCAAACCCTTTACTTGTGTGCCGCGGGCTTCTTGCCAAATTGAACAGCATCTTCATGACGGTAGTGTGGGTATATGCTTGCATAGCATTAGCAAATCGAGATACATGTCAATCGAGAGGGTTAGTGAATCTTCTTTGGGTTACAGTGCTCGTGCCAGTTTGTATTGTGGTTCTTGGGTGCTGCTGTTTCTGCTGTATGCTTATAGTGATAGGAACAGCTCAACCCGCATCCCCGAGTGGATTCGTGGCTGATCGCTCCGGACAAGGCCAGCAGCATGTAGAATTACTAGAACTGAGAAGAGCGTTGCAAGAAAGATCTGAAGCTATTAGAAACGCTTGATATATTGAAAAATCTTCATGTTTTTTTCGTTGTTAGCAATTTTCTACGTTTCATGCTCCTAAATTACTTCGTAGGTATCTTGCTGTTTAGGAGTTTATGGTGAGTTGGCATTTTTTTCAATAAGAAAGAGTGTATTCTACTTGCTGGCTTCTTTTAAAAGATACTTATTCAAATCGTTTTGTTAGAAGTAATATTTCTTCAGAGATGAGGCAGAATTAACTTAAGCTTTTTATGTATTAAGCGATATAAGCTTGCGAAATGACGACAGAGCTAATAATTTTCATTAACGTTTGAGAAAAGAAATCAATAGTTAAATGTGAGTGCAATAATAGTTGCATAATATACAGGAAAAACGTTTTTTTAATATAAGCGGAGCTTTTACCAAAAATAAAATTTGAAAATACAAATCAGCCATGAGCAACAAAGCAACTGCATATATTACCAACGGATTAGAAGTCTTACTTCCGGCGGCTTTTGCAATTGCTTACACGTTTGCGCTTAACGGCCTCGATGGAACACAATGCTCAGGCACTCCAGTACAATTCGGCGTTTTTGCGAAATGGTCGCAAATTATCTTAATTTTTGTCTCTCTTGCCAAATTCTACTGCAATTACTATCTTTTAAACGGCGCTGGTGGCAGAGATCCAATCGCGCGGCTCGTATCGTCATTCCGGACAACACTCAAAACAACTTACGGTATTCTCATGTTTATTATTTGGATATATGCTTGTATCGCGTTAGCAAATCGCCACACATGCGAATCACGAGGATTAGTGGACCTTATTTGGGTTCTCGTGCTTTTCCCAGTAATTCTTCTTGCACTTCTTTGTTCCTGTGTGTGTTGCGTGATGATGGTTGTCGGAACAGCTGAGCCACCCAGCAGATTCCTTGCTAATAGGACAAGAATAGCAGAACACGTGGAATTATTAGAACTGAGGAGAGCCCTGCAAGAAGACGCCCGCCAATAAACAAGCTCTTACTTCCTCTTATATTATTGCTATTACCTTTAAATCTTCTTACTTCAACCAGAAATTTGCAGCTATGCAAGTTCTTTTCTTTTTTTTGTTATGAAAGAGTTAGTTATTTTAGCAGATCTTGATCGGCTTCCATTCCTTTTCGGCCGAGCGTTGTGAGATTTTTTAATTTTTTTTTTATCTGTTGAGCGCTTCTATCATTTATTGTGCTTTCCCATTGATAAGGTAGAATTTACGTAATGGGCGTGTTAAAAAACACCTTGATATACTCAATATTCGTTACCCCAGACCCATAAAGCCAATATGAAACTCAGGTTCCTCTGCATCACTGCGGTTCCTAAGTTGTAACCCCTTTTCACCTCAAATTCTTTTGACTTTGAGTCGCAATCTCTTTTTCCAATTTTTGTTGGGTCTATGCACCCTCATCATAGCGAATATCTCAAGTTCATTTTCTGCCGTAGATAAATTTATTTTTTATTGATAAGAGCAAAAGGAAGATCCTTCAATTATGATTTCAAACTTCATTGAGCGAATGGCCAGCGGGATGGTACTTTGCGGCGGTGTATTAGTAGGAGGAGCTCTTGTATTGGACAATTTTACTTTTACCGTGAAGCCTGGCCAAAGAGGGTTCGTTCGTGAAAACTATTTCGATTTCTCTAGCCGAGGCATCCTCAACCCAGGCATCCACCTATACATCCCTTACCTCCAGGTATCATCTAAAGCTTTTACCTTTTTCACTAATAAAATTCCCTCTAGGAACCTGCTGTCTATGACACCAGCATGCAATCAAGATTGATTTCCTCCTGGTTCGCTACAAAAGACGCTTATACAGTCAAAATCGACTGCAAGGTGCTTTACCAGCCCCTAGAAGAGATGATTCCATCGTTGGACAAATCATACGGAAAAGATTACCAAAACGATATAATACCTCTAGTGGTGACTCAGGCTCTTAATAAATACATATCAGAAAACGACGGAGCAACCCTTATGACCAACAGGAAGCTAATTAATCAGAAAATCCTTGAAGAAGTATCTCTGAAATCCTCAGAATATGGAATAAATGTTGATAACCTTGTATTAACTAACCTTAGCCTCGAAAGAGAGGATGTGATCACTCCGAAAAAGCCCAAACTCAAGTCCAAAAAGTTCTAACAAATAAAGCTTTTCATCAAAATTCGTATTGATTTGTTTTCTATTTTTGTGTATCTATATATATAAGTGTATCTGCAGTGTTGTCTGACGAATGTGAAAGTTTATCACAACATCGCTCCGAAAATAAAAAGGTCGCATGCGCAGAATAGGCTATTATATCATCTAAGACTAGATAGAACCATTGCTTTATTTTACATGACGGTTAGAATGCATGAAAGGCGGATATTGAGTATAAATAGTGGATAAATAATTTACACATTAGACTCAAAGAAAGAAATAATGTATGTGAAAGTTGAGAAAGTATTCTCAATATGCAATTTAATTCAAATTTTGCTTTTTCTTCATTATCTGCACTACTCAGATAGGTAGGTATATTAGGGTCGGTCTAGCGATCTCGTGTTGGGAAAGGCGTAGTCTTCAAGAATTTGCCGAAATTGTAGTTGTCCATTTTGATCGAATCAATATTGATTTTATCATCACGAGCCGTGAATTTTGCCTCACATTCATCCTTTGACTCTAAATTATCCCAAGCGTCTGTTTTAAAAGCCGTAGAAAAAGAGCTAATCGGTATTCTTTTCTTAGGACTTAAATTTGTATTCCATGTATCCACACTAGTCCTGTCTGCCTCTGGCGACTTATCGAATTCATTTTTTAGGGCCTCGTCAAGCTCGCTATCGTCATAATCTGAAAGGATGGTGGCGACGCTAAAACCGGAGAGATTCTCGATGATTTGATCAGCAGTTATTTTTTTACGGTCTCTGCGTTGATTTTCCGAGCATGTCTCACCAGCAGAATACTTTAGTAACGACAAAAAAGTGCTTGGGACGGCGTTTTTCCTTGAAGTGTAAGCTTCAAAATCAACTCCTTTCAGCCATGGATGAGCTAATAGCTCGGCGCTTCCTTGCTGAGCACCAAGACGCGTATTAGGGTCTTTTTTGGTCAGCAAAGAAATGAAATCTTTAAGCTCTTTGCTTCGAGCATTTGTAATGACGGGCTCTTCATTCAGAATTCTATCTTCGCTGTACATATTTCTGCTGAAAGGAGTCTTTCCTTCTGAAAGCTCATAAGCTATGATGCCGAGACTATAGTAATCGATGGCATATGAATAGCCTTTTCTTAATAACATCTCCGGCGACATATAACTAAAGAAAGCATTTAGTGAGGGAAACAAATTGTAAATGTACTCAGGAGTGCCACAGTGCAGCTTGAGGACTTTGCCTTTGCTCGGTCCTCGGCAAGCGAGACCCATATCGCAAAGGTAGACATGTCCGTTCTCGTCGAGTAAAACATTATCGCTCTATTTCAAGTTATGAGTGAAACCGTCATGAAATTAATTACTCACCTTTAGATCACGTAAAACATAACCAGTGCGATGGATAAAATCGATCGCCGCGATTAGTTCGCAAAGAATATGACGAATTTCTTCTTCGGATAGACTCTTTGACCTTCGGATAAATTGTTTGAGGCTGCCACACGGCTTATAGTCCATGATGAGATAGTAATGATGTTTCTATTGAAATGGCATTAGAACAGTGCGAATTGAATTTTCAGCTTACTGTTTGAAATGAACTGATCAGATTCACAATGAAAGGCGATCGTAGATTTAACATATTCGATCTCTCTCCCAAAGCCATGTGTTTCTCGACTTCAGCACTACCATAGAGTCCTTTTTGAATTTGCTTGATAGCAACAAATACCCCATCTTTTCTTCTCCTTGCTGAAGTTAAAATTCAAATTTCAAAAATTTGAACGATGGATTTTACCTAAGAAAACATCTGAAAAGCCTCCTTGTCCAATAAAACTAATGTCTTCATATTCAACGGCTTTGCCTTTCTTCCCAGACCGATCAGAAGAGCCAACTCCTGGATCATAAGCGGTCCAACTTTTTAGCGTAATCTTCTCCGGCAAAAAGCCCAAATGTGCCTTTGGTTTTGTGAGAAGATAATTCACAAGGGGACTATTGCTCTTATCGCATGACACAAGGAATGATGTTTGACATTGGAGTTTGTTAGCACTCATCCAAGAACAATACGCCTTGGTGAGCCAAGCTACATCATAGCAAGCGAGCTCCTTTCTGGGCACACTGAGCTTTTTTGAAGAATTACCCGCTTGAAATACGATCTCGACGGGAGTATCAATAGAAGGTTGCTGTGTCAAAGGAGCTGAAACCCATGCGCGCTGGCTTTGGCTCGCTTCTGCGGTCAAGCGGGTCTCACCAGCTACAGGGTGTTGGAGGCTGAGTTTGTAAGCACGTGACATTTTCTGAAGAAAATTTGCAAATTATATATAAGCAATTGGAAAAATCTCGCGATTTATACCTGTGTTCTCAGTGATGCTTGAATAAATTCACTGTATGGTTTTTATTAATTTTTTAATGATCTAATCGAATTCCAGCAACGCGAATTTTTCAAAAATGTTCCTTTTATTTGAAACACCTAACATTTCCAACTTTAGAATTCGAGGAAGTGACACACCAAAACGAACTCGGCAGGCTTAGCAATTTCAAAATAGCATCTTATTCGTTGCTTTGATGAGAAAGGCGAAGGTGAATTGGAAGTCTATTTTTCGTGGTAGTAGTGAGAAATGGAGCGTTGCTTTTTTAGTGATTAAAATTAACAAATTTCGGAAAAGCTTGCTTGAATTAAATTTTATCTTTGGAACACGGAGATTTGAAATCGGATAATTCCATGGAGATTATATTCCTAAAGAATAATTTTACAAAATGCCAAACCACGACAACGAGTTGAAGAAATTGTTCCTGGTAAATATTCTTTTTTACCATCAGAGAAAGTGCAGAGGGTTGTATCTCATTCATGAAACAGCATGAAAAAAGCTTTCTTCATCGGCTGATCTTGATAGTGGCACTCGATGAGCCTGATTTGTATTTTGAAAGAAAAACGTTCCTATCAACATCTAAGGGTTTCCTGAAATGAGATTTCATAGGATTCAAGAATTCGACCTAACCGACGATAAATTGGGATATATGAAACTGTCTGCTCATATTTTGGAAAATAGTTTGTAGGGAGGCAGCGCGGGAGTGTGGTGGTTCCAAGAAGGAGAAGGAAAAATGTTCCGATTCGAGAACACATTTTTGTGGGTACTTAATGATGAATTAATTTACAGGAAATTTGCCTGTCTGTGTGTTCCAAAATTAATGAATTTAGAACACCAGATTATCAGCTTTTGGTCTTTTTCCGAAAATTAATAAATAATTCCTAAAAACGAAATTTTAGTTCAGAACGCTCTGCCACTTCATCAATTTTGTCGTGTGACTTGTCGAGAAGTAGGTAGCTAAGCTCAAACCACTTCCCATAAATTTTTTGCTTCAGGAACAGAAATTAATCGAAAACATGCCTGTTGCAGCATGAGAAAGCTGCTTCTTTCATCAACTTTTTTCTTCGATACGAATAAGCAGTTAACCTACATCAAGCCATATCAAAAGATCAAGAACAAGAAATATTTGTACTTGTAGCCATGTACTAATTATGTGCTAGCTGATGTTCAAAAGGTTCAGAGCATGCAAATGGCTGGGATTTCAACTCCATCATCAATTATTGTGTTTATTCATTAACTTTAGAACAAGCAATTGCAGATAAACTTGTCGTTAATTTTTATGATTCAAGCGGTTTTACAAATACCCGCTAAATAGACAATTAAGAAACCATTTAATTTAATATTTATGGCTTGTGAAAAGGCTCATATGTCGCTGGGTACTCTTTTATCGTCTCTGGAACAGCCCAGTCGCAGTCGGTCTCTATCCCAAGGTTATCACTGTGCATTTTAATTCTGAAGAACCCTTCTTCACCCCAGTAACTGCCCCACGAGTTTCTGCAAATCCAATACTCTGTGCCATCTTCAGCGACTCCCCATCCAATGACATTCACGATGTGAGTAATATAATACCACCACGTCTTCTGACTCAAAATTCCTCCTTTGTAATTCATTAGCTTTGAAAACGAATCAATTCCACATGCGATCGGTCCTCTGGCGTAAATCTCAGCTTTCATTTGATCAGCGCCTTTCACCTTGCCATACTCAACAATCTTCCAGCGATGGAACTTTTGGACTCCCCAGCAATTTTCATCTCCTGATTTCCCAGAGCCAGGCTCACTGTAGCAGTTCTTGCATTCTTGAACTGCAGAGCAGTCGTAGCTGTCAGGATCAGAGGCAATGTACCCTTGACAGGTTTCTTCAGGAATGCCTTTCTTCATGCCGTACTCATAAACCCCGATAGGATCGCCGCCCCAGCAGGTGCCTCCTGCATGGCAATTTATGATTGCTTGAGGAGATAGCGCGATTTGAGGCCAGGAGTTGTTCCTCAAGATATTGATTCGGTCAGAAATACCAGACGTCGCGGCCTGCGCCCAGCAGGACCCACAGTATTGAGGAATATGCTGGTTCTTTCTCCACGAGAGATAATTTGTTCCATTGACGTTTCTCCAGTCCCATTCCTTTGGAATATCAGCGGGTGTTAAATATTCATAAGGACGCGGTGAGATCACGTGTTCTTGGTCACTTTTCACGATCTTGTACTCTGATTTATCCATCAATTGCCTAATTTTGAGAGGAAGCAGACCTGACTTGCTGGAGGTTTTGTTCTTACGCTGTTGGGTCCAAGTATCGACCGGAACTGCGAAATCGCAGCTTTCTTCGATTCCCAAATGGTTTATTCCTCTCACGATTTTAAAGAAACCCGCGTTGCCCCAATGCGTGCCCCAGGAGTTGCGAACCCACCAATATTTGGTCCCGTTTTCAACGCCCCAGCCCACGATGGAAACCGCGTGGTCAATTTTATACTCTGTAGCGTTTGTCTGGAAGACACCGCCGCTATAGTTCAAAATATAGCTGGAATCAATACCGCATGTGACTGGTCCTCTTTGGTGAACTTCATTCATTATCGCTGCTTCAGAATTGGGCAGTGGTCCATATTCATCGATGGTGTAGTAGTCCCATTCATCGGGTATCCAACAGCCAAGGAAAACCTGGCAATTTTTGCAGATGATGTCAGGAGTGCAACCCAAACCGTTCGTGTGGCCTTTGCCTTGATATGGAGAGCAAGTTTCATCGACAATACCATATTTATGAATATACGCGTATGCCTGCAGAGGACTTCCTCCAGCGCACCCTTGATCAGGATTCTCGCAAGAGAGCAGGACCTGAGGCGCGAGGTCAATGTCGGGCCAGACAGCCTTTCTCATGATCTTGATTCTATCAGAAAGTGCCGAAGTTGTGGCAAAAGCCCAGCATGCTCCGCAGTATTGCGGGGTATTTTGGTTCCTTCCAACAGTGAGATAGTTGACGCCGCTGACGTTGCCCCAGAAGAAATCGGTTGGGAGGTCTTTCAGGTCAGGAATTGGTAATTGCGTTTTGATGTTCGAAGGAGGGTTGCTCTGACGGACGTAGCAAGGTGCTCTCCGTTGTCCTTCGGATAGAGAGAAGGTTAATCCGAGGAGAAAAATGACGAAGAAATGATTTCTCATCTTAAGTTCGGAGTTTATTCGAATGTGTTTTAATGACACTACTCTTGAATTAAACAGATGTTAAGTTGCTTATTTATTAATTAGAATCGAGAGAATTACCCTATGGAATCAATGAAGGATTATTCTAAATTCTGTTCGTTTTAGAGATGAAGCTCGGGTTAATTCTAAGATGATCGAAGTTGTGTCTCAGCTCATGAGTATTCATAGCGCATGTTTTTGCTAGGATATCAGTGTAAAAGATGCAGGAGTGATGAATGAGGAAATGACTTTCAGCAACCATGAAAGTAATAGAAAGAGCATGAGGGAGTGTTCAGGTGAGTTGTTATCGGCGATGCTAGCGACTTCGTAAAGGGAATTACATCAGCAGCTATTTGAAAGGGGAACCAAAAAACGAAAACGGACAAAAGAATATTCATTTAATAAGTTATTTTAAACAACTACCTCTCTGTTCAAATGTAGATGTATAACAAAGATGTTTGAATTGCTTCACTTTGCTTGTTGAGGGAGATTTATCTACTAATAGCATCAACATCTCAAGTTAATTTTCGTTCAGGAAATGTTGTTATGTTGTTAGCAGTCTGGTAAATTTCTCTGCCAGGAAGGCTGATTCTATCACTCATAGTTAGTAGTTCATGGTATGTGGAGCATGTACTACGGAACTGCACTGTGTGATCATTTTTGCGTATTGATACACTATTGATATTTTTATCAAGCTAGCCAATCAGAATTTAACAAATGTCTGATGAGAAAAATAAGTTTTGAGCCTGTGATATAGAGTGCACCTCCTACCCTCTCTTACCTGGAAACATACTACATTTAATTTTAAACGCTATATGCAAAAAAGGGACAAACAGCATACAGATATATTTGAGGCTGCAATTTTTCGAAACTTCGGCAAACTACTTTACGAACCAGAGAACACCACGAATAGCAATAACGATTCAACGTCCTTAACATGATTTCTATAAAAACAAATCTCAGTAGAGCTAAAACTGACCCAATTCTGCTCTAAAGCTCCATACACACATCTAGCATTTCTGAAAGCAAATAACGACATTTACAACAAAGAACTTTGACAAACTTTATAAGTAATGTCTCAGTTCCAAAGAATCTGTTTAGTAATTGTTAGATATAGCCATTTCTTTCTTTCAGACACGTTGCAACTTTCAACACTGGAACAAAATTATCTCTCATAGAGACCCCTTTCAACCAACTATCGCATGCACTTCACATGAATCATTTCACTCAAAGATTGTCACAAGCGTGCGCTGAACTTAGAAGCTGTACTTGAAATGTGAAAAATTCTGTACAGCCTATTTTTGCTACATTTGGAGCACATGAAGCTTATTGATTAGAACACAGAGGTTCAATCAGCTAAAAATGGAAATGCTTAACGGAATCCTTTAAAACCTCCTCCCATTTGAATAAAGCATTATCAGAAGTCTTGAGGGAGAAAATCGACTCATTAAATTAATTAAATCGTCAATATGGCTCAAGTTGAGGGGCTTCGGATATTTAAACCTTAGATCTACAAACCTAATAAAAAAAAAGCATTCAGAAAACAAAAACCAGAAAAAAGAATCGTAATTATGGGAACCGATATCTCTGTCCAAAACAGAAGCAAGCAAGGCATCATGGTAGAAGTCTGGACCAAGGGTCGCGGATTCAAAGTTGGTGACTGGGGGATCCCAGCTGGTGGCGAAGGCAGCAGGAAATTCGAAGCTGTCTGGTACGACCTCTGCGTCATTGCTGGCGACAAGAGAGAATGGATTGGAATTTACGGTGGAAACGCTGGAGGCAGCAACCTTTACTACGATGGAAATACCCTCGGTTTCCGATAATTTGCTAACACATTTAATAGCCTTTATATTGATTGTTAGTCTTACATCCTCTTACTTAAATTGGCTCCAGGGTAAGTTCTAAAAATTCATTTCGAAAAATGATCGAGTAAAAAATTATTTAATCACAGTCTTTTCGAGTCAATTTTGAAGGAAACAACGAAATAACAGGAATTGATCGGATAAATTTAATTAGTTGACAAAGCACTCTGATGATATTTTCATGTGTACAAAGGGAAAATTTATAAAGATGGCATTCGTTAAGGGATCTAACAGATTTGATTATAAGTAACAACACTGATTATGAGCCCCTACAGTTTTGCTAGCTCTCCCAAATGATAATGGGTTTAAGTAAGAAATCAAGCAGTTTTATTTACGTAGTTGTATGGACCTGTTAAACGCTCAATGTGCACATCCATTCTGCAAGTAAAAGCAAAGATGTTCAGCCCAGGAGGAGGTTAAAATTGAAATTTATCTTTCTGAAAAATTTCAAAACTTGGAGGAAAAAGAGTCCCAAAAACTTAACTGCCTTTGATTTTCTCGATATTCTGGCTCAAAGTGGACCTCAGAGCAGTTTTTATTTTGAATTTTCGCTTTTCAACTCAATCCAATAATTCTACATCACAATCAATATTTTGGTTTCAACTCGAAGGATTTTTGACTTTCGAACTCACAATTTTGGACAATGCAGCTAATTCTTCTTTCAAAACAATTATTCTGGAATTCAGAAAACAGGAAAAACAAAAAGATCTCTTTGATGTATTGAAAATTTACGACACGCCAAATTTGAAGAACACCCCGAGATGATAAACTACTTCTTTGCCTGGTAAGAAAGATAAAGTTGAACCATAGAGAATAACGACCAAGAAAACTCGAAACTAATAAGACCCTTGCTATCAATTCGAGGCTAATTCAGAGCTCTGGGCTGAAGTAATAACTCTCATTTATTGTTTTGTTAGCCCAACGGCTAAGTTAATTTACTCTCAAAAACCCATTTGGTAGTGATTCTGCATTTCCATGAAATAATCTAATTCCAATTGATGTTTCCTATCGAACTAAAATCGTCCACCGCAAAAGAATTTAATATTCCGATAATCAATTTAACTGTATAAAAACATGTATTACTTAAATAGGATCAGCAAAGCAAAAAAATGAAAAAACATAGAATTCCCTTCAAGGATCATACTTATTTGTAAAGGTTTTGGTTTTGTACTCCAAAATAATTTGACACGTTAGAAGTCCTAATTGAATTCTGTAATGGCAATTCGGATCTGTTGATGCTGACTTGATGCATTTGCAGCCAATGATAATATAGCAAATTACTCGCTAATGGAGGCGAAATATTAACAATTCCAGAAAAATTCCGTTGCGAATAAGGAAAGACGGGCTGAATCCTTGGTTCCTGGCCATCCCGCATCTGAGCCAATTCAGCTTGATGACTAATTTCCAGCTTTTCGGGCTTTAGAGGCTCTTCATTAAACCATTCTAATTTTGAGACACAATCATTTGGATTGAGGGTACTGCGGTTGCTGCCACCTTTTTCTAATTTCATTTTATCATGCTCTTCTTCAATTTTTAGGTTCTCATGTAACGGTTCGCTTTGAAGAGCTGGTGCTTCTTGTTTAACCAATTTATCCACCTTCAGGTCTTTCTCTTCTTCATCAAGTTTCTCATTTGCAAGTACCGTAAGCTTCTTCTTCTTCCGTTGTCTTTGATGAATTTTATTGATTCTCCCTTCCTTTTTGTAGGTTTCAATTATTGAGCAAACTGTCGTGTAACTTAGTCTGAGCTTTCTTGCCACCTGAAGGAGAAATAAGTAAAGATTTTTTGTAATTCCAGGAAGTTTGATACCAATGCTTTTGATGCTTTGTCATCAATGATTCTGTGTACGATTTCAGCTCGAGTTTCATTTGAGATCTTCTTGTAGCGCTGGTGCTGCTCTCCATTTTTCTTTTTTGAAGGCGATTTGAGAACCTTGAATTGCGTTTTATTGTCTGATTTCAGTCCGATTGGAGCGAACTTGCCTGTGGCCTTCGAGCTCCTCAATCCCCGGGATTCCATTTATAGGAAAAATTTGAATTATAAAAATCTTAGCGCTGATGCTAGAGAATGAACCCAGGAACTAATAATTCGGTTGCTTCAAAAAATCGTTCTTTTTTCTATTACGATAGCGATAAAAAGGCTCGATGATTGATAGAGATTGAATCTTTCTCTGGAATTTTATCGTTTGAATGATTCACAATAATTTCCAATCCAAATCAGAGAATTTCAGAACCTAATTTACCGGTCCTTTATTTATAATAATTTAATCGTTTAAAATTATTAATGCTGTGCCCTTTGTTAATAGGAAGTACGTGCTGATAAATTGAAGATGAACGAAAAATGCGCCAATGTAAAATTTCCAGAATGCAATTTTCAAGTGATCTGAGATCCAATGACCATTAAGAAGCCCTTTTTTTGTGTCTGCGTAGCAAACTTTAATTGAGCATTTTCACATCAAAACATTCAATATTCACAAATTGGTTGAGCAATCAGAGAACTTGCAAAACTTGATTTATGCTCAAAGTGTCGCAAAGCCTCTTTTATCTTGAAAGACATAGCTTAAAATGTTGCATTTGTTCTGCTATTTCCGCAATGCCTCAATAGAATAAATAACAGTAGGTAGATTTAATTGCAATTCCTTAATAAACAATGAAAAATGAAAATTTGATTCAAGATTCAACCTTTAGTTGAGTTCCGATTTTTCGTTTCTTTCGTCAACTTGGGACCTTTGGGTTGAGACTCTCTCATCTAGCCAATTCTTTGCAAGAGTCTCGAATTCGGATTCTCCTTTTTTTTAAAAAAAAAAAGAGACAGAGGAGTTTTGAAGTGGGTAGAAATTTTGTACAGCTTTGAGCACATTTATTAATTGATGCAAATTCAAATAAAAAAAAACATGTTATGGCTAAGCCTGAATTTATATATATTTTATTAAATTTGGTGACTTCTCAGCGTTTTGACGTCTGCGTTGCACTTGCTAAAGAATACGTCTCTGCGACTGTATTAGAGTAAATTGGAAGGATACGGGAAAGAAAATTAAAATTCTTTCAATTTCTAATTAATGGCGGATACAGAGATGCACTAGAGAACTATTTATGTTTTTTCACTATGAGAAACGCCTTTTCATCAATATTCTTTAACAAAAATGCTAATCGCATTGTAAAATAACGCTCTTTTCAAATGAAAGTTCATTAAAAGCGAAAACTCGTTGTAAATCATTTGTTATGCAATTTTGATAGAAAAAAAATTTTTACTAATTAAGGTCTCAGGAGAATGGAAGACAATTTAATACAGAAGTTTCTGCGAATAACTCTGCTTCATACTCAATCCCTCTGCAATGATTTTTTTTTTAGTATCTGTAAAAATTCTGATTTTGTGCGCCAAAATAGGGAGGAACATATTGCATAGGATTTTGCCTTTGAAATAGCAATTCAGGTCTATCAAGGCCAAACCTCATTGTTGGGAGCGTTGGCTGAGGTGAAATTCTCCAAGGATTATTAAAGTACCTCGGAGGAGACCATAATTGAGGATGATTAAATGCATTATTCACAAGAGGAGGTGAATTATGCAAAATGTTTGGAAGACTCCATTGTAAGTTGGTAGGGACAGACTGCATCCCCAGGCTCGGGCTGCCAGACATGAGAAGCGAGTCGGTCTGATTGCTAATTTCGGATTTTTCAAGGGCTGGTGGCTCTTCCTTAAGCCATTCGTCAGGTGAGCAGCTTATATTTGTAGTACGGTTGCTGGTGTCCTTTTCTAACTTCATTTGGCCATACTCCTCGATTTTTAAATTGTTATAATCAGTCTCTTCGCTTTTGATGGCAAATTCTTGCTTGATTAAAAATTCCTGCTTAATACATTCCTCTTGTTCCTTCTTCGCTTCAGCCTTTTGCTTTCTTTTTCTTTGTCTTTGGTGGATTTTCTCGACTCTGCCCTCTTTTTTATAAATTTCGATGATAGAGCACACTGTGGTATAGCAGAGCTTGAACTTTCTTGCTACCTCTGCAATAGTCTCTTTGTTATCAACAACTCTGCGGATAACCTCAGCACGAGTGTCGTTAGAAATTCGTTTGTAATGCTTAGCCTTTTTCTTTTTCCAAGTGACCTTACGAGCCTTGGAACTCTGTCCTTGGATGCTAGTCTCAGGGACTGGAGCGAATTTTCCTGTTGCCTTTTGGGTTCTTAAGCCTCGGGATTCCATTTTGTAAATTTTGATTATAAAAATCTCAGGTCTGAACGCTTTATAAAGATGTTTGGAGCTATTATTGGGAGTACCGCTATATTAAATTCCCTCCCATGAGTGCTTTAAATCAATTAAAACATCGACGCTTTCTGTCGCAAATATTTATCGGAACGATCCAGAATCATTTTGATCAAGTTTCGAGCTTTTTAAATTTGCGGTTTCATGATAATTAATGCCGCCGCTTATATATAATTAATTTCTTAATGGCCATATAATGTTAACAATGAATTTTCTTTAATTACGTCAGTGTTCTGAACTAAGAAATTTAAATAAATTTCCTGGCGCCGCCGGCACAAACTTAAAAAAAGAGCGACTGCAAAATCAAAACCAACGATCAAAATATGAGCAGAACCTCAGATTAGGCAGCTAGGAAGCTACTCAGCCATGTTGGGATCGAATTCAAGGTTTTATCTTCACATAGTCAATTGAAAAAGCAAGTATTGTTGAGAGAGCAAGCAATCAGTGCTCACAGCGAACGCAGACATTGAGTTTGGAATGATATAACAGCTGTTTTATTTGAAAAATAAAAATTTGGTTGCTCCGAATAAATTAACGAAGTAATTTAATTAATTATCTAGCTTTAACAGAGTATATTACATGGGAATAGAATTTTTCTTCTTCTCCTACTATCAAGAAGCATGCTTTTTGAGAAGATAACCAGCAACGATTTTGTGCTTCTACTCTGTCTCTTGGTGTGAATAAGAAATATTTCTCATTGCACAAAAATTTTTCTGAACTAGTGGCTTTTAAAACCTTTATTTGCACTCCTAAAGAGCGATTGAGTCTTGAGATATATGCATTACAGCTCCATTTCTAAAACTTTCAAAGTTTACAACCCTTGTCTTAGAGACAAAACATTGCTTTAGCCGTCGATAATTCTAAAATTGGATGATTTTTTGAGAATTTTAAATAAAGCAAGCATCGACGCTTTATTCGAGAATTAGTTTGATTAAAGGCTCGAGATTTTAGAAAGGAGTTGATACTAATTCGGGAAGGCACTAAATTATAAAATAATTTAATAACCAAATGAAATTAAAGTTGCGTTTTTCATTATAAAATACAGACAGTGCGTAGTTTTTAATAAATTGAAAAGGACCCCGACAGATCGTAAGATTCGCGAGAGGTGTTTTTTTTCTTCACAAATCCAAACAAAAGAGAAAATAAGAGCCAAACTCTTTCGGAGAATTGTGTTACGCTCTAGTAGAGCCTATCAAAGTCGATTCAGGGGGATTATCGGTCATTTTGGCATCATCAGGCACGGAAGAGCATCTTGATTGCACTCTCTTACTAGTATTTAGTCAAGGTAAAGGATTATATCGTGATTTGTAATTGAATTCAGTTGCAGACTTGCCTTTCGGGGTTCTTGCTTCATTTTGATGATTCAGAATTGAAATCCGGCTTAATTAAGTATTTTTGAACCAAAGATAAATTTCAAAAATAGGTAACGTCGATCTTAAAATAGTCCTCTTCTCAGAGAAAATATAAAGATTGCTCACTGTTCCGCTGAATTTATATAAGAAAAGTCCATGTCGATTATTTATGAGAGCTTAAAATTGTTTTCCTTAGCCGAGTTCTTGACAAACTAATATCGAATTCGCTGGAGATTTGAGAGTTAATTGAGATTCTTTCCACATTGATAGATTTGATGAAGCGCATTGAAGCCGATTGTCCCTAAAAACCTATGGCTTGGGCACTTTTCTTTGTTTGTTTTGGAATATCGTGGAATACTTGTTCAGAATATGGCTTCTAAGCGTAGCGGCCTCTAAATACATTCTCTCGGGTTGAATCTCAGCATTGAGTTTGCGTTGACTTTGGCCAAGACTTTTCATACTTTAGAATATGTAAAAGAGAGTCATGATGATAAACAAAAAATTACTTGAGTCTTTTGGATCAGATGTCAATGCTGGGTCTATGGGCTTGAAATTATCGATATGCGATCACCAGTCACTTAAAATTGCACATACGACGGATTGACGTGAAATAAGTCCATAACCCAAAACAATCTTTGATGATGAAGAAGCTCAGAAATTTTGATTTAATCAGCCATTGCTAACAAACAAGCAAACATTGTCTCAAACCATGAAAATCCAAGTAAGATATTGCATCTGTACCAGCTCGAGGGAACTCTGAAGAGAGTACTGACCCTTTGAAATTTTTTTTACAACGTAGGGTAGTCATGCTGCTTCTTCTCGTCTCAACTGCAATAATCGAATTTCTTTGAGCATCTCGAGGCTCTTGAAACAATGTTTCTCATTCAATCTGTTGAAGTTTTTGTAGGCTAGTTTTTGAATTCGCTTTTATGTTCTCAATCATCGAAATCAATAAATTTATCAAATGCAAAATATCCAAGCAGCTGAACGCTCTCCCTTGCTCTTCTTCGAACAGTTTGTTTCAGTTGTAGGAATCTATAGTTCAGAAACAAGTCTCCTTGCAATTGGGAGGCTCAAAAACTCGAATGAAGACTACTTAATTCGATATTTCAGAGTAAAACCCGAATATTTTGACGCCACTGTCAGACATTTGGAAAGATGCCAAGAAATATCTCACGAAAACATTCAGAAAATTCAAAAAATAATCACAAATCCTCGTTTATCGGAAATCTGCGTGCTGTATAACCCCGTGATGACCCTTCTCGAGGAAATCTCATCTCGGAAATTCCTCTCAGAAGCCAGACTGTCCACTCTTTTGCTGCAAATCCAGGCCGGATTGATCGCTCAGCAAGCTTACCTCGGCACCCAGAATAATTTTATCGATGAATGGAATGTATTTATATCAGAAGGTCGATATACTCTCGGCGCAGCACTTCCTATGCCCAATTCATATCTCCTTCTTCCAATCAAAGAGCAATTAGGTCTATTGAACGCTGCGATTTATCAATCTCCAAGAATTCTCGCTCCTGACATGAGGGATCAAATGGTTTTGAGTGAAAATCAAACGAATAGCATGTATGATGTGTATAGTCTCGGCGTGCTGGCCTTACGAGCAATAGGAATGACTGAAACTCTTGAAAACAAGCTGAATTCATATAAAGACAGATCGAATTATCAAGAAATCGTTGCTGAGATCATCGATAACTTTGATAAAGACTTGTATCGCAAGACGGTATTGGATTTGATTGGAGAGATGATTGGGTATGCTGAGAGACCTAGCATTGACAGAGCGATTTCTGGACTAAAGCCATCGAAAATGAAGCATGATATACTCGGCCTAAGCACTTTTCATAAGTTTGTCAATGGGAAATTCATCGGATCCATTGGAGAGGTGAAAGGGCATCATGGTAAGCAAATAAACTGCTTTTCTTGATTATTTTGCTCTTTTGAATAGATAATGTCTACGGAATAGCGCTTTCGAAAAATGATAAACTATTAGTGAGCGGATCTGGAGATTGTTCGGTGAAGATTTTTGATTTTCAAAAGAATGAATTAATCCACACTTTTTTCAATGCACATAATGGTAACGTTATTTAACAGGGGAATTTGTAAATGAATAACCTTTACAGATTCTATCACTTGCGTTGCTATCTCCCCGGATGCAAAGTTCATCGCTTCTGGGTCTCAGGACTGCAGCTTGAAAGTTTACACAGTGAAAGATTTCGCCTGTATTGCTTATAAGGTGAAGTACCACAATGGTAAGAGGACAGCGTATGTAACCAATCAGCCTTACTGATTAATGAAGATACGGTGACTTCGCTGAAGTTTACAGAGAACAGTAGATACCTCGTTTCAGTTTCTTATGATAAATCCATTCGGATACTTGACCTAAATTCGATTTCTGAGCCCTCGTTTGTTATTGATCACGCGCATATTGGTAAAAACGACTCTAGAACGAATGTTTAATTCCTACTTAGATCCTTTAACGAGTCTTATACTTGTCAATGGAGGTGAAACGATTATCACAGGTTCCTTTGATGGAACGATCCGAGCTTTTAGCTTATCCAAGAGAAAAGCTCAGAAAGTTTACCGAGACACAATTATTGGTAACAAAATTAATTTCTCAATAGAAAATATCCATATTTTCAATATTAGATTTGGTTGTGTCACTAACTACAGCAAAAAATTTACTTGCTTACGGAACGAAAGAGGGCAAAGTTAAAATCATAAGTTATCCAACGCAGCGATTGCTAGCTTCGATCGGAACTGTCCATAGAGGTTAAAGGACCTAGTTGCTGTAGTTAACAAGCAATTTAATGTTGTAGGTCCAGTGAAAGCGCTATGCTTTACTTCAGATTGCAAGCAGCTATTATCAGGGTCTGTTGATGCGAAAATCAAAGTTATTAACGTGCTGAATAGAACCATAACTCACGTCTTTGATAAGGCTCATAATGGTACTACCATTTTTCTCTTAATCCCAAGAGTTTTGCATCTTATTGTCAATAGATTGGGTGCTGGATATGACCATTTGTAGTAAGAACCAGTATCTTATTAGCAGCGGTGCTGATGATACGATTAAAATGTTCAATCTCAAGACATTGAAGCAAGAACACGTGATTGAGATCCGCCCAAATTGTAGAATTCACTAGTTAGTCACTCCTATAAATTTTCATAGACTGCGTGAAATCTGTGGCAATTACGCCGAATAATAAGTACGTCATTACCGGCGCTGTTGACGGCGTTGTGCGAGTATTCGATTTAACGATGAAGCAACTTGTGGCCAATCTGGATGGGATACATAAAGCTTCAGTCATGGGGGTTGCCGTATCGTCGAACAGTCGCTTTTTGGTATCAGCAAGCATCGACTGCTCAATAGTAAAATGGGACCTGTCCTTAATGAAAATGGCCTGCGTCAATGATAGGGCCCATAGAGGTACTTTACCATCGGCTTATCTCGGTTGTAATGTGAATCAATCATGCTAGATTGGATACTCTGCGTCGCGATTACTCCAGACGATCAGCGCGTGGTATCCGGCTCAGCAGATGAATCAATTAAGATTTTTTCTTTGCACGACCTTTCACTGATACATACAATCATCCACGCGCACATGGGTAATGAAAATATTCAAACAATCTCACCATCATTTTTCCTAAGATTACGTTAGGTGTGTGACTATCTCTCGAGACTCGAACTTCATCGTATCAACCTCGTCAGACTGCGCAATCAATGTTTTTGATGCGACAATTTTCGAGTTAGTGTGCGAATTTCAAGAAGCGCATAAAAGTACATTCTGTGCTTATTTTCTGATAATAATCGAGATACATGTTATTCTAGCGACAATAAGAACGGCGAAAATGTCCGAAGACTCTAAGTTCATCGTTTCGGGCTCGGTGGATGGGTCCATAAAAATATTCGACGTACAAAATGAACTACTATATTACAGTTTCGAAGATGCTCATAGCCGTGACTATTCTTACTTGTTTTTATAATTATTTCATAAAAATAGACTGGGTCAAAGCATTGGTGTTAAGCGCAGATGGGAGGTATATTATATCCGGAGGAGGCGATAAGACGCTGAGAATTTTCGATATTCAGACCAAAGGACAAAAGAGATTGTACCATGATGCGCACTCAGGTAATATTTTGCTAGTAATCGACTCGTTTTAATTCGCGTAGATTGGGTTGAGTGCTTGGCTATATCGTCAGCAGGAACGATAGTCGCGTCTGCTTCGAGAGACGGGTCGATTCACATTCATCGGTTTGTTAGTTAAGAACGGGATGATTCTACTACCATTTAAAAGATTTAGGTTATTTACTTGCTACATGCTTTCAAAATCCACAGAATAAATCATATTTACAGTTATTTTTTATTCATAATTCTTTTGTTTGTACATGTAAAAAAACTTATAAACTGGTTCTCTCAACTGTAAAAAGGTTTATATAGAGAGGAATAGCTTGTATGGTGTCAACAAAGGCTTGATTTTCAAATTATATAAAGTTGACTCAGCAGCAGGAGTTTACTAAGAAAAAACGAAAATAAATTAAATGAAATATTCACAATGAAATTAGATATTACCATCCGATACAAACAAAAATTTTTTATTTATGATCAGATACAATGCAACTATGAACAAAGCAAATTAAATACTAGTAGTTGATCGTACATCTTAATTTTGCTATTAGAAGGACTTTGAATGAAAAATGATTTCATTTTTTGGGTCTACACGAAGCATACTGAAGTAGGAGTGTCTATACAACCGTTACTCATTAGAATTCTGTATAGTCGATGAATAATTACCTCCAGTGATTGATTTCGCAACGCAAGGGACCTTTTCTGACTCTAATTCTATTACTTTAACACTCTTATCAGCCGACGCCGTTGCCAGTCTTTTCCCATCCGAGCTCCAACAAACTTCATTTATTTTATCTACAAAGTCATTCAGTTAACCAATTACTCCCCAAAACCATACTCAGATGGATATTTCTAAGCATTTTCACCACGCTACCGACACGTCGATCGTAAATCTTCACCTTGTCGTAGTTTCCACAGCAAGCAACAATATTCCCGTCTTTATGCCACTCAATGCAGGTCGTTACCACTTTTCACCAAAGCAAATGTCACACTAATAGCGTAATTTAACTACATTGATCAATAGCAATCGGATTCTTGAGAATAAACGTTTTCCGCGCCGCGTCCAACAGATTGAACTTATACCCAATCGTCACCGCAGAAACAGGATCATCTGAAACCGGGCTCCATCGACACCGATAATCCCAGCCTGAAACATCTAAGTTACTACTATAAGATTATAATAGATAACTTTTTGGGCCTTGGAGGCTCAAATGGAACAGGTAAAGGTCATAATCCACATCTGTCACCAAGCAACAACCATTAGTATCAACCGTGACCATTTTGGTCCCTTCTGCATTGAAGCTTCTCGAAGTTAGCGTTCCTAATTTAAAAATTTATCGCCAGTAGCTGAAGTTTTCACTACCCTTCTGCAGATGCTGCCATTTCGATTTACGGATAATTTTCGGGTCCCAGCAATCAAAAAGATGGTATCCGACTCTTCCCGTAGCTGAAACATATGCGAAGATATCTCTCGTCGCATTGTAAGCAAAATCAGAGTAGCCCAACCCTAACGCAATCTCAAACTTTTTGGAAGGTAATAGAGAATCATACTTTCTGTCGTCTCTTTCCATTTGCCGAATGTACAACCCTTTTTGAATGAGGGATTAGAGGTATCCAGCATATCGAAATAGAGCGAATTCTGCGTTGAGTACATTGTGATGAGTGTACTGGTTTTTTCTAAGTAAGTCACATAACCTGCCATGTTTGCTGCAAGTGCTTTAGGCGGAGCAGATAAAAAAAACTTTTACGGGTCTGCATATACGAGGCGCTTTCATTAACAGCTATTTCTGCGTTTGAATTGACGTCTACGACTCTGATCGTAGTGCTTTCTTTGCAACTCCAGACGAGTTTTTCATCAATAGTCCTCTTTTCATTCATTGTACTCGGTAATAGGCAAGAAAAATACGTTAAAGTCCATATTTAAAGAGCCGGCTTCTTGATTGACAAACAATTTAGAAAAAAAGAACAAATTTAAGTTGATTTTTAATTCAGTTAAGGATGCACACTTAAATATTATTTGGAGTTGAATTATTGTGTAGTTAATTGCGTCTGACGATCAAAAAGCTGGTGGATCGAAGGAATAAAATTCGCCAGAAAAAGTTTATGATTTCGTCCCTTTCTGCTCCCCTGATAGCTATGTGCCTGGAAGCACGCGAGAAATGATGGTAATGGCGAGCATGGAAGTTTCTGAGTTCAAGCTGATTGCAACTGGCCAGAAATATTTCAACAAAATTGGAAAATTGGATATATATAATATCTCGTGAGAATGTCCACGTGGAAAGACGATGAGCCTGTTGTAGCCAGCTTCAGCAAAGTCAGCGGCTGGTAGAAAAAGCATAAAATAATTTGGAAGTTGTCCTTTGACTTGGTTCTTAAAGATCATGAAAAGAATGAAGAAGAGCGTGATTCCTCTTACAGATTACTGAAGAGAGGTGCTTTGGTAGGTAAACTCGGAAGAGAACAGCTTTTTGCTATTCTTGAGTTCTGGGGTTTAGAAAAATGCTTTTTATGAGTGGGAAATATAAAATGATACTGGAAAAGCTAATTTTTTTCGATTCACCCTTTCGTTTCTTTCTCAACAGACTAAGGCAGATTAGCCTAAAATTATATAAGCAAGATGGAGATATCATTAGAAATATCGTAGGTTGTCTCTTCATTCAATGTTAATTGATGATTGTTAAAATTTGAAGAAAGAGTTGACATCTCGCTGATCAAAGGAGGATCATGTGCAAACTGTATGAACCAAGACGAAATTTACTGTCAGTCAGATTCGTTAATATGAATTATTGCTTTTAACAATACTACTGCTAGGATGATAGATTTGATCTTCTCTAAAACTACAATCAACAACTAGAATCAACATAGAATTATTAATCAGTGACTATCTACTATAGCGGCTTGTTTGGCGTAATTGGTAAAACACTAAGCGTCTCTAATAATATTGTCTCATTCTGAAAATTACTGTTGTGAGTTTAATTACTATCTCTGAGTTTCATCTTTAATTTTTAAAATTTCTTGTTGATCATAATTCAGCTAAAGCGTTAGTATTCAATTTTCTTATTCCTTGAATATTTTACCATTCACAACTAGCATGATATTTATCCAAAGAAAGATCAATTTCGCATAAACCTTTACGACTTGGCTTCTTTTATTATTATTATTGCTCTGTGATACCCGGATACATCTTTGCGAAATCTTGAATGGAATTAATTAACAGTCTTTGTTTCAGAGGTGATACTGGGATACCAAACTTGTTTAAATTATTCAAAATATAAATCAGTTATTGTTTAGAATTTTCTAATTATTATAAATTGACGATTCTGGGCTAATAAATTCAGAGAAATAGAATCTAAATCACATTTTTTGAGAAATTATTGTGGAAACCACTTTCATGCTCTAGCTTGAATACATAGCGTAAGAGAGAGATATATAGGCTAAATTGATGATCGAATAGCATATTGATAAGTATTGGAAATCACTATTGAGTGCTCCTCATTATTTTGAAAATGACCGACTAAAGTGATTTCAAAGGATCTATCAGCGCCATTGAAGTTACTGAACATGAGATATAAGCGAGGATTTTGTCGTCACCGCATAATTTTGGGCGAATTCAATGTTACTCCTGTAATAAATGCTTTAGTTTGTATCATGTCAAATCTTTTCATTAAAATTCTTTCTAAAAAGCTCAACGTTCAAATATGATGACCTATGAAAATATTGGCACTCAAATAATTTCAAATACTCTTTTATCTATTTATTTATTCTATTATTTTCAAATTAGCCAAATTTCTCGAAATCTTCAACGATATCTTCACTTCTCAGAAGATAGTGCAGCAACCGCTCTTTTGTTTAGATTTCATACTCCTTGAACTGATATCTCCTGGAGCAACCTGATTATTCTGGATAATTCCATATTTCAACGACGATTCGTCCTTTACTTTCTCTTTAATAATATCTTTCTGATCTGTTTGACTAGTAAACATAAGTCCGGTCTTCAAAAGCCCTGCTTGGACCGATGTTGAGTTCGCCAACGCTCCAACAAGGGGCAGTTGCACAAACTTTTGTTTTAGTAGCTCTTCATCTCGGGCTATATTTTTCTTTCTAAATTGCTCAGAAAACTCATTTGCAGCCTCTCGCGCGAACGCCAGGTTATGTTCCATTTCGCCTTCAGTTTCATCCGTCTTCTCATCGTCACTCTCATTTTCCCTTTTATCTTGACCCTCACTTCCTATTTCATCTTCGCTAGACTCATCCTCGTTCTTCTCTCTCTTTCCTTTGTCCAAGAGCTGCTTAAGTACATTCTTATTTCGCTTAGATGCTATGACTTTTTCAACTTTGGCATGAAATACCGTGATAGGAGATCCGGAAGCACTGAAAATCTTGTCACAGTACCAACGGTCATTTATGTTCACCCAGATCCTCACGGTCCTATCTGCTGAGCTCGAGGCTAGATACTTGCCATTGGAAGAAAAGCTAACGCTATAAACTTGTCCAGTATGACCTCTCAAAGTCGCAGTACATTGAGAGATGCTCACTTCCCAGATCTTCACTGTCATATCTACGATGCCAGCTGATGCCACATATCTTCCGTTTTCAGAATAACACACACTCCCTATCATTCCCCTATGACCGCTAAGAGTTGCAACATTTTGAGAGGTTTCCACTTCCCAGATCATCACGATTCCGTCGCTATCTCCTGAGGCAATATACTTGCCATCACCAGAAAAGCCTATGCCAATTACCATTCCCATGTGGCCTTCAAGAGTTGCAATGCATTCAGAAGTTTCCACTTTCCAAATCTTCACTGTGGACTCTCCAAAGGCTGTTGATGCAACAAGCTTCCTGTAAAGAGAAAAACTTAAGCTCTTTATTTGGCCAAAGTGACCTTGGAGAGTCGCAATACATTTTACGGTTTCTACTTCCCAGATATTCACTGTACCGTCTTCCGAGCCTGTCGCAACATACTTTCCATCCGCGGAAAAGCTCACCCACGTTATCGCTCCATTGTGACCTTCGAGGATTGCGAGGAGTTCGGAAGTCTGAACATCCCAGATCTTCGCTGTTCCATCCAGTCCTGGTGATACAACGCGCTTTCCGTCTCTGGAAATGCTCACAGACGGTATCTCATCAGGGAGACCCTCAAGAGTTGCAAACATTTTGAGGCTTGTACGTCCCAGATCTTCACTTTGTTATCTGAGCCTGCGGAAGCAACATACTTACCATCGCCAGAGAAGCTGACACTCCCCACGTCGAAATTGTGACCGTGAAGAGCTGGCAGACATTTTGAGGCTTGAACTTCCCAAATCTTCACGGTGCGATCATATGAGCCTGCTGATGCGATATACTTACCATCGCCAGAAAAGCTCACGCTCGTGACTTCTTCTAGATGACCTTCAAAAATTGCAAAAAATTTGAGGGTTTGAGCATCCCAAACCTTCACGGCCTTATCTTCTGACCCTGCTGATGCAAGATACTTTCCGTCAGCGGAAAAACTCACACATGTTACCTTTCCTACATGGGCTTCAATAGTGGCGATGCATTTGGAAGTTTCCACTTCCCAGATGTTCATCATTTGTTTATCCGTACCGGAAGCAATGTACTTCCCATTCGGAGAAAAACTCGCGCTGTTTACACTTCCGAGGTGACCTTTAAGAGTGGCAAGGCATTTAGAAGTCTTCATTTCCCAAATTTTCACTGTTTTATCAGCTGACCCTGACGTGATATACTTACCGTCACTGGAAAAGCTTATACTATTGACTTGGGCAGTGTGACCCTCAAGTGATACAAGGCATGTAAAGGCTTTTGCATCCCACACCTTCACGGTTTTATCAGGCGAGCCTGAAGCTATAAGTTTTCCATCGGGAGAAAAGCTCATGCTCGTCACACGACCTCCATGACCTTCCAGAGTTGTAAGGCATCTGAATGAGGTCATTTCTCAAATTTTTATCGTTTTATCATGTGAACTTGATGCAAGGTATTTCCCATCAAGAGAGAAGCATTACACTTGTGACTTCTGAAGTATGGCCTTGGAGTGTGGCAAGACATTTAGAAGTCTCTGCTTCCCAAATCCTCACCATTTTATCCTTCCATCCGCCTGATGCGATGAACTTCCCATCGCTTGAAAAACTCACGCTATGCACATTAGAGGGATGTGGAAGATCAGGCAAGACCCAGAATTTCGCAGCCTTGAGGTTGGTTTTTACGAGCTTTGCGTCATTTGCTTGAATATTCGCCAAGTTGACATAGCTTAAATCAGCTCCTGAAAAATCAGTCCCTGAAAAGATGCCATTCTGAATATTGGCACCACGGATATTGATATTGCTGAAATCTTGGCAGGTGAAAGAATAATTAGCTGCAACAAGGACGGTGATACTATTGGCAGCATAGATTGCTGCAAGCTCACTTTTATCGCTCTGAAAATTGCGTCCTTCTTAATCAAGGCCAACAATTGACTCTTCTTCTCAGGGAAAATGTTAGGTACGCTAAGAATTTTCTTTGCAATTCTCCAATCAATCATTTGATTTTGGGAAAAATTCTTAATAATTAAGTCTTCCATTCCTTGTTTGAAAAGAAAGCCTTGACTGCCTTCCCTTTTTCCAGGATACTCTTCTTTCTTTCCTTCTTGCAGATATATCAAGATATCTCACCCATGGTAGGTATATTTCTTCTATTCCGTTTTTCTGGAATTCTTAATGTAGATACTGCATAATCTCCTTAGATTTCTCAAAATAGAAGACAGCACCTTTGGTGCTATCGACTTCGTCGAGGTGCTTCATTGCTATCTCAAGCTTGTAGTAAAGATCTTCGTTGCTTGTGGCTTGGAAAATTTTTGTGGCTTCCTCTTTATCAACCTGCTTTGTGTTTCGCGACATCATTGAGAAGGTCGTCTTCTGCGATCGTCCTGCTGAAGTTTCTGTTTTCGTATTGCTGTTCATTGAATCAATTATTTTTTTTACGGTTGTTTTTTGAATTAAAATTATTAAATTGAAACGCACTCTCAGTATAGAAAGATGGAACGTGGGAATTATTCTCGAATATGAAAAATCAACTTTGGATTTGCGTTACTTAGTCTCAGTTAACACCCTTTTACCAAATTCATTCATTTATAGCAAACATGTACTCATAGTGAAGGAAAGAGCTTAACGAACTTTATCTCTGAACCAAATCGGCATTTACTTACATTGGAATGTAACTGTATACAGTTTTATTTATTTTAGTAAAACGCAGTATCTATCCCAAGGAAATTCGTGAAACCGGGGTCTTCTCTGACTCTGACGTTCGAAAATTTTTCGCAGTTGAGATATTGATTGTCATATCACAGTTCTGTTGGGATTTCATTAATCGGACTCTTAATGAGAGGCCTCTCTACCTGTATTGCCTGCTGGTCCAACTCTCTTTTTGCTGCTAAAGAAACATGTACTAATCAGCTACACGAAAATTTGGCTTTATTCTATTTTTTACTAGTTGATCTAGCCGAAATGATGCCAAGAGATCTGTTTGTCCTGATACTGTTTGAATTCTCTTTAGAACTAATGTTCATTTTTGAAGTTATTTCACAAATTTTCAGGAGATTTTTGGTTTGCAGCCTCTTCTTCGATAAATTTTGGTTCTTTTGGATTTAATTAATCAGAATGTGTTTTCTTTCTGAGAATTCAAACTCTCGTCTAATTTTGATTTTGGAACGCTTTCGATTCGAAAGAACAAGCTAATTTCATTCAAGATTTGAGATAGCCACCATTTCATGAGAGGAATCACATTGATCGAGGGTGGCTACGCATTTTTCATTTTCTCATCTTGTATATTTAAGAGAAAAAGATCAGCAAGAGATAATAAGAAGATCTAAACTCTCTTGAAATCGAAAATCCAAGTAGGATGGAATTAAAATACCAGTATGATCATCGAGTTTGAAAGGATCAAAAGATAAAAGCATTAAATTGCGATTTCCATAGAGAGCAGGGTAATTTGTTGAGTTGAGCCTAACCTTTTGAAATTTATAGTTGCAGCATTTTTACAGCTGGTTTTCTCCGAAGCAATGAAAATCTTAGCCCTGAATATAGATATATCTATCTGGTTGAGAGAAAATTGTCTCTTTTTTTCATTTATGTTGAATTCACATTAATGCCCAAATTCATGAATTTACAAGAACACCCAGCGGAAACGAGATAAATGCAATATAAAATATATATATAGACTGACAATTATCTTAACTAAAAGTTTTTTGAAAGATAATGAGAATACAAATTTTCAAACTGGATCATTTTTGTTCTTTCTCTAAACTGTAAACGGAGTTTATGACCATTCGATTTTTCCTTTCTTTCCAGCTCTTCTCGGTCTTTGAGGGCGACAGCCAGGCTAATATCGCCTTCTTCCTTGCGACAATCATTTTCTTGGAAAATGAGGCAAAATTCTTCGTCCTTAGCTAAACCGGCCATCCAAAGGCCCATTCCTCGGTTCTCTTCTAATCTTCAAACTGTGAGCGATAGTTGGCATAATGCTCTTGTTTCTTGTTCCTTGTGAAATGCAATTCATTCGAGATCCCTGAAATTACTTGACTGTGATTCAAAATCAGAACCTTACAGGGATTTTCTTATTCGGAAACAACAATTCACTTTTTGTTCGTTGCAGTATTTTCTGTGAGTGAGATAGTCTCCCTCTCTATTGTGAAGGAGTGATGCCTGTTTGATAACATCTTTTTCAAAGGCATATTCCTCTTATTTTGACAGGTTCTAGAAGGTTTCTTTCGAGATCATCTAGTTGTAGATTTCCTTCTCCAAAATATACTCTTTTGCTGGGACCGAAAATGTCCTGAAGTGATGACAATTCGAAGTGTCGCATATATTATTGAATTGCTGGACCGATTTCTGAACCTTTGACGTCATAATCAAGAGCCTCTTTTGGAAGAACAAACAACGAATAGGAAGAGCTGAATACTTTTGGTGATACAATCTGTCGATCTTTTTCATTATTCTCCTTCTTTTTTGAAATTTTGTCGATTTCTGTCCCCAGATAACCAGGTTCAACATCCTGCTTGTCGAGCAGATGCCTTTGAGAGGAGAGATAGCAAACTGGTTTCATGATCGGCTTACTCGTGTTCTTTGCAGTTTGTTTCTCTTTTCTCAGCTTATGTGTTCAATCATGAATCAAATAATTTTATTTCGGCAGCAGAAATCAACCTTTCATTTTTGCTCTTCAAACAAAGTGAACCAAGAATACATGATCGTTCGTGATCGTTTTACAAGTAGCCAGATGCTTTCACGCGATACTTTGTCTCTAATCATCATTATTTAGGTTGGAAATGGGAATCAGTGTACAAAATCACTACTCTCTTTAATATCAGTCCAGAATCTAAAGCTTATCCACTTTTCTTTAATTTCTGCGCGTTGAGGCTAAAAGTAATTCACAGCAGAAATCATGTCTGAATCTTGCCTATTTTAGGTATCAAATCCTTAATTTTATAACTCGTAATGAAGTCCAAAGGAGTTTATGAATGGGTATTTTCAATTAATCTTAATCGAATTGTCAGAGATGACGCAAAAGCGTACTCTCACTCTGTTAATGACGATTCATGAGAAACACACAAACTCATTACGGAGTTTTACATCTTCGTGCCAAGAAACGAAAAGAAACTAATATTTTCCTCAGAAATTGCTGAAAATTTTTAATTCTTCAAACCATGAGAGCATTGGATCTTATCCTGAGCATCTGCATTTGCCTGACTGTGATTTCTATCCAACAGTTGCTTTATTGAAAATTACTGTGTTGCTGTCATTCCAAAGGATTCGCAAGACAACGAACAAATACATGTCTTAAAAGGTATCCATTTTGCATATGAACCGAAAACTATCGGTTAAAACTTCGGGCTCGCAATATTCAGCTCGTTTTATCAAAATGGAGCTTAGCATCATGAGGAAATAGATATTATTGAACTTTTTTTCCCCCTTCTCAACTAATGGACGCTTTGCCACCAGACAAACATTACCAAAAACCTCCAAAGTCTAAATATTCAAAAATAAACAGATGCTTTGAAGGGGCAATTCAATGAGAATGATGATGCCACGACATTATGCTGTGAGTTCAAGATGATTCTTCTTGAATCGAAAAAGCAAATAAATAATTTTAATTGCATATGTTCGCGAATGAAGAATTTTAATAACTTAATAACTTTACTGCAAGTTTTTTTTCCAAATTCATTAATAAAAATTCCGAGCTGGCAAAACAAAGTTTCTCTCTCTCTACAATAAGATTCAATAAGAGTTAGGGGTTGAATTCACAGCTTTCTTCATCTATACTGCCACAATTCCCCTATAAGTTGGCATATATGCCTGCTATTGACAGACCTGGTGTTAATGCTGTTAGATTCCTTGTTTAATAAGCTGAGACTTTTTTTAATATTTTTATTTAAATGGGAAAGAATTATTTCAGAATGTTTCCTTAAATTCTGTAAATAATAATTGCCAATAAAGACTGGTAGCGGATCATACCAATAATTATTTAAAAAAGATGCAATGCATAGTAATTCTTCGTTATTTTCATTTTTGATCATTCAAAAATTTAATCAAATGGCTTTCCAAGTCTGGGAGCGCTTTCTAAAAAGGAATATTGACCAAGAGTCTTTATGGAATGCCTTCACCTTAAGGGGAGATCGAATTTTATACGATTAAACAATTCCTGAAAAAAAGAAAAATCGGAGCTTTGTGTAATCAGTACCTTGAGTAGGAAAAAAAAAAATTTACAAGAATGAATGGACAAATAAAATTTAAAGAAACTCCCAGTTTAAAAAAATTATATATAGAACCAAAAACTAACTTTATTTGTCGAAAACCGAATGAAAGCCTCGAACTATCTCATCTCTCTGCTCATTGGGTACAATCGAGCAGCATCCATCTTCGCTCCTAAGATCCCGACTTGGGTAGCAGTGATTTCACTAATTATATATCATCTCCAGAGGGCTGGGACCTTCTTATTTTCTACACAAGGTAACCCTTCTTTGGGCACCACTGTCAATCGAGCGATCAGCCAAATCGTGAAGATGTTCCAAATAGAGTATTGGGAACAAATAACTCCATTAAATTATGAAGGGATTACTATCATCCTCTTCTCAATCATTGTTCTTGGGACTTTAGTGAGGTTGCGATTTTTCACGTTGATTCGAACAAGAAAGCAACTCCCCGCTCCCTTCGAAGCAGTATTTATTTCTTGGACGTTAGTCTTTGATAAATACTTTCTCTACATTCCTGTTCTAGAGAACAGCTTCTACGTGTTCTCTCAACCAGCAATCAAGCCTTATATACTTGGATTTGCAATATTCAATCTAACTTGCATGCTGATCTTCCGGATCTTGCAAAGTGTGCTTCTTTTCTGGAGTCCTTACATGAAGTTGAAGTGTCTATCAAAAGGGATCGCCGGAGAGTTAATAGACATCATTGGATTCCTGATCATGGTGGCAACTAAGGATGCAGATTCGAACGTCTCCGTGTATATCGGTCTAGTTCTGACAGCTCTTCAATTCATTTGTCTGTTTTTCGAACCCAAATCTTCGGATAAATTCCAGAATCGAACTGAACTAGCCTTTCAAGCTTTTTGCTTTGCACTTGGAATCGATATCCTTTTGCAGTATCATGTTTACCACACTCAAGATTTTCCTTTCTTGTTGATTGCGACCTTCATTTATTGGGGATTAAAAAGCTTGCTCCAGTATAGATCCTGGAGTTTGCTAAGACAATTTGAGAATCCTAATCTCTCGAAGGCGATGGTACAGTCTCTTCCCCAAATTTTCGACGAATATTGCGATAAAAGCTCATTGATAGAATCCATTTATCCAATTATAGCCTATCAATCAAATCTGAGAAATGGAAAAAACTTAGAAGACACGATGATGATCTTCTCGAAGGAAGACTGCTCACTTGAAGATGACCCGCACAAGCAAAAAGCATTTCAGGCTTTTATTACTTTCATTGAAACTGCTTACAAAGAGTATATCCAAGCTACAGACATCACCAAATCTTTCTTGCAGTCTATAATGGTTTCCTACCTCTTCTTTGTCAAGCGAGTGCTCAAAGATCACAAAAAAACACTCGTCCTGCTTATTGATTTCAGAATAAAGCTCAAAAGAGTGCAAATTTCGATGAAATTAAGAGAGAAAATACAGATGCTCCTCATCGAAGAAGAATGTTTGCAAGAAGCTACTACCTTGAATGGCACTTCTTCCTTGGATATAGCCAAAGTCTTTTCAATCCTAGACAAAACAGAGGAGCTAAAACTCAGAATAATTAGTTTTATTGAAATGAAGATTGTGTTCTTAAACTCTCTGAAAGATCCGTGTCTCGATTTGAATCTTATAAAATCGAGAGGAGTTATTCTGACCACAGAAATACAAGCTCTCCTAAAAATAGCTACCGAGGATTCTGATTTCACTTCTTATCCCAAGCCCAAAGAATTATTTGCGTATTTTATCAAAGAAGTGCTTCAAGACCCGAAGATTTTAGGATTTGAACTCAAAAATATGCACGCATATCGTGTGTTTAGAGAAGAAAAATTCAAGGATATCACTGCTGATGGACTCATTGAAAAAATTCAAGTCAACTCGACCCATCAAACTTTTATCCTTGTCGTGAATGATTGCTCCACAAATTGGGGTAAAATCATGCGGTTGACCAAGCAGTTATTAGCACGTTTAAATTATTCAAAGGAAGAAGTCTCAGAGCTGAATTTCGACAGTATCGTCGCTGCTGTGAATTATCAGAATCATACGTTTATCGATGAGAAAAAAGAAACAAATCAAGATTCCGATCGCAAAATGTGTCAAGTCATTTTGAAGAGTCGCACTGGTGAACTTATCTCAGCTCGAGGAAGTATTCAACACCAAATTTTTGATGACATCCCTTGTATGGTCTTGGTTGGAGAAGAAGAAAAAAAGAGCAGTTCAGAGTACTTCATGCTTTGCCAGCAAGACGGCCAGATCCAAGGAATCAGCGCTAAGTTAGCGTCTGCTTTAACGGTTTACATTAAACCTACTGGGAAATTCATCCATCAGGTTTTAGGATCTCGAAGAGGTTCTGAGTCTCCTTCTCTTCTGCTTGATGAAACTTATACAAGAAAGACCGGGCTATTGAGGCTTCAACCTTCAAAAAATATGAATGAACACTCTTTTGAAATTGATTTCTCAGTTTGCCCCTTCGGAACAAAAGAGACCGCTTCTGAGATCTCCAAGTGCTACATAGTCTATCTTTATCCTGCGAGTGGGGGAACTCTTAAAGATGTTCTGAAAATCCCGCTGCGGAAGATCATCTTTTCAACCAATCTAGTGATGTCCCCCAAATCTATGAATGAAGTTCAACTGTCGGATCCAAATCCTTTCGAGACGACACCTAATAGTTTCGCTGAGAAAAATGATAATCTCCAATTTCTGAGTGGTACAGAAGATGATAAAACCAGATTTCTTACTAAATTTGGCAGTCAGTCTACGCTGAAGCCGAAAACGTATACCTCTAAAATATTAGAAGCAGATGAGGAATCTGAGCATTCGGATCAATCAAGCTCCCGCAAGAATGAAAAAGTCAAAGATTTTGTAAGTGAAGAGTTTGAAGACAAAGAGAGCGGTCGACTAGCCGCCTGGGCAAAGCAAAATGCCTCGACAGCTTACGATGGCAGTATACAAGGTTCCGCCAAGCGTAAAAGGGGTACACAGAAAGCAAAACAGCTTATCGCTAGTCACAGATTACCCTTTTCAATTGAATGGATGAGAATGCTACAACTTCTTGCTTGCTTTACTCTATTTGGTTATTTGATTGGTGATTATTTGGATCTGAATCGAAAATTTGAGATTCTGTCTCAATTATCTGGGATTACTTCCTTTCCTTTGACGCTAACGACTGTTATGGCAGCTTTTCTGACTTATTATGAGGCGGCCTTGGTTGCAGCAGCAGGATCTTTTAGTATTGAAGTCACAATGCAGGTTTATGATATAGTTCCTGGGATGATCCAGAACTTCTTCACGACATTCCAGACACAATTTGAAAACTACGTCCTTCAATCCAACCCAAGTTCATACTACTCAGACTTTACATATGAAAATTATGGATTGAACCTCACACTGCCTGACTCACCGTACCTCAATCGAGAAGTAAAGTTTAATGAGGCATTGAACACGTTGAGAGGATTCATGGGAGATATTTTGTTCGGTGTCCTGAAGGGCTTTCAACTAACCACCAACAGTTTGAATTTTTTCCGACATGAGCACCTGAATTATAATGAAATTTTCAGATCACTCAGCGACAACCTCTTCTTTCGCCTCTCTTCTCAGTTTGATAGTTTGCTATTGCTCTTAGCACTTCGTGTTATCGTGGGAATTGCTGTCGCAGTCACCATAGGAGCTGCAGTGTTATACATTTTCTTCAAGCTCCACCGTTCTTTTGAGAATCTCCTCTCTAAATTCGCGAGAATTCCAGAATCGGAACTTGAAAACGAAATAGCCTCCCTTAAGCAAAAAGCTGCGTATCTTCAAGGGCGCTCTGAAGAAGTTGCAGAAAAAAAGAAACTTGACTTCCACTCAAGTTCTAAGAAAGTTGGTCGAGCTGGTGTAATCATATCGAAAAAATACAAGCGATTGAATCAACGCAAAATATTGCATATCGTTCTCTCCGTTGTCTATTGCGTCCTCTTTTTCCTGCCATTCCTCGTTGCGTATAGTCTGAAGAGAAGCCCAGTACAGAGCTGCATTCCATTGATAAAACAATACAAGCTCTTTGCAGAAACTGGAGCACTGGCTGCCGCCATCTCCGCTCATTTTATAGAAATAATGCTACTGGCAGGGAGTGGCGATATAGCCAGTGCACTAGGGATGCTCAATGCAACAGAAACTTATATTGATGAAGCAAAAGAAGCTTCTTCTTCTCTCTACTCCATGCTAAATACTATAGACTCATTGCAATATGACCCATTTGTTTCGAAAAACCTCACAAAACTCCTACAGGATCTACGCAACCAAGCTTTTTGCGATAACATTCCAGACCCCAACATGTTATTTGTTTGTAAAGCCTATGGTGAAGTCATATCGACTTTACAATTCGGTATCCCAGCAATGTTTAAAGGTGCAATAGATGAGCTTTCGACCCATCGTAATCAATTTGCCAAGAACCCGGCTTATGCAATGTATATTATTATGAATGCTGAAACTACTGTATTACACCCCATGATCTTTTCAACATTAGTCCAGGTCGCGCTCGCCGATGTCGTTACTAACTATCAATCAAATTTTGAAGAGATTGCAGACAATGCGCAGTACACTTCAAGGTCTTCTTGCTGGGAGCCTCGTCTATTATTGTATTCTGAGTTTATTGACACTGGTTCCTTTGATTCCTTGGACCAGAAAACAATATAAAAAAGTAAAAGAGATTTACTCTTTATTACCCACAGACGTACTTATCTCTAACCCTTACATAATTTCGGCTCTCAAACGTCGTTAGAATTATTAGTTTTATTTTTCTTCTGTGTTTCATTTTTATATCTGGTCACAGTAACAGCGATATTAATTATTATTTGCGAAAGTTTAATATCATGAAATTTTCATATTGCTTGAATTACTCATGATTTTATGCCTTTTTAATCAGATTCTAAGCGGTTATCTGTAAATTCTTCATCATGCAGATAGATGAGGTTGTAATCAGAACTGAGAAGTTTGATACAGTTGAATTCAGCTAAATCGTATTATTCCCTCTCCAGTCATCTAATTCACATTTACCTAAATATGCGGAAATATCTCTAAATTGAAAATATGGAGAAGCTCCAAGGACGTCGAGTCCTTAAAGTGGAAATTGTTTTTTCAGGCCCCTGTGCTCCAAATTCATTGTTTTAAGGGACCCTCGAATCATGATATTTCTTTACACACAATTCTCTGATTTTTCATCAAATCTGCACATTCTGGTTTCAGTAATATGGAGTCTAATTTGCGACTAGTTATGACTTTTTTGATTATTTATTGGTTCTCTTTCAGGCATATTATTGCGTTAACAAGTAATTCACCAGAGTTCCATAAAATTACCATACAATTCTCAAGGTGCGGTCAAATGTACTTCAAAGTTTGAGTTATAACGTAAAGTCAATCCTGAAAAACAATGAAAACTTATAAGGTCAGATCATTTTATTGAAAAACCGCAAAGATTTTGATTATGGTATTTCGCTCTCTCAGGGACCAGGCCTTTAACATTTCTAAATTTTTGGATGCCAGCCATTATTTTACTAATCTCAAGCAAATACATTAATTAGTAGGTATTCGGGTATTGAGAACACTTTGTTTATTAACCTAAAATTTATTTGAAGCCGGCACCTCAGACTGAAAAGAAAGAAGAAAGATATCTGAAGGTTTAACCAGCTATCAGAAAATTTTGGTCCCACTCTCGCAAAATGAACTCCTTTATTACTTTAATTCAAACACGTATTGTGAGCAATTTTTTGTTTCACGTACGATAGATTAGTCTATATCTCACTTGTTGAAACAGGGTGCTTTTAAATTAAATTCGATGCGAGACTCATACGTTGCTCTTTGAAATTTTTGTCTCTCAAAGTGTGATGGCGGACTCTATCATTTTCGGTTGGATTAATTAAAGGTGGAAATTTTTTTGCATGCTCGACTTCTGTTTTTTTCTTGCAAAATTTGTATTTCTGATAAACTGGGCAGCTTTTTGCATAAACGCGCCTGTTTTTGAATATCGGGTCTTTTTTTTGAATTATTCAATAAGCAGACACGTTTATGCAAAAAACTGACCAGTTTATCTCAAATAAATATTTTTTAAGAAAAAAACAGAAGTCGAGTATGCAAAAAAATTCACCCATTAATTAACCTCCTTAATCTGGCACTAGCTAGAGACGAAAGGTTTGTTCTCAAACTTCAAGAGTAGTTGAAATAGAAATAGAGAAGGTGCAGATGCTCTGGACAATCTATCAATTGATGTATTAGATAACTTTTTGGGTACTCTGGTTCTATAATATATAATCTAAACCCAGATTTCTTTGATTATCTGCCGTAAAAGTGGAAAGCGATTTACCACGGAGATTTTGCTGCGATTTTGTTGATTTTAAGTCTAAAATTATTGATGTTAACTTCTATGCTCACAGTCCCAATGATTTTTAAAATGGGTGTTTAAGTATTCTTAATCGTTCCTTGATTGGAAGAGATGATACAAGTCTGAGACCTTTTCTTGTGATCAGAAAGATGAGTACACATAAGCTTGATAAATGATTTCTTCACCATGCCGAGCATCGAAGAGCATCTAATATTTTCCTGAGAAAACCGCCGAACGATGTCAATATTTCGCATCTTTTTGAGAACCCTTGATCCCATACTCGGCATCTGCATGGATGTGCGAAATTCCAGAAGGTTGTTTGGTTCAAAATCATTGTGTTGCTATAATTACGAAAAATATCATATGCAAAAGCAAACGATTACAATCTAAAAAAGACATTGATAGATTTTGCTCTTTACATTAAAAGCCCATGCACGGATGAAACCCCGGCCTTTGCAATATATTCACTCATTGGAGGCAACATCATGCGTAAATAAAGATTATTTTTGAATTATTTCTCCATACCATGACATACGCGAACAAATCTCGAAAGAATTTTCAAGAATAACCAGCCGCTTGGAAGGGAAATTCAATGATGTTTAAGCTACCACAACCTTTTCTGTGACTTTGAGATAATGCTTATGGATCGAATAGCTAACTGGAATTATTTTGGTTAAAATTGCTCACTAATCAATAACTTTTATTAAATTATTGCAAGCTATTTTTATTAATTCGTTACTAATCTTCCTTAATTGGCAAAATAAAGTTCCTCTCTTTTTCCTTTATCTCCCCCCTCACTCAGAAAACTTAGGTGGAGATTGAATTCACAACTTTGCTAATCAATAATGTCACAACTCTTCTATAGTTGACATGATATACCTGCTGTGAACAGATCTGGTCTTAAGAGCTAGTAGATTTCTTGTTTCGTAAGCGGAGACGGTCTTTAATTTTTTTACTTAAATGCGAAAGAATTATTCAAAATGCTTCGAATAACTTCTGTAATTAATAGTTATTAATAAACACTGATACTGGATCTGATCAATAAATTGTTTAAAGAAATCTTTTTTTCGTTTGATTGTTCGAGAGTTTAATTTATTGGTTTTTTTCAGTCTGGAAGAACTTTATATAAAGAGGAATACTGGCCCAAGAAACTTTATGGACGGCCTTTATTCCAAGGCTTTTGAATTTGATACTATTGCGCTTGTTGAGAAAAAGGAGAAAGACTCTTGAATCCCATGTCATTGAGTAATTAGTAGGTGTAAAATAAGTGTTTTTAGAAAAAGAATGAAAATGAAAACCAGTTTTAAGGAATTTCCAGTGTTACAAAGAAATTATATATCCAAAAAAATAACTTTTATTTAACGAAAACCTAATGAAAGCCTTGGACTATTTCATTGCCCTGCTTATAGGGTACAACCAAGCCGCATCCACTTTCGCTCCTAAGATGCCTACTTGGATAGCAGTCATTTCACTCATGATATATCATCTCCAGAGGGCTGGAATCTTCTTATTTTCGACACAAGGTAACCCTTCTTTGGGCACCACTGTCAATCGAGCGATCAGCCAAATCATTAAGATGTTCCAGATAGAGTATTGGGAACAAATAACTCCATTAAATTATGAAGGGATTACTATCATACTCTTCTCAATAGTTGTGCTTGGTGCTTTAGTGAAGGCACGGCTTTTAATCTTTGTACGAACGAGAGAGCAGAGAATAACGAAAGAGCGACTCTCCGTCCTCTTCGAAGCAGTATTTATT
>ENA-UOUE01000230-UOUE01000230.1-compost-metagenome-genome-assembly--contig:-NODE-230-length-47264-cov-23.547100_pt1 | contig 47264 bp, 33 predicted proteins | sample MGYA00238146_ERZ747223 | MGnify/ENA primary metagenome ERZ747223 (study PRJEB28781, sample SAMN06268865) | compost metagenome | isolation source: single cell | place: USA: California, Emeryville, Joint...
TGATTTTACCATGTCGTTGCAATTATACAAGTTGATTCATCATACCGCCTTTCTCGAACTACAGGTTTTTGAACTAAGGATTAATGCTATCTGGCGGCTATTTTTCATTTCCAAATTCAGTTGCTTTTGCTGTGATGACCTTACTCAGTTAGTCAAGACTTTATTCAGTCAAGTTAAGAAAATACCAATTCTTGCCTAAAACCAATTTATAACCTCTTTTTCAAATTAAAATTAGTGCCTCTAATTAGAAACATCTATCACAGGCATTTCAATTTAAAATATTCCGAAGTTTTTGTTACATATATTCCGAATCTGAAAATGATATTCTCAATGTTCTTCAGTTTATTTGAACTATTCTTTTCATTTGTTTAGTAATTAACATGCCTGTAACGAATTGACATACATAAGTGTATGAAAAAGAAATTGAATCAGGCAAACAGCTCAATGCTCTTGAAAAAATGATCAACACTATCTGTAATTACCTACTCGTTCAAGGCCTCTCAATTTTCATTTCTTCTAGGTGTCCAATTTTCTTCATGGATATTTTTGCATTATTTTAATTTGGTTTTTCATTCGCCATATTAATTCTCAACGTCCTATACTTCAGCTTTGTTCCATTAAGCGTCGTAGCTTTCTTCGCAGTACTTGCGTCCGGAAAGACAGCAAATGCTACTCCCTTTGACTTGCCATCATCATCTACAGTAAGAATTAGCAATAACTACACATATATCTAATAAAGTTAATTACCTTTGAGAAGGATGAGATCTGTGGGGTAGAGACCTTCCCTTTCAAATAATTTTCTCAGATCAGATTCGTCAGCATCATAAGACAAGCCACCAATAAACACCTTTAAATCATCTTTGCCCCCAAATCTCTGTCGAACGTCTTTTCTATCTGATCGCCCTCGATCACCGCCTCCAGTGGACGATCTACCTCGATCTCTATCTCCACCTCCTGAACTTCTCCCTCGATCTCCTCCGTGGCTGGTCCTGTGAAGCTGAACTTCCTCTTCGAATTCAGGGAGCTCAGTCGCCTTCTTTAGCACATACCGACGGTCTCCTTTAGTTTTATCCATTATACTTTCAAATTCTTGATCATATTGTTCAGGCACATCAAAAGCCGCACCTTTCCTCGTTTTGAAAGCCCTCATGCCTCTAATACTTTCTGTGATCTCTGGTGAAAAATTTCTTCGGAGGAAGCTCCAAATATAAGACATAGCTCTAAATTCCGTATCAGTCTCCAAAATGTAAGTGACATAACCCTCCATTGCACAGAGCAACGACCTCTGTTTAACCTTTTCTGTATGTCCGGAAATGAGCGCCAATGCTCTCGAAAGCGCTTCTACGCTGCCGATTTCATCGATAAGTTCTGAAGCAATATCTTGGAAGAGAGGTAGAATCTCCTTCGACACGTTTTTCAGGCTCTGGACGATGTCTCTGGCGGTCGCCTTAATAATATCTCCCGGTTGCGGTGCGCCTATCTTCTGGAGTTTGATATTCGCTTTCGCCTCGATACGATCGATATACGCCTGCTGTTTCTTATTGTAAAAGGTAACACAGACGCCGCTTCGACCAGCTCTAGCTGTTCTTCCAGCACGATGGATGTATGTGTCGACATCTTTGGGAGGTTCCAGCTGCACGATCAAGTCGACATGTGGAATATCAAGTCCCCTAGCAGCCACGTTAGTGGCAATCAAACATTTAAACTTACCCTCTTTGAACGCTTTAAATGTGACCTCGCGTTGCTTTTGGGGTATGTCTCCATGTAGGACTTGACACTCCTGCTTTATATTCGCAGACAGAAGAATATCATTTGCCTCCTTCTTCGTCTCGCAGAAAATGATCGTGCGGCTGTGACTACCTCCGTAGCACAACACAATATCAGCAATTGCTCCATTTCTTGCATAATATGGACAGTTTATAGCAAAATGCTTCACAGTTGAAGGAGTCTTAATTTCCTTTCCTTTGATCAGGTCAACAGACTTATAGTCCGGTTTCAAGAATTTTTTACTGATGTCAAGTACCCATTTCGGGACCGTCGCCGAGAACAGAGCAGCTTGAATGCCTTCTTTCTCAGTGTGTTTATAAAGATAGTCATTGAATAGCATTTCGACGTCCTCCTCGAATCCAAGGTTCAACATCTGATCCGCTTCGTCCAATACAACGGCTCTGATCTGAGAAAAGCTTAGAGCCTCTCGCTTTAACAGATCGAGGAGTCTTCCAGGCGTCCCAACCACCACTTCGACGCCTGCTCGGACGTCCTGAATTTGCTGTCTGATCTCAGTGCCTCCATAGATTGCCATCACACGAAAGTCTCCAGTCTCTTCGTGTTTGAGTGAAATGAAGTCATTTGTGACTTGAATCGCAAGCTCTCTGGTAGGTACAACGACTAAAATAAAGGGCTTTTGGCCGCTTTTATATTTAAACAGCCCTTCTTTACGCATTCTCTCAACCAAAGGAAGCGCGTAGCTCAGCGTCTTGCCAGAACCAGTGCGATCGCGTCCAATCAAATCGCTTCCTTCAAAAAGAATGTCATAGGTGGCAGATTGAATCGGGAATAAGTGCGTTATTCCTCTTTTGTTAAGAGCTTTGATGGTTTTTCTATCAATTTCGAAATTTTGAAGCAAACTCGAGTCGTCAAGTTCCTTCATAATGGCATTTTCCGATTCGAACTCTTCGTGATAGCTGACACCTATTTTCGTTTTCTTGGCTTCTGGTTTGTCATCTTTGGATCTTTCTGATGATTTCGAAGGACTGCGGCTAGATTTTGAAGATTTCTCTTCTGAGCTATGTCTGCTGCGGTGTTTTTTCGCCTTTGAAGACTTTGATTCTTTCTCTTTCTTCGGTGATTTGTTCCTTTTACTATGGCGCCTTTCCTCGCTGTGATCTCTATGCTTTTTCTCTTTCGCTGATTTACTTTTCTTCTCGTGACGATCCTTGCTGTCGTCATCGTCGTCTCTGCGCTTGTCTTTTCTCCTTGACTCACGTTCGGAATCGCGCTTTGAGTCTTTGCCCATTTGTGTGAGATGTTCTATGAGTTGTCGATTAAGAAAAAAATTGATTTGAATTCGCTCTATGAGAAAAATATTCTCTTCGGATAGTTATTTGCTATTTTAAAAATTGACTGAATGAAAATTTTGTTAACAGACTAACAATTAATGTTAATATAAGTGAGATTAATACGGCATCTGTTAGCGACTCCAAATTATTAATGTAAAAAAAAAGAGAGTAGTAATATTGGATTTTTGTTAGGCTATTAATTCTATGAACTGCCTAATCTCTTCTCCCTTCAGCAATACTAAGGAAAATGCAATTATCTAGTAGCGACATGGTCAATACTCATGTAAACTGCGATATTTCCCGCATGCGAGGATTTAGCAGGAGCTATACCAAAGGAAACGTTAGTAAAGCTATCTTGTCTATTTTGATACATAGCCTGCAGATCTCTTTGAAAAACGTAGATTTTAAACCGCCTCTTAGGACTATGTTGGCCTTTTCTATTTTCTTATACTAAACCTATTTTTATTTAGATAGCTGAGCTTTTTCAACAGGGATTGTATGGCATGTTTCTTTTCGAGAAGTAATTTAATTTCATCGTTCAATACCCGATCATCGATAAAAATCGAGAGATGCGAGCTAAACAACAAAATCAAAAAATATCTTCTTTGGAAAGCCTCACCCATGTAATACATCTGAGTATTTCATTTTCCTGAATGGTTCTTTGGGCACTTTCGTCATCTTAGTCTATTTACGAAGAATTAAATTCAAATTTCAACCCAAGATACTACGCTCAATTTCTTCCAAATCTAATTCGTGAGCAATCTCGAAATCGAATATCACTTGCTCCTCAAATGACTGACTGCGTTTCCCTGATGTATCATTCCTTAACGCCAGGGTAAGAATCCTAATATTCGGCTGCGTTAATAATCAAATCATTTTTATCAACGACAATAAAACGAATACCAAACATGGGAGCAGTTTGCTGTGCCTTTTGGGAACCAAAATCACCAGATTTTGAGAGCAAATCCAAGAAAGTCGCCAAAAATCTCCGTGCGAAGGGCCTAGGAAAGACAGGAGTCATCTTTGGTATCGATTTCACTTCTTCTAATATTCGAAACGGGACGAACAGCTTCGGAGGAATGAGTCTTCATCACGTATTCGACTCTCCTGCGACCTACAACCTTTACGAGCAAGTGATAGATATTCTTGGCAATGTTTTGGTTCATTTCAATAAAGATGAGTCTGTTCCTGCCTACATCTTTGGAGATGATAGAACTTTAGATAAAATTGTTCGCCCTGTCACCTCCAGCTTGCAGCCTGCTACTGAAGAAGGCCTACACGACATCCGAGAAGTTCTAGCAGCTTACCGCGATGAAGCAAAGGTTGGGAACTTTTCAGCGGCTCCAACAACATACAAGCCATTGATAGAAAAGGCTATTGCGATTCAACAGGCAAAGAAAACATTTCAAACACTGGTGATTATAACTGATGGCGTTGTGACAAATTTGAAGGAAAACATCGAAGCGATTGAAGAAGCTGCGAAATATCCTTTAGCAATCATTATTATTGGTGTTGGTGATGGAGATGGTCGGTGGGGAGAAATGAAAGCGCTAACGGGTGATGAACATTCACGCAAATACGAAAACGTCGCGTTCTATCATTACGCGTCAAATTTAGTACCATTTGATTTTGCTACTAAGTCTCTTGGTTTACTTCCACTTCTTTACCTTCACTATAAAAGTAGAAACCTGTGTGATTGATGAGATCTCTATTTATTTCTTTTAATCTGTTTCAAGTTGAACATCTCTGTTGACAATCGATAGAATTGAGCAAAGATACGCCGAGTCTTATTGCATACAGTCTCAACATACTTAATGTTAAGAAGAATTTATTAGTTTTTGAGATTATCTTGCTTGAAGGGCTGCTCTTAGCCGTTCTTAATATTCATGTGTGATAGAATATATCATTGAGAAATACAAATCAATTGAGAAAAGGTATGATCGAATGATAAATTGAATGAACAAGAATGCGATATCGTTAGTTATTAAAAATTAACTGTACTCGAACGTTCCATGTGACAGCTTCTTTTCATTCGCCATGAATTTGGTGATTGGATTAAGAGTCTTTGTTTGCGAGGCTCTCAGCCTGATTAATTAAATCATCAAGCACATGAGCTTCAGGAAAACCAATAAAATGGCCTTTTATTTTTCCTTTATGAAGCAAAATCACTGCTGGTACTTCATGTATGTTAAATCCCTGCATGAGATCAGGGAATTTATCAACATCGTTTTTTACGAATATCCAGTGTCCTTTCGAATTTTGAAATTTTTCTTCGAGGATTGGCGCCAGCTTCTTACAGGAGCTACACCACGGAGCATGCAGACTCAATACGACTGGTTCTTCGAGCGTAGTGACTTTGCTCACCCAATCTTCCAGAGATTCGATGTCGATCTCGACATGCTTTTTGTTATGAGTTGCTTGACTAAATTCATACACAGGTGTATAGCCCATCAGAGGCATTAGAAGAGGTGTTTTCCAAACAGAAATACCACGACGAGTTGCTTTAGCGCCTGCTGAACGAAAGAGCTTAAAGATCGCTTTTGTGGTTCTAATGTTCATATCCTTTTATTTAATAATATATGTGACAAAGTTTATTTAGTTCTCTAAGAACACTTAAATGAAATAATGTTGCAATTTAGTTTTTCATGTATTGGTTAAGAATGTGAAGCACGACATTACTTTTTCGAGTTATCAGAAAGCATCTTGTTACGAAAACCTTTGATCAAATCATTAACATAATTCACAGCTTCTTTGTCAGATTTGAAAGTAGCTTGCACACCTGCTTTCGGAGATCGCTTATTATTATACGCTTCAGCAGACTGGTTTAGTGGTTGAACTCGTGGGGGTGATTTCACTGTCTGGCCTTTACCCCTTTCTCCTGTTCTTTTTTCAAAAGAAGCTGGTACTCTCTGATTTTGCCTAGCACTTCCCTTGTCTGGACTCACCACCTGATTCATCTTAGAGCGGTCATTTCCGACTGAGCCTTTTTCTAAATTTTGTGATTTTTGCAGTTCTTTTTGGTCATTATGAGACGTTTTGCTGGGAATAATTTCATTTTTCTTTTGATTTGATGGTGTGTTTGGACCGAATTTTTGTCCTGGTATCTGTCCTGTGGATCTTTCAGGTGAACGTCTCTGTTGAATATTGAAAACTGCTGGATTTTGTAAAATACTCTTCTTGTTTGGGCTCCTTGGGCTGCCTTTTAGTCTCTCCTTAGCTGCTTTAAACTCAAATGATCTATTCGTTGGTGCATTTGCTGGAGAATGCAGTGTTTCAACTATCTGGGTCCTTCCGTGATCAACAATAGAATTAATTATTATCTTATCTTCGCCTTGCTGTTCAGCTGTGGGTCTTACTCTCTTGGTCGTGGTTTTTGATGCCTTATTTACTTCTGGCTCTTCATGTTTGAGATGTTTGAAATGCTTGTGACTCTCATCGTAAACTCGGCTTTTTACATCATAACCTGAATTATGGAAAACCATGCTTGCTTGCTCTCTTGCCTATTGTAAAGTAGCTATCAAAATTCGTCGATTTAAGAGTGTATTACCTCTTTACGCTCCTTTTCAAGTTTCTCAATCCGCCGTTTTTCTCTCGAAGCAACTCTTCTTTCGGCATCTAACATCATGCGTCTGGTTAAATTTTCTAGTGATTCTTTTGACACTAAAGCGATTTATTCAATAGTCTGAAAATTTTTTTGGTCAAAACTTACATTTTTGTTTGCGTTTTTCTTCGATTGCCTTGAGCCCTTCAAGCTCTTTCATTCGTTCTAATTCATGTTTTTCAAGGATACGACGCTTGGAGTCTTCGTCCAGGCGTTTTATCCAAGCTTCTTCACCTGTAGTAGATTTCTTGGTTTTGTAACTCATCTGTGAAACATCTCCCTTCTTCTGGTACTCATCCTGGCTCCTTTTACGCAAAGTCCTCCTAACAATGACAAATTAGCTTTGTCATACAAAAAGCTGTAAAATATTACTGTTTGGCATCGTTGATCAGTCGTTCATAGAGGTTTTCGACTTCGGTTGGAGACAGTTTGGGCTTCAATTGCTCAACATATTCTTTATATCTATATGGATAAGCATTGCTTAACATATAAGATAGTTACCCGGCTTCCCAATGATGTCTGAATATAATGTCTTTTTCCATTCTTTCTTGGAAATTCTGGCTACTGCTGAGTGCAGATCGCTTCTGGTTCGTGTACATTTTATCAAATTCCTCTTCAATTTCTCCACTGTAGTTCAACCTCTCTGAACTTCTTTGACGCGGACTTTTCTTTAGATGGGTTGCGCGTGAGCCTTCAGTACCGACATAAGACGACTTTAGATTTGAGTGCGAATCATTTCGAAACTCCGGGGACGATTGTCCTTTGCCGACGCTCGAAATCTCTTCCAGCTTACGCGGCAAGGGCTCAGTTTCATTATTTTCTGAGTCCTTTGGAAAGGAATATGATTCCGCATCCTGCATATGGATCCCAGCCATTTGACGATGTTCCTCTGATCTATTCGTCTCAGCTCTTTCTGGTTCAAGTCTATTTACTTTATTTTCTCTGTGGTAGTCGTTTCCTTGCATGGCCTCATTCTGCTTCTGCTTATATTCTAGATGTATCTCTTCTTCCTCTTGGAATGCTCTCTCAGTTTCATACTCTTTCTGATCATTGAAATTTGAGTTTGGTTGCTCAGCCGCATCAACAGTATTATACTCAACTGGAGCGTTTTGTTTTGGAGTTTCTAAATCCTCTCCTGCAGCTTCATAAACTGAAAATTCTTCTCCTCCTCTTTCTTTTTCGATTGATTCGTGGATATGACCTCCTTGTGATTTGTTTACATTCGTTCTCCGATCGATTTTCGGTGCAAGATTCATCATCCACCCATTGCCTTGCTTATTGATCTCATTTAAGAGTTTATTAAAAGCCGGTGCGGTACGGCTCATTTGCTCTTCTTCAATATTATGGCTAGAACGGCTATCTTTGCGTGGGATAATCGGAATATCAGACCTTGGGGTTTGACTCTGCTCCTCAACAGTTATCGGACTGATCAGATCTTGAGGAATTCTATCTTCTATTCGCAGAGGCTCCTTTAGTGGTTGATACTCTACACTATTTTGATTTTCCTGAGATTTTGGATGAGAAGCCTGAGAAATTTTGCTGAGGTTTTTATCTGGCGACACTGAATCCCTCGCCCCTGTCTTAAACTTTCCAGTGCCTGGTATTTCCTCATCATCATATTCATCTTCATGGTCGTCGGAGCTGGGCTGGTCTTTTTTCGGCAAAGTTTCTGGTGATACTTGTGCTGGGTCAACCCGCTGAGAGAGAAGCTTAACCGTATTGGCTAGCGTATTTTTGCTGCTGCTTAAACAAGCTTCAATGCGTCTAGAAAGCTCAGAGAGCGCGGATTCTTGAAAAGAAGCTAACACTTCAACTTCTTTGATAATATCCATCTGTTTGGTTGAATGATCATCTTGTTGGAAGCTTGGCCGAAATTCTTTAGAACGAGAACTCTGCCCCACTGTGAAATACGGATCCTCGGAGTGGACTTCGCACTTGACTGGAACACTGTTGATGGTCTTCTTCACTATTTTTTCTTTAAATCTGGTCGCTGAGTTGGATCTTGCGCTGTGTAGCTCTTAAGAACCTTTAACGCTTTGATTAGTAAAAGGAAATACCTGATCCTTCGTTAGAAATTTGATTTCTTCCACCCATTTCTTCAGAAGGTCTCATCCTATTCTCCTATAAAGTGGGCTATTATCTTCGGCAGCTCAATTTGCTTACTCTGCCAGCGTGCGGAAGTCCGTTCGTGAGCGATAGGTTAGGGTTCTCCTTGTCGATCAATACTTGGTATTTGGCGTTGCTGTCAGATCCATTTGACTCGAGCATTTTGTATTTATTTATTTTCTTGTAATTGTATTAAGAGTTGCTCGTTAATTTTTTTATTCATCCATTTGATATTCATTAGAATAAAATGGAATCTTCGTCTCATACTATGAATAATTTGTGATTAACAGGCGTCATTGACTTATAATATGAAGGTGATCTAAAGAAAAATTGTCAGAGAACATCATTATCCCTCCTTTTTCTGAATTGAAGCACAGTTTTTAACAAAAGAAGAAATTTCAAAATCTCATTTTTTGAGTAACACTGAATACAAAGTAATATTTTTCATGGAATTTGACACAAACCACATTGTAGCTCAAAACTACGGTTCCTATAGTAAAAAACAATTAAAAAAGAAAATAAAATAATGTATAGTGCTAATTTATCACATCTTTCGTTTAAAAACCTTAACTACGCAGGTCTGAGTACCGCTCTGAAGACGGCATTTTTAAGCAATGGGTCCCTTTTTGCGATTTCCAATGCTTTCTTTTTGGTTGGATCTTTCTTCCACTTTTTGACTTCAGCGGCCGTAGTTTCCCAGGTTCTTTCAACTAATCCATATATCGTCTCGCCCCAGTTTAAAAATATATTCTTGAGTGCACCATAACTACAATAGCGGATGAATAAACTTGATAAAGCATCAAACTTACTCAACATCAGTTTTCATCCTATCTCGAATTTCTTGTTTCGAATACAAACCATTGATGACCTCCTCCTCGTCGCTTACCTTTACCGAAGATCCTATCATTCAAGATTAGATACAATAGAACAATATAATAGGTACTTGGAGCGATTAATGGCTCAGCTGGAGCCACATGCCTAATTTTTTTCTCATTATCTTCAGCGAAGACATACTCAAGTTGATCGTAATACAGATCCATGATTCCCTGATATATAATGGAGGAAATGAACTTCATGTTTCTATCCAAAGTAATTCACAAAAGAGATAGAGGAGGTAATAAGGTACTCCATGAGATTGTAATGGAGATCTTGAGGTTTCTGAAAAACTTTCGGAAATACTCGTTCAGGTCTCAGTAGTATTTTATAAATCAGGATTCTCACGAATATTATCATTGTGAGCACCATCGATGCCTGGACGGTACCAACTTCTCCTCTAATGCTGTATCCCAAGCAATAGTTATTTAAAAATTAAAGTAACGGCCCTTACATTAACTTGCTAAATTTTGGGCTGAATTTGAGCCGACGAAGTTCAAATAGAGAGAGGAATCCAGATGGAATCAGCACTTTATTCATCGAAAAATTGCCTAGGGAGTTATTTCAACTTTAATTTTTGTATGCGAAAGCAAATTCTTTACCCAGATAGAGCAAAAAGCTCTCAGGCATCTCTTTTGCTTGAGGGTTGTGATCTGGACTTCCGTACAACGCTTCTGAGGCAGTAGTTGTTCTATCGAAAATTTCTTTGATAAATTTAACGATCTCCTCCTAATATCACAGCTCAAAGTTCGTCCACAATCAAAGTTTTCACCTCAATGTCAACTTTCGTGTTTGTAATTTCTTCATCTGTTGGATATGGCTTATTGACAGCTTCGTATATTAAATTTTTCTGATCTCTCCACTATTAAACAATTAACGTTTCAGTTCCCAATGATTTATTCTCCTGTATTACCCTTATCATATTGTCTTCGATCTCAGGAACGAAATGCTGGACTAAGAGCTATTTTTCAAATAAATTATCAGCTTTTAGCCTAACACGAGATTTCTACCTCTTCTGTTTGGTCTTTAATGGCTGCTAATCCGGACCTAATCTCCTCACACCGTTGCATTACCACAGTTTCAGCATAATTATCAAGAATTTTGGGGTATGCGATTGCCCATAAGTACCTGCGCAGCCTTCTCTTTTTGGGCCTAAGCGAAGCATCGGATAGAATTGTGAGTTGAACAATATAAAAATCGATACTTTTCGACTGGAGGCTTTTGCTCTTTGGGTTTAGGTTGAGGCTGAGGTTCTGTTTGCTGCTGTTGCTGTTGTTGAGACGGATTTTGCTGCAGAGTTGACATATCGACAGGCCAAGGGATGATATTGGAAGGCTGCTTGAACATTTCCATCATTAGCATTGTTTGCATCAGCTTATTCTGTTGAGCTAGCATCTGCTGCTTCATTAACTCAATCGTGGCCTTCGATTTTGAATTTTTCCGTTTTTTGTTTTCCATCTGAGGATTTAACTGCGTTTTCGGCCCTCCAAACATATTCAGCATCTCCATTTTTTCGAGTTGCTCTTTCTGCTTCTCCAGAGTTGCTTTCAAAGCGAAAGATTTCTCAAACTCTTTCATTTTCGCTTCTAAATCCTCTTTTTTTTCTTCTGATTTCCGAGGCGATTCCTTCAAATTCTCAACAAGGGTTTCAAGCAACTTGGCTTGTTTCTCCAACTGAGCAGCCAACTTTGCGTGCTGTTTCATCTCGGGGCTCGAACCGAAAAACTCACCAGCCCCATAATCTGATATTGCTGGCAAACGCTCTATAGACGGCAGACGTTCAATGGGTCCCAAAGACTGATAGCGTGGTACATCCGAATTTTTGCGATATACGAGTTCCGGGTCCGGATAACGCACAGGAGTCATACCTCTCTCATTATAACGCACTGGAGTCGGAACCCTTTGTTTCGTGTAATAAGGCTCTGGTGTCAATTCTCGCTGCATTCTTCTGCTCTGCACTCGAGGTTCATATCTAAGTTTAGTAGCAGTTTCATAATCGTCAAGCAGCTGGGAAATCTCTTTGAATTGACTCGGGTGTAGGTGGTCTAAGTCGATGTTGGAATCATATCGAGAAAATTCTCGATTATCTTCCTATAATAAGAAAATAAGCCAAAGGAAATTTTGCTATCTACTTGGTTTCGTGGGTTAAAAGCGTTGGTGAATCTATCTTGAACTCGTCGCTTGTAGTTGCTGTAATCGTTTTCAACGTATTTATTCTCAGATGCTCTTGGATATAATGGACGGTCAGTCATGGGAGAAGGATTTCTGATATATTTTTGCTGACGTTGAGGCACAAAATTCAATTCATCTTCAGATAGTCGACGACTCGGGCTCGCTTGGCGCTGATTGACCATAGGAAGAGACATGGAGGATCTATCAGCCGGTTTTCCATACGCAAAATTTTTCTGAGAACCTTATAATGTGTGAGTTTGATGCGATAATATGGCGTTTATACTTTTGTAGCCTGCTATGCCTTGATGGAGCTGTTGACAAAGACCATACATTCAAAACAATGTTGAAAGTAATAATATTTACATAATCTTGACGAGCATCTTTCGTAATGCCCGTTAGATTGGGTTCACTCCTCAGACCTGGGATAAAATCGCTGTACATCTGGATCTCTATTCGATGGGTTAAGGAATTTGGCTGGGAAAATCAAATCATGTTACTTTTGGAACTTCCGATAAAAATTTCGTGTTTCGCTAGTGTTGGTGATCACTTTTGAATAAAAAGACTCAAGGCTCAACAACATTTGTTTCAAAATTATCCCAGTAAAGAAAGTGACTCTCTACGATAGCTATCGTTAAGAGAGGAAAGGTGACAGAGCAGAGAGATTCATAGGATTCAATTGATAGTCAGGCATTTAAGCTTAGCATTGACGTTAAAAAATACAATGCTGTTAAAAAGAACTATGCCTCTACATCTTCTTTGAAAACACAGCTGAGACTGAGCTCTTTTCTCTGTTTTTACCTTGCGAATACTTTTGTGGAAGTTTACTAATGAGGATATCGTTTGCAGGAATTTTTTTTACTCAGCATCCTTGAATATTTGACGTAGAATGCTTTTGAAAAACTTGTTTATAGCTTAACTTATTAGGAGGAAAAAGATATCAGTTTTATGATCTTTGGTCCCTGTATCGTTTGCGCTTATTATCTCTAAGGAAATGATTGTTGGTGAAGAATGACAAATAAAGGTAACTTTCGCCATTTTTTAGGTAAATCAAATTCCCACCATTGAAATCCTCATTTTTCTGGACAATTTTCTATGTTCTGATCAAGTCGACTGAGTTTTGGCTACAGAACCCTGAGAAAAATTGTCAATAGCTTATTTTGAGATATCATTATCTTTTATCCAGGACTTTATTGGAGCAGCCTGTGGTGGCTCTCTTTCAACAAAAAACTACGAGCTTCCAAAGACGGTATTCATTATTTATGATCCATGCTAAATATCACTGTGCACTAATTTATCTTCGATTCAGAATCAAATGTTTTGAAATTTGCTGGGAAGCACCCCTTCAATAAGGACTACAATTAAAATGTACTTTTAAGAAATAATGAAACCTGAGGGAAAGCAGAGGTAAACCAAACTGCTCACAGATCAGGGGCGACTTATCTCTAAGTGAACATGAAATTACTTCACCCACATATATTAGCTAGCCTTAGAGCAGAGAAGATCAGAGCGATGGGTTTATGAATCGAAATTTGCTTTAATAAATTCAGAGATTAAATGCGTGCGTTTAGAATCTGAGAACCCACACGAACGAAGATTATTTTGATCAGTAAGTAACTCCTCTAAATGTCAATTAATTTAAAGGCTTTAATTAAAATTCCAAATCTCAAACAGAAACAAGTCCAACAAGCAATTATTTCCATCTGTTACATGGCTACTCGCAAATCCAAAATCGTTCATTTCAATATCGAAGCCAAGAGGCCGGACATAAAGCCAAAATATGAAAACTTCGACAATACGGAAAGAGACGATCATTCTGAAGTTCATCACTCCTTCGAATCAAGAAAGGCTCCTGCCTTTGATGAGGCGATAGAAAAGTTTGAAGATGAAGAAAGCCAAATCACTGCGGTGTCCGCAGACGAGAGCCGTCCCAAGAAATCGAGCTTGATCCCATCGGGAACAATAACAAGTTCGACTATAACATTAGTTTCCACATCCCTAGGTGTGGGAGTGCTAGCACTTCCATATGCTATTCATCAAGCCGGACTCATCAACGGCATCGTAGCACTTGTTTGTGGCGGCTTAATTACCTGGTGGTTTCTTTATGTGCTAGTTGAAGCTTCATTTAACATTGGAGCCTCTGGCTATGCCGAAACAATCGCCAAAACATTCGGTAAAGGTGGCTCTCGACTGTTTCAGATATTCTTCATTGTTTATGTCATCGGCTGCTTGATTAATTATCAAATCACCACTGCCTCCTTCATGGCGAGTATGCTCGCTCGATGGGGATATTTTGTCGAAGATGCGATCTACGCACAGACACATTTCACCCATTTCAGAGTGATAATCATCGTCGCTTGCAATTTGTTGTGTATTTTCCCTGTTAGTCTCGCAAAAAGCATGTATCGACTTCGCCATATCACTGTCGTGATCTTTGGAGTTGTCATTTATACCCTCGCTGTTGTCATTTTGCAAGCTCCCAAATACGTGCACCATGCAACAGAAACTCACCAGGGGATTTTATGGTACTGCTTGAATCCAACGATTTTCTCCACCTTTGCTGTGATGATCTTTGCTTACAACTGCAACACCAACCTCTTCCCGATCCGTATGGAGCTCGCAGCTCCCACTGAAGACAGAATGAAGAAAATCTGTAATCGGACAATAGCTACTGATATTTTGATCTACGCTGCGATGTCAGTCGTGGCTTATCTCTCTTTTAGAGACGAAACCACGCCGTTGATTACTAACCGGCCTCCGCTTCCTGAAACGAATGATATTTACATGGATATCTCGCGTGTCATGCTCTGCTTTAGCGTGATGTTCTCGGTGGCAATAAGGGTTCATCCTTGTCGGCAGCAAATAGTCCTATTTTTTGGGCTGGAGAACAAATATAATAATTATTTGCATTTTTTCATTACGTTTATGTTGATTGCTTCATCAGCAGTGATTGCCATGATCTTCCCCAGCGTTTATGATTCATTTACGATCCTTGGCGGGTATGGAACGACGCTCATTGGAATATTCATCCCTGCGATTGTCTTTCTCAAAAGCGTTCGAGGTCCACGACCGATTTGTAAGATTATCATTACTTGCTTGCTGATGGCTGTCGGTACAATCATGGGATTTACTGCAGCGACATTTACTTTATTGAAGCAACTTGATATATATACCGTTCCACCCTGTGAAGCATGAGGATATTGTTGAACATAATTTTTCCATCAGACGAATGTTTATTGATACTTATCTGATGTATTGATTCAGTTCTGTTTCAGCTTTAACTCACTACAGAAATACAATTTATTTTTCTTTAGCTATTAGATGAAATTTCCTTTCTTAGGTCGCATAGTTTAGATGCAACTAGACGGTTTCTATTCTCGATTCTTATGGAAATTAATCTAATTGTAAAGCCAATGATTGTAAAGATTAAGTTATTGATTTATTTATAATAAGGGTGTTCAATCATTGCTCTTAAAATCTGAGCTATAATTTTTGGCTACGCCGAATAGGTTCTTCGAGTTATGGTAAATTTCGGTGGAATCTTTGGCTCCAGCAAGAATCTTTGAACCATCTCAAGCTTATATCCTTTCTCGAGTTCGAAATCGTACATTTTGAGGAAATGGCAAAGGATTATTTTCGCCTCCATTATAGCCATATGCTGTCCGATGCAGTTTCTGGCTCCTGCGGAGAATGGAATGTAAGCGAAAGGATCACTAGGTCTCTCATAGGCTGGATCTCCTTTGATGAATCTCTCAGGACGGAATACACCCACATCTGTATAGAGATCTCGATTAAACATCGATGGTATAAAGAATGGGAAGACGATTGTTCCTTTTTTTATATGAATGTCATTCAGATAATGGTCTTGTAATGCTTCTCGAGGGAAAGTTCCTGCCGCTGGGGTTGACATTCGCAGAGTTTCGTCAATTGTTGCTTGCAAATACTCCAGACGTTGAAGAGCTGCACTGTTCAATTCTGATTTCCCATCCCAATTCTTCTCGATTTCTTGGATAACCTTATTTTTCACCTCAGGATACTGAGACAAGAAGTATACAACCATAGCGACCGTATGTCCTGTAGTATCCATACCAGCAATGAAGAAAACGATAAAGTTCGCAACGAGCTCTCTTTCATTGAGACTTGCTTCAGCCTTACTCTTTTCCCATAAGATTTGGAGAAGTCCTTTTCTTCCGCTATCAGTTTTAGGTGGATTCTTTTCAAGTTTTTCAATCGACTCTCGAACGATTTTTCTTGAAATTTCTCCAATCTCTAATGCTTCTCTTCGATATTCACGGACTTTCGAAGACCAAAGAAGAGCTAAACTTCCAAAAATCTGATAGCCGATATTCGATCTCAATTTGCTATTAGCACCCGCTAAGTACTCAGCGAGAGCTAGCGTTAGAGGTTTTCCAAAAAGTTTATAGCTATTGAGGCTCTCTCCAAAGAAAGTTCTTCCAATAATCTCTCCTGTGATTTTATGGAATTCATCGATTACGTTTATTTTCACGCTGTTTCCCTCGAATTTGATGGCTTCAAGGAACTCTTTGACTGTCTCCTCCATGATTGGAAGGGTTTTTATCAGGTTTTCAAAGTGAAAGATTTCTGAGATCACTTTCCTTTGGAACTTCCATTCATCACCCTCGACATTCGAAAGTCCGTATTGAGTATATTCCGTTCTGAGGAATGATTTTCTTGGGAGTTTTCTATAACACTTCCCATTTTTGTAGAATTCTGTGATTAGTGCCTTATCTTGGAGAGTTACCATTACTCGATGAGCAAAATTATTAGCAGTGAATCGCAGAGTTGGGTGTTCCAGAACGTACTTGTAGAGTTCATTGTTTTCGAAGGGATTTGTCTTGTCAGTGGGTTCATAAGTCGCCTTTTGATCGTTTTTCCATTCTTTGACTTTTTTAGATCCAATCTTAAAGGTGACAATCGCGTTAGGAGTCGTAGAAAAGGCCTTTAGCTCTTTATAAGGTTTTATTATGAATTTTTGAATGATTCTGAGGACGAGAATTAAGACTACTGCGCCGATTATCTGAGACAGCGAGATCATTTAGAGGAGATGTAAAAGTATTTTTCTAAAAGGATAATTTGGAATGTAATAACACATGATCTCATAGCGTTTAAATATTAGAAATGAAAAAATTAGATATTTTAAAATCAAGAAGTTTTATATTAATCTGGACACCAAAATCGAATTCTAAACCGAAACGACGTCGTGTTCTCATATAAGGTGGATGAGATTTCAGTGAAACAAGGATTTTAAATAGTCCCTTTTACTGCGTAAGGTCACTCTAAATTAGAAGTGCGCGTTACTTTTTGTATGTTTTAGAGATTTTGACGAAATATTTACCTATGAGCTTGAGGAAAACGAGGAAAGAGAAGAGCGCTGAGAATGACATCCAATGATGCAGCTTAGATTGCGACGAAATAATATCACTCCAATTAGAAATAATTCGATTCTCTTCATATATTTTAACTCATAGTAGAATTCCTTTGCTCATACAGACAAAAACGTTCAAAGAGTCAGTGACTTAAGCTATTTGAGAAGGACAATATAACAACCAATTTCTATCAGTTACTCTAAATAAGTCATAAATCGCTCTAAAAAGCAACCTATCAAAATATATCTGACTTGTAAAAGTTACAAATAATACACAATCTCAAATAGGAAAAACAGTGAATTTATGATAATTCCTTTGCATTAGAAAATTTGAGGCCCATACTACGCAATCAACTATTCATATGATTGAACGTTAATATAGATAGTTTTATCTATCAAGGAATGCACAACAAATTAAACTTTTTACAGCATGGACTCAATTATCTATTCCAACCTTAAGCTTGTTGTGGTGTTTCTCGACTTTGATCAGGTCCACCCCCTTCTACTGTATCAGACTCCATCACCTCATACTTCAATTCTCGCTTTACTCGTTGGTATTTGCATACGAACCAGCCAACTCCAATCAATATTCCTATGAAACCTAAACCACACACCAGCACGAGTCCCATAAGGAAATTTTTATCTGTCTCTTTGCGACCGGTTAAATTGATCTCCTTTATCTGATAAACAATCGGGACTTCCCACGTCTGAATACCGTTTTGCTTACCTCTCACAAGCGCTGAAACCGTTACATAATAGACTTCATTGTTAGCAAGCTCAATTGTGTGATTGAATTTTCCGTCCACTGCATCTTTCATGTCTTTACTCACCTCATAGAGGAAAGAATCTCTTCCGGTCGCTTCAGAGAAATCGACTGGCAGATACGAGCAAAGCCCGTAGCTCTGAGTAAACACGGGATCCTTCGTAATCACCAAGGAGTACTCTACTATGAAGTTGGAATAATCATTGGCGTCGGAACTATCTCCTTTTGTGAACTGAACGGGTTCCCATTCAAAAGCAACGCGTTGGGTTCGATTATCTGCGCTTGTGTTTCCATTAATATGGACTGCAAGCGTGCCATTGTTTCCGGGTTTGAAATAACTGTTGGAAGCCTCACTGTTATTGGGGATAAGCGCAGCCTCGAACTTGTAGAGTGCTTCTCGCGTCGGGTCTTTAGTGTCATCGACCACACCTTCTATGCCTTGAACTGCGACATAGACTGTTCCTGGTGTGACGTTCAAAGTGCCGAAAGAGACAAAATCGCCGTCAGGGAGTCTCACTTCGAGGTCGTAATCGCGATTTTCAAGGCGTTCTAACGTCGTCGCTGCAGCAAATCGCACTGAGCCAATACAAGAAACCGCCTTGATTGCAAGTTTTCCGCTCTGGTTCACAAACAACTCATACATTTCGATTTCCCCGACGCCGACTTTCGACATCATGCTTGTTCCCAGAGGGATCGTGAAGATATCCATTCTATTGGCGATGATAGAGAAGTTCAACGAGTGATTAAACGGATTGCTTAGATTGAGATAATATACACCTTCCATCTCTTTCACTTGCAGTATATTCTGACTGCGAACCATTCCCAAAAAGTCTCCGTACGTGGTTTGGTTTCGTAAAGGAGAGACATCGAGTTGGAGCTGATCCCTTCCCTGTTTCTGATTATCGAAGGTGATTTCCACCTTTGGTGCTTGGGTAATTTGATCATTCGTAAGATTCTCATATTGAGTAAATCGATCATTATAGACGTTAATGTAGAACTTAAGACGCTGGTTAGAGATCGGGTAGTCCCCTGAGCAATAGAAGAGATAGGTTTGGTACTCTCCAGGGCTAATGAAGCCGTAAGTCAGCACACCCTCGTTCAACAACACCTCCGCGTTTACCAATGTTGCCATGACCAAATAAGACGACGTCTCGCGGCCGTAGACTGCGATGTAATAGACGTTCAGATCTGGGAAATCGTACGTCGAAAAGTTATCGAGGTTGCTAGAGTTAGTACCCGAAGTGCCTGGGCCTTCAATTCTGAGATTGATAAGCTTCTCTCCTTGATGCGGAACAACCGACCACTTGAAATTGTCCTTCGATACATTCTCATCGGTGCTCACATAAATCTCAGGATTTCCACTATAGATGATCATATTAATGTCTATTCTTGGAAATTCATCCCAGTTGAAGTACTGGAAACGCTCGTAGCTGCCCTTATCAACGCTATACCTCAAAGACCTGCCGTCTTGGAGGTAGATCGAGCCTCCTGGGTAAGAAATTACGAGAAATCCTCTCGAGAATGTCCTCGCTGTTATTCCGATGAGATACGAACACTGGAAACAAAAGTTCTTGCCATCCTTATCCGCACTGATCTTGAGTGTCGCTTTGCCTGTTGTCAGTGAATCCGCAGTCCATGTCCCATTGGTTCTTGGAAGTTGTTCAAGGAAGTTCTGTCCCTCAGCCAAAGGATTGACTCGTGTGATGACATGGCCCTCTTCCTCAGAGATAATGATAGAAAACTCGAAGTTGAAGAAGTTGTACCACCTGAAGAACTTGGTGGCTCCGGCCTCAATCTCAAAATCTGCAGGAACGCCCTCAACCACAGGGATTACCTTTTCATTTTCATATAGCGCAGTGATTGTGAACGAGCAGTTTGCGTATCCATAAACTCCGATCGTCCAGATACCTTCCATAGATGTCCTTGGTTTGATGTCTTCGTTCGTAATTTCAAGCTGCTCTCCTTTAAACGAAGACGAAAAGAATTCATAGTTGGAAAGCTCTTTAGCCGGTCTTACGTCTGCTCCGTAAGAGAGATAGAGATCAGGATCACCATCAGTGAGTGGAGTCAGGATGATAAGTAGAACACACTTAGGTTTTAGCACTCTGATCTGGAAGTATTTGTACTGTCTGGCGCCAACGTAACTAAGAGACATTTTTCCAACTTCCAGCGGTGTGACCTCTGAACTAGCTATCACCGTGAAAACGTAATTGTCGGGATTTTGTGTTGTGTTTGCAGTTTGATTTGAGATAAACCCAACGTTCACAATAGTTAACACGACAGCACACTGGATGACGCCTTTGTCCTTGTATTTGAGAATTTCTTGCGCAGGAATGTCGATTTTTGAAGAGCGCAGAGCATCAAACGCGGAACTTGAAGAGTATGTATTGTTTTGATTCGTCGGCCAAGTCCACTCCTTCACCGTCCTTTTGACTCTCCTATCGATGATGCTCGCATATACTTTCAAATTAAACAGCTCGGACGAGAACAAAATCTCAGTAGGGAACACGCTCTGTGTCGGTATGAAATAAAGGTGAGTGGTACCGTTGACATCACCCAAAGGAAGCGAGGTCGGTACGCCTTCAGGAATCTCCAGGTAGTCTCCTTTGGCGTAATACGTGATAGTGTAAAAGGAGTCTTCAATGGCTTTAACTGCGACGAAAACAAAGCAGCGGTGATCTTCAGTACCTGTCTCGCTGGAGAGATTGCTGTTATTGCAGGCTTTATTAATCAGCTGTTTGTTCAACGTAACCTTCCCGATTCCAGGCGCAGTTTGGACATCCGATGCTTGAGCAGAAGGGAAAGGGTTATCTGAATCTAATGACACGAACAGCTGTGTCTGACCGAGATCTCCAGTCACTACTATGCTAACGGAGTCAGACTCATCAGCGATCTCAAGCCTGAAGTACATTGTTGAATTCGCGTTCAGGTAATCGTGATAGGTGTCACGAGGGAGAAGCGCAAGGAATTTATCGGAGGTCACAAATGCAGCTTTGAACCCGCAGAGGTCGTTGTTTGCAGTCCCATTGCAGTAAACACGGACCATATAAGTTCCTGAATCCACGAAATATTCGCTGTCTTTCTTTATGATGAGTTTGTTAGTGTCGCTTTTGTATTGATAATGGCTGCTTGACGGGGTGTAGTTGCCGTTTGTTGCATACATAGTCAGTTTTCCAGACATCGGTTGAAGAACGATGTCAACTTCTCTGTTTACTGCGTAAACGAAACTAACGCTAAAGGAGAGAAGAATGCTGCTGCCATTTGCAACGACAAAGTACTGAGGAACACCCTCGTTCAATTGTACTGAGCGGAAATCATCTGCGTCGGTTGTATTCGTCGTGTTGGCTGCAGAAGTCGTATTCGTAGAGCCAGTATTGTTCTTCTGAGTGGTTGGCGACGAGATCTTCTGGTAGTAAACGACAATTGTATAAGTTGAAGCCTCCGTGCCATGGACATTGACGTAGTAGGTGCCTTTAAGTGTATTATTTTTCGCGTCAGCGGGAGTAATGACAATTGCGTTAAAGAAATTGCTTTCCCAGTCATAAATGGAGTTGCTTGGATAGCGCTCCGTTCTCGAAGCATAGACGTCAACTTCACCTGAAATCTCGGTGACTTGGATCACAATCGAAGTGTTTTGGAGATCCTGTGTGACAGTAAACGAGTAGTAGTCATCCTCGTTCAGATCAACATGCCCTCTCATGGATAATCCCTCAGGAATCTGAACGATACTCTCTGCGACAAATGCATTGAGACTGTATCTCGATAGCATTGTGGATCCAGAATTGACCAATGCGACGGCATAATAGCAATGATATGCCGTGTCGAAGAGCCAGTCCCAGAATGTATCAGGATCACAATGTCCAGGCACATGAGTGAAAGAGATGGTTTCTTGTCCCGAAACAGTGTCTGTAGCGAGGAAGATAGGATCAACGGACGAGGCGTTCTTTTTCCCTGCTTCATAATCATCAATTTCGCTCTGAGTCAGCTCACAATCGGTCTTATTTTGGCAGCTTTTGATATAAACGTCAGTGTTTCCGAGCACCTCGGTCATGACAATTTTAATGTCCTGCGGTTCTTTCGTGAAAATCGGAAGTAAATAATTCACGATCTCATCCTTGACAACAAACCCAACCGCCGCAGTGCCAAGAGTCAGCTGACTGGCTCCTTGTGAGGTTGAATACACCTTAAGTTCATATGTTGTAGGTCGAATGCCAGCCACTATGATGTAGAGCAGGTCTTTGAGACCAGCTTCATTCCTTTGTGGCGCTGTGATGATTATTTCTTGATTATCTCTATTTGGACTGACCCAATAGAAAGTCGCATTATCAGCAGGCAAGGCATTAGGATGCGCTCTCAGCGTCGCTCGCCCTTCAAACGAGGTAAATTGAATTATAATTGTATCATTTTCAAGGTCGCCAAACGCGGTGAGATTGACAACATAGGTGATGTTCTCATCAAAATCGACGGCATCTCGTTTCGACTGCCCCAGGAGCATGTTAATCGTGTGACCATACGTATCAACCGAAACTTTTATTAAGGAGTCTTGCTGTGCTTGAATGAGAATGGTGAACGTGCAGTTAGTACAGAAATTCGCATCATCATCATAAATCACAATGGCTTTTCCATCAAACCAAGCGTTGTCAGCGGATAACGCATGATCCGACGATCCCGGTGGTTTATCAGCTTTATCAGCGTACATATGAAAAGGCTCATCGATCATGTAAGAGTTTAATAGCGATGCTGAGATGATAATTCTGTCTATTGGCTTGTCTGAAGTAGCAGGTGGAATGTAAACCTCAATCACTTCTTCAGCAGTTTCTCTATAGTAGAGTTCCACAGATGAGCCGGCACTCATCCAATAAGAATCAGTCCTCTGGACGTTGAGTCTGAGACTGCAGAGTTCAGAGGAGCAGTACACTGTGATGTAGAAGGTGTCATTGATTGAAATATTGGCCTTAGGGACGACGATAATGTCGTAACCCAAGGATGCGCCAATATAATCGGCAGATGAGAGGTCGTTGTCTAGGACGGGTGTATTCCTTGAGACAAAGACGTCTGGATCACTCAGCCCGTCAAGAGGAGTGACATCGATGGATAGGTCATATATTTCAGGGTCTTCTGGGTCGAGGGCGTAGATGTATTTATAATGTGCAGTCTGACCTTCAGTCAGATTGAGTTCAATACGTTGATCTTCGAGAATTTCAGTTATTGTTTGGTTGGTTGAGGTAGCGTTGAGTTGGGCTGCTGCTAAGGATAGCAGACCACATAGTATCAGCGCTGTTAAACAAACTTTGGGTTGTGAAAACATTTCTGGCAATTTAATTTGAAAACTAATTTGAAAAAAAGAAAGTTGACGAATCTTCATATGAACTTGAGTGAACTACATACATACATTTTTTTTTTCTCTCCTCATGGAATGGGATAAAAACTTTCCACAATACAAATCATTTGTAAGTCCCTCTAAAAGATTTGCAAAGTTGACTTCTTTTTGTGTATTCTGTCAGCAGAGATTTGGTAGTGAGGTTTACACTGTTTTACACTATTAGTTAATTCCCAAAGCAAATTTAAGATATCGTATTTTCATGATTTACCATGTCCAGAGAACGAGGTAAGGTTAACGTAATTTTTTATTTATTAGGGTTAGCAAGGGTGCTTCCAGAGTTGGTTACAGAGTTTCTTGAGTTTCTCTTGCACCAAAGCAATTCTCAACCGCTGAAAAATTCAGAGGAAAAGATGGAACGTATACTTTAGGCTTGATCAGCAAGAACTGTTATAAAAGAAAACAGTAATAAAACAAACCAGATTCCAAGCCTCAGAATTCCTTCCTTTCGAAGGTTTGAACATGGAATGATTAATTAGAAATCAATGAATTGTGTGGATATATTGAAGTAAAATTTCTTATTTGCAGTAGTAAAGCAGCCCTGTTGCATGAGAAAAGAGCTTCAAATGTTAACACTTGTGGAATCTTTTGGAAATCATATCTCGCTTGAGCATAACAAAGCAAGTAAGAAATTTCGCTTTTTCATAGGGATTCCTCAGGAAAAATATTCTCAATGAATAAAATTTATCCATTTCAGAACCAAATATCTTGAAGGAGATCAACCAAGAAAATCATGCTGAAAGAAGAAAACAGTAAACCTACAGACGCTGGCACCGACAAAAAAGAAGGAGAAACTCAAATAACATTTAATAACGATTCCGAAGAGTCAAAGCAGCTACATAACGACGACACCGATGAGTTATCAATGAAATCCATGAAGACTATCGGTACAACTCCTTCTTTTTCCAGTTCCAACTCCTTGTATTTGCCATTCTATTAAAATATAATACATCACATTTTCACTGACTTTCACTCGAGAATTTCATCAAATAACAGATCTTTTGTAAAGAATCGCGTTCTGTAGAACTAGCCGGATGGTGCACAGAATGGGAAAATAAAATCACTCTAATCGATGCGGCTACAAAGGAAACATATGCAGAATTTGATGGCGTTCAAATTCCAACCAAAAGTAATTTCCCACTTTCAATGAAAGATAGTCTTACACCATCATCGAATATCTAAAGACTTCAGTATTGCTCAAATCAGCGCAATACCGAACACGAAATTACTAGTTTCTCTTCATCATTCCAACGTGCAAGGGGCTAATTTAGGAATATTTGACTACTCATGCAGTAAGTCAATAAAGAAAATATTTGAATTGGGAGACGTTCGTGGAGGTAAATATCTCTCATGCGCTCTTTTTCTCAAGATGACAACATTCTACAGTTACAGGACCTGGTGATTTTGCATACAATCCCAGGAGAAATCTCCTTGGTGCGATCTCAATTGACAAACAGACGTCATATCATCTATTTCGTCACACAAGAAACGAGACGAAGAATACATATAGTGTAAATTTGCTCAAAAAAGCAAAATGGTTTTCACAGTCCAGCGACATCTTCGGTAATAGCCCGCCTCATTAAATTTGTCCTTGCTCTTGAAAGTTGAAGAAACTCTTTTGTTATGCTTTCTTCTGATTAAATTCGGTTTTGGCTCACTCTTCAAAGATAATTTTGTTGCGGGACTTGATTTTGACCCAACTGGAAATACTGTCGCAACAGTCGACAGAATGGGAAATTATTTGATTTCGGATCTGGATACAAGCGATTGCAAGTTCCATCTGAAGGTTGGAACCTTAAATATAGGCGGTAAATTGATTTGTCTCACGGTCTAGAATTGTTCTGGGTTTTTACTCTAAATTAGATGCTATTGCTAGATGCAGATGGAGCATCAATGCTGGCGAGCCATTGCTATACATCAAGTATGACCAGAGACACTTCAATATCTTGGACACTGAGAAGAAAGAACTGATTTTGAACAATCCAATTAAATTTCAAGGATGTACATTGCGAAATCATCATCATTCTCCTCCTGCTTCATTGTTTTTTTATTGAAGAATTGTTTGTGACGCTAACAATTTTAATTTTGTTAAAGATATGATGATAGCTTCTATTGACGTTTGCCCAAACGACAATAACCTTATTGCTCTGAGTGGGTCTAAAAAGATCATGATTTATGATCGACGCGAATCGAAGCCTGCAAAAATACTTGAAGCTGTCTACCCATGTAAATTAATTCTTCTATTCCTATCTTTCTGAAATCGAAACATCGTTTTATCCTCATGTACTAGCAATGATCCTTAGCTTACGATGGAATTTGAGTGGAAATATGTTGATATGCACTGGTTCCAGACTAGTAAATTTCGTCGATACTACAACTGGAAATGTGGCCTACTCTGTCACAGTTCCAGGGGAAAGTAAAAATGCTGTAATCCAGTGCTTTAATCGAATGAAATATTAGGAAGAGTCAGATCAGCTTGCTTTTTCTAGAGTTGATAATTTTCAAAACAGTGGATGGAGATTCCGGATTACTACTCTTTGAAGATATGTCAGATACTTTTTCAACGATTGTTTTAAGATAATTCATGGATATTCTTGCGTATTTAATGTGATGAAAAGCAACGTTGACCGAACGAGGGAACTACTAAAGAAAGTGTTGTTGAATGTGTTTCACATTAAAGAGCAATTAAATGATTTCTATAAATATGGTTGTGAATGGATAACACAACTAGAGTATCCTTTAGAATTTGAAAGCTTTCACTTGTTGTTAAGACACAAAGAGTTTTTCTACATGTGATTCTGTTTGTTTTCTAGAGGATTTCTTTCTCTTTTTTTTTGGCGTATGCCTATTTCAGCTGCAACGAATATTGAAAAATTCGCATCTACTTTTGAAAAGCTGAAATGAGTTTTGAAAATACACCAAACTGCTGAGTTCGTCTCATTTCGTAGAAAACAGACCTTATGAAATCCATCTAATAGAACTCCTTGGAGATTAGCTGATTTTAGAAAAAATTGGTTGTATTGGTCATGCTTCCGAAAAGGTATCACATCACAGATTACTTGACTCATTCCACTGATTATAGGTACAAAATAAATGTTAAAGTCAACTCTTCTCAATTCGTTCGAGCCTAAGGGACAACATACTCGACACAATAGATCGCTCAGTATTTCGAGGGTGTACATACTCCTATATATTCTGAGAGAAGTTAGCCAAATATAAACTTCCAAATCATCGTTGAGAAAAAATACATTGACTCGACTTGATATAAACTGAATATTACTCTGAGATTTCGAAAATAAAAGATTTCTTAAGAGAGTGAAGTTGAAGGGGTTTAAGACTATGTTCTCTCTGTAGAACTTGGTGACTTTGAAGTACAATTACAAAAAAGATAGGATCTAATCTTATAAAAGATTGAAGATTACAAAGTTAAGACATTAAGGGGAAAAGCAGAGATCTCAAGGTAAAGTGATAAGATGCTTGACATTTCTTAATTCCTACTTCTTATTTTCTGCTGGCACAATAAAGAAGTTACTTTTGATGAAAACTCTGACTATTCGCATTCAAAATTTTTTAGTTCAGAAATATAAAAACAACTCATCATGCACGGCTAACTGTTTTATTTAGAAATGAAGTCTTGCTGGAAGATTGATTAATCTTTTAACCCGAACATTTTCAAAGAATTTTCGTATGCTGCTTTTATTATTTCCTCTTCTGGGCGCTTCATGATGGCTGCCATAACTTCAGACACTTGCCTGAGCACATTAGGAGTAAGTCCCATCTGATAAATCATTAAACATGTTACTTTATCGTGCATGGCTCATTTCTTCCCTTGACTAAGCAGCCTGTTTCGTATTTGTCTTTGTACTTTGCTGGGAACTTAGTTTTTATGTACTTCGAGCCTGCATAATTGTTGCTGATCCCGCAATATGGACAATCTGAGGACACAATCATTTCCCATTTTTGTTTAACGAAAAACTCGTACCTGTCTCAAGCATTAGCTTATCAAGTGGAATCTTTTTCATGACTTCTAACTGTTCTTCCGTCTTGAAAGAGCAGCCGGTTACACCTGTTTCTTCATTAGTTGTTCATCATTACTGCGATTTACCAACGTAAAGGTCAAGTTCGATGATTTGCTTTAACTCTTCTAGTGTGCCTGTGTACGAGTGAACCACTCCGGTAGGGAATCTCTTTCTGTTTGCTTTCACGATGTCTGAGATTGATATGAATCTGTAAAAGCCAAACAACTAATGCATCTCACCATTGAAATCAGACCCAGTATTTCGACTATGTAAATACATAGGAAGATTGTGCTTTTCGGCGAGATCAAAATGAGGAGTGAAAACCTTCAATTGATCTTCTTTTGAAGAGCAAAATAGACGATCGTAATCTAAAATAGTTTAGAATTCTTCATTGTCGGTATAAAGCATTCTTCTACCCAGCCCACATTCTCCAACAGCAACACATTTGCTTCCATACCTTGTGATAAGTCGGTCAAGCCCATCAAAGTATTCTTTTATCGTCTTGCCGGATCCTTCAACTACTCCCTGCATTAATCAATCAATGAATCATGTGACCATATAGACTGTGAATACCTTTGCTCGAGTTGGATGAACTCCAACCGTACAATAATAGTTAGGGTCTTTCAACGACAATTCATAATTAGACTTCGCATCTTTCATGTTTGTGGCTATGAAAGGCCATGAGAATAACGTCTTAAATATATATGCTCTAACTCACCAGCAAACAGCATCTTTTTGACTCCAACATCTTTTGCACGCGCGATGACCTCTTCGAGATCGGGGTCATGTTCCTTTCTTCCTTGGTATTTGCCAGAGTAGGAAGGGCCTATTGAAATTTGGAGCAATTTGCATGAATTCAGTGTTACTAGCAAGGTTGGCAGCGATGTCGAAAAATAAAAATTTGGAGTCGCTCTTGGTTTCTTCAAGCTTTTTGAGAGTCTCAACCATATCCTTTATGAAGAGTTAGTTGTCCTATTATTCAATTTTGCTATTTATTATATTTTTATAATTTTCAAATGGGTGAGTTAATTAATAAAATAATCCTCTTGATCAATATATAAATCATCGGTAAACCTACATCAGTATTAATCAGTATGGGGCAACGTGTGAATTTTGTGAAAGGGAAGGCGTTAGATGGGATGTTGTATGTGAATAAACATACCCTACCTCAGAAGCTGAGAGGTTTATTGAGTCCATGAAGACACTTGTCTCAAAACAGCGGAGGCAGTCCTAAAATAGTTTTTTGAGATTTTAAGATCTCGTTTGGAGTTATATGTTGCTACTGATGGAAGTTTGTATGGATTGGATCACAGAGCTCATATGTACAGTGGTTTGGATCTTCAGGATGAGATTCACGCTTTAAGTGATTGAAGTGCTATTATACTACGAATTCTCTTTCAAAATTTTCAAAATGAATCAAGCACTCAGAGGGATCCTTCTGTTGATCCTTTCTAAGGTCTCATCGATAAACTGGATGAATATGCCCAAGAAGAAGGCTAAAATGCTAAGGAAGCTAAATAAGCAATAAAGAAAATATACCGTTTTTGGCAACTAAATTTATTTCATTGAATTCAATAACTAAACAGCCACTTTTTCATATAAATTAACCTCTTCAAAGAGCAAAGACCCATACAAATGTTGTATGAATGTTGGAAGACGTGAAAAGAACCTGACTTAGCTTCAACTCTCAGATCCGTCCCGATGAGGACAGGAAAACTGAAAGATTTCTATAGAAAACAGGCTTTCGTTACAGGTAGGGTATATTATTCCAAGTAATTTGGTTAATTAAACCAAAATAGAGTTTTCAAAAACCAGAGAAAAGTGAGCAGCTCTTCACTTATTGAAATATCGAAATAGGAAATACCTCACCATTCGACTTGTTTGACCCTATATTAGAAGAATCACCATTGGATAATTTGATCGCTGTTTGGATGTACTGATACTCAAAAAAGGTGGGTTGATTCCAATAAAAGAACACACTATGAATCCAACTCTTTGTTGAAATGTCCTCTTCGTTGAAATATGCGTTCTCTCCTGTGACACCGATTTTGTTTTTTTTTGGATTGGTGAGGACTCAGGTAAAAAAAAAAAGAGAGTAAAATTCAGACGTAAATACAGGATATTTATTTTTGGGAGTTTGCTGAGAAAGAATTTCATTTCTTCGAGGATAAGCACTCATAAGGTGCTCTCCTCTTCAATATTTTTCGAAAGTCTGGCATATATGTCTAATCATGCCAGTTCGATTCTGAAACTAGCTTCGTTAGAAATCTGTTCAATGCTTTGTTAACTTTCGGAATCATGTGAGACATTGCATGAAAACTCTTTTTAAGTGTGTGTGTATAGTGATGCCCATCTTGTTAATTGCTTCTATATCGTTTTCAACATACTACCAGTCGGTTCTGAAAAATTCGGAAGTTTGATTATTTATTATCTCAACCGTTTTACTTTCTTAATTGTAAACAGCAATAGTAAAGTCCCAAAAATTTTCTTAATTTCGGTATTCTGGTCACTTTAGAGAAAAACGGTATCGAAATTTTGCACAGAAACATGGGGATGGATGGTCTGAATGATACTAAATTATCACTGAGAGCCTCTCAAACTTCAGAGTGGCTAGAACTGCTCGAGACACTCAGTTGGTTGGCTTTGATGGGCAAATTAAAGATGAGAAAGATAAAGAAAGAGCTGATAGACTAGCTGACTCGAAGTAGTGTTTTCGTTCTTTCTTCTTTAGTTTAGTGATCCTACTTATAGTCGAGTTCTTGATTCAATTCCACTAATTCTTTCTTCGATCGAAAAAATGGATATGTTGTATCTTTGTTGAAATTGCTATTGTCTACTTCATAAGATCAAACATAAAGTTCATGGAGACATTAAGACTTTATTCACCTTACAATATTCAAATTTCAACTCTTTTCTTTTAACGAACTTCAACAACAGGTGTAATGAAAAGTAGTTGCTATGCTCGATCTTAAGCCTTGAGGTCGTCAAACTTACCTCAGATAGTTACTGCATATCGAAGCAAATACGTAGCTGTTATTTTTATTAACCATATGCAAAAAAACCAAATAAACAGTCTATTAAAAACAGTATTAATCTCTCACATTATCAAGCAATCACACAACTACACTTTCGCAACCAAAATTTCACTATATAGAAACCATTCTTATATCCTCATTTCTTTAGAGGGTAAGTACTTTTCGAGGATAATTGTAAATTATCTTTGCTCGTTAGAGTCACACTTGCTTTGAGGCCTGAAGCCTTAACACTTTCATCTGTTGTAGGTGTTTTGCTAATCATCATATCATTAAACTAATAGCAATTCCCGAAAATTACCCAACTATATTTTCCTTAAATGCGACATCCTCGGTTCTTTCTTTGCTTTCAGCCGAGAAATTCGACTCGAAACTCTTTTTGTACAGTTCATCAAAGCTCACTCTCAGTTTTTCGTACTAAATAATCTAAGTTCCCGATAACAGCAATTCCACATTACCTGCTTCGAAAGATCATCATAATCTTCTTTACGATTGTTAATCAACTGATACACCCGAGCTAATTCTTCCTTTAAATTTTCATTTTCTCCTTTCAGCTGATTAATGACCGTTAAATCAGCGGCTTTCTCTGCTCCATACTTAATTGCCATCTGCTTAATATCCTACCGATCTTCATAAACATCGAGCGTGTGAATTGATTTTACAAAACTATTTGATTTATAGAGATCAAGCTGTGCTTGGAGGTCCGCGACTTCCAGTCGGTAGGCTTCTTCAAGTTCATTATACTTTTTCTTCATAGAGTCTATCTCGAGGATTCTATCATTTGACAAGAGCGTGAGTCTTTCGTTATCTCGCTGCAGATTCCTTGCAATGTTCTCAAGCTCGGTTACTTTGTGCTGTAACTGAATGATCTGAGTCTCATAGGCGGTTCGCTCGGCATCGAATCGTATATGCAACTTCTCTGTGTCCTAGGCTCAATGTTAGAAGCGAAAGTGGGCCTCGTTTACAAATCCTGCTCCTTGCAGATTATTAACAGTTTGTCTGAATTCTTCAGCTTCTTGCGCACGTGTAAATTCAAGGGCTTTATACTTTCTAATCCAGTCATCACATTCAGCTGTCTTCTTCTGAAGTAACTCAGTCAGTCTGCTTGTTTCCTTGTCCATTGGCTTGGTTTATTGCGTAAAAATCTTAACTGAATCTTTAATCTTAGTGAGAGATACTTTAATTTATTTATATTAAGAGCTGTCTCCGATGAAGAGTGAGCAAGATAAAGAATTTAAGCTGGTAAGATCAACAAGACTGTCAATCTTATTGAAGACAATTTTAATTTATGTTTCACAGAAGTTTTTCTTTCGTTGCTCTTTCTTAAAAGAGCCATTTACACGTTTGAGATTAGTTTTGTTTTAGAAGAAGACAAATTGTTTAATCGTATAAAGCCTTAGTATTTGAGTAAGCGAAAAATTTCACCCGAATGAAATAAAAAAGAGCTAAGTTACAATACTGAGGAGACTAGTACCGAGGAAAACAGCGGCACCGTACCAACTATTTTTAGGCATTTCTAATCAATTTTAGTCGTTTCCAATTGATCTTTCATTCCAGAACCGTTTCAGATAGAATTTAATGCTCTTGATCCTTGAAACGACATTTAGTGGGATCATCATCAGCATGCACTTCGTTCTCCAGATCTATAGATACAAAGGATAAGAGGAGAGGTGAATGGAATAAAATTTACGTCTTTGCTCAACTTTCTCAGAAGCGGAAGCCAAAGCATGAGATAGGCTCCAATGACAATGATGTAGAACAATATGAGGATGATAATTCTCACAGTCTTGTATGTATTGTAATTTGCATCTATTCCCGCTTTAAATTCCTCCATTAGGTACCTAAAGGATTCCTTAATGTAGAATTTCTGTGAAGTGTCTGAATTGATAAAATGTTATTAATTGAAAAACAAAATCATTAGTATTTACCAGCTTCTGTAGCCTGAGTCGTCTTTATAATATTCAGGTAATTGTTCTTTTGGGTGTTGGAACCATAACGAGTGGGTCGGTATATTGTTGTATAGTTGAACGATGTTCTATTCGGGAATGACAAATTGGGGTCGTTCGTAAAGTTCGTGTAAAGCCCCATCATGTATCTCAAATTTTCAAAGTGTCGAGTTATCGCCACCGCCATACCCTACATCAAAACATTGTTCAACCTCTTTCATTTTATTTCTTTTACCTGACTAACTGCCCCGCTTGCAAAAGCATTACATTCAGCAGTAGAAGCATTGAGTGTCTCGCAAGGGTTCAACATGAAAATTTGGTTGAAGGCCTCAACATAGCGTCCTGCTTGAATCTGAACATTTATGGAATGTTCCTAAGAAAACACGTAATTATTAACTTCGCTGCAAATCTAGCTGGAGACTCACCTGGTGGATAGAGCTATCAAGATCATAGAGCTTATTTATATTGTCAATTGCGACCTGTCGTCCGTCTCCATTCAGAATAGGGAATTTGTTGTCAATTATCACTTGCCTAATCATGAATGTTAGAAGTGGGAATACAAAAGAAATAGTTTATACCTTTGAGTGTTAAAAACGAAAGAATAGAAGGACTCGGCGGTTGAGGTAGAATTATATTCTGATGTAATGGAGCTGAGTTTGTTGAGAAGACCCTTAGAGAGGAAGAAATTGGCTATGAAGAGACTCTGCATGCAGCAAGCAGTGATGAAGAACTGGAAGATAAATCGTCTCTGGTTTGCTCCGCTGTTTTTAAACTTCTTTCTCTTTTTCCTTGGATGATATTCGTTAGATTCTGATGCCTGCTCGTTCTGCTTCTCAAAGCTTTCCTCCGCCACTTCAGAAATCATGTCATCTTCATCTCCAAGCTGGAGATTCGTGATGAACGTTTCGCATTTTGCATACAATGCTTTTACGGTTTTGTCAGGAATATCCAAAAACAAGCTTAGAACCTCTTCACGACTTCTATTGACTTTGTAGAAAACTGGAATGAGCACTGTGAGGGCTACGATCAGCAGACAGCCGGGCACAAGGATGAGAACGAGGAATGCGATCTCTATAATATCATATCGATCATACAACTCAGTGACATAATACTCCGAGGATTGTCTTAGTCCGACATAGAAGTTGTTGAAATTGTTGTAAAGTACGAAGTAAGCATCAGTGTTTGTGACGTTAAGCGATTCAAGCGGCGTAGTCAACACATTTAAAGCCCTTGAGATGACTTGCAGAGTCGCCTGGTCAAGGTTATATGACGTAGTGCTATATTGGTCTGCTCCAACCAGCAATTGCAATGTAATGGAATTCGTTTGAAGTAAATCCCGATGCTGATCTGATAGACCCAATGAACTCAGTCCGAGAGTGTCCACTATCTTCTTTACTGCTGAAGCGGAACTATCAATCGCTTCTCTCGCACTCTCTTCTGTAGTTGAACTCACAGAGATTCCTATATTCATTAGTACGAGACTCTGGCAGGCAGCGACGATGCTTTGAAGCTCAGCAATCTTTAGGTCTGAAAGAGTGATGACGTCAAAATTGTCTCTCACTTCATTAAATTCCACGGAGGTTACAACATAATCGATGGCGGCGAGGAGGAACATACAAAGGACAAGGATATTTGCAACCCATTTCAAATTGCGAATTGAATTCGGCTGACGCCTGTCGCTGATTACTTGGTTTAGCGCCCTCCTTGATTTAAACGTCGTATTAAAATCTTTTTGGGTCAGGTCCTCGTCTTTGTCGTCGTGCTCATCGTGCTTCCTCTTCTCTTCAGCAGCCTTTTGTTTCGATGATTCGCTCCCTTCGCCGTTCTCGTCTTCTTCGTCTTCTTCAGACCCATGTCTATCGTCGATTTCTGATGGCTTTCCGTTAACCATCCTGAGGATCTTGATGCCAACACCATAATCGACTTTCTTCACTTCGGGATCAGGCTGTTGGATCTCTGGAGAGGTAGCTTCGGATTTTTTCTTCACGCTATCAGCAAACCCTGAGGCGCCAAGGCCATTGTCACCTAAGTTGCTTCTAAGTTCTGAATTCAGAAGATCTTCATTCAAATCCTGCTCGACTTGCGCGCTATTGACCTCAGAACTCGTTCCCTCAACATATTCTCCGGTAATCACAGGCCTATCTTTCTCGAATTTAAACTGGAAGTTTATGAGCTTAGCTGCTCGAGTAAAAGATAAATGATGTTGGGCGGCAGCGGCATGTTTTTTAACTGGAGGCATTTCGAATTTAAATTGCATTCCGGCATTCTCTCTTCCAGCCAAGAAGATCAGATCGGTGAGGGAGCAGTGCAAATCAATAGCCGTTTCGTTTGGATTAAGTATATACTCCGAATCTCTAGGATATTCGAAGTTGACTGTAGCGGAATTTTTATGATTCGCTGATCCATGAGTGAAGATAGTCGCACGGTCCTTTATGATATTTGGAACGAAATCGGTGATATTGGCTTTCTTTTGGATGATCATCTTCTGATCGAGTTTAAGCACATTGATACAAGTAGAAGAAATCGAATCAATAGTTCCATCAGGCAGAGTGAGCACGTAAGCGGCGTTTTTCAAGTTCTTTTCAAGTCGGAAAGTGGCGACGAACTGTATCCCATTGATCATTGAGGAAATTGCTTTTACGCTATAATAGAAAGGGAAAATATAGTTCGATTTGTGTTTTCCTAAAACGAATTTTTCTCTGCTTGAATTTTGTTGTTTAGCGTCGCCGTTCGCGATGTATTCCTCAATAAAGAGGTCATGAGATCTTGCGTACACTTGCGGCATGAGCATGTTAACCTTCCTGTTGAGAAGTTCAGTTTTATTATACCCGAATAAAGAAGCCGCAGCGAGATTAACGCCTGTGATGATACCGAATTTTTCACTATCGCCCGAGATAAAAGCAGTGGGAGTAGGGTCGTTCGAAAAATCTTCATTCGCGTTCGCGTTGACCAGATTTATCGCTTTTCTGTACGCATGAGTATTCATCATCATCCTGGCACGGTCGAGAAGGTCTTCGCCGGCTTCTTTATCACTGATGATATCGATGAGGAATCTTCCATAGGCTCTCAGAGCCTTAGGCGAATTCGGGTTGATCTTGTACAATTTACTCCAATGCTCTTCAACGTTGGCCACAGAATTATTAATTTTTGATCCTACCTCATTCAGCTTGGCAAGATCAGGGTTATCCTCACTGAGCTGTGACCAAAACTCCATATGAAGCAGCGCTGATTTTTCGATATTTGCCTGGCATAATCTCAGGTGATTATTAAACGCGTTTTCGCTGATGATGTCTAGACCTCCTTGCCCTTCATTCTGGCTTTCCGCAATCTCATCCTCGATGATTTTCTTGTATCGATAGATTATGAACTGCTCGTCGAATGGAGGTTTGCATTGCTCGGTTAGTGTCAGCTCTTGTAGCGCCTGTTGTCTGCTCTGCATTCTTTCAAGGAGGAAGAATGAGTAAGAGATTCGGAGCGCTGTATCTGATGGGAATTTCTTAATGCCCTGGGCATACATTTGGTAAAGTAGCTGGACTAACAGTCCGTATTTCTCAGCCATTAGATCATCACTCTTGTTCAAGGTTTTCAAAAGTCGGTTGTTTTTCAGGACTTTTTGCTTCAGAGGACAGTCCTCTTTGTTGCAAGTTTGCTTGTGGATTTCGAGATATCCGTCTAGAAGGATCAATGCGTGTCGATCAGATGCTAATTAAGAAGCGAAAATTAGAGCGACTCGATGGAGATGTAATGAATTACTTTGCCAAGACATCAGCTTAAGGATATAGCGTATTTGATACATGATTTGTTCTCCGCTCTGGAATTTGTTGACGTTGATAAGAAGGTGGTCGACTCGATGATCTCTCGATATGAGGGAGATAACAATAATGAAAGGAATTCCCAACAACCAAGCGATCGCACTTCCTTCCTTTATCGTCTCGTTCATAATTTTTGAGAAAAAGAGCATCAATGCAGTCCATAGATTAAGCGACATCAGCAATGACCAGAGGATTGCGATATATTCATTGTAGTAGGTAGAATTGAAGTGGAATTTGAAGAAAAGAATTATGCTGCCCCCGACGATAAGAGTTAAGAGGACATAGTCGAACTGGGTGCCGTTCATGAAAGTGAAACAGACTATCATTATCAGCTGGTAGGCTTTCAAGAGGAAAGTAGCCCGCGAATTTGCTCTATTATATTCTTAGAGAGAATCGCGAAATGAGTGGTTACCTGGCTGTTGGGTCCGTGGAAGTGCTTCGACATTCGAAGTATGTGATAGAAAACGTCAGCGTGAGAAGTCCGAAGACAACGGCACCAACTATTGCTAGCGCGCCATGAAGAACGTAGATACCTTCCCAGCAGACAATTTCGGTAAAGATTTGATGTACTAATCTTCCGCTATTATCGGTAATACATCCAAGTACTGAGAAAAAGTATCCGAGCAGTGGCAAGAAAAGGATGGACATAAATAGCCACGCTACTCCTCTAAGCACTTGGAGCGGCCAGTAAAGCGCGTATTTTTTTTTCGAGAATGAGTAAGAGACGTATAAGACATCCAAAACAGTGAGCATTACAACACCGAAAACGATGTAGAATACGGTGAGGTACAAGTTCCAGGTCGTGTCTTTGAAATAGTAAACCAGCTGAAAAAATTCTAAAAATCTTTCGATTCCATTGGTAATATCTCCAGAAGCCCAAACGGCATTGATCTTTTGAAAATAATCGAATAATAGACAAATAAAAAAAATTTACCTGGATATGGAAAGGAAAAATAAGGATCTGAAAGAACTCGATTATCGCTAGTACTCCCGTGACCCATATGTTTGCCTCGTCGTCCTTTAGCAGAGCGAAGATCACACCAAAAAGTAGATTTTTAAACTCCGTTTCAAGTTTTTCGAAAAAGCTGCGTTCGTTTTCGAGAGCAGCTTTGATTTCACTGTCGGTTGAGTTTATGGCTTTGAGATCCATTGTGTATGTGGCCTTTTATCCAAATAAAGTTGTGACTAAGGCTCGGTCAATATCAAATTCAAGTTTGATAAAATAACTATAAAAAAGCGTCTTCTCGTTAATTTTTAATTTTGTACCGCTGTACTGGCAAAATTGAATTCAAAACATAGGAAAAAACCCTAAATACAAAAGGGTAACAGAAGTGACCCAAGCTATTCAAACAATATAAATAATTGTTATTTAGCTAGCCAATGCCATATTCGATATAGACTTTGCAAGGAATTCAAATCTCAATCCAGACAACAAGCTAATTCAAAGACGAAATCAGAATAATATCTCATTGAGCTGCTTTCTTCATATTTCGTTGACTGACGAGTTATTCTCTTCATTTTATCATTCAAATGGCTGCTAGATTATTTATCATTGCATAAGCATCCATGAGCAAAAGCTTCATATTCCAAATTAGTGAGTTAACGGATTATTGACAAAATTTTATTCGAATTCGCAATTATAGATTTGATTCAGCTGACGGACCCTCTTCGATAATCAACTATTTGACATCGTTATCACTAAAACTATTCCAGTCCTCAACAATCTCTAGCTTTAATGCCAACTTGGACGCTTCAAATTTTACCGCCATTTCTCATGATCATCCAGCGCTGTTTTAATTCACACAACAATAGTAATTTCAGCTCAATTTGTGATAGTATTCGAGCCTCATGCTGTGGTTCTGAACGAAAATGTGTCTTTTCCGTTGAAGCTCAACAAAACTGACCAATATTTTTGTTGGAGATGGATTAATTCCGTACGTTTCTGGACTAGCAGAATAAAGAGTTTTGATTGGCGTCTTATCAGATTTTCTACAGAATTAAGGTGATTCGATTCGTCGCGCTGTGTATATAAGCTGCTAACCAAGCTGAATTAATAAATAATTTGCAAAAAAAGAAAGCAAAAAAAGAACACAGAAAAAACCTTAAAACACCTTTCAAGTAAACACAATGGGAAAAAATACCGGTAGAGGAGGTAACAAAAGAAAGAGAGCGAAGAATAAACCAACAACAACCAAGCGAGAACTGATTTTTAAAGACGACGAGCAAGAATATGCTCAAGTCACAAAAATGCTCGGTGATGGCCGTTTCGAGTGCTATTGTTTTGACGATGTCAAGCGTCTCGCTAACATCAGAGGACAGCTTAAGAAGAGAGTCTGGTTCCAAGTGGTAAGCCCTTGATTCCTTACGACAAATCATAATTTTCTATTTTCCATAGGGAGACATTGTGCTTGTATCACTCAGAGAGTACCAAGACAACAAATGCGATGCTTTCCACAAGTTCACCCCAGAAGAAGTCAAGAAGCTAAAGGACTTGGGTGAAATTCCAGAGTCTGTCAAATACGACGAAGGAGAAGTCACCGAAAATAAGAATGACGATGTTATTTTTGACTACAACAGCAGCGACGACGACGGAGAGGAGAAAAAGAAGCCTGAGAAGAAGAAGGCCCAGAAAGCTGCTGACAGCGACTCCGATGAAGACGACGATGACGAAGACGACGATGATGACTCCGATGAGGATGATGACGATGAAGAAGGTGGCGCTAAGAAGAGAGCTTTGCCAGAATCTGACGATTCTGATGATGAAGATGAAGAGATGAGAAATAAAATGAGAATGATGACACAAAAAGGAGGATATCAACTCGAGACTATCGATAGAAAAGGCTCAAAGGATTCCCTTGATGATATTTAGAAACAGGAGCTGCTGTTGCTAATGTGACCTTGTCTATAAATTATGCTCAATTAGCAACGCAATAGTTCTACTTTTCTTTTGATTTATAGCTCTAGGCTAACAATTTATTGCGTTGTTTTAATATGCACAATGTCATCGAAAATTACAGCTACATTGGTCTTTTGATTGTTAGTTAGTTAGATGTCTTATAGGTGTTTTAGGAAGCTATAAGTTATCACTAAATAAGGATTTGAGAAGAGAATATTACTTCGACAGATTTCTCCGAAATCATGATTTCATCAGCGACTTCAAAACATTGAATTGCTTTGATATTGATGTGAGCTTTGATCTCGCAGATGTAGAACTTGTCGGTTAAGAGAATCCCTCGCAGTTTGAAGGTAGGAGGGAGAGGGAGATCGCCTTTCGACGAATATTTATTCGCGGAAATTTTCTGAATCTTAAAACGCTTTTCTCGAAATTCTTTCGCAATTAAGCTTTTAAGAACATAAATTTTTCGAGCTCAGTAAGAACTTCTTTTAGAATTATCACAACGTCACAAAGAACTCCGAAGAATGCCTTCGAAAAAATAAGTTAAAACCCTGTCTTTCTAATTAAATACTAAATAAGAGAATTCTATTTTCGCCTATTTCCTAAGCAACATTTTCACTAGCAATAGTTCTGTTCCAGTCGTATCATCATCATTTGCGAATTTAAGAGCAAATAGAGCAAAAAGACATTCTTATTTGCTTACTAAAGGTTCTTTTATGCTATATCTAACTTTCAAAGTTCTGTCTTAGAGTTCTTGAGTTTTCTCTTGTGGCTTGATTACTGGATTGTCTTCTTCGACATCAATGATGGTGGTCCTAGGAGAGCAATAATTAATCAACTTTCTTCGAAAAATCAAGCGAGGTTACGTTGCGTGTTCCTTAATAAAATTGACAATCGATCTCTCCGTTCTGTCTCCCATATATTCAATAGGCTCGTTCTTTTTATCTTTCAAGTAGAAATATATAGTTGGGTATCCAGCTATTCTAAGCCCTTCGATCTCGTTCTCGGTTAAATCAATCTTCGCGATTCTGAGGTCTGGCGATTTTCTTAATCTTTTAGCAACCGATTCATAAGTAGGCGCGAGCTTCATCCCATTTCAATTAGACACTTCTAAAGAAAAGTTCTTAATACTGCTTTGCAATGTCCACACCATGGAGCATAAAACTCGATGAGCACGTCCTTACTTGGATCCATAACCATTTGCTGGAAGGTTTTTCCAACAACGACCTATAATCAACTTGAAATCTTTTTACTCAAGACATAAAAACTACCTTCACAGGGTCAACGTTAGCGATTGGAACTTCCTCGCTTTTATATATTTTTTTCAGCTTTCCTTGCTTATAATCTTCACAGAACTCGATAATGTTCTGTGCGCTGATATCCTTAGTCAGTGCGAATTTTGAAAATTCGACTTCATCGGGCTCAAGGATTCTAATCTATGGTGGCTTGTGATAAGTTTCATAGAAATAATAATGTTTTACTTTTGGAAGCTCTTCTTCTTCAAGTCCGAGCAATTCAACGAGACGTCTGCCAACAGCCTCGTGATAGTTGGCGACAGCGATTCTAATTTTTCCAGAAATCACTTCTGAAGCCTTTAACAACTGTTTTTCAGCTGCATCATCAGCTGGACTGGCGCCTCTAAGAAGGATGATTAAAGGCTTAGGATCAGTTCCGAAGAGAGTTGGAGCGTTCTGTGATGAGATCTGAATAACGACATCGTGCTGATTATCTAAAATGAAATTGTAGAGTCCCACAGCATCATAAGGAGGACTCAACGTCTTTCTTTTGTCCATAGCCTGTCTGAATATGATGACTTCTCCTTGGCCACTCACTCCAACAGCTTTGTGGACGCTTTCGAAAAAGGTAACTGCGAATCCCAGGCCAGTTTCACCGCTGAATCGCCCTGCTGCTTCTCTGAAAATGTCCCATAAAAATCCGTGCTTTGGTCCGAAATGCACGACAAGTGTGACTCCGAGGTTGAGGATCTTTTGGAGCTCTTCGACGCTGCTCAAGGTTGCGATCGAAGTTCCTGGTTCTTGGGTTCCAGTAGATCCAGCTGGCTCATCAGTGGTTTTGGAGTTGTCTTTGTGACCTAATAATTCAAGCTGTCCTTGCAGCCATTTGACCATTGCGTTGGCTGTTCTTTCGCCAAGGTATTCAGCGTGTTCCTTGCCTTTGACAAAGAATTTGAGCGTTGGATATCCTTCGAGATTGTTGCTAGCGGCGGCGTTTGTTTCGGTGGTGGCGTCGAGCTTAGCGAGGGTGACTTTGCTTTCACCTTCATTGAGTATCTGGGCTGCGCGAGAATATTCTGGGGCTAATCTTTTGCAGTGACCACACCAAGGTGCGTAGAATTCGATCAGAATGTAATCGAATTTGGAGAGGGCTTGATGGTAGTTGGAGTCTTTGAGAACGACGACTCCGTCCTCACGGACGAAATCCTCTTGTGCTGCAGTAAAGAGCAAAGGCAGAAGCAAGACTGCGAAAAATAGTTTTTGCATTTTTTTCTTGTTTTTATGAAAATATCTCTGTGTATAAGTTAGAATTAATAAGCTGTATCTTTACTTATTAGAATAAACTCAATTCGTAGTAAAGCATCTTGGTTGGTTTTACTGCTGGAATACATCTGCTTTTTCTTCTAATTTAAACATTATGCCTTGAAGCAGATGAAGCAGATTAATATTTGTGTGTATTCTTTGTATAGGCAGCGTCGCAATTGTAGCAGACAGCATTGAAAGCATTGAAGGAAATCACCATTGCTGAGATTTGAACAATTAATCATTTCTCAGCAATAACAGGAGTAACAAAGAATTTTAATTGCTAGTAAGGAAGATCTTGGGAACGTGGATTTGAATTAAGAATGAAAAAAATAATTTGAAAAGCAGTACTTAGAGAAATATGGCCATGAACTGTTAGAATAACGAGATGCGCTAGTTGCTTGTTCTTACAAGGCATACAGTGCCTCTACTCTACTCAATGAAGTTTCTAGAAAATTAAATTGTTCTTAGAGTAAAAACTCGGAAGTAGTATTTACGCTGTTCGATTGTAACTTGTTAATTGGTATTGGTATATCTTTAAAATCTACTATTGGTGAGGAAAAGCAATCGTGAAAACTATATATATTAAATAGAAAGTAGAGAGTCACAATGCTAAATTTCAGTCAAAAGCAGTGTTTATCAGTTTATTGATACTTATTCAATATTTTAATTAATTGTGTATGACGTGGCTTGTAGTTATTATCAGAAAAAGATTATTGGCATTATACTATCAGAAATATGGTTAACCTATTTGAGATTAATGTTCTCATGTTTTAAGCAGAAAAGCCTTTATTTCAATTACAGATTTAGTTTAAGATTTCACTATCTGAACATTAACTTTACAGCAAGAACAATACCCGTTACTACTAATCTATTACAGTTTTTCATAAAAATACCAATTACCTCAATGAGTCTTTGCAAAATATTCTCATAATGTAAGATGAAAAATTCAAATTTCTAAAATAAATTATTATTAAATTCGATCTATTTTGCTACTTTCAACTTTCCTCACAGTAAAATGAACAACGATCGGGCAGTAATAATTTTCAGGGGGTGATTAATAAATTGCAACCTGCGTATTGGGAGAAATATCCTTTCTTACACGATGTTTATTATTCTCTCTCCAATTAGCGACTCCAATATTTTGCATTCGAGGCTTGACACCATCAAAAGACCAAGCTATCTTTGATTCAGATAGCCCGCTATGTCATAAATTTCGTATGATTTGTATTATAATAAGCAGAAAAACAATGGAAACTGGCAATTTATGAGAGGAGCAAACCCTATCTGTCTTAACCACCATCGACTCGTTCCAATGCTAGACCTTTCAATTGTGGAATATTTTTGCGCATCTGTAGATTTCAATCATATACACACTCCGAGAAGCTAGAACCTCTAATAATGGTAATTTTTGTCGTTTAGTATTTGATCATCCTTTAAATTGTGCCAACAGTAAGTAAGATACAACCTCCCACATACATAATAGGCGAGAAACCTAAATCCAAAATAAAAATTTGCGCGCAAAAAGATCAATGCTAAATCTATCAATCATTCTTTGTTCCAAACGGATCTTCGATTTGCACGATTTCTTTAGATGGAGCTATTGTCATCAGCTATATAGCGAAAAATTAAAGCATTTCAACCGAGAAAATGAATTACCATTGCTCCCCGAACAAAAATAAGTCCCAACTTCCTCGTTGCCCCGCTTAACGTGTAAGGGTCATTTGGATCTATTTCACACATATGTTTGTAAAAGAACACATTTTACTGATTACCTCTCAAGAATTCAACACATTCATCCAGAACCATGTTATTTCCAGAATCAAATTGCTTCAATACGCCTTTAATCTGTCGGCCACCAAGAAAAGTGATTCTAACTTCTTGATTTTTGTATCCATCAAGCTTAATGATTGAATCTTTGATTGAGCCAGCTGTTGGTTGTCCTCTTTTGTCGCCGTCAGTTTGTGGTCTGGATACCATTTTGAAAAAAAAGATTATTTTATTTAGATTCGAGTATTCAAAATGCAAATCTTCAGAAATTTAGCGATTTTTCCAAGGCCATACTTTCAACTGAATAACTTTACCATTCAATAGTCTGCTTGCTATTTCTCATGTAATTGCAAGATCGACAGTCCTATGAAATTCCAAACTTCTATTTTTTCTCTTATATTCATATATTCTTGTTATTCCATTTCACCTTGTGTCAGGTAATTGCTGGGAAAAAGATTGATTGTTCTGTAGATGTCTGCTGACTAATCGGAATCTCTCTATTAGGACCTGAACACTGTTTAGATGTAGCAGAATTAGAGAATTATCACACACAAATCTTGTTAGGACTTTTTTTTTTTACTATGTATGACTAAACTCACGACACAATGTAATCATTGCACTCTCTCGTTAAAGCATTGTTCTTTTAGAATGATCGTGTATTTTATATAAAGTTAACTGCAATATTCAACACTCAGGCGCAGTAGATGATTCTAGTATAAGAGTCGGGGGCATAAATTTGTAATGAAGTCTCTTTTTTTGTAATTACTCAGTAATACATGTCTCGATAATCATTTCTCAAAAGTATATAGTAGTAATTGAGTGTCTAATTACAAAATATGATTGCGAAAAATTATAATGTAAAACAAAAATAAATAAAAAATCTAATTCATAACGTTGAAACTGCACTCTAATTCTCCTTCAGAAACGCATTCTGCACAATTCATTTTCTGCAGTCAGTCTAAAAAGAATATCAATTGAGTGTAATGGTAAAAACTAAAGTTGAGAAAAAAAGGAAACATTTTTCTGCAAAATTTTAACGAATTTCTGAAATGCAAATATGTTCAATATAAAGAAAAGTCATTATTGGGTAAAGGTGATCAAAGTTGAAATATCGAATTGGTTCTTAAGAAAAACAATGTACCATACAATGCGGATTAAACTCTCAAATAAATTAAAATTTCAACGAGAAAATTGAAGATTGGCACTTAGTAGGAAAACAGTTCAAATTTGCAAATTACAACAGACTCATCGAAAATGGGAGAACAAGAACCTTTACCTTGTTAACCAAACCACAATTGAATGCTGACAGATGAACCAAAGAAAAAAATATGAGTTATCTTGTCCTGCAATAACATGAGATTCTTGAGTTATCAACTTTGTAGCTACGATAAGAAATTTATGCTGCGAATTCTTTGCGAATAATTCTTAAGCACGCAAAACATAGGAACAACTTTAAATTTTTTGTGTTAAGTAATATATCTTCGATAAAAGTTCTACAAGAAAATAACTTCTTCTCGATCATAGATCTTGATCGTAGATTACATAATTAAGTGCCCATTCGTACTTGATCACATCGGATGTTTCAGAGCCGGGTTTATATTTGGCAAGAGGATAGTTGTATTTCACATGCACAGCAAAACTTGTGTTCGTGACATTATAAACTGAGCTCCCTCCTGCAAGGGCCCAATGGCGGCCAGTACCCTCAATAGAGGTGATAACAATTGGTTTTGCGTTGAGCTTCAGGTGACTAATATCAACCGTTGCATAAAGTCCTCTGTCATCGGTGGCTTGTTCCCAATCCGTAGGCTTCGTCTGATTATAGTAAACTCGAGGCCTTTGAAGCAGTCTTTCTGCCTCCTTTAACTTCCCTTTTGAATTCACAATCAGTGTTTTGTAACCTTCAGAGAAATGATCATCCAGGTATTTTAAGGCAAACTCAGTTGAGTTTTCAGTTACTGCTTTCTCAAAACCGCTGATAACTAGCCCCAAGTTAACTATAGTTATCCAATGCGAGACTTTCTGAGCAAAACTGTCCAGACTTGCCTGAGATATGGATGTGGCAAATTCTGAGTTCCAGAGACTTTCGAGTATGTTGCAGCCAGTGGCGGTCTCACCAATTAGGAGATTAATGATCGCATTGACCGCTTTCACACACTCATTGTTTGCACAAGTTTTCGATAGATGTTTGAGGCTATCCGTTCGATTTAGGTTATCAGTTTCCATGACCCGAGAAAAATCCTTTCTAGCCGTGTTCAGGGTATTTTCATACGAAACCAGCTCAGTAAGGCAATAATCAACTCCTGACTGACTGAGGATTCTCCTGTTGTTGTCAACCTTATTGATGAGAATTTTCATTTGGTTCATGATTTTATTCTGGGCTGGCGCTAACAGTTTTCCAAATTTAGTTGGCTTTCCTCTGGGGTCTCGCTGAACTGAGCTTCTATCTTTCGCAGTCCACCCATGGCTTCAGAGAAATTTGGATCATCGTATGATCCGAAATATTCCATGGTATTTGAAACGATGCCTACTATGTCAAAGCCACCCTTTCCGAGTTGTGAATTGGCATAACTAATTATGCAAAGAATAAGGAAAAATGATCGCAACATTTATTCGATGATTATTTTTTGAAATCTATCGTTTGTAGCTGTATTTATAGGGGATTAGGAACCAATTTTAGAAAATGATTTCTAGCTATCAGTAGGTCAAGCTCAAATCGTTACGACATTTCATGAATGAAGCAGAATCTAAATTCAGTATGATTTCTTCCTCTGACTGGCAAACTAAAGTAATTGAAAAAATTTCAATTTCAATTTATCGTTTATCAGTGTAGCTAGTAAAATCCAATCTTCGAAAATTATATGGCAAAGGACCAGCAAATGTCGAATACTTCTTAAAAAAATAAGGATGGACTATTTCGAAATAATAATTCTCTAATAGGAGGAGAAAGTTTGCCTTTGATAGCTTTATTCGAGGTTTGGTAGATATATCTGAGGGTGTTTCGAGTCAATAAAAAATTATCTCCTGATTGACCGGTTTCGATCGAAAATTAAATTATCTGTAAGAAATAAAGCCAGTAATGTACAACAATCCCGAAACTCAACAGCCTTCCAACCAGCAATTGCAAGGCCTAGATATCGAATCACCTTCTGAATCACCTTCGGAAAGCGGGAAAGGCTGTTGGTATTGGTTTACTGTTTCAACATCGGTTGTTCTCGCTATTATTTTGATCATGCTCTTTCTTCTGATCTCCTTTGACAAAGAATTCAAAAAGCAAGCTGCAGAGTTTTTGATTAGTTTTCAGCATTTGTCTTTCGGAAGCGCTGCTATTCTCATCACTTCTGAGGTGATTTACATCGTCGCGGGTTTCTCAGGGACAGGAATCGAGGTATTATTCGCTTTCGGTCTGAAAAGCGCGAAACAAACGCTTTGTATCTGCCTTATTAGCAGAACATTGGGCTACCTTGCTACATTTTTCATTGCTAATCGCATATTTCGACAGGCAATATTGCGATGGCTGCGTACTATCTCTCATTATAAGAGCATGAGACTGTTATGTGAGCAAAGGCCGTGGACAATGTGCATTTTGTTGAGGGTTGCTCCTCTTCCGAGACAGTTTCATAACTACGGGCTGCCGCTGCTGGGATTACCGCTGATTCCGTTGTATATAACAACAATCTTGACATCATTACCTTGGATGATTTGGTCTATATATACTGGATTAACCATCAGATCTTGGAACGATGCCGATGAGGTGATCTGGACAGGGAGCTTAGGGGTCCAGCTCCTTTTCGTTGGATTGGTTCTGTATGGATTTGTATCATGCTTAATTGCTGCTCGGATCTATAAAAAGTTCTGTGAAGATTTAGAAAGACGGAATCAAAATGAAACTCAGCAGTTTTTGAGACAAAACGATTA
>ENA-UOUE01000231-UOUE01000231.1-compost-metagenome-genome-assembly--contig:-NODE-231-length-47077-cov-10.730851_pt1 | contig 47077 bp, 22 predicted proteins | sample MGYA00238146_ERZ747223 | MGnify/ENA primary metagenome ERZ747223 (study PRJEB28781, sample SAMN06268865) | compost metagenome | isolation source: single cell | place: USA: California, Emeryville, Joint...
GATGAAAACTTTTTCAGATCTCTTTTAAATATTCTAAAGGAGTTGAGGTTTGCTGTGCAATCGAAATTAGCATTTACCTGTAGAAAAGAGAAAAGTAAGATCTTGACTCATATGAAATTACTTATGATATTAATCGTTCTTTTTCTGTCCCACTCCCTGAGCATCTAAAATGTTAGCTATGAAGTCAAGCTGCTGTTTTCTTCAAAAAATAATTTTACCAATAGTTCATTTCCTCTTCTAAGCTATGTACAATGTACAGGATTCAAATTTAGAGAGATCCTACTAAATTTATTTGATACTCTCTTGCAATTTGACTCGCCTTCAGTTGCATTTTCCTGGCTAAGCAGCTGCTTTAACAGAAATACAACATCAAATTCAATGCATGTCTGAGTAAATTCGTCTCAGTTCTAAAATAGTCCATTTTATCATATGACAACTTTTTTTGTTGTTGCTTATTTCAGTATTTTTCTGATTTTAATGATTTGAAAATTAATACAAACTCCAGAATCCAATTTGGAAAGGTTCATAATCTTGCGATAACTCAAACTACGAACTAATTTTGTGTATAGGAATCCAGAGAAGATGAATATGAGTTGGATCTGATTCAATGAATCATTGTTCTGTTTTGTTTACACCTTTAGGTGTTACTGCTGCTGATAATTTTCTTATCATAATTTGAAGGTCAACAAATCCATTGATCTCTGTAGATTGTGTCATCGCCCCTTAAAAGCCCTTGTAGAATTTATTTATATTTTACCAAAGGCTCAAATATTAAGTAACCAATTCGTATAAAATAATTTATAAGTGATTGAGCTTCCCAAAGCAAACACCATTACCATTATTCTCCTTACACCAAACGTACAAAATCAGTTTCAAATGTTTTACCAACGACCACTCAAGCAAAATAATGACAAGACACCTGATATTAGCTTGAGTTTATTAGAAATTTCAAACGCATATGGAATCCCATCACCAATTCCTGGATTATCTCTATTGTCTAACTGCGAATTCAAATCCAAATCTCAACTATTACTTGTAACTTCCGATCTCTCGCCTATTCACAGATGTTCTGAAGAAAATACCGACCATCAATTTCCAGATATTAGAAAGAATTCGAACCAGAGAGTAACAATTAGGAAGGTTAAAACTACTGTCTTCCCCACTAGTATGCAAACAACTCAGAATTTCAACCTGGGATTCAAATCGACAGCAACTACTCCGAAGCCTGCTGGAAAACTAGCTTTAAATTTCGACCCATTGAAAATGTATTTCGAAAAAACTCCATCTCAGAAGACTCCTTCTAATTTTATGAAAATACACGAGAAAGCCACGCCTCGGACGGACCGTCCATCAAAAAATGAGTTCATGGCCAGCACTCCGAACGAAAATGCTGTAAAAACAATAACCAAATTCAAGATCACAGGCTTCAATGAGTTAAGGCACCGTCGAACCATGTCCAGCTCGGAAAACTTCTTTAAAAAATCCAAAGATACTTTAAGTACACCTCGAGTAGTCGCAGTTCATCAAAACAAGAAGCCTCTGATGCAAACAAATTTTCCGGAAAATCAGAAGAAGACTCCCATGACCCTATTCCCTATCTGTGCCATTTGCTTGACGGAACGATCGAGCCCTTCCCGCTTGTCGTGCGGGCATATGTTCTGCAAAAATTGTATCAAAGGATATATTCATGGTAAAATACAAGAAAGGATTGTACCGATCATCTGCCCTGACAGTCAATGTTCGAAAGAAATAGTGACTGTTGATGTCTGGAGACTAGCTACAATTCAAGATTATCAGAAGTTTGAAAAAATGATTGCAAAATAAGATATATCTCAATTTTGAGATCTTCTTAAGTCACGAATATGGAATCAATATTAGTCTATGATAAGTCCAAGGAAGAATAGAGAAGTAGACTGACACCTTCTCTTTCTTAATTAAAAGTGTGTTTGAATTTCAAAATCATTTGATGTTTCTGTCTACTTCTGTCTGCTTTACTTTTTCAAATGTTGAGATTAGAATAATCTGGTCGTTTGTGATCTTTGGTTATTACTTTCACAACAGGGAGTTTTAGATCATTTGATTATTACAACGCGAAGGAATTATTCACGCATTTTTTGAAATCTAATTATGGAAAATTCCATCCATCAGCGAGCATCAATTTTTCTCAGGGGGGGTTATTATTATGATGATATTCCTTAAGCGTTTACGACTTTAACTATGTACTGACATCAAAGGAAATGAATGAGTAGTATTAGGTGTCTTTTTCTAAGTTTTCAAATCAAATTATGCATCTTCAGCACCAGCTTCCTCCTCATGGTCTGGATGAGCCTCCTTTATCGCATTTTCATCGCCTTCTTGATTTTCACCTTCTTCTTTTCCCTCTTGGTTTTCTCCTTCGTTCTCTCCTCCTTGTTCTTCACCACCTTCTTGTTGTCCTTCACTACCTTCTTGCTGCCCTTCATTTCCCAATTCTTCCTGCTGTGGCTCACCTTCTTCTTCGCCTCCTTCTTCTCTATGAACAACTTCTTCCTGTCCCTCTTCATTCAGATCTTCCTTTTGTTCTACCTCCTCACCTTCTACTGGATTTTCCTCAGAGCCTCTGTGTTCTTCTCCCTTCATACCTTCTTCATATGCTCTCTCTGATTCACCATAGGGCTCCTTCTGTTCTTCCTGGCCCTGGTGTTCTTGTCCTGGGGATTGCTGCTCGTGATCCACAGAATCGTAGTCTTGATGCATTTTACTATTAGGCTGAACCATGCTGTTGTCATCGAAAACGGGGTGAGAATCATTAAGTCTCATCGGATCAGGGTCTTCGTTGTGCATAAGATAGCCTTGCTGTGGTTTCTGGAAGTCTGGATCGTAAGAAAAGTTATATGGAAGCAATCGTTGCATGCTCAAATATTTTTTATGCAGTTCTCCGTATTTATCAAGCATGAGCCTTGCCAATGTTCTCGCGTACTCAATCGATAGTGCGTCGTCATTCATCAAACGATAGAGCAAAGCCATAGTGTAGTTCAACTCAATGAGAGCTTCTTCTTGGATTTCTTTTCCGTCTCTTTGGTAATTCAAATAAGCCACTATTTAAACCGCTAAACTTGAAATTCCTCATTAAAAATTTACTTTCGATATTCTTGAGCATACTCAAAGCCTGTTTGTAAAGGATTTCGTCTGTTATTCGCAATAAATCAGTAAGAGCTTTCAAAAAATGGTTTACCTGGCTCCTCAATTTGTTCATCACTTTTGAAAAATTCCTTTAGGAATCGATACCATAGCTCTACAGCCTAAAAATTGCCTGTAAGCGCTGAGGTGCCTATTTAATTTTTACTTTTGCGTAATAAATTTGAGCTTCAAGCAGCTTTCCTTGCTTCGCGAAAATGTTTGCAATAGTGTAATAGCTGATTGCTATGTTGACATTTTCAGGTCCAAATCTTTTCGTGTCAAGATAAATCTAAGGATGGATTGATTTGTATGATAATCCGGATTCAAAATATTGAAATACTCCTTCAGTAATATGGTCCATAGCTTTATCAGTTTGCTCCTACAAGACAAGTAATAAGCATGAGCACAAAGTCATGTGATTTTAGGTTATTACTTTTGCTGTGTAGAGTCGTGCAAAAACTTTGTGGAGTGTCGCCTTGTTGATAGCATGCTGTCTATATTGAGGAATGAGTTTTACAGAACATGCAAAATCAAATTTACTCTTCACTCATTACGGCTTGGTTCTGTTCCTCTTCGCCTGGTTGCTTATTATCTTTATCGTGCTTGACGATATTCCAGTACGCTTGAATCAAATAATCCTCAGCTTTTTTGTTTTTTCCTTCCTCTGCGAAAGTTGCAAAAAATCAGATTTTATTTTGAGCTGGGAGCCAGATTACCGATAAAAGCCTCAGCGAGCACGAAGTAGCAAGGCAGAAGCTCTGCTGAGTTGCCAAAAGTCTTGATATTATGTCGTGAGATTATTGGAAAACGGAAAATGTTTCTTTTACCTTGTTAACTTGTTTCATGGCTTCATTGGCTCTCTCAATAGCTTTCTATTAAAAATTATGCTTCTGTTGCTTTGAAATGGTGGGTACTTGTGTGTGCCCGTCTGCAAGGTATCGGCGAGCTTTATTTATTTCATTATAAATTCTATCTTTATCAGTCTCTTTGCCCTTTCCATCACCCATTTCCGAGTTGTAAGCTGAATTGTCATGAGAACCTCTTTCGCGTCTGTCACGAGAATCGTCCAATCCTTTAGTCGCCATTTTTTCTAAATCTGCTCCTCTGTAGAAGTTTTATTTATAATACGGAAGTTATTTCTTTGAATTGATAATTAATTGATAAATATGCAACTACTCTGCAAGAGTGAGTGGGCTTTCAAAGGGGTGCTGAATAATTCTGAATTGGTGAAATATTAGGCGTGCCCCTTCGGTTTGGTCATCAGGCAAAGTTTGAAGTAGGCTGCGAATTCTCTTTAAGAGAGAGAACGAAGTGAGTTTAATTCAATCAAACACAAGTAGCTGATCATCGATGATGTCCATTTTGCCTAAATGACACGACGAATTGAGGGACAGTTCATATTTTTGATGGAGTTCTCAGGATGCAAATATTTTCAAAATGTAAAATGATACTTATCTACTCAATCCATTAAGGCTCTTAAGAATAGAAAATTGAGGGTATATGTGCAAATCAGTTACATGAGATATTTTCTTATGTATCTTCAAGTTTGAGATCAAGAAAAGGAGATTTTTCCAATATTACTCAACTTTCAATTTTAATCTCCGAAAAGGAAAATAGCTCGATTGTTGAAGTTTGCATGTGAGGTGTTGCGAGTTGCAAGCATTAGATTGTGTATTCCTACCCGTCTCCTATTTGTAGTTTATCCGTTCCAAATAAATAAGTCAATCAATTTTGTATTTCGTTCTCCAATGTGCATGGTCGTTTAGCATCAAGCGAGTTATAGTTGTTCCCAACATCACGCCACTGCTAGTGCATAATTTTTATTATTATGAGTGCTTCTGTTTGCCCTGTATTCTTGAATCTCAATTCAACACTGAATATCTCACAAGCTTAATAACTCAATAAGTTTATTAATAAACCAGCCTTCTTACTAAACAAGTAAGATATTTTGTCACTTGATTCAAAAGCAGTGGAAACGAAATGCAAAAGCAAGTCATTAACGTAAACTTCGCAACAACGAATATGTAGACAGGAAATGTATCATAATTATTTATAGGCAGCTAAGTTAAAGGGATGGCTCAGCAGACAATCTCCAGGAAATCATAAAACTTATAACAAAATGTAAGATCTAGCTCACCTACCCACTGATTCTTCATTATTAACAGATATTGCTTGTTGCATCAAGAGACCAGAAGCATCAGTTGCTGGGATAGCGATTCTGTAAACTTTCGACCTCTCATTGAATTAAATTCCTTTACAGGATATTACTGATTTGAGCAAATTGAAGCTTACCATCAAACTCGATCTTATCACCGATATTGAATCTCTCAACGTTTTAGAGTATCAGCGTTATTATCGAATGGATCTCTCAATAAATGTTTTAGATTCCGTTTATCCGGCCCTCGAGTCTCACATGTATTCAGAGTTGCTACAGAAGAGCAAAAATCCACCTGGATTAAAGCTATAATCAGTGTGAGAGGACTCAACCTAAATGCCGACGAGGTTATTAATCAACGGAAAAGATCACCTCAGAGAGAAAAAACGCTTTCTCCGAAACCAAGCCCTAGGTGCAGAGAGCAAATGGGTCTTCGATCTCCATCTCATACTAATGTGAAGCTGTTGAAGGATGATCCTGCGCAAATTAATAAAGAGCTTAAATTTCAAAACTCTCAATTAAAGGGGAAAATTCAGCTCTTAGAGCAGGAATTGGCGCAGAAATGTAGTGAGTTAGAAGATTTTGAGAAAGAATTAATGCAGATTGAAAAGAAATTTACCGAAGTGGAAAAAGGAATTACTGGAAGAGATACAAAGATTGGAGATCTCTTGAAAGAAGTTGCAGTGAAAAATCAACGAATCGAAAGATTAGAAGATGAAACTTTGAAAAGCCAGAAGACAACGCAAAAGCTATTGCAGGACAAGGTCGGTTTACAACAAAAAAAGCAGGAATTTGAAACGCTGTTAGAAGTAGAAAGACAGAAATGCGCTGTCTTAGAAGAAGAAAAACTCAAGCTAAAAACTCAGGTTGAGAACCAAGCGATTCAAATCGGAAGTTTGACGGAAGAACTCGGAAAATTGATAGGATCGCCGCTAAAACCAGGAACTACGTCCCCACAGCAGAGCGCATCAGGGAACAGTATGAAGAAGGATAGTGCTAGTACTAACACTAAAGAAGATTTAAACAGTGAGGTAGAGTTGTTGCGTAATAAATTAAGAGTCATCGAAGAAGAGAATAATGGGTATGCAAAACAATTGGAGGATATGAGAAATGAAGTTAAATTATCAAATTTGGAGCTGTTGAAGGTCCAAAGAGAATCGCGAGATGAAAAGGAGCTACTGTTGTCTAAAGTTGAAGAATTCAGCATCGTTTTTGAAAGCTTGGTCAAGAATCTGTTTTCGTCGGACACTATGAAGCGTACCCTCAGCATCTCAATCACTCAGCTGATTGAAATGTGCAAAGAGATCAAAGAGCTTCAGAGTCTCATTGACACTCATGCTTATCTGGAAGAACTAGTCGCGAATAACGAAGTAAAGAAAGAGAATGCAAGTCAAGACCAGAGCAAAGAGATGCTGAGTAAAGTCGAAACGTTCTTCGACTTATTGTATAAGGAGATTAAAGATGCTTTAAGCAGCGATAGGACTCCTCGACCTCACCAAGATAGAGAACCTGCTATGAGAGTTTTGATAGAAGAATTGAAACCACTTTCCAAAGGTTGGGAGGTACTTGAGTTGGTCATTGAAAAGCATGCAGAAAGTTTAAATCATTTGGCGGAGATACAACTTAGCAATGAAATCAACCAGCAAAGGCTTATAAGTCAGATCAAAATGCTAATGGAGGAAAATCAAAGAGAGAACAGAGCCTGTGAATTTCAAGAAATTGACATTGAGAAACTCAATGAAAAAGAAAGAACCATTCAAGAATTGAAAGAAAGGCTCAACACCGTTGAAGAAGCTACTGCCAAGTTTAGCACCCTAATGGAGGAAGGTTTGAGACGAAATTTTGAATCATCTTCTAAGGAAGCAGCACTTACCAAGTTGAGGACTGATGCCAAAAATGGAAGATATGGGAAAATTTTGCTCGGAATATTTACAAAAGTAGCAGAGAAAATCGAGGGAGATCGTGCAACTAATGAAAAGAGCCAAAATAAACTATCACAGCAAGTAAAAACTCTCTCAGAGGACCTCCAGAAAGCGAATTCCGAAAAGGCAGGTATGAACGAGAACCTACAAAAGGTTAAGAAAAGAGAGGCTGCTTTACAAGGTGTAAATCAGCTTCAAGACGCTGAAATCAATCAACTCAAAAAAGCCCTTGTGCAAGTCGAAGAGGCATGCAATTTATTTAGCAGGAATGTAAAAGATCTGTTTAACCAACCTTCTTCAGAATACGGAGGGAAATACTCTCTCAATGATCGCTTGGCACGAATGAAACAAATTTCCAGTCGAGTTTCTCAAATTAAAGAGCTCGAAAAAGTGTTTGGCTTTCTTAAAGATTCAACTAAAGATGCTCAGAGTCATCAAGCGAATAATCTAGGAAAAGAAAGAATGACTCAGACCCTCAGCACACATAAATCAACAAGCGATCTACTATCTTCGAAACAGAACCTCTTGTCCGAAAGTAGTAAATTCCAGACTCCTCTCAATTCCGCTAGGAAAAATAAATTGGAGCTGGATATCGAAACAATTGAATCAAATGAGACTGCAATCAAAGACGTTGATCCGAGAAGTTCGAATAGAGGATCTGGGTTTAACAAGACGGTCACTTTTAATTTTATTCAAACGCCAACAGGCAAACAAACAACACCGAGGTATGTGAAAAACGGTGGAATGTTATTCCCAAGTGCTCAGACTCCGAAATAATTGACATCTCAAAATTAACATGAGACCTTTTTTAAGCGTAGTGCAAGTCGACAGTAGTTTTATTTGGGGATTAGAGCACATCTTGCATGCCCAAATATTCCTTCATTTCGATGGAAATATCCCAACTTGCTTTGATTATAAGATTTTTATCAAGATTATCCTGAGTATTCATTTATGATTATAATGACAAAATCTATTCAATATTAATTTATTACTATTACGCAAATATAAAGAAGAGAGAAATTGAAATCAATCGTTTTTCTCTTTCTCTCTCTATCTCCATCAATCAAATCCGATTGATAAAATCAAAAAGAAAATAAAGTATTAAACGAATCATTTTCGTTTTAAACCAAAAAAAAAACTCTTAAACTCAGGAGCACTCTTTTCAACTCAGGCCCTGAGATAGAAATTCGAACCAGACCTTCTAATTTTCACGGCAGTCTGCGATCGCTTCTCATACTTAAAATCCGTCTGGAGAGGTCCCTTTTTCGGTCCAATTCCAATCTCAAATGCTTCATATTCATGCCGATCTGAATCAGGTTTTGGACGACAGAAAGCCAAATGCGTTAAGTAAGGCTGCATGAGCAGATTTTTCTTAATTTCGATTTGCCCACATGAACTGGTACGACGTGCTGTGGACATGGTTGTTGGACGGGTTTCACTAATCCCTGTATTAAATCTCACACTACTTCCTTTAGCTGGACTCCCTTGCGTAGTCTGGCTTCTAGCAGTTGATTTTTGAGACATAAGCTGTGGCTCCGGAGTTTTGAAAATTGCGATTCTCGCTTTTTTATTGATCTTGAGAACGGATTCCAGTCCCAATCTTAACTCCTTGTTCTTCTGATACTCATCACATTCTTCTCTTTCAGTCGAAGGATTCCCGAGTTTAGGCTGAGAGTAGCTTCTTTGTCGTATCACAGGCTTAGTTTGAGCAGCTGAATAAGATTTTCTCTGAGATTTCATTGCTAGAAACCTTGAGGTGGAATCTGTCTCTTGAAAGTCGTTTTCCATACGAGACGTATTCAGGCTGTTATTTTTTTCACCTAGAATCGGAGATAAGCAGATCTGCTGAGCTTCCTCAGTTTCTTGAGTTTTTGAAATACGCAAAACTGGCACAAACGCACGTACTCGGGTTTTGGAGTTAGAGAGCACTCGGAAATCTTGGCTTTTGTTTTCAGCTATATTTTTCCTAGCTGTAGTAAGTATGGATTCCTCCTGGACGTCAGACTGAGCTGTTGGATTGTTATGGAAAATAGACTCCTCCTCAGTGATCTGCTTACCATTCGATTCTTTGGGTTGATTGCTGCTAAGATCATTTCGAGTCTTTAAATCGATGCTTGTGATCGTATTTTTATTACTTCTATCTTTTCGGATAGTTGGAGCCCTTGATCGTGTTATAACTGGGGATCTTTCGCTCCTCAAGTCCGAGGTTTCGGTCAATTCGGACTGTATCGGGCGAAGGTCAGTCGGAAGGACAATGTAGTTGGTTGCTGCAAGTTTTTTACATTCGCCTCCAGAAAAATAAGATGTGTCGCTCTTCCTTCGAAACCTTGGGAGTCTTTGTTGCTTTGCCGAGGGGAGTTTATCCAAATCGAACACGATTGAAGATGGAGCCGCTCGCCGTGAATCCTTTACGATTGTGCTTTCTCTACTTCGTCCTCCATTCGATAGTCTATTCCTCGACTGGCCGTTATCTTTTAATTCATTCGCGCTATCGATCATGTCGGCGGCTTCAAGGTTCACATCAGTGCGCGGTTGCTTTCGGTTTTCTTCATTCACAAGTTCGTTTTCGTTATAAAGCGCTACTTTGGGTAGTAAATGTGGGTTTTCTTCCTCGTTCTCCAATATCAATAGCTCACGGCCTGCATCAAACGAGCATCTACGTGTCTTCCCATCAACGACGGCAATTTTCTCTTTGAATTGGTCCAGGTGGGGTTTCATTGTCTGAGCAATGATCCTTTTTTGGACTTTCACGATATGGTTATAATTTTTGAGCTCTTCAATGCTCTTAAGCTTTGATGGAGAGTCTGAGATCGCGTTGATCTGGTTCATCACATCCTGGAATTTCTTTGTGTGATATGGCTGACTGATCGCTGCCAGAAAAATGCTCTTTTTTCGATCGATGAGACCTGTACGCAATTCTTCTTGCAATTTTCGGAGTTTATCGTCTGCGCGGCCCTCTTGTCTGCGGAATCGTGGTTCTTCCTCTGGGTTGATAATGCTTTTATTAATATGCTTAACAACCAATGGCAAATTATGAGGGTCGAAGAAGTTGACAGCTTTCCCGGGCTTGCTTTTGCGACGCTTTCTTTTTTTTTGTTGCTGTTGCGCCTGTTGCTCCTGCAGATGCGCGGGAAGAAATTTTTCATAATTATATACTTTGTGTTTTGGAGCGAATCCCGTCAAGACGGCCTTCGAAATGCTCTTCCAGCCATCTTCGGGCTCCGTAAAAAGCATTGGTCGATGTCCGAAGTAAGGGTCGCTTGCGTAAACTGATGAGATCATCTGTTTCGATGGATTCTGCTGATCTTTTTGGAGATCTTCATCAGATTCCTCCTCAAAAGAATCAGCATACTCCGCTGGTTGTGTGTAGACTGGCTGCTTCGTGGTTTTTTTGATTGTGGACCGAGAGTAGTTTCTTCGAGCACTTGCCATGAACGTTGCTTAAGAGTTAATTAAGTAATTGATCTTATTCAATTAAAACAGATTCGAGAAGTATTAATTAATATACGATTGAGACCGTAAGTTACAACCTTTTTATTTATTACCGAAATTTAAGCTGATTCCTCAAAAAAAAAGTTAAAAATGAGTCGTACTAGTTGGCATCGTTTCATTATGGTTTCTTTTCGTTTCGAGATGTTAGGACTGAGCTGAGGCGATGTTAGAGCCTCAGTATTTAAATGTATTATGCACAAGAAACTATATGTTTAACTGTATATACATGCTCACTATCCATGTATAACATACATATTATTGCGATTAGAGAACCAGCATTATATATATATCATCGAATTTGAGACCCTTGCAAAGGTCCTCCTGAGTCGATGGGCTCTCTATGGTGTTAAATTAATAACATTAATCTACCGTGTAGATATTTGGGGAATCCACAGGAGTCAAATACTCAGTTGCATAGCTCATACCAGATTCGATTTCCTCCCTAATTCTGGGATCTAAGCTTTTCTTTCCGCTAGCTGCAGATATTGGGGTGCTGCAAAGACTATAATAGATCGTTCCAGTTGAATGTCCTGAGCGAGGCTCACTCATCTTGCCTGAACGAGGTTCACCTTTGTCTTTGATCGTTTTAATCCTTGAAAGGTCTAATTCTTCTGCTTCAAAGACGTTGCGTCCGACTGTTATGGGCTTTTCAATTAAAGCGCGTTCGATTTGAGGTGTTTGCTGGGTTTTGCTGGTATCGATATGGCGGACGGTCTTTGGATGAATGTTATCAGGTACATTTTTATTTTGGATTAGCTCTTGGAATCTTTCTTCGCTTATATCTGGGATTTGTCCATTGTCCTCTGTTTTAATTTCTTGGCTGTTTTCTCGAGTAGCTTCTTCTTTTTTGATCTCTGCTTTGCTCTCTGTTTTGATAGGTTCACTGGTGTCAATATCTTTACGATTGATTGGACGTGGTAACACTCTATGGCGCCTCGGTCGAGGTTCTTCGCTTTCATACCACCCACATGTAGTGCCTATAATGACGGTCAAAGAGCGATAATAGAATTTTGGAATTACAAACCGAGCCCATGATGGAGAGATTACCTGTCAAATATTTTTTCTTTTTGGAATAAATTTTAAGCAAAGCGATTTATTTCATCCTTTGCGAAGGATTTGGTAGAGTACTGATCAATATTATTGCAAGAAAGAGAATAGTTTATTCTACCATTATTTGGCAAGATTTGGCGAGAGATATGTGTGTTTTTACAGGATCTTGGAAACTGCTTATGATTCATTAAGCTTCATCTTTGGAGATTTTGACTTTGAGATGAGTATTGAATCACATCTCAATATCATTCATTATCTTCTCTGTAACATAATATAATACGTTAGAAAAGACAGTCAGAGTCGAGCTAAACACTCCAAAAGGTTTAGTTTTTCAGATACTTGAAAAATAAATAAACTATATAACAACATCAGTCAGTAACTGCATCAGATTCTCATGTTATATAAATATGATAAATGAAGGCTTTTGCCGATAAGCAGTAAATAAAAACTACTTTTATTATTCTCAATACAAAACTTTGTTTTATTGAGCTACATTTCTCCTTATAATCAAACATTTCCTCAAAAAATTCCGTAGTAATAGCTGCTTGAGTTTTCATTTGCAACCTTGAACAACAAATAGAAGCCGTTATTATCCCAATTATACAGCAAAAAATCAATGTCGTGGTTTTATAACTGAAATTCAACAAACCAAAATAAAAACCTCCGAGTCTAACGAGTGAAAAAATAAATAAAACATCTTTAGCAATATAATTTATTGAATTCAGCTACTCATCAGTGGGATTTTATTTCATTGTGATATTAAAGGCAAAATCAGCAATCAACAGTTATTTGTGAAATAATGGCCACTAAAAAGCCACTACCTCAAGTAGACACCTCATGGATGAAGGAGAAATTAGACATTTGGATCACACTTCCTGACGGCGAGAAGAGCGGTCAATGTTACAAACGTGGAACCATTCTTAAAGTCGCAGAACAGGATGTAACCATCAGAAATGAAGGAGGTTCTGAAGAAACTGTCCATGCCTCGAAGATCTCAGCTGCAAACTCATATAAAGACCTTCCCAACGGTTTTGATGATATGGTTGACATGGAAAACTTAAGCGAGGCTGAATTGCTCTACAATCTTCAAGAGAGATACAAGAAAGGAAGAATCTTCACATACGTTGGCCCCACGCTTATTGTACTGAACCCCTACTGCTTGATCCCTGAGCTATTCACTCCTGAAGTCCTTCTTCGCTTCCAAACATCTGTCCGAGAGCTCAAATTCGATTCAAGAGAGCATGAACCCCATGTTTACGCTCTTGGGGCTGCAAGCATGACAAATCTTGTTCGTGATCAGCGAAATCAAGCAATTGTTATCTCAGGAGAGTCTGGTGCAGGCAAAACAGAAAACACTAAATTTGCTATGAAGTTTCTAACGTCTCTAAACGATGTCGGCCAAAAGAAGAACCCTTCAGAGGTCTCAATTGAAGATAAAATTCTCGCTTGCAATCCCGTTCTCGAGGCGTTTGGAAACTCAAAAACCGTGCGTAATGACAACTCATCTCGATTTGGGAAGTACGTGTCCCTATTGATTTCCAAAGGTAGCAGTCAAAGAATAATGGGCGCGACTATCACCAACTACCTTCTGGAAAAATCCCGTATATGTATTCAAGCATCAGGGGAGCGTAATTACCATATTTTTTACCTTCTGTTCAAGGGAGCGTCAACAAAAATGCTAGAAGACCTATTTCTCATTAAAGACGGAAAGCCATTGTTAGAAAAGTTTGAATACTTGAACAAATCAGGCTGTTATTCAGTTCCTACAGTGAACGATAAGGAGTTTTATGATGAAGTCGCCGAGTCATTCCGTACGATGGAATTCAGGGCTGATGAGCAGCAAGGTATATGGAGTTTGGTGTCTGCGACGCTTTTTATGGGACAGCTTGAATATGATGAATCAACTTTAACGGACAAAGTGCCTTGCGGTATAAAGAACGAAGAGCCTCTGCAAATCGTTTGCAAACTCCTACAAATGGATTTTGCCGAGTTAAGCAAAGCGATAAGATTCAAATTCAGAGAAATCCAAGGCCAAGTAATCGAGTCGCCTCAGAGCAAACTCGACTGCGTTGTCACTCGAGATGCCCTAGCAAAAGAACTATATAACCGACTTTTCAACTGGCTAGTTAAGCGCTTGAACTTTACCGTCATGCCCAGCGAGATGCTTGTCGATGGGGCCGACATCCCTATGCTGCTAAATAATTATTTCCATATAGGGCTACTGGACATCTTCGGGTTTGAAATTTTTAAATTCAACAGTCTTGAGCAACTTTGCATTAACTACACTAATGAGAAACTCCAGCAGCTTTACATCGCCTACGTTTTCAAAAACGAGGCTAAAGTGTTCATTCAAGAAGGACTGCAGGACTCTCTCTGCGAGCTAAACTTTGAGGACAATCAACCTGTTATCGATCTGCTCGAGCTTCCTCCCATGGGTATTTTTCAAATGATTGATGAATCTTGTCAGGTCAACACGACTGACGAAGCTCTCTGTCAAAAGATCATCAAGCAGCATGGGACAAACCCGAAACTCACAGAGCCGAAAATGGCAAAAATGTCCTTTATCATTAACCATACAGCATCGTCAGTGGAATATAACACTGATGGCTTTCGGTTTAAAAATAGAGATGAACTAAGCCCTTACATTGAGAAAGCTATCTTCAATTCTAAATTCGAAACGATTATTAAAATTTATAAAGGAGTTTGTGGTTCGCAGAAAGAGCCAGAGGCGAGTTCAGAGAAGAAAGGAGGGAAATCTGACAAATTCATCGGTCCGAAATTCAGAGCTCAGATGAAGGAGTTGATGACGGAGCTCCAGAGTTGTGATTGTCATTTCGTTCGTTGCATCAAGCCTAACGATAAGAAGGAGAAGAAGTTATTTATGCCCTATATGACGCTGCAGCAAATTATCTATATGGGAGTTCTTGACACGATTAAAGTGAGAAAGGACAGCTACCCTGTTCGTAGATTGTACAAAACTTTCTTCGAACGATATGGAGAGCTTTCCTCGAAGCACTCAAAGAAAAGGTTTGAGGACCATGTGAAAGACAATGCTGATTTTAAAGCTATGACGATAGATCTGCTGCAAGAAGCCGCGCCTGAACTCAAGAATGACATCCTTCTTCTTGGAAATACTAGAATATTTATGAGAATACCAGCTGAAGTGGAACTCAACAAGAAATTCGAGCAGAAGATGGTCGTCAAGCAGAAAGCTGCCAGACGTATACAGCGCATGTGGTTCAAGTATATCTGGCTTGAAAAGCTGAAGAAGACGAAAATTAAAATGCACGGTGTGTTAAGCCAGCTTCGGAGGTCGCAGAACCTGTTTAGAGTTCGAAAGGAGTATCAAAGATTCCAACGGATTAGAAGCGCTGTGAGAAAGATAGGAAGATGGTGGAGAAGATTACGAGCGAAGTGGCATTGGAGAAAGCTCAGAAAGGCTGTGATAAAAATCCAGGCGTGGTGGAGGAGCATATTTTACAGGAGAAAGTATCTTCGGAAGAAGAAAGCCATGGTATTCATTAATAGAATGATGCGGGGAGCGTTAGTGAGGGTGCGAGTGCAGCGAAAGCGGAAATGTGCGCGAATAGTGGAGGATATCATTGATAACGGAGTGAAAATTTTGATGTTAAAGCTGCAAAATAAGATGGCGATCAAAATTCAGAAAGTATGGAGAGGCTATATTACCCGTAAGAAGAACCAGGCGATTATAAAGAGAGCGAGAGAAGTCCGAGACAATTTGGTGTTTAACAAGAAAGCGAAAATAATCCAGAGAACATTCCGTGGTGTAATGGTTCGAAGGGCATTGAAGAAACTGAATGCTGCAGCTGGTTTCATCCAAGGGTTTTATAAAATGAAATGGTACTCTAGTATATACAAGACTTTGAGGAACGCGACTAGAATTATCCAGAGAAACGTCTTGAAGTGGATGTATACGAAACGGATAAAGGAACAACGCAACGTGCCCTACCTCGAGTGCGAAAAGTCTCTCTTCCGTAACCAGAAGAAATCAGAACAGAGCTTTTTATTTAGCGAGGGCGATCCGGAAACAGGAGAAGGACCCTTAAATCAGATCAAACGTTTGTCAGTTTACAGCATCAATCGGATTAATATGTTCATTAAGGTCGTCGATGTCGACATCCTCGCAGACTTGTCGGACGTTTATGAGTCTTCATGGAGCTTGCCTTTCCTTGAATTACAGAACGAAATCTGTGCTAATTCAGACGCACAGCTTCAGCTACTCGAAGTTGGAGAGACACACACTCTTGCAGTGTCAAATAGTCCTGGGGTTTATGCCTGGGGATGGAACGACCATTTCCAGCTTGGAAGAGACCCGAAACCCGGAGAGATCGTCTGTCCTGTTGAGGGAATCGAGTTCGGCGTTGAACAATTCAGACCGAAGCAGATCGCCGCAGGAGACGAGCATAATCTGCTTCTTGACAGCAGCAATAACTTGTTTGTTTGGGGAGGTAACAAAAAAGGACAGTTAGGATTGGGACACAACGACCCTGTTAATAGTGTAAGCAAATTAAATTTCACTGGTAGCGGCAAGATAACGCATATCAAAGCTAAAGGGCATAACAGCCTTGCGATTACAGAATCAGGAGCTGCTTACTACTGGCCGCTCTGCAAACTGTCTGGAGACGTTATATTAAGACCTGTGTTGATGAACATACCTTCGAAAATACACATACAAACGGGCTCTTGCGGGTACAATTTCGCAGTGCTACTTGCTAGCAATGGCTTGCTATATTCTTTCGGTATTGACAATAGCGCTGGGCAGCTTGGTCTCGGTCATTACCAAGCAGAAGATGAACCAAGGCTCATTGAGAGCCTCAAATATGATGGAGGCAGGATTACTCAGGTTTCTTGTGGTTACAAGCATGCAATTTGTAAAAACACCGTCGGGAAGGTTTTCGCTTGGGGATGGGGAATGTATGGACAACTTGGAAATGGCAGTGTTAAAGATTCTCCCATACCAAGGCAAGTTGATACTTCAAGCTTTGGAAATACTCGAGCAAAGATCACACAGGTACAAGCGGGATACAGACATTCAATGATCATGACTGAAGGCAAAAAGGTCTATTGGATGGGAACCAACGGTGCTATCGCGAAAAGTTCAAAGCCTGTCGAGGTTGACTTCTCGGAAAAAATCCCAGATTTTACAAACGCTGTTGATTTTATGCCCATAAAGGTTCATACCACGTGGAGTAAATCAATAAGCTTAACGTACATATCATTCTGCGACACAAGAACACTGGAATTAAATTCAGCAGCTAAAGATAAGGTGGTGACGTCAATGGTTCAAAAGATTGAAGAACACTCCGCACAATCGGATATGGATCTCCCTTATGTTGATTATCTCGCGAAACACTTTATGATAAAGATAGTTGAGAAGCAAAATCTAAAGCCAACTCGTGTCGAACCCAAATTAAATAAGTCAGTCTTGATAGAGTCTCCGATGAAGTCGAAGGCGTCTCAGCCTGGAGCTGTCAGTCAGCCAAATAAAGCACTTAATACCATGCTGAAAGCAAGAGAGATCGGAGAGGTAGCAAAATCTAAAGAGATTAAAGTAGCCCATAGACGTGTGGGTTCAGCGCAAATGTATGAGCCATTGAAGACCCCAGAGAAAAAATATGTTCCAGAGATTTTGCCAAGCCAGACATCTCCTTTAAAATTTTTGACAAATGGCCTTTCAACGCCTTTGACGAATGGCCGTTCAACTCCCTTGACAGATAAACATGCAAAGCCATTAAATGTACCTAATTTGCCGACAGAGAAGATAGTGACCGAGAAGATAGAGTCTTCTACGAGCACTGGTCAGGACAATTCAGCAAAACAGCCAGAATGGGAGTTTAAACTGAGAGAAATTAAGAAGAAATTTGAAACGATTTTAATGATTCCGAAGGAGAAGTGGAGCAACACGGAATTTGAATTTATGAAGATAGCATCCGATCCAAAAGTCTTTGAAATGATTAAAAAGATTAAGTAATCTATGTCTTCAAAGATATGTTTATATTGTGCTTAAAATAAATTGAATATTAGAAATTTTCTTAGAGCTTAGAAAACATACAAATCTTTGTCTAAAATTATCAACATGAATTGGAGTTTTTGTCCTTTTTTGCTGAAAAATGAGTCATGTAAAGTAAGTTCATACAAACTGGAATTTTCTACATCTTCAAGCATCTGTTGTTCGTGCTGCTTCTATATTTTTCTATGTTATAAGAAGCCATTTATTCAGCCTAATTACATAAATTTTTCACATGATTTGTTTTTTATTTCTGAATAAAGCCATGCTGATCTCGCTTTGAAAGATGGATGTACTATTCATCATCTACTTCTTTTTTTTGGGACAAATTACTAAAACAGATTTCCACACTCTGCTGACGAATACTAGAAACGCAAGAATTTCGTTTAAGGCGTTCTAAAAGCGCCACCGTTGTGATCATTGCCTTTCAGCGCTGAAATTGCAACTCCAATGGTTTAAAGACCTCGACTAGAGTTGCGTAGCAATCTTACAAAATATGAAAAAAACTTTAGAATTTAGAATAGAAAAAGTCAGTAGAGAAAACTTCTCTCGATATAGAAGTTTTTGCTGACTCATTTTTCTCAGCAGGCAAAGAACGCCTACCTTATTGACAGGAAATTACTGTATATTCATAAGGGCTAGCCGTATCTAACACAAAAACTTATGCCTATACGCGTATCGCACTTATTGCAATTTCGATTTTGCTGACCAGCACATCTGAAGGAATCTGAAGTAAAACTTTTCGATTCCTATTAAGGTATTTCAACCCTTCTGCCGCCTCAAAAGGAGAGTGAGTCTAAAGCGCAGTAGTTCTCTGGTGTATAAGTTGTTTAATTCATAGAACAGAGAAGATTTTTCCAAAATTCTTAATTTTGAAAGAATTGCTATCAGTAATTGAATGGAAAATATTTTTCTGCTAGATAAATGCTAGAAAATAAGAATCAAGCTTATTCTTGCGCGGAACACAAATCAAAAGTTCGATTCTAAATAAAAAATTTAAACTATTGTATAGAAGCTGGTCTGAAGTCGAGAGCAATTAATTTCTAAAGAAAGAATACAATCAATGCATGAAGCATTATATGCCTCTTCTGATTTAATGCCTTCTGATGATTAATCATCTCAATTCACAAATGGCTAATTCAAACCCTTAAAGCGTTAAAAGCTCTGTTTTAGCCAAGTTAAACACTTAATTTAATTAGCAAGTTAGCATGGATTTTTATTTTTTACCCGTTAGCTTTCGAAAATTTCCTAACTACTATGGGTTATCTGCGATTCTCTTCAAATTGTTGCTATCCATCATAAACTAACAAGCGATTTGGTAGTCCCATTAGATCTCTTGCATTGCAAATTATATACAGTTTTCTATATAAGAATATTCATAATCTTCTTTATATTTATCTACAAAATTTCCTCTGCGTGTATGCAGATAGAGGGTAAGCTTGTTTGTCACAATCAAACATCCTAATGGTACTTTCATATATGATCGCATTCTCAATCCCTCCTACTTCTTCAACAGAATACGATTAATTTATTTTTGATAATCAGTATGATTTTTCTTGCACTTTAATCCAATAAAAATAAACAATGCATCACAACGGTAATAAAAAACAAACAAAAAGAAGGCAGAAAATAACAAGTAGCTGGAGTAAGTACTAGCAATCGATTTATTGATTTCTTAAAGTTTACGAGGAGGATAATGAACGGCGAAGTCGCCACTCTCTATCTTAATTTCCCCCTTATCGACTTCATTGAAATAGAGCCAAGCGTTAATTATTTTAGGATTACCTTCTTCATCTTTCTGATCAACCAGTTCAAGGTCGACCTGTTCTCTCTTGTACCAATAAGGGTGCTTTTCAAGTAAATCCAACAGCTTAAGCACGTTGTTTGGAACATCATAAATTTCACCCATGATTTCCGTTTCAGGTTCTTTACTCACGAATGGAATCGCCCTCTTTGCTCCAAAGCGCACGATAAATTCATTCGCAGTCATTGAGTATTTCTCCACTGATTTTGCAAGGCCGATGAATTGGCATTCCTGCTCCAGGAAATAATGATTTGGAAAACCTTTCCTCAAAGACCCGTAGACGAAAATTAAATTACTTTCGCTCTGTATGGGTTCGGTATTATCAAGGCTCATTGTAAGAGAGAACTAGTGTAGTCAAGAGAAGGCAAATTTTTTTTCAACGTCAAAATGGCAAATTATATATGAATATTTAGAGTTACCCGGGTTTAATATAAGACTTACCTTAAAATATCGGGAAAATAATTTCGATGAATTCAGACTGAGCGAAGCAAATTGAAAATATTTTCATGCAAGGCGATTAGTTGTAATATATCTGAAAATACTCCGTCAGTTGGCCTGAAGTGACAGCATACTTTCCATACGATTTTTAAAAATTAACGTCTTGCTTTAAAATATCTTCCGTCGTGATCTTATTACTTCAGCGGCAATTACTGAACAGAATTTCGAAAAAGGAAAAATAGCTAATTTTTTGCGAAGCTACTGAAGTCTCAAAATAGGAAGTTGAGAACTGATTGCAACAAATGGGAACAAACAATTGCGCTACAGAGTTTCCAGAATGTTATTCTATGAAATAAATGTGAGAAACGCAACGTTAAAATCGTTAGAATAAGAGAATAGAAGAAATCGGAATATGACGAGAGAATTATACCCAATTAAAAGGTATTGATCGTTAACTCACTCCCAACAAATGTTCGTTGTAGGAATTCGAAGAGTCAGTTCATAGCATTCTAAACTTGCCTCGGTTCTAAATTAGTGACAACAGGTTAGCTTTGTCTAGAGAGAGCCATTGACATGGGCAAGCTCAAAATCTGCAGACAATTAGCGTTATTGGAATTTAGAGATTGCCAAGGTTATGGATGTGTCCAATCCAATTCTATTTATTCAACCAAAAAATCAAACCTCGATGTGCAAAAACCACGACAGTCTGGTATTGTGAGTTGGCATATAGACTAAAGGAGTGTTTTCCTGCCAAAAAACTTATTCAAGCATTCTTTTGTCTTAGAATAATCCATCTTAAAATATGCCGTGCATAATCTCAATATCGTTTATTCCGAAGCGATAGAGTTATTTGAGAAGGGTTGTTATAGCCCCTATGCTAGTTAAATAAGGACTAAGTTGATGGGCTCTCAAATCTAAATTTGTCTCTGTGGGACTGGGGTTAAGCATGGCCTTGATTGAGAATCGGAACACGACTATGTTTCTGTTCTCTTTTTTTGTGTATTTAGAAATTTAAAATTCAAAAACAAATTTTATGGTGAATTTTTTTCCAAAGAAATTCAAATTCTTACACAATTTTTCTGTGCTGAATAGAAAAAGCTCTGCTCTGTGACGTTTTGTCAAGAGCTCAATTCGAAACGAAATTTGGAAGAGCAAGTATGATTTAGTTTCAGGTTAGTTCTGGTGGCCTCCAGAAATTATGCAGTGATGTATCGCTCGGAGGGTTTAAGAAAGAGCTTATGAATTTGGAAGTCGAAAAGTTTTCCCGCTAACGACAAAATTCGGACTAACGTCAACAAATATCAGATAAGAAGGCTAATTAAATTTCCAAACCAGACCTTAAGTTCTCTTCCCCTTCATGCTATAAACTCTTATCTTGAAAGCTTCTGACTCAAAATGATAACTATGTCCTAAACGAAACGTAGATCAACACTAGCTTTACATGTTATCAATTTTTTCGAGACTCATAATACAAAGAGTTTTCGTCTGCTCCAAGTGAGCAGCCGGGTATTCTGAATCGTGTCTTGCTTAGAATTAAGACTCACAAACACTCCTTGAACAATAATCTTTTAATCTGGGCTGTTTCTTAGTTCAAAACAATACGGTATCACTTTTGTGAGTGTCAGAGTGAATTGTTATTTTATTTGTTGCTAACGGTTTTTTATTTATTTTCTTGCAGTTTTCTTTTCCGAACCCCTAACAATTCTTTCTCCTGTTTATGAAAACGTAATGATGTTCTCTCTACTTAAGGTCTCATAACACAATTCTTATCTTGCTAAATCATCGACGATTTAAATACTATCGAAATATTATGCTTCTCTTCAAGCAACCATGCTAATCCTTTATTTACTAAAATGATTCTAGTTTTGATCGACTTTGGGTGTCATTCTCAGAAGTGATTCCCAGAGCTCCCTGACGCTGCTTTATCTCTGAAGGTATTTTCCCGTCTTTTCAATGAATTCATTGGCTTTTCTATGAGTCTAAGACTATACCAAAAGGAAGTTTCAATAAGGTGCATAATGTGCCTCCTCCTTCTTCGGAAGAGGCATAAAATTTTCTCAAATTTGAAATGGTTGACTCAGCTACAATTCTTTGGAATTCAATCTTACCAACTATCAGTTATAAAATTGCTATATTCTAATCCTTTTCTTCTTAATTAGAACCTCTTATCGAACAACCTCACTTGCCTGAGAATATAGATCTCCATCTGAATTAAGTTCTTCAATGATGGGACAATTTCCCTTTATATAGGCTTTAAATAATCTATTATTTCAATGTTAATGACATACAATAGTAGATTCTGGTTGTTTTCAGAAAAGCATGAGTTCATCTGTTATTGGAGGCAAGGAAATCAAAGGAAACTGTTCTAATGTTAGCCGCCAGCCAGATTATGTTCGAAACTTTCTGGTTTGGCTAGATGCTCACTCTATAAACATTCCGATTAAAGTAATCAATGCTCAAAGCGCAGGAATGTTCGATACAATTTGGATTCGAGTGTGAAGACCTAAGGTGGTTCACGTTATTAATCGCTGGTAGGCAAGTTAAACTGAGTAAGGAAATTATTGTCAGACAGAAACTGAGTGTGAGAATCCAATTTTCTGATTATGCCATCTTAGGAAGATTCTTCCAAAAAGTGGTTGTTAGGTAGCTGATCCTTGGATCCAGCCTCTAAATCAAAAGCGTACGCACAATGACATGAGAAGAATTATTAAGTAATTATCTTCTTTGACAGGATTCTGTAGTTCGATAACTTTTTTCGATGTTCTTAATATCCGTTCTAACAATTTAGAACCCCGATGGAAGAATTAATTCTAACTTTTATTCTACTCAGCATTTGGATTCAGAATATTTATTACGGTTGTGAATAATCAATCTTATTTATCGATCTAATCGTGTAATCTAAGAGAATGAAGCTTTTCGAGAACGAAAAAAGTATGTTCCGATGAATCGGTTTTAGAAAAATCTTTTTGAAACTAAAACTTTCTGAAATCATTTAATAATCACTCAAAAAGGTATCTTACAAAAGATCGCAATGAAAAGGATGATAACCCTCCTTATTTTCAGCTTTTGTTTTCTTGCAAGTAAACCTCGGCAAGCTGATTCATGTGACTGTTTTGAATTTAAGATTCTCAAACGCCTTACGGACGATATGCGAAATTGGAAGCGACATATAACGACTGCACTCAATCTCCTCAAGGCTACCAAGCAATGACATTTGACGGCAGTAATCTCGACATGGCTCTCATTGAAATAAAATGCTGCTAATTTTTTCAAGAGGGAAACAGCTTCTCTATGGGAATCTGGATTCAAATTTCTACTTACATTACCAATACAGCTTATATCATGCGAATGACACTAGAGTAAAACTATAGCTCTTTAAAAACTTTCAAGCTTCATGCCACTTACTGATAATTCTAGTTCTGTGAATGATATTAGCTCAAAGAACGGCAAAATCGTGTCACTGGAGCTGACTCCGACCACAGGAATTTCCATTAAGTTTGCAGCAAGAGACAACTACAATCCTCCACCAAGTTCTCGTTATAATTATGAGATTGCATCTCTCAGCACTTATTCCCTGAACAAATGGTATTGGGTTTACACTACTCGACAATCAACCTCATGGCTCACTGTCAAAAGTCAGAGAGCAGGAATTTATGATCCCGCCACTGCAAATTTTATTGTATCGATTTCTCATGGCTGGGACGAGCAATATTCACCAGCAGATTTTTCTTCAAGTGGTTTCATGGTTTTTGTTAACGGATTTCGCGGATATGCTCGAGGATTTTGTGGAAAACTTAGAGGAATTGCCGTAGCTACTGGAGTGAGTCTTTCCTTTACCGAAGCTTATGATTACCTCGCTCAGAGACAGGAGGGTGCGCGCCTTGACTCCTTACTGCTTTATCTTCCACTCAATTCTCAAACAGGGCAATTAGCAGTAGATTATAGCAGCAATCGAATGGACGGTACAATGGGATCTTCATTAGGTCCCGATCAAAATGATCCAATCTGGGAACAAGTTAGTTTTTATTTGGAATCTTAATCGTTGACAAGTAATTTTCTTTGTAAATAGGAACTGAGCAATGGATTACATTTTAAAGCTGAGGGAATACCAAAGTATATCCAGCTTCCAAACTTTGAGTTTCTCGGCCCTGACGATTCTGTAACGATCAGTTTTAATATCTTGCTAACCAGCACTCCGAGCTGCAATGCTCCTATCATCCAAAAGTTATCAGTAAAATTTGAATCTAATGAATTCTTTAAATTAAATAAATCTATCACGAATAAAGGAAAGCAATACGAAAACCTTTGGAATTGTGGTTACTACAACAAAATCGCTGCTGCTCTACATTAATGGTGTTGCGCAATCTCTCAATATAAACCTGCCTCTTGGTAAAATCTTCAAAAAACTTAAATTTGTTCTCAAAGTACCTCAACTAAATAGGACAAATCCAAAGGATCGTCATAATGTGCACAACTTATGGGAATAGAGTAAGTCCAGCATGCAAGGCATATCAAGGTGGCAGCAAAAATTTATTACTGACCGATATTGCATCCTCAGTAAATGAGACATCATCAGATAAGATATTTATTGGAGATGCAAACTGTGGATTTGATGGATATTTGAGCCATATCATAATCGCCAAAGACGGAAACCTCATTGATGGTAAAATTTTTTACCTGGTGGGAAAAAACCCATATGATTTAGTTCCGCTTTCATCTGATAGTTGTCAGTTTGTCGTGTCGATTGACAGTTCTAGCCAATTCTGCTTGCAATGTCCTTCGTCACAAATGTTACTAAACGGAACTTGCGTCACAACTTGTGGGCCCGGATTTCTCTATAATGCAATATCGAAGCAGTGTTATTGTCCTTCTGGATATTATATCAATGGAAATACCTGCTCGGGTAAGTTTATTTATTTCTATATGTGAACTCATTATTTATTAAAACAAATAGCTTGCAGTTCTAGTTGCGGCGGTGGTTGCTCTTCTTCATCCTCTAATGGTTGCTTGTCATGCAACACAACTTCAACCTTTAGCTATCTCTCACCGGAAGGGTCATGCTTGGATTCTTGCCCTCTTGGCAGCTATTTAGTGTCTTCTTTCTTATACTGTGCTGCTTGTGATATTTCTTGCCTTGGTTGCTCAGGGCCTGGCAACAGCAATTGCTCTGGAGGGTGTAATATTGATTATTACAAGCAGCCAGCTCCTTCTATTAGCACTTGCTTGACGACCTGCCCACAGTCTTATTTCAAAGATAATACCAAGAATACTTGTGAATCTTGTGATCCATCATGTGAAGTATGTACTGGCCCTGCAAATACGGAATGTTCTCAGTGCAAACAAGGCTATATTTATTATCCTCCAACAACATGCGTACTTCCAGGAAGCTGCCCGCAATCTACGTTTCAGGATAATACATCTAATACTTGTCAGCTTTGTGATCCATCGTGTGATGTCTGTACAGGTCCCACAAATATGGAATGCACTCAATGCAAGCAAGGATATTTTTTCAATCCGCCATCTGCATGCGTTTTCAAAGAGGACTGTCCGCTAGGTTCATACCCCAATGAAGACACCTTCACATGCACAAGTAAGCAACAAATTATTTTAACCAAACAAATGACTGATAATTAGGCTGCAATAATTCTTGTGCTTCTTGCTCAAACGCTACTTCCTGCACCTCTTGTATCAACAACTATTATCTACAACCGAGTTTCAGCGGAAACCAATGCGTTCTATCGTGCGCTTCTGGCTACTATCCAGATACAACCACAAAAACTTGCAAGACGTGTGCGATTAATTGTCTGAGTTGTACAGGACCTTCTTTTGCTGAATGCACTACGAATTCCTGCCCACAACGAACATATTTTGATCTGCTTTCAGGAAATTGCATGAGTTGCCCCAACGACTGTGACGTTTGTGATGATAAAGGCTGCTTATCCTGTGAAAGTCCGCTTCTCCTCTACAACTACAAATGCGTGCTGGACTGTCCGCCTTATACTTATCCGACGAGCAACGACTCTAATAGCAGCAATGGAGCAATCTGTGCCAACTGCGATTCAAATTGTCTCACTTGCAGCGGTCCAGGTCCTAAGAATTGTACACTCTGTCAGAGTGAGCTATTCCTATTCAACCAAGAATGCTTATCAGAATGTCCTTTCAAAACAGCTTATGAGACAAAGCTTAATATTAGTCACGGTGTTGAAGTTCCTATCTGTGCGCTTAAGACTTCCCTCACTATGAAGATGAAGTATTCAAATGATCCGAGACAAGTCTTTATTTCCTTCTCCTCTCCTGTGGAGAATAATTACTTAAATCATTTTCTTTCCAATCTCGAAGTGACACTTCAAGGGGCGACCTTGGACTCTTCGTTGTTCGTGGTGAAAATTTACGATGAATCGACTTTAAATCTAACTCTTTTGGTCCAACGCAACATACCTAATTTAGCGTCTCTTCAAATTAATCTACAATTAAGCCCAACATTCAATTACAGTCCTACGAACAAGTATATGCTAGTCAATACTACAGCTGAAATAGAGCTGGCTGAGTATTATCCTTACACTCAGGCACAAAAAAGTTTGATTTCATCTACTTCTCAGGCAGCGACCTCATCTGCTGCTATGAAGACTATTGCTCAAGCTGTTACCACAGTGCTCGCTAGTAGTGCAGAAGGAATAGCGAGTGCAGCTGCATCCTCTTTTCTCATGCAATTTCGATTGACCACTGATCTCATCCAGCTCTTGCAATTCTTGGACATCCAATGGCCTTCAAATGTTATGGACTTATTCCGACAAGCTTACATAGACCCTTCTAACCTCGTATTACCAGTATGCTTTATACCCACTCCTCCTCAAGATCAGCTTTCAAATATTACCCTATCGAAAGTTTTGCAGCTCCAGCAAATATCTCCACTTTTCTTTGTCAATAACTGTGAGGTTTTCTCCACCATGACATTACTCATTAGCTTCGTAATTGGGCTAAAGATATTCCTAACTCTGAATAAACCAAGTTTCATTCCTGAGAAGATCTCACGTTTTGGACACAGGCTTGATAAATTCCTTGCTTGGAATTTTGTAATGCAGATCTTCATCTCAAATTACCCTCTATACCTTGCATACAGCCTCTTGCAGCTCTATTATTCAAGCTTCGAAAACCTATTCGAGGGAGCCAGTTTCTTAGTCGCTTTGGTATCTTCGACATCCTGCATTGCATTCGTGCTTTGGATGCATATATTGGCTTGGAAATATTCTAAAATCAAGAGAACAGCAACCAATGAAGAAATGCAAAAGTATCAGCGGGTAGATTCCCTATTCCAAGGGATTAAAACGACGAAAAAAAGCCAGTTTTTCCTAATTCCACTGAGCATGGCTCGTGTATCTTTACTCATGATCATAGCGATTGCTATGGCCCAAAGCTCATGGGCTTCTTCTGTACTATTTTGTATCCTTCAAGGAGCGTTTTTATGTTACTTGCTAAAGTACCGGCCCCACACAAGTAAATTTGAATTCGCAAGTACCCTAATCCCTGAATCGATGCTTTTCACGGTATTTCTCTGTGCCTTTGGAATGAAAATCATAACTTCACAAACTGACGAAAGAGACAAAGCTAATAGAGCTGGCTGGGCTATTATTTTCATCAATTTTGGAGTATCGATGGTGACTCTGAGTGTTACCGGCAAACAAATAATTGAAGAATTGTTTGGTGTATATAAAAAAATCCGGGCTTCTCGTTTATGCAACAGGAGAAGAAGGAGACAAAAAATTCTTCCAATTTTGATCAACAATACACATCCTACCGACCCGTCCAGTCCTGCAGCTGAAATAATGTCATCCAAAGAGAGCAACAACATGAAGAACAGCAAAAAAACTACTAGCCAACCATTTGCAAAGTTCAAAAAGACTGTTTTGGATACTGTAGATGATATTGGTGATACAATACAATTCCAGATTTCTCCAAAGATATCAACAGAGACTCAGAATTCAGCAACAGAGCAAAAAGCAAAGGAATGGATGAGGCTTTCAAGACCTAAATCCAGAAGGGAATCTAATAATTTTCTTATCCCTCCTCCACTGTGTGTCGGAAGATCCAGAAAATCACTTTCAAATCGTCTATCTAATCCGGACATACTGTCATCTCCGGGCACAATAATAATAAATTCAATTTGTTCCATTCATGATACAGAATATCATAATACAAGTTCTGATGAGAAGCAAGTCTTTGAACAAATCGAAAAGAGCGAAGAGCCAGTATTGCCGGCTTTAGACCTTGATTGCGCTGAGGATCGGAAATCTAGTCCTCTGAAAATAAGGAAAAGCATTACTGCAGATGAGAATAGTTCTCAATTCTCGATTAATTTCGAAAAACAGAGTCTTACGATGAAAAACGTGGCAAGCACTTTTAAATACGAGGAGCTTGAGTTTCCTGATCCCTCTACACATCCCTGGTTGGAAAAGAGAGAGCATATGCCTAGCACTCAACTTGATGTGGCAGAACTTTAAGCAAACTTGCCAAAGATACTGAAGAAAAAATTTAATATATATCAACTTCTTTTGTTCATAGTCTTAATTCGAACAAGCTTGAAACTGTTGGATTACTTTTGTAGAGAACTAACAAAGAAATATACATAACATTCTTCTAAATGATTGTAGAGAAGGAGTAGACTTCTTATTGTCAATTTTACAAATTTATATGTCCTTGAGGCATACTAGACCATCAAACTCGAATTATAATTTGATTTACTCAGAGACGTCTAGATTACGAACCATATGCATTAAAACAGAGCTAAACGTCAGCTCTCATGAGTGAAGCGAATTTGTAATAAATCTTCGATCGGAGCGAGAAATTGAAGAGAAGTTACCGCCAAGCAACAATTTAGAGCTAATAAAAGCTCTAATATACTTTGCTCAGGTGAAGAAAAATTTTCAGAAATTCGAGACTAAACCTTTGGTTTGCCAATTTATCTTCTTGGAGCGGCTCCAGTGCTGGGTTGACAGTTTCACATTCTGAAAGCAACTTTTCGATTAATTATATTACACGCATTAGAATTGAGTGAATCTACTGAGGATCCGCAATATTGCTGTAATAATAGAGCAGAAATATCACCTACAATAGCATCGCTTAAATTCCAAATTCTTCGTTTGGAAATGGGAGAGTTATATTTTGGTAATCTCCATTGTGAAATTTTTCCTACGTAATTTGTCCTTTGGGAGTTATGATGAGCTCAATTGCAGAAAGTAAGTTTAAGTTCTTGCTTGAGAAGCATCTATGGATAATATCCAGAATTTCAGCATGAGACTGTCCAATCATAGCAAGCGCATTCATACAAAAGTTCCTGGTTTCTGAAATAAACGTGAGCGGGACATTCTCTTTGCTGTAATTCCTCAATAAGAGTGCTAATACCCTCCATTGGGCGATACCATCAATAAAAAATTAATTATTACAATTCCTTCAAAGTTAGCAGCACTTTAGAAACGTTTGAATATAACTCTGGAGAAGGAAGGGCGAACTTGAAGGCTAAAGGAGAGAAAGGGATAATCTGTTATGGAAAGGCGTGCTGAAAGCAGCCTTGCTTGCTACAGAAAATATTCTGCAAATCGTTCTGAGTAATTAGGAGCGCTCTTTTAATTCACCGTAAATTGAAAATTAATCTTTTGATTTCATAATTATAGGGTTCAAGGTTTTAATAAAAAGGAACTGCCAGAAATCTGGAAGAGAGAATAAAAACATTTGCGTGAGAAAAGCCAATAAAATTTTTTATTTCTCTTATACGTTTTTAAAGAAATTATTTAAACTATTTGTTTCAAGAATCCGATCTCAAAATTTTTAGACTCTCAAGCTTTCTTGTACTCTCACTTCAATGGGAAAACTGATAATTTTACTCATTCTGAGTACTTATTATCTCACAAGTACTGTTTAACGAAGCTCAGCAAATCTTTAATTTGTTTATTCAGAATCCCAGAGCTGCAATGGGTTATATGTGGACTTAGATGAAACCTATAATGACTGTACTATATCTCCTCAAGGTTCCCAAGTATTGACATTTGATGGAAGTAAATTCTCAATGCTTTGCGTTCAAAAACTGAGACCAATTTTTTTAGCGGGTTACAGCATTTCAATGGGACTTTGGATTCAAATATCTGCGTCAGTTACAAGCACAGCCTATATCATGCGACTCACATTAGAGTATACAATGCATCAAGCTCATTCATAATGATTTTTTTTTATGTACTTAGTCCTACCAATGACGCAGCCTCAGAATATAGCAAGGTTATGTCACTTGAATTGAATCCTACGACAGGCATTTCCTTCAAATATTCAGCCAAAGACTCTACAAATCCACCAAGCCATCGCTATGATTATGAGGCAGCGTCTCTCAGCAGTTATTCACTGAACAAATGGTATTGGATCTATCTTTCTCTAAAGGAAAATCCAACACTTAAAGCCCAGGACCAGCTCACTGGAATTTACGATCCTTCAGTCCCAAATTATATTCTTTCGGATACGCAGGATTGGGACAATAAATACTTGTACGCGGATTTTTCTACAGCAGGCTACATGGTTTATATGAACGGATTTCAAGGGTATGGTCTCGGATTCTGTGGAAAAGTCAGAGGAATGACGGTGGCGAGAGGAGTGCAATTGTCTTTTGCTAACGCTTACGAAAATATGGCTCAAAAACAAGTTGGTGGCAAACTTTCTGATTTATTACTTTATCTTCCGCTCGATTCTCATGGAGGAAATTCTGTAGCTGATTATAGTAACAATGGATTATACGGACAATTTGGATCTTTACTATATCCTGATCATAATGACCCACTCTGGGAACAAGTAAGTTTTTTCATAAAAATCGCAGGCGCTGACTAATTGATTTGTTGTAAATAGGATATAAGTAACGGTTTACACTTTACGACCGCAAGAGCCCTGAGATATATCCGCCTCCAATATTTTGTGTTCCTGGAGCAAGACGACTCTATGACTTTAAGTTTTCGTATTCTACTCACAAGCGCTCCTACTTGCAATGCGCCGATCATTCAAAAAATATCAGTAATTTCTGAACCATCTGCTATGCTTGAATTAAACCGGTGATTATGTGACCATAGGAATCAAAGGTCATGGTTTTCGGAATTGTAATAAAACCTACTGCAGAACTTTCACTCTACATCAATGATGTCGAGCTATCTCTCAATATCATCTTGCCTCTTGGTAAATTTTGAAAATTTGTAGATTTGTCTAAAGGTTTACAATAAAAAAAAGGGGAAGTTATGAACATTACAGTGATGTGCACAACGTATGGCAACAGAGTGAAACCTGCTTGCAAAGCATATCAAGGCACCACCAGAACGTTATCTCTGACAGATATCACAACTTCATTGAGTGACGCGGCCACGGATACGCTATATCTTGGGGATCGGACCTGTGGGTTTGATGGATATTTAAGCCAAATTGTGATTGCTAAAGACGGAAATATAATGGACAGTAAAATTATTTGTATGAAAGGATTATTTATATAAATTAGGTACGCTTTCATGTTCAAGCTGTGAATTAGCCATATCTCTCAACGGTACAAATCAATTCTGTTTGCAATGCCCCTCAGGACAGGTGTCACAATACGGAGCATGTTCAGCGTCTTGTGGAACCGGATTTCTTAAGAATTCAAATACATCAAGCTGTTACTGCCCTTCTGGAAATTATATAGACAACGGCATATGCACAGGTATCATTTTATTCGTTAAATCTAATGGAATGAATTAAATAAACAATATAGCCTGTAGTTCTGAGTGTAGCGGTTGCTCTTCTGTGGGCTCGAACCACTGCTTGGGATGCGTAATAACTTCGCCTGCTCTCTATCTCACTATGTGGGGTACATGTGTGACTACTTGTCCTTTCGGTACTTTTGCAGACGCTTCATTGTCATACTGCGATTTCTGTGATACGTCATGCGATGGTTGCACGGGACCAGGAAATAGCAATTGTGAAAGTTGCGTGTCAGGCTTTTACCAACAGCCAGCGCCTTTGGCAACTACCTGCTTAGCGACTTGCCCACAAGCTTATTTTCCAGATGACTCAACGAATACTTGCGAACCTTGCGTTCAATATTGCGAAATGTGCACTGGTCCTACGAATGTTGAATGCTCTCAATGTAAATAACAATACAAGTTTCACATTGTTAAAAGATCCATTTTCAGGGAACTGCCCTGCAGGGATGTACTTTGATGCGGACAACATCGGTTGTGAAGGTAAAAAGCCAATTTATGGGTATAATAGTTATCTAATCAATTGTTAGATTGTATTGCTCCCTGCAAAACGTGCTCAGATGCAACTACCTGTACCTCCTGCGTCAGCCATTACTTCGAAAAACTCGATCCTAGCACCGGAGAGCTGGCTTGCTTATTGAAGACCTCTCTTAGTATGACTCTGAAAGCTGCTTCAGCAGATAATCCTCGACAGGTGTTCGTCTCTTTTTCCGCTTCTGTGCAAATAAATACTTAAATTTCTTCCTTACCGTCCTCAAAGTAACTCTCCAAGGCAAAATTCTGGACCCATCCCTGTTCACTGCGAGCATCTACGACCAATCGACCTTAAATCTGACTCTAACCAAGCAGAATATCCCAAATCAAGCTTCTCTTCGTGTTGAGCTAACGTTGGACTCAAATTTTAATACCAATCCCAGGAACGAATACGAACTTCCCAGTATGGTTGCTGAACTGGCCCTAGCTGGATCCTCTCCTCTTACCCAAGCAGAACAGAATTTAATCTCATCAGTATCACAAGTTTCCAGCTCCTCAGCAGACTTGACTTCTGCCGCTCAAGTTTTCACGTCAGTACTTTCAAGCAGTGTCGGAGGAATTGCTAGTGCGACCGCAGCTTCTTTTCTTATGATGTTTAGATTGATCACCGATCTTATTCAGATTTTACAATTCTTGGACATCGACTGGTCTGAGAACGTTATGGAGTTGTACCGGCAAGCTTATATTGACCCGGCTAATCTTGTTTTGCCAATATGCCTTGTTCCTATTCCTCCTGAAGAACAGCTGTCAGATGTCACATTATCAAAGGTTCTGCAGCTCCAGAATATCTCTCCGGTTTTTTTCTATAATAATTGTCAGGCTTTTACAACTATGATGTTGTTATTGTGCCTTGTGTTTGGCTTGAAGATAATCTTACTTTTCAAGAAACCACGTTTTGTCCCTCTAAAACTCTCACAATTCGCAATCAAGCTTGATAGATTCCTTGCTTGGAACATTGTAATGATGATTTTCATATCGAATTTTCCTCTCTACCTCGGGTTCAGTCTCTTGCAGTTATATTACGCAAGTTTTGCTACTGTGTTTGAAGATGCTAATTTCTGTGTTGCGTTAATTTCTGTGATAGTTTGCGGGGCATTCGTGACTTGGATATTGATATTAGCATGGAGATATTCTAAAATAAACCCAGAAAATAGTGCTGAAATTCAGAAGTTTCATCGTGTTGACTCCTTATTTCAAGGTCTAAGGACGGAGAAAAAGCTACAACTTTTTCAAATTCCAATCAGCATGGCTCGCACCTTTGTTATGGTTGTTATAGTGATTACACTCTCCGAACGGCCTTGGATTGCTACAAATATTCTCTGGATTCTTCAAGCTGTGTTTATCGGCTATTTGATAATTTATCGACCCTATGAGAGTAAGTTTGAGTTCGGGAGCAGTTTAATCGCAGAATTTATGCTTCTCACGGCATTTCTCTGCGCCTTTGGGATGAAAATAGTAACTTCGTCAGCTGGATTAGAACATCAAGCTGATGATTTTGGCTGGGCGATTATTTCCATCAATTTCGCAGTCTCGATGCTGACTATGGGTATTGTGGTTAAAATAGTATTTGAAGCGTTGTTTTGGGTGTTTCAAAAGACCAGACCTTTTCTTTGCAAAAAGAGAAGAAGAGATAAAGTTCTCCCGGCTCTATCTCCGGTCGTTGGCCCAACTGATATAAGCAGTCCGACTACCGGTATTTTAATCTCAAGACAAAGCAGTGACCTGAAGAATGGAGAGAAAAGACCGAGTCTATTAATTGTTCCTAAATTCAAAAAGACCGAGCTCGAAAGTTTAGATGACGGGAGCGATTTTGCCCAGAATCCTTCAACACAATCAATAAGCCGAGTTTCTCTCAAGGCTACGCGGATCTTGCAAATCAAAGCTTCTCAAGGCACTAATCCAATTCAATCTCCTTCTCATATTGAATTATTTAATAAGCCAATCACGAACATTAGCTCTAACAGAGAAGTATCACAATCGCCTTTGGGAACCTCTAAGTTGAATTGGGAGACTTTGATCACCGACCCAGAACATCAACCTCCAAGCCCGATAAGTAAGATCAACTCTAATCGCAATTCGCATCCGGAAGAGAAGGAATTGATAAATTCAAAGCGCGATACAATTGAAGAGGACACTTCAAGAAGCAGTGTTGCCGAGCTTGAGTATAGGCACTACTTCTTCAGACCTTTGGAGATGCACAGTTTAACGCCAAATAACAATGCTAGCCTCTATAAGCCATCTCGTTTAGGATTTCTTCAAAAGGTTCCTGTATTCACTCCAAATAACTTGCAGAAACACAGAAACGGAGTTTTCAGCAATTTAACTCCCCAGGCAGAGATAAAAGATGTAAGTTTTTCCAGCAAAATCATAGAAAACAGAAAAGTTTCTGCTTCCAAGAAGAATGGCATGGTGCAGTCTTTGAAGGAGGATGACATGTCACCGTCTATGAAGAAGAACGGCTTCGGATTGTTTGAGAGGGTGAAAAACTCGGCAGCAAAGACGGAGAATCATTTGGCGCCCTCTTTGAAGGATGAAATTGTAGGATCTTTTAATGAGTAATTGCTACTATATTGAAAATGCGGACTTCTATAAATTATTCGTGTTCTACATGAAAAAGGAATGAAAAGCATAAGATTAAGTGTTTTTCATTCTCATATCTTCAAAATTTGAAGAAAAAGCGCTTTGTTTCTTGTAATGAAAGGTTTCAATCCTCCATATTCAATTTTCTCAAATCTATTTGAGAGCTCATAAATTCTTCCTATAAAGTTTGTGAATATGTTGTCCGAACAACTTAATGATTGACATCGGAATGCTTGAAAAAATAGTGATCAAGGTGTGTAACAAACAAAAATATGATAAGGCTGAGTTTTTTTCATCACCACAAACTGAGAATTCAGTTGTGTGAGTGTTTTTCTTGCTAGGTTTATGCTCACCATCTTAAATCGCTCCCAACTGATGGGATTTTGAATTATAATGTAAAATATGCACAAAGGTTTTCCAGATATAAGGTAAAACGGAACGGGAGCTCAAACTCGCAAATAAAACATGAAACTGGTTACTAAAAAGCTAAACAGTTTCAAAAAAGCTAAACAGTGGCAAAGATCCTTTTATCTTTAGAGAACAAAGTGAAACTCGCGAAAACGTTGCTAAATAGATATTTAACAAATTTTAATTACTGTCATTCTAAAACAACTCTTTCAAACGATCGAATCAGTAATTACGAAATGTAAAATATACAAGCAATTTCTCATGCCACATTGATGGCTTTTTCGTTATTGATAATTCAAGATATCTAAGAATAGCCTACACTCTTATCGTGCATCTTCATTGCTACCTATACAGCCATTCTATGTATTTTGTCTTCAAAATGGTTAACGAAGAAACTGATGCAATAATTTAAAAGGGGTTGGTGGAGCTTGTTATCCTGCAAGACCTCGCGCCAGAATCGAAAGCCAAATCATTCTTTTGAAACAAAAATGGAAGCTGACAGGTTGATAATGTAGATAATATCGATTTTGAAAGATTAAGTCTGGCGGTTTTATTAGGATTCACTCTTTTTTTTTTATTACTGATAATTCCAAATTTCCTTCTATAGAAGAGACCAAAATTACTGAATATAAATATAAAATGAATAAAATGTTTTCTTTCCAGTTTAGAACCGTCCTTTTGTTTCTTCTTCTGACAGGTTTATGGCAACCTACGCGTAACTATAGCCTCATGAATTTATCTAAAACGACATTTCAGATTCTCAAAATTGCTACGGGCAATATGCTAATCTGAGTAATACTTACAATGACTGCGCAACTCGTCCATCAGGAAGCAAAATCATGACCTTCGATGGCTGTAATTTCGCATCATTTATCTCCTCTTTCTCAACATCTATCTATATAGTCGGGGCGAGTCTATCGCTGGGAGTATGGATGCAAGTCACTGCGGTTCCAACCAGTGATGCTTATGTTATGCGACTAACTCTTGAGTAAATATTCCTGTTCCTAATGCATCCTCTTATCTGCGCTTACTGATACAGTTCTAATAATGATGCGAGTTCAGAAGATTGCAAGATTGTCTCGATAGAATTAGGAAGTTCAAATACAATTTCAATAAAGTTTGCAGGAAAGAAACTACCAACAGGCCGGTCAGTACGAGAATCAAGCACAGGAGCAATGCAGTCAACGAGCCGTCTAAACTATGAAATAGCGAAGCTAAGTAGCTACGCCGTGAACAAATGGTATTGGATCTATGCTTCTAGAGCGCAATCGGGTCTTCTCGCGACGACCCAGATCGTAGGAATATATGATCCTCAAAATGATTCTTTTCTTGTAAATAAAAACGATGATTGGAATCAGACCTATATCATCGCGAATTTATCGGCTCCAACTCTGGCAATTTATGCAAATGGCTTCAAGGGATTCGCTCAAGGATTCTGCGGGCATTTGCGTGGATTGGCTGTGATGAAAGGAGCAAGCCTGGACCTTCACAGCGCTTATGAATATCTTGCTCAGCGACAGAGCGGTGGAAGTTTAAGCAGTTTGAAGCTGTTTATGCCATTTGATGCAGAAACAGGCCCGTATGCGAAGGATGGGAGTCCGAATAAATACGATGGAATTTTTGGGTCCTCAGTTTCTGTTGATTCGAATGATCCTGTTTGGGAGAAGGTAACTTTCGCTTTCCTGAAATCATTTTGTACGGTAAAATTATTATTATTAGAATCTAAGTAATGGATTGCGCTTCATGGATGGAGAGCAGCCTAGTTATATCCAGCTTCCGTTGTTTAGCCTACTCGGAGCGGATGATAGCTTCACTCTGAGTTTTACGATATTGTTAAATAAAGCTCCGACTTGTAATGCTCCGATCATCCAAAGGATTTCGGTAAAAAATTAATGCACTTTAACGAAAGCTTTAAATGTATGTGTTTGTGAATAGCCGTCCAAGAAAATCGTTTTTGGGGTTGTAATCAAGAGTTCCAAAGAAGTTTCTCTGTACTTCAACAATAATGAGTTTCCTATTGGGATAGTTCTCAATCTGAGTAGCTTATTGTTGACTTGGGAAAATACTAATAATTCGAACTAGATCAATCTATAACGATAACAGTTATGTGTACCTCATATGGAAATCTGACTACTCCAAAATGCAAAGCATACCAAGGAACGAAAAAAGTATATCCATTAACGACAGTCTTTCCCAATTATATGGGAGGATTGGGCGCCGATACACTTTATATTGGAGACCCTACTTGTGGGTTTGATGGATATTTGAAAGGACTCGTCATTGCGAAAGACGGAAATATCCTGGATAGTAAAATATCAAATAAAAATTGAAGCCATTTAATGATTTTTTTAAATTTATAGCTCCATGTTCTGGGTGTGAACTCGCGATTTCCATTGATCCTTCAAGTAAGTACTGCCTCTCTTGCGCCTCACCACAAGTGTCGTTCAATGGAACTTGCCTGTCTACTTGTGGGAAAGGGTTCTTGCTCGATACTGCTTCAAATCAATGCTACTGTCCGAAGAATTATTTTATCAATGAAAACACATGTCTTCGTAATTTCATATCTCACCTGAACAAAAATTTTAATTACTTTTTTCAATTTAGCCTGCAATAGCAATTGTAATGGATGCTATTCAGCCTCTGCAAATGGCTGCTACTCATGTGTCACTCCTTCATTTCTTAATCCTACAGGCGCATGTTTAGCTACATGTCCTCCTGGCACCTACCCTAATAAAGCAGAACAGAAATGCTCAGATTGTGATCCCTCATGTGTCACCTGCACAGACGCTGGTAACGCGAGTTGTTCAGGAGGATGTAAACCAGGCTATTATCAGCAGCCTTCTCCTAATAGTCGCACCTGCCTGAGTACTTGTCCGGCAAACTATTACCCAGACAGCGGTCCTAATGCTTGCAAGTCTTGTCATTCAGCTTGCGAAGAATGTTTTGGGCCTTCAAATAAGCGATGCAGTAAATGTGCTCCAGGATTTTATTTAAGCAACAACACAACATGTGTGAAAGGAGAGGGTTGCCCAACTGGGACCTACCTAGACCAATCCACTTCTAGTTGTTTAAGTATGAGCTCCATTTGGAATTCCTTCATTCTGACTTTTAATTTTCTGATAGGCTGTCCAACGGCTTGTGCCATGTGCTATAACGACACTTCTTGCGTTACTTGCATAAGCAACTACTTACTGTTACCTCTTTCAAATGGTTTGAGCCAGTGTGTTGAGAGTTGTCCGTCCGGCTACTATCCGAATTCAACAGCGGGAAAATGTGAAGCGTGTGCGAGTTCTTGCTCAAATTGCACTGGGCCTACTCTTTCGGAATGCACAGCGAGATGCCCTTTGAACTGTGAAAACTGCAGCTCAGCTGCTTCTTGTGATTTGTGCTCCTCTGGCTACTATCTTTTGAACGACCAGTGCCAACCTCAATGCCCGTCGACGCTTTATCAAGACGAGTCATCGCGCAAATGTGTGTTTTGTCCGACTAATTGCGCCGCTTGTGGAGCTTCAGGCTGTTCTAAGTGCCAAACTTCCCGTTATTTATACAATAACACTTGCTACATCTCCTGCCCGGCTTTCACCTATGTGAGTACAGTTTCCGGCAGCAACAACTTGACCTGCAGCGACTGCGATTCAAGTTGCTTGACTTGTATTGGTCCTGGCCCAACCCAATGCACTTTATGTCAACTCGGTCTTTTTCTCTACGAGAAGCAGTGCCTTCGAGTTTGCCCAAGCGGAACGTATGAATCAAAACTAGAAATGGGAAGCGATACTGCAATTCCAAGCTGTAAACCAAAAATTGTGCTCTCAATGTCAAGACGGTTCACTAGCGATCCTCGTAAGATATTTATCGCGTTTTCCACTGCAATAGGAGTCGATTTCCTCAACTATTTCATCTCAGTCCTTCAGATCACACTTCAAGGAGCTACTTTAGATGCCTCTCTCATCTCCGCAGAAATTTTCGATAATTCCACGATTAGTCTCACTCTGCTAGTCGAAAGATACATTCCTGAAGGAGCGATCCTTGATGTAAATCTATCTATAGGAGCAGACTTCGATAATGATCCCACGAATAAATATGCCTTCCCTGTCAAGCACATCTCGGTCGCATTGGCTGAGTACTACCCATTTATGCAAACGGAGGATAATGTGATTTCGGGAGCTTCGGACGTTGCAAAAGGCAGCAGCACGGCTAGCACAGCTGCTCAAACGGCTGCCATGGCAACTGGCAGCGTTACCAATTTTCTATTGCAGTTCAGTCTAATCACTGATCTCATTCAACTTCTACAGTTTATCGATATAAACTGGCCACCCAACGTGATGAATATGTTCCGTGAAGCCTACATGGACCCAAGTAACCTATTCATTCCTGTGTGTTACTTCCCTCGTCCAGAAAGCTGCACCCTCCCAAATTATACGCTACCACGCAGCCTCGAAATTCAAGCTATTCCCCCAGTATTTCTGATGAACGACTGCTATGTTGCCTCGACGCTGATCCTCGGTATTTCAATTATAATTCTGCTGAAAGTGTGGCTTCAGTTTAAAAAACCGTCCATAATTCCGCAACAGGTAGCGAAATTAGGGACTCTGCTGGATAGACTTCTCGCTTGGAACATATACTTTCAAGTCTTCATGTCAAATTATACGCTCTTTGTCGCCAATGTGACGCTCCAAATTTACTACTTGAATTTCGATTCGCCTTATATGGCCCTAAGCTCCGCCCTCGCTCTCTTGGCGGGTATATTCTGCGTTTGTTTTCCTGCATTTGCGAGCGTGGTGGTGTGGAGATATTCCAAAATAGAGAACAATGCAGAAGCGAAGAAGAAATTTAATCGCTATGAGATTCTATTCGAAGGGTTGCGGACTCAGAAACGAGTGCAGATATTTTATATTCCGTTCAGTTTCATTCGCGTCCTGCTTATCGGAATCTTTGTGATCGTGTTTTCAAGCTCCACATGGACTTTAGTCATTCTCATTTGCATGATTCAGGCAACTTTCTGCTTATATGTCATCACGTACAGACCTCATGAAAGCAAATTCGAGTGCTGGATCACTATTATTACAGAATTATTGGCTTTAACGGCGCTCTTGTTGGGTCTTGGAATTATGATAAACTTGGAAACGAATCCTACGATAGAATCGCGAATACAATTGGGCTGGGCTCTGATTTCCATGAATTTTGCGGTCTCAATAGCGACTGTAGTGAGCGTCGCAAAGCAGCTCCTCTCACTTCTCATTTCCATTTACAAAAAATTACGACAGCGATGCAGACAACAGCAAACTCGCGTCGTTCCTATTTTCCCCACGACGAAGCATTCCATTCATTCCGCAGCCACTACGGCCAATTGCATATATTCCAAAACCGATCTCGATTCGGTCCTAGATCAGATTGAATCCGCTCAGACGCTCATTAAAAACAAATTGAAGACTCTCCCGAACAACCAAGATGAGATCAATTTCCAAATTACTGAAAAGCAGGAGATAGAATCGCTTCTGAAAAATACCGTGATTCTTTTCGATGGAGCAAATACTTCGTCGGTACAGTCACAAACCTCTCTGAAAAAATACGTAAAGAGGATGTCACAGACGTCTTTGCATGGAGATATCTCTCCCATTGAAGAGGTACCTTCGAGCTCAGAAATCCTTCCGTCGATTGCAGGGACAATATTTTTGGATTCCGCGAGTCCAAATGAGAAAATAAGTGCAGCGAGCTCTGGGCAGAAATTCAGAGAGAGAGATCGAGTGTTGAGTCCGAAACTGACAAGAAAAAAGAAACATAGCCTAGGAAAGATACGCTCTGAACAGTTCTTAGGTGAGAGAGTAGGGAAAGCTAACCGAAATATTTTACAAACAAAATTTCCTCGGTCTGACAGTGCGATTGATATGTTTTCTGAAGGCACTGAGTTGGTGAAGCCTGAGAAAGAAATCGATCTGGAACCTATGCCGAAAGAGACGAATGCGCCTTCAGAGGAGTCGAATCACGCGCCTCCGTCCTTCCCATCGATAGTATTCAAGAGAATGCAGACTAATAATAGTGCATTTGAGAAGAGAAAAGCGAAAATGAAGACATTGCAAACGTTGAATTTGGATGAATGAATTGAGGGATTTAAAAGGACATCCTCTTTTGAAGATCAAATCAACTTTTAAAAATAGGTGAGAATAAGTCTACTTCATAAACACTATATTTTTATCACATGTAGAATTGTAAATGTGATTGTTACTATGTGTTATTTTTCGTTAGCAAGTTTTTTTTATTAATATATGGCTATTGGGTTTCGGAGGTGAGTGATATAGTCTGAAATAATGAAATCAGGGAGCTCTCTGTGTAGTCTTCAACAAAAATTATCTCAGACAAGCGAGAATATATATCTGATATGCTAATGCTAATGGAATAAGTTTGCATACTTTGTCGGATGTAGAAAAGATGCGTCTAGTGAACATTCAGCAAATGAGCCTGGCTTGATCAATTAATTATTCAAGAGCAGTCGAACTAGCTATCAGTGTAGTTAGTTGTTCCTTTGGGCACTGATTTTACTTGTTGATCTAAGAGAACTTTTTCATAAATACTGAAAATATGATGATATGTAGGTACACGCAAAGTATTTCAGATTTGAGCCCTTATTATACATCAAATCCAGATCAACTTTACCTTGCTATCTTAGAAATTGATCGAAGAGAAGTATTCAGTTGAAATTTCTGTTTTTTCCTTCAAGTTGAAGGGGAAACAATACTTTTCTATCAATCACTTATCAAGCTTTTTGAAACTATCTGTCCGTAATGTGATTAGACAATCAACAAAAGTGATGCCCTAGAAACAACAATTTAGCTCGCCGAGCCATTTCTTCATGAATTTAATAAATATTCCGATTTCTGACGGTTCAATTTACTGTAGTGAACGCAATTAACTAAAACTCATCGAGACATCCTAATTTATTAAAGTCATTCGTACTAAAAGGGTCAATAAATTATTCCTTTCCGCCTTCTGCTAGCATGTTCGCAACTCAAGATCAAGTAGTTTATCCAACTCAACACGCACATCACCTCTCTCATAGAAAATCAGTCTCGAAGGATTCCTCGTGAAAAAGCCTGAAGGATTTTTCGGGAGCAATCAAAAAAGGTCCACCATTTCCATCTTCTTACGCTTCAATAACCTCTTGGTTTTAGATACTTCATTCTTCAGGGCAACAATGAAGAACTGAATTACTACGAAGATCAAGAGGTAAAAATTGAATCCGTTGAATTTTGTTGAAGCTGATTTGCAAATTCTGTCACCAGGGTAAAAAGTATAAAGGAACAATACACACCAAAGATATCCTGGAGATCAAGGACATGAAGGGAAACGAGTATTTACCCTGCTCCGATGGAAGTTGACATGAAATAGATTTCAGATTGTTATCAAAGGAAGAAATTATGAGTTAATCGCTGAAGACCAGGCAGACAAGAAAAAATGGATTGAAGGATTGGAGAAAGTAATAGCTATCATGAAACGACAAGAAGGAAAAAATAGTAAGTTAATGCTTGAGAGGCCGTTCTTTAATTAGATATTACAGGAACTCAAACAGAAATACTATCAAGAGTTTCGCAAATTGAGCCGAGAAGGAAGGAAAGATCAGGTTCATTTGAGGAACCAAAAGCCAAATTTGAGAAAATTGAGACTATTGGTAAAAGCAGTACCTGAATGAAGGAGATTGATTGTGATAATAGAGGATATTGATTTGGCCGAATCGATTGTGCAACCGAAGAAACCAGTACATGTTGAACCAAAACACGGTAATTATTCGAGGGCTCAATAGGATATTTATCAGTAATATTTCTTTAGAAGTCATCCCAGAAGAAAATGAAATGGGGGATTCCTCTGGCCCTGTTCAAAATCGTAAAATTAGCTATGATAAGAGAAGATAATCTTCTTCAATAGATGAAGACACAGACTCACCTTCCGAAGAAGAGGAAGATGAAATTGATGCTAAACTGGGATCTAGTATTTACCTTGATTGTTTCTTTGCGCCTTACCTGAAAAAAAAAAAATCAAGTTGAGCAAGCGGTTTCCACATTTGTCTCGAAGCCAAAACCAAATCAATCAGAGTTGCCCGTGGAAAAAGCAACAGAAATTATGGAACGTACTATATCTTGACTTTACTTGAAATTAACATCAGACCCTAGCCAAATTTAACGAAATTGAGTCTGAAATTATTGTAAGGGTCACTGATCCCGTAAAGAAAAATGAGCCTGCTGTCGAAACTCATGATCATCATGAAGATCATAATGATAATCCCGAAAGCAAGGATGAGGATACTCATGAACACTGTGACGAGAAGCATGAAGCTAATGATAAGCATGTGCATCCAGATGCTCATACCAACAACGATCATCATGAAAAAACCGATAATGTAGCAGCTGATCATGATCATCATCACGATGGCGATAAACATGGTGAAGATCATCAACATTGTGAAGAACAGAAACAGGTTGAGCAACAGATTTCCGTTCAAGTAGAGGCTTCGAGTGAGGATGATAAGAAGAATTCCAGAGATGAAGAGCCTTCTTCTTCACACGATGAAAATCATGTGGAAGCCAAACCTGAAAAAATAAAGAGCGACAAGAGCTACTTGATTATCACTGCTGATACAATAGGATCATTTGCTCATACGGAGGCGGATTATGATGAAATAAAAGAAGCTAATAAAGATTTGTTCACAAATCTTCCTTTGACGGGAATGGATGCGCAAGCCGATAGGATTAAAGAAATCCGAGAAGAAAACATTAGGAAAGGGCAGAGCACAGATAGATGCCAAGTTTGTAATATTTTCTAAATATGGGTTTATTTTCTTTGATTACATTGAATCGAGTAAGGGAAGATTTCTTTACTCCATCTACGTTTATTACTTTAGAATTTTTGAAATATTATGATTGAATAAAGAACGAAATATTTCAGAAATTATGTGATAAATATTGAGAAGATAGACCTCGAACATCATAAGTATAGATTCTTCGTAGTGTCAGGGTTATTTTGTCAGCTTGAAATCTATGTTATGAATTAAGTCATCAAATTTATTGTAAAACTTTAAAATATTGATCTATTAAATCTAAAAACTAACTTCCAGAATCATGGCATTACAACCGCACTTTTCTTGCAATAAAACGTATCTATGGCGTCAATTCAAGCATTTTCTTCGATGAGAGAGTGAAGTGATGAATTTATAGGAAAAAAACTTCTAGTCTTTTCTCAAGAAAACCACAAAAAATAATTATCGCTGAACATTAAGGAAAGATGGTCAATAAATAATATGCTGTGATCAACTTGGATATCTTTTGGGCTGAGAAGTCACTTTGAGGGACTGTTGGAAGTTTCTGTTCCAAAAAAAACCAAAAACAAAAACCGATCATGTTCTTTGCCTCGATAGCCAATTAATTGATAAATTAAAATTTTGAAAACGTGTATTAAAATGAAAGGTTCACTGTTTGAACGCGAAATATTTGACTAAAATTGCAAACTGGTTTCTTGGCCTCTTGATATAGGACTCTGGTAACGATGAATAATTGTTATTTCCTTCGGCTCGAGGCAGATTGATTTTGATAGGAAATACTGCTCCTTTAACCGATTAATTAGAGGTATTTGCTGTTTTGTAATCCAATTAAATAATTATATTAGAAAGATGAAAATATTCAAAATCATTTCAAAAACTTCCTGGTGTCATCAGAGGCGCGTAGCTGTTGCCATGATGATTTGCTTAGCCATACAGAGCGTCCTTGCGGGTAAACATGGAGAAAAATCATCAGTCACGTGATTTCTTAATAGCAACCACATTTTATCTGCAAGAGGACAAATTGGACTCCGCATCAGTTGTGGCTCCTGCAGAAGAGGTGTCTATATCTAACCTATGTCCCACTTGTACGAGTAGCATTGGCCAATATGGATTTAGCGCTTGGGTCTATAAAGTAGAGTGGGCAAGCTCTTTTAACTTTGTGTTCAGAGTTGCTAACACTTTAGAGTAACTAATTTCACTTGAAGCATAGCATTATTAGAATTTAGAAACGATTGGGACCAAGGAAGAATTTTTCTTGCATTAGCATCTAATGAAGCAACTAATGAAGGATATCTCCTTTATGCGTCCACAGTAGAAGATGGTGGAGGAGGAGCAGGTTGGTTGAGCTGGAAGAAGGTAAAAATAAAAACGCTACTTAACAGATTAAATATATCTTGTCAGCCTGATGATCCTTCTGCTTTGTTGTTGGGACAATGGGTATTTATCAGTATGTTTGTGGATGGAGCTGAAAATAAACACTTTGGATTCAGATATTATGTGGATCAGATGAGCAACTCGGACATAGTGATATTTCAAACGGTGAGTGTTGGCACGAGCTATCCACTGGCTCTCTCAGCAATGGTCTATTGGGGTGGACATAATTATAATTACAACCATTGTGCCTGTTGGATGCAGTATGTGCGAATACATTTGGATTGGGTAGCGGACACAGAAGCCAAAATGCTCAGTCTTTCAAAATTTAGTACTGATGATAGTGGTAGGTATCTTTTGAAAAGCACAAAGAAATTTATTGTTTTGGACTAGGCAAGTTCTATCGCTTCTATTTCGCTTCTGATCCACTAGTAAATAATAACCAGACATTTATTATCAACAAAACGTCGAGCGAAAGTGAGGGAAATACTGTTGGATTTAAAGGTAAAAAATTTGAGAAAAATACCATCTGAGAAATGATATAATTAATAGGTTATTCGTCGTCCCAATCGGGACCATTTCCCAACTTTGGACCCTATAACATTTTGATGTGCCGACCTGGGCAAATAGCTTCGTTTCCTCTCAATTCTGCAATTTCAAAAAATGGATTGGTCGTCGCCATGGATTTTTATCCTTATTCCGCCGGCGCGCCAACTCAAACAATATTCAGCATTCGAAACACCGCAACGAACCTTGTTTCTCTTCGTTGCGACTATTTCTTATCTTCTGGAACTTTGAATATTTGGATAAATCCTGCAAGTGGTGCTCCCTTCTATGTGTTTAATTCGATTATGGCTTCTTCTATTGCAATTAAGTCAGGTAAATATAAGCCTTTGTGTAGTATTATTCTTTTAGATATAATGCTATTATCCCGTATCTCATTGAGCACTTATCAATTCCCGCTAGAAAATTGGAACCGTGTGGTCGTAGAAATCGTCCAGACACAACCAGCAGAACTTGGCGCTGGATCAGTTGCTAGAATATGGGTCAATCAGACTGTCACTCCACAAGTCTACTTTGGCGACTTTGCAATTGGAAATACAGTGATTACTGATGGAAACAATGCCGCACTTGAGATTTGCGGCGTGTTTGATTTGACAGGTCCGAACATGGTGAGCGCTGCTTTGACGGGATATTTCGATGTTTTAAATTTTGTATGGTTTCAAGGATTAACAACCGTTTTTCAAAATTTAACCAGTAATCTGAATACTCAAGAGATTAAATATTATATGCTGATCATTATAGGTCGCGATTGCACCTTGCAAATATTCCCTAAAACGAGATCAAATTGCCTACAATGTGCCAACGGACTTTTTCTACAAGATAGCAGCGACTGTGTTGCAACTCCGTCGAACGACAGCTACTTTTTACACACTCCGACCAATTCTTATCAAAGTAATTCTCTCTCTTTTATAATTTACTTACAAATCATATTATAGAATGCTACTACAGACGATACTATGTAAAATCATCCTTGTCCTATTTTTTTGAGGCTTGATGGTGCTTCTAATAGCAAT
>ENA-UOUE01000233-UOUE01000233.1-compost-metagenome-genome-assembly--contig:-NODE-233-length-47027-cov-6.736741_pt1 | contig 47027 bp, 33 predicted proteins | sample MGYA00238146_ERZ747223 | MGnify/ENA primary metagenome ERZ747223 (study PRJEB28781, sample SAMN06268865) | compost metagenome | isolation source: single cell | place: USA: California, Emeryville, Joint...
TATGCTGAAGAATTGTCAAAGTACCTAAATTCGGTTATCCGCGAAGACTCTCCAAAACCGATAACTAAATCTAATCTTGAAACAATTCTCGCTCTGCTAAGCGAGTCTAATCGTCGCTCTGAAGAGAAAGAGACAGTTCTTGAGAATATCAATATAGTTCTTGAGAGATATTTGTATACAGCTGGCAACGAAATTTCCTCTATTGCTCTATTGACCATATTAAATCTCATAGTAGATACACCACAAAACCAAGCGACCTACGAGAAGATTTTAAAACAGCTTGAGCCTATCCCTGCCAACCGAGTGATCCTCGAGGAAATCAATGAGCTCGACTTCGAGAACGTGTGCCAAATTGCAAAGTTATTTAACAAAAAACTTTACCGACTCAAGGGTGCGTTTTCCAACCTTTCCAAAAGAGAATTAGGCATGATTCAAAAAGCTCAATTTGAACGCAAAGTTATCATGGCGTGGATCATGGAACCATTTATCCCCTCTGAGATCAAAGAAGAAATATTTAGTCATCTAAATGCGAAATCAATCTCCAATACGAATAATCCAACTTTATTCTCAGCATATTTCTCTTTAGCAAGCAGGCTCCCGAATGTGTCATTATTCAATCAGCCAAATCATATTCTGAAAAGAATGCTTGAGACATCTTCAAGAGAGCTTTCAGAGACGTTCCATGAAGTTTTTATTCAAGAAATTTGCACCTATCTGACCAAACAAGTTGCTTCAACGGAGACTGATCGTAATGGCGTCAATAATCAGACCACAAAACTAAAGGAGCTGCTTGATAGGACTTTTCATAATCGGAAAAAAGATTGGGAAGACTGGCTAAGGAAGAATTACAGCGAAATACCACTCTCTCTGCTTACAAGTCTTTTCTATCAACTCTTAGCTATTGGAGGACTTTCTTACGAGTTTTCATGTCAATTACAAGATCACCTTTGTAAAATAATCCCGAAGATGAGCCACTACGAATTCTACCCCTTGCAAAAAGCACTCATTTATGACAGTATTCAAGGGTACTTTGCAGACGAAATCGTTCACAAGTTGAGAAACGAATTAGCGAACCCATATTTCCTGAATAATGCTATCGATTTTCTTTCGTATGAACTCAGGAAGAATAAACAAAAATTTGAGCATTACAACGAGTTCTACTCCGAAATTTCAAACGCACTAAAGCAGGAAGCTCCAATGGTGTGTGTTTTCAAACTTTCGAGGTGTCTCCTTTTCCTTTCAAAATGGACTGAAGATGTCCAAATGTTTTTAGATGTGTTCAAGCGCAAAATAGAGGATTTCAGTGAATTGGAAGCCCTTGACAACTCCAAACTTCTCACTGTTTACCTTGCGATGCGCACATTCCTCCCTGATTCCGGCTCAGTTGCTCAGCACTTCGAAACGAAGATTATCCCACGTCTATCCGAGCTACAAAAACCAGACATTTGGTCTTGTTTCTTTGGGTTAGTGCTCACCTTGCCCAACCTAGACACGCAAAATCCCTTATTTAGAAAGCTGCTGACAATTTTAACAGAGGAGAGCTTCTATTCAATCGAAGGGAATGGCAAAAACAGAAGCAACAACCCAGATGTGAAAAAGATAGATATTGGGCTTTATTCAAGTATTCTCTTCCACCTAAGTTTGCTTGATGACTCTGAATGTCACGCGTTCATCAAGAAGCAGGTTCCTACTATTCAGACGCTACTTAGTGAGAATGCACTTTATCCATCGAAAACAAGCGATAAAAAATCGACGAAAATTTGGGAATTTATCACGGACCTCGCGCTCAATCAACAAATGGAAGCGTTATATCTGCTGAAATATGCTGGTATTGAGGAATGTGGGCCAGAAGTTGAAAAGGCGCTCTTGCAAATCAAAGAGAGCTATAATCGAGTCCCGATCTACAAATCCGAATTCAACTCCTTCTTTGAAGTTGGTCTTTATCATTCACTCACTACACAGCTCTTTGCTGGAGAAGAAGTGGTGAAGGAGTATTGGATTCCTCCGTTTTACGCCGATTTCTATGTGCCGAAGCATCAGTTGGTTCTGGAATGTAATGGAAGACAGCATTACTACTTTGGAACGGAAAAGCTAAAGCTTCCTGGAGAAAAGAGAGCGTTTTTACTAGAGAAAATGGGATATAAAGTTTTAAATATTTCTGTTGACGAATGGAACAGAATTAAAGTAGATGAAAGAGTAGACTATCTCAAAGAAAGACTTAAATTGCTCGGTATTCATATTAGCAATTGATTGATTAGAGAGAGTTGCATCAATTTTAGAAGTCTTAGATTGCATTTAACGTACTAAATTGTGGTGATTGCGAATTTGTTGGAGAATAGATAAAAACATGGATTGTTGTCTTGAAATTTTCAGACTCGATGATTATTTCTTTTGTGAATAGATTGGAAATATGATGGAGATATAAATCTGAATATTTGTCATAGGTGTTCTGTGCTGGCTAGCTTCCAACAATAATTTTGAATGAGTGAGATGAAAAGGAGTTGCTGTGTAGATAGAACATGTCAATCTCTTGATAATTAGTTTCTTTAATTTTTAGCTAATAAGCTATTCTCAACTCTTGTTACTGTTAGGAATGAATTAAGTAATTTATCAATGAAAAACAGTATTAATGCTGCTAATAAGTATCATTTAGATGTATCACTTAAGGAGAACCGAAAGGATTTTTAAGTTTAAGCTGTTTGCAGATGTGTGATATCGCTTTGTAGAGTGCATTATATTTCCGATTAAACTCTTGATCCTGCTCTGAAAATAACCCCGCCAAATCTTCACTCAGCTGCTTGAACCCTGTCTCCAAATGGCTCAGCTACAACAACAACCGAATGACTCACTACCAACAAGAAAGCTTACCTTCTTCAAGATCACTTTCTTCTCGCCGCTGATCGTCGCAATTGCCTTCTCAAAATCCGTTATCATTCCAGTCGAAGTTTGCTTATGCATGGATGCAAGCTCTTGCAAATTCACCTTTAATCCGATCATTCTCTATACCTAATATCAACCAAAATTACCTGAAATTCTTTGTGCATTCCAGCGACTGATTTCTCCAGCTCCTTTATTTTTTGCTGATTCTCGGCGCACAGGTTCAGAGAATTCTGCGAGTCTATCCTAACAGCCTCTTTCAAAGCATTTACATGATTTCGTGACTCATTAATTCGCGCTTGGACTTCTTGAATCAAAATTTGAGTGTTCTCTTCAAGTTCATTCATTCTCTTGTGTGTATCGTTTACTCCAGCGCCAACTATATTGATTTTCTTCTCTAACTCAATTAAATTCTCGTGAGCCTTTTCGTTCTCCAATGTCATTTGCTCGATTAAGTTGGTATTACTATTCACGGCCGCTTTGAGCTTATCAAAAAGCGCTCTATGTTTTCGATCACATTGTGTTAGAAAAATAACTGTTCTATCAAGCACCTGTTATCTTGCTTCGAGTTTTCGAGTACAGTTTGCACAAATACCTGTTGCTCATCGCATTTCTCGTCAATCATTCGGAGTCTCTCTTTGACATCTCTTTTGCGTGAGTTTTGTAAATTAAGGATGAAGTCGAGAGCTTACTGCTCCAAAGTGAGCCTTGCTAGTTTTTCGTCTTGTCTGCTATTGTGAATCTGGTACATCTGCGCGTTCAGATCGTCGATTCGCTTATTGATTCCTGTATTTGTGTCTTGGAACTCAGTAAACAAATCTGTCTTTATGTTGTCAAGCTCTTCCATCACTTTCACATTTATGAAGGTCTTTTTTCATAAATTATGAGTACTTTTCTGGATGCTTTGAAAAATACCACATCAGCTAAGGTGTTGAATGCTTTTCTTAGTGCTTTGATCTGCGTACTGAGAAGATTGTAGTGCTGGAGAAATTCAAATCGAGTGATAATGCCACTGAGGTTACCTTTGAACTGGCCTTCTCTATCTGATCTTGATGTTCATGCTCTTGTTGGATCTCCATTCGAAGCTCCTAAATAGTTTATAAAAGGCACTATTCTATTGGTTTCGAGGGTACGTTAACTGCTTCAGAAAGGCGAACTACTCTTTCTTTGATAAACGAAGAACTCGAAGACTAAAACTCTTATGAATGATATTTATGCAGGTTATTTACTTCGTTCCTCTGCATTTTTGCCGGAGATGGACTAGCTCTTTTCATTTCTGATGATATGTATATTCGTAACAGCTAAGATATTTTTATTTGATTTGTCAATAAAATTTATCCAAAAGATATTTAGAATGCAATATTATTCAATCGAGACTGAAGAAATCAGTTTCGACTCAATATCTTCTTCAAGATTAATTAGTAGAATTGATCGCGTAGAAAGAGAGCATCCTGTCTCCAAATGACTGTAATCTCATAGAAATAATACCTTTCAAAACAATTGTCACATATAAAGCAGTACAATCTTCAGACATTATATATCAACTATCGTATGAGAATGTTAATGAATTATATTGCGGCTGCTGTATAGATATTTTGTATATGATTTCTTTTCTATTTTTATTTTGCTCTGTATTGAATATTAGTGATTGTGTTCCGAAAAATTTTCACTTATATCAGCCAAAAATGTATAACGAGTACGAAATCACTTATATAATGTTTACTCTAATTCATTTTTTTTCAATACATAACTATATCTATATATATAACTCGATATCCACCGCTGTTGGTGGTTTGAGCCAATACTCTTTAAAGAAAAATAGAGATTGGTTTCAACAAAAAGCTATCACTTTCTTTTCTGTTCAGGTAAAAGGTCTTTAGCCGACTTGTTCCTCGCCAGTTCACTTGCAAAACTCGTGGGCTTTATTGTTTTTCCCGACATTGGAGATTTATCCTTAAACCTCGTAGGAGAATGCATCGACGGTGAGGCTTCACCAGATGTGAGAATAATTTTCGTTGAAAGATTAAACGTTTGATGCCGTTTTCTCTCAATTGCAACCTTATCCTGGAATCCTTCGAAACTGCCTTTCTCTCCTGCATTTATCGGCGTAGTGGAGTTGGAGAAAAGCGACGTTTTAAATCTTGTGCTCTTCGGGGAACTGCGCTTAGGAGTCCTATCTACCTCTTTCTCGAAGATAATAGAATCTTTCGAAGAGAACGATTGATATTCAAGGCGTATTTTAGGCACGTAGGACCTCAAACTCGCAAATGCTTGACGTAGTTCTTCTGTTCGCATCTTCAAAACATAAGCGTTTAGATGGTTAACGCAAGTCTCGAGAGTAAGCCGCATCTTCTTTTCGCTTTGGGTCAGACCTTTCCAAACTAAATAAAGAAAGAATGGTTATCAGGCATCGAATGGTAGATCAATTACCTGGGAATATTCTCCTCAGCTTTAAAAAGTTGTATCTTCTTATCTTAGAGTGTTCAGCCTTTCGATCTTCTCGGATAGCCAATTTCCATTGACGAAGCACCATGCGTTTGAAAATAACTGTGAGCTTTCCTAATTTCTCTTTGGATTCGCGTCTGCTGGTTGTCATCGACTGATAACGCTTTTTTGCGATATAATTGATTTGCGTGAAAGCAAAGTATAGTCTGGAAAAAACCAGCTTGTTCAGAATGTTGCGCATTACATAATTAATTTTGCTGGCAGAGAGTCTCGCCGGTGGAAAGGCTTCCTTTTTGATCAGTCTAATGAGCAATTTTATTTATAAAGACAAATCCTATGAATTTAATTATTTACCTAAAAGCGTGCTTCAATAACGCTGTCTCTTTGAGGACAAGGAAGGAGTCGATCCTGGCCACCAGTTCAATATTTTTGGAGATTTGATCTTTGATAAAATTCACTTTCCATTCTATAGGTTCCCTCCTTCGGGATGATCTATTCCCCTTTCTGGCTTTGATAAGAGCCTTAATCTCTTGTAGGCTATCATTGAGCAAAACCCGATGGTTTTTTCGAATTATATTTTCAATAACCTTCACAATCACTTTTAACTTCATTTCAATCTCTTTCAGAGTCTCAATGGTACTTTTGAACTGCTTAAAGGCAATGCGCTTCATAAATTTCTCCAAAATATGAGCTCCTTCCTCTCTCACAGCAGCAGAGAACTGCTCTTTAGCTTTCGCTTGTTCCGAATAGTCTCTAATTAGCTCGAAAGCTTCTTCGAGGTTAGTGGAATCGATATCCTCTGAAATTATCAGGAGTTTATAGAAAAGATTTTTTGTGCTAAGCTCTTTATTCTGCCAGTCCACATGCCACATCTCGATTGTGCGAAGCGCGAACTCTTTTTGTCTACTGATGAGCTTTTCAATTACATGCACAAGCACAGGAAGCTTCGTTTCTACACCATCTCTATCGGGGCTTATACTGATTATTTTATTAAAAATCTCTCTTTGATGACGTAGAATTGGTTTCTCCAAAGCGGAAACAACCTCTTCAAGTTTGAGGTACTGAGATCGCTCGATAGCAGAGGATGCATATTTCCGCAAATCAGCAAAAGTGGTCATTTTGGATCGTAAAAAGACACTGTTGATCAAATGAAATAGATGCTTTATTTTTAATGTTCCTTTAGATTTAACAAATATCTTGCTGAAGCTGAGTGAAAGCTGCGTTTGGATTTTTGCATTTACCATCCGAGCGATGTTGACGAGAGCATTTGCTTTAACAGTAGCAGAGACTGGGAATGCTCTTGGTGAATGAATTTGGTTTCGAAGAGTCGCCTGAAAAGCTGCCCTCATGTGCTTGGTGGCTATGGACTGAAGCATAACCAGACCTAATCTCAATGAGCTTTCTTCATAAGCTCGAAGCCGGTTTTGCAAGGCTGCAATATATATCTCTTGAAGATTGCTCTTAAATGCAGACAAGAAAGATCTTGCTACTCCCCTCTGGACGAGTTTGATGGCACCAACAAGTTTTAATGCTCTTAATTTTACCATATTAATGTAATATTTCCATTGTATCAACCATTGGCTTTTCAGTTCTTGTTGCTTCTGCATCTTCGATTCTAAAATAGATTTTAATTTTGCGAGTCTCAAAGCTTGCTTTTCAAGGGTATCGTCAGCTAATTTGCCCTTGAGGATATTCGTAGTCTGTTGTTTTTGTATTGAGTTCTTAGAAAGTTTGTTCCAAGCGGATTTTAATCGATTTCGGTAGATATTATCAATTATATTTCCAATAAAATCGCTCGTTTCATCTTTTGATTCATTGCTGCTCCTTTGTTTAAGAAGATCAGGATAACTTGACTTCTTATTCCCTCCCAAGTTTCTATAAAAGCTGTTGAATGAAGAAATCGAAAATGACTCGTGCGTCAACGCCGTTAATTTGATTTGCGAGAACGCGTTATTATATGTCTGGATTAACTTACATCTCAGTAGAAAATGAAGATTTTGAAGTTTCTGAACAGCCATTGCGTTCCTTGCTATAGGATGAGATATATTCCTGGTTGACAAGGGATTCAAGTGGTCATCAGAATGTCCTGGCGCTTCTCTGATCGCTTCAAACCCGAATATTTTTAAAGCAGTATTCCGATTCCGCATAATTTTGTCAAGTTTCAAATAAAGATTTATGCTAGACTTAAACTGGCGGTTCATTTTGTAGAATATATTATCGATGAGCTTTGATCCTTGCGAGTCTTGAAGCATTTCACTCAAATTCAAATTTTTTGGGCTACCACCTTGTATTTCGACACCAGCGTTGCCAACCTCGAGGTGGTGTTATCAGATCTCCCTGTTTCTGAGCCAACCGAGTTAATCCGAGTATTTAGAGGCAATGTTTTTGAGGAACTTGCCCTATTATGCTGCTGAAAACCTAAGTATAATCGCGGAATGTGGCCTTGATCAACAGTACTCAACTGCCTTAAAGTATCGTATTTAACTTTTAATGCGCTTTTTTCGACGACCTGTTCGATGATATAGCAAAATCTGATCGCTTTTAATAGATTGGATTTATCCTTTGCACTAATTTCAGAGGATGATTGATGATGACCTCTCAGATTCGGGTTACTTGTCTCTGGACTGACATACGACCCACTGGTTGATCCTAATAAGTAAGCTTCACCTTGATCTCGTTTATCATTGTTGCTAATTCCACCAAGAAGAGGCGAGTCGTATGAGGAGTTGTAATTGTATTCTCTGCTGAGGGCTGGGTTACTTTCAGATCCTCTAACGTTAAGCATAAGTTTTTTAAGCCTTTCCTGGAGGTTATTCGAGGCTTTTCTCTGTGTTGAATCAAATCCATTTTCTATCAACAATCCAACCTTTGAATCTGCAGCTGGCTCTTGATTATCATTGAAAATTGCGAATTTAGACTGGCCAGTACCCGCATGACCTTGCTGAGTTTGATGCTTTGGGGTCTCTCTATCTGTAAGCGGGTCCGCACTGATAGCTGAGTAGTTATGCACGATGCTAATAGCCGACGTTGAATTTCCTTTAAAGAGAGGATGTTGTTCTCTCGCAAATTTGCCTTCAAGGCCGAAACCCCCTTTGGGGAAAAGGTTGTCGGAGAAGTCTTTGGAGGTCATTTCTGTTCCACCGAATTGAAGTGTGCTGCTTTCTTCTGTATTCTTTTTGTTGTTTGTTTGGCTATCGAGGTAGCTCCTTTTTTGTTGTGTGGGTTTATTTTGATTCGATAAGCTTTGGAAGGCGTAGTCTTTGATATATACAACCTCTGACAGTTTTGGAGATAAAGGCATCTGTTTGTTAGGCTGGTTGATATGATTCTTCTCCGGGAAAGATGGTGAAGCGTATTCGAAATCAGCTGGTTCCTCCTGATTATCATCTAATTCTAGAGATTGGATGGTAGGATTCGTTTTAAAAATGAATTTGTCGTCATGACTATTGTCATGTTCAAAATCAGATATGATTTCATTTGGCTTTTTTCGCGCTTGTGGTCTCGAAATGTTGCTCTCATGGTCTTCATTAGTTTTCTGAAGATAAGTGGATCTTAGTTCCTTCTCTTTTCCCATCCTGGCTGGATTGTTTGTCATTATTTGGTGTTCAGAAGAAGACCCTGCCAGATAGCTTTTCCCATAGTTCTGAGTATTTTGAGAGGCTGGAAATGGATTTAGATTCTCAAATTCTTCATTAATTTTCTGAGAGTCCACAAAAGGTGAGTCTTTCTCTCTTCCAACTTTCACAGAACTACTGATAGATATCTGGTTTTCAAAGCGTTGGTCGTGGTGGGTTCTCATGTCTTTTAGAGATTGAGGTGCAGTGTTGCTTGTGCTAAGATGCTCAGATTTAAGCTCTTTCTCTCTTCCGCTCCGTGCCGAACTGATTAGTGTCATTTGATTATCTAACGGGCCTGTATAATAATTTTTGACCCCATTTTGAGGGGATGGGTTTGAATGTATGAACTCAAATTCCTCACTCGTTTTTTGGATATTGACAGACCTTAAATCTTTCTCTTTTCCTGGTCTGCCTGTTCTCATCGTTGTCAGATCTTTTTGTGCGTCAGAGTGTTGTTCTCTATAGTTATTTTTTTCGGTTGGAGCAAGACCTTCTTCATCAACTCGAACCCGATTATAAACTCTTTCTTGATGTTTCATTTGATGCGACTGAAGATCGTCGCCGAAAATATTCTTGTTGGTAGTGCCTGCAATTTTTTGTGCTCGATCGGTCTCACTCTTTGTCAACATATTTTTCCCTTGCAAATGAGAATTTTTGGACATGGAATATTTGTTGCTTCCGTCATTTGGTTGAAGATATTGACTAGAATTTTTATTACTTTCATTACCTGACTGATTCCATATTGATTTGAAACTAATTGGACTGGTTGGGATCTCAGCCTGACCTCTCATTGCTTTGTCCTTGGCTGTTTTTTGGTAAATCTGCAGGTCAACCCCCACAAATTGAGGATTTTTCTCGTTATTCAGATTTTCCCTTGAGCTGTTCTCAAAATTATTCTTCCTAGACTGCAAACTATACTTTTGAAGTTCATAAACATCTCTATCACTACTGTCTCCCGTCTTCTTTTCAGCGACTCCAGAGCTGCTTTCTCCAGATATCCATGCTCTTTGCCCGACAAAGGACTGCCCAGTTGCAGTTCTGGAAGGATTTTGCATTCTTACGTTAGAATCCGCCTTTCCTGGTTGATAGCCTTGTTGCTGGGAGTTTTGACAATTTTGTTCTCGTTTCTGCGAAAAATCTCCAGACCCGACTCTTGAGAGGTTTTCAAGTTCCAGAACAGAGACAATGGCAACTTTATCATTTGAATATTCTCCAGAATTGTTAGGTTGAGCCGAGTTTGTTATTTGAAAGTGGTGAGGAAATTTTGGCTTTGAGAGTAGGTTCAAAGAATGATGCTCAGGTTTATTTGAATGAGGAATTAAGTATGAAATTCCTGTGGAATGATTTGGAGAGTTTGCTGAACTGTAGGATTTGAATTGTTCTTTGTCAGTTTCAAGGTTTAAACTGATCAGCTTATTTCCATTCTCACCTTGAGAATATTTTTTCATGGTTTTGATTTGATAATCATCTACTGAACTTCTTGGATCCAGATTCAGTAGCTTAGTGCTTTGATGATTAATGTTCAAGCCAAGCTTCTTCTCTTGAGATGGAATATGCTGTCCAACGTCGTTTCCGCTATCAGTGCGAGAAAGTAAATAGCTCTTAATACTGCTTACATTTGAGATTAGTTTCTTATGATTTGCTTCGCTGTTGTTCGTACCAAATTCTGGATTTAGATCCTTTCCCTCATAGAATTCCTCTTGGCTTGGAGGGTTTTCTTTGATTATTTCCTCGTTTTCGTGCACAAAATTGTTAATTCTTCTGCTCTCTGAACCGCCAAATTGGTCATTATCATAATTTAGCGTGACCCGTCCAATGTTAGTATTAGTGCCTACAGGCGTGTTGCGGGAGGAAATGCCATCTAAACGGGTTGCCGGCGTGGATTGATCTTGTAGATTCGCAAACGAAATGAAGTTATTAAAATTTCTGGGGGGCACCTGCTGATCAAGCGATTCTTTGCTTATACCTTGAAAATTCGCGTCTGAATTCTCCCTGCTGTGGTAGCACGATGGATTCCCTGATACGACTTCTAACTTGGGTCCATCATCATCACCCAATTTTTCTTGCGAAAGATGAGTTCTGGATTGAGTCTCGGCCGGAGCATCTTGTCGCTTTTGATTTTCTTTGCGCTTTTGCTGAAGATCCATTGATAGCATCTGCTCAAATGCTCTCGGTGAGGTTGTAGGAGCTTGAAATTGATGGAATCCATCGCGAGGAGAACTAACAAGGCTAGATATCCCATGTGAGCTCAGCGTATTTGAGCCAAATCTTGGAATAAGTAAACCTTTTTGGTTGCCCTCATCCTTGCTCGCAAACTCTGACTGATTCAAGCTCTGATTATTTGGCGGTTGCGTACTTAACGACAATTTTTTCTCCGTGTCAGCAGCACTACCTATTTTCCCTCCACTTGCTACACTTTTCACAGTATTTTCATTCTTCTTGACTGTTTCGCCCGCCAGCTGACTTCTCATCGAATTGATCTTCATAATTGTGTTTTGATATGATGTGGATGTCGAACGCTCATTTCTCTCATCCGTTTCGCTTGATTGTCTTTGAGAGCTGTTGTTTAACAGATAGCCTTTCTGAGGGTTCGTCGTAAACACATTTTGCATTTTCTTAATTTTGTCGATAAATTGCTTATGCTCACCAGACACATCACCCGAAACACCCACTCGTCCGTATTCATTTTTCGGAGGCTCGGATAAAGAGTCTCGAAGTTTGGCCCCTGATGTCTCCACTCTGCTATTTGAAACATTTTTCCCGCTTTCATAAGGATATTCAAGTCTACTACCTCTCCTCGAGTCCAAATTCTGCAGAAGATTCGATAAATCGACAACCCTCACAGGCTTATTATATTTATACTCGATTTCCTCAGCCTTCTGGTTCACTAACGTCACCAGCTTGCTTTTTGAAGGCGAGGTCAAAAAACTCTTGGGGTTCTTCAAAGAATCATGGGTTACGTCATTACTGCTATCCCTTCGATGCTCAAAATCGCTGTCAAACTGAGATTTTTGCCCACGAAGATAACTTGGCTTAATTTCAATATTCGAGCGGTCAACTCCACCGCTGTTCTGCATGCCGCTGGTATCAACGCGATATTGAAACGCAGAAGCGTTTGGTGAGTTATAAATAATTTTTTCCCTTTCCATGTTTGGCGCTAAAACAAAATTTCGCTTCAATGGCATTGATGGCATCTGATAAAATGAACTGTTGGCTGGAGGTGAACAAGATCTTGTGAAGCTACGGCTTGTGATCTCCTACGGCCAAATTTAATGTTTATACTAGTCGGAATAACTACAATACCTCTGACAAATCTCGAGCTTGTGATCTCAGCCTTTGATTTTTTTGTTCTTGTGCATAATTCCATATGGTCATGAAGCTTTCAAAGAGCTTTTGCTTGAAAACATCAACGATTATATGCACTCCTTGTTTTTTGTAAGACTTCAAAACGCTTTTGTCGCTTCTGGGCGAAACGGAGGTCCCAAGAGAATGGATTTGGTTATCAGTCGTTCTTCTTGAGTAAAAATCCCTTTGGAGGAGAGAATCTGGTCCAGAATTTAGAGAAATGGTGATTTTAGAGACATTATTGCTGGGTTCTCTTGAAATAGGTGTTTTGAGAAATGTCCTTCTGGGTATCACTTCAGCGTTATTGAGAACAAGAGGCTCGGAAAAGACTCTTTTCCTTTCTTCGATTTTTGTAGATAGAGTATGTATATTATGGCGGGGCTCATCGGCGCGAGGTTGAAGATAACTAGTGGTTTTGATCGATTCGTTTTTAAGGATGGATTGCTGTGCGTCTGCGAGAGAACTGGCTCGCGGGAGAAGCCCGAGATCGTTGCTAGCTGGAGAGATTTGCATGACAAATAGATGTATTCGATTAAACGCTGTATTCTTTTACGGTTAATCGGGAAATAAAAAGGGTTTTAATCGAGGTGCTGATTTAAAAATTTTAACTCTTATTTAATAATTTAGTAAACCAGAAGAATTCGTGAGTTTTAAATTCGATTGGTCTCCAAATATAAGGGTGCTTCTCCTAAATTTATGCAGGGAGAAGACCAGTATGACACTTGCAATGCATTCACCTTTTCAAAGAGTTGGAAAAGAGAGTTAGAGCCCTGATAATTTCTACCGGGGTGTTGTTAAATATTCTCAATATCCCGCTGGAATGGTTTTGTGTCTTTATAGTAGTAAGTAAATATTATGATGCTTTCTCATGCTTATCTTTCGAAAAAGAATACAATATTGCTCCTTCAATTGATTTCTTATTCTGAACTAGCTCTTATAATGAAATACTAGGCATATGGATATAATGGTACAAAGGATGGAAATTCCTTCTATTGAGGTCTTCAATTTATAGGAGTCAAGTCAATATGTCTTTTTTAGATTTTCTTTGCACAATTAGATATTAGAGGAATTTCAAAAAATAATAGCACTTTTTAAGTTCATCGAAATAAGATAGTTGCTATTAGGTTTGAAAGTTCCCTGATGTGCTGGAGATTTTTTAGAAATATGAAAAGTTGTTGACTTGCTGGTGATTAATTCTAAAAAGGAGAGTTCGTTCAGCTGTCCATCAAACCTGAAATTTCCTAAATGCTCAATATTTCTAATCAATTATTTGTAAGCCCCCACAAGCTAACTATTAGAACAAAGAATACACTGCTCATAAGGCTGTTAAAGGCTCTTCACCATAATGGCTTCTCCATCTCAAATAAGAATGATGTTTTTAAAACTTATCTATCTTAAATAAAAATTAAGTCACAGGCTTTTTTGCGTTGAGTCTGACTGCAAATGAATCATTTCCTTTTAGAGAAACGAAACAGCCAGAAAACCTTATCAGCAGCGGCACGCGAGAAACGTGAAGCTGGGAAGCATGAAATGATGCTCGAAAACCGCTTAGCCATGCTACAAACAGAAGAGTTCAACAATTTCAAGAAAATCGAGGAAACAAAAAAGAAGGCACTCGAAACCTACCTCAGAAAAAAACAAGCAAAAGAGCATTATGACGCCGTAATTCTCTCTAATACCACTTCTCGTTAATTGCTTACGCTTCTTTATAGAAAATGGCACTGAAAAGAAAGCGTGCAGAAGATTTAGGAAGAGACACTCATAATTTTACACAGTTGAGAAAGCAGCAAGAGCATAATCTGATTCAGGTGAGAGAAGAGCTTCGACAGCTCAAGCATGACGAATTCATCAGAATAAAACAGCAGCAAGAATACAACGAAATGAAGAGGAACAACTACTTGCAAACTATTCACCAATTTAACGTAGATAGACGCATGAATATACAGAAGCAGATCAATGAAGCGAGTTTACGCAAAAAGGAATTTTTCGAGACAAAATTGAAAAATTTTCGTGAGCAATACGAGGAGCGCATCAGAGAGGCGGAAAGAGAAAAACGTAAGAAGGAGTTGAGGATCTCCCAACTCGAAGAGAGTGAGACAACGTTAATTTCAAGGCTACAACTTACGCAAAAACTACAGGAAGAAGCTCTTAGAGAGCTTCAGGTAGCGATGGAGGAGCCTGTAGAGGTCTATCGCAAAACATTTATAAGCAGAACGCCTGGGACTAAGAAAAGCAAGCATTTTAATTATTCAAATGAAGTGACTCCCTCTCCAAAAAGACCTCCTCCTCTGAAGAGGGTGAAGAGCGGAGCTAACCTTGGATACGGAGAGCATAGTATAAGAGAAAGGCAAAATAAAATTCAGGAGGCGTTCCGTTCGATCTCGATTCCGAATTTCCGCAGAATTGCATATAAAAATCCGAATGAGGTTACTCTCAGTGAAGGGCCTGGACACAAGTCTCACATGCTTGCTGATGACGAAAATGATACCATACAGCATGCGATGGTGTTGAATGAAGTGATAGATGTGGGCGGTGGAATTCGTCCAACTACGCATCAGCTCAATAGAACAACTGATAAATAAGTTGATAATTAATTCAGTTATTAGATGTTAGTTATTTTCATAGAAATTTATCCTTTTGATAAATGATTGAGTTTGCTCTGGTTAGTGTGCTTGAACTATTAACAAAGATTAGGTTCGGTTCCAGAGTCCCTTGTTGAGTATTACAATTGTTGATGCAATACGCAGTCTTCCGAAATTGGACTTCAATCCAAATGAAGCAAGAAAAGATTGTTTAAAATTACTAGTCATCGATAGTACGCTTTATCATTATTACGTAATGATGAGACCTAAAAGCCACAGCCAACCATTTAAAAAAAATGATTGTTAAGGATACCCAGCCTGGAGGACTTCTCTCTTTCTCTCAGAAAACTGAGTCAGGTACCTTTAATAAGCTAGATTCTCGGTTAAGGCAGGAGAAACCACATCCCTAACCAAGTTACACTCTAACAATTTGAGAGAAAAGATTTTGCCGAAAAGTTTCATCAGAATGTATTTGAATTGAAGAGTATTTAAATGTTTTCTAAGAAGTAAATTTTGTCAATGAACCTAGAACAAAGTTGATTTGAACAGAGAATTGTACATCGAGGAAAACATTTAAGGTTTTTAACATCGGCATCCCTCAGTTTGCTCCATAACGGCCTCAATCTCATCACCCCTTTTCCATGTTAAGATACAGATAAGGTTGATCAATGGGAAAATCGAATGAAATCATACCTCACTTGGAGTTTGAGTTTCTGCTATTCTCTCTCGATAGAACAAAAATCGCACATTTTGAGGGTTGATCTACATTGAGGGATATTAATGTAACCAATTGACTCGGCAAAGAAGCGTACCTCTTGTCGCTTGCAATAAGCATCCATAGGTTTTTTAAATTGAGTCGATTTTTTCATTTTAAAGAAGACTTCCTCACTGTCCTGTTTAAAAGACAATTTTATAGTAAACTGGAAAACATAAAGCAATACCTGGCTTTTCACTTTAAGATTGAGATAGTCACCAGCGTCTTGCTTATCTCCTCCTTCAGCTGCTTTTCTAGCAGCTTGCTCGTTTTCTGTGTTTGCGTTATTCTTGCTCATAGAATCGATTTTCAATATTTAGATGCCTCGGTTTATTATAATTTTTTGAGTAAGTAGTGCTTATATACTCCTGCTAGCCGTTAGAAATAAAACAAACTAGATCTTTTTCTTTATAGTCCGAACATGTAATAAGAGCTAAATCTGAGAAATTAAACTCCTAGCAATTATAGGTGTTTTGAACCTATGATAAATACTGGACTAGATGTATATCAGTAGCAATACTTAAGAACCAAAAACTATCAAACCGAGCAACTGCAAATCTTTTGGACAATCTCTCGAGTCTTGAATACACCACACAATATTAAGTTATTTATGAAGTATGAATATCATCAGAAGAATTATAGAAGGGACAAATGATAACTAATCTACACTTTGAACCTAGCGATATTACTTTCTTAACCTAGAATAAAATAATTTATTTTTACTATAAAAACGCTAATTTTATATCGTTTCCTTTGTTGATACAGAATATTTTAATTTCAAGTACTACTTTTGTAAACAGGAAGAAAAAATTTGCGATACACTCAAAATTTGATAAAGCTTCTCAACTTTTCTCTTCTTTCCCTTTTCCCCTCGCAAAATCGATTAATTCGAAGCCAGTGCCTCCATTTTGCTGTAATGGGTCTCAAGGTAGTAACAGAATGATTGCGACATTAAAAACCCTTCCAAGAAAGCTTTATCTTTTGAATTCTTCTCAACGATACACTTTGCGATTGCGGTATAATCCAAATCTTTGTCCTAGTAATCATAAGTTTCGTATATTCAAAATGTTTAATAAGACAAAAGCAAAATCAAAAGATCAGAAAATGCTAGTTACCTTTGACTCGTGACGATAGATTGGTTTAGGAGGGATATGCTTAATGATGTGAGTCACAAATGCGTCATGGAAGATTTTCAAGATCTTCTCGCATTCGACATGCTCAACGTGGGTCGCGTTATACATCACGCCCTTTCCAAGTTTACTTTTTCGTCGTTGAGAGGGGAGGATTTTTATATCGTCAGCGGATTTGGGATTTAAAGGTGACTTTGTGGTTTTTTTCTTAATGCTTCCATATTCCATCGTCCTTCCAGGCTCGTCGTTAAATGTGTCATATAGCGGAGCGACTTCTTTTTTCAAACCGCCAAGAATAGGCTCAATGACTGAAAGCTCGTAGCTCTCATCTGCATAGAGAATTGCCTTGAACTCTTCAAACACAGCGAACACGCAATCAGGATAAATTTCTGGTAAGTTTTCAGCAATCAGATAATCCATTCCTTGATTGATTCCTATTGTATTGTAGTTGTTTGTTTTGGTTCTTGAATATAAAAATTGTATTACCGATAAGCGCGCCTCCAGGTGCATCACAGAGTGGCATTAAAACCTCAGGGAGGTTGAAAATCAACGGGTAGGTATATTTGAAAGGCTTCATCATGCTATAGAATACCATGCTAAAAAAAGTGAGTCAGCGAAGAAGGTTAAATTTATTATTATTACAGGCTGCTAGTAAGTAAGTTAAGATTGCGACTCATGATAACGAGTTTCCTTTCGCTTAGGACAAGCGAAAACAGGTACATAAAGTCTGAGAGAGGGAGATATGAGAACACCAGTGGGCAAGCCCAAGTCGCTTCCATAGTGAACGCTAATTCAGGAGGGGGGATATGCACCAAAGTTTGATCGTTTTGGTCTGTCTGGATTTTCAAAACGGAGCCCAGCGTTCCAGGAGGATGGAAATAAATCTTGCAAAGATAAGGAAGCAGTTGTGTCGATGTGAACTAAGGATAAAATTTTTGAGTTTTATCTGAAAAAAGAGACAACTCGGTACTTCCTGGACCCATTTAGCATCGATTTCTTTGAAAATTTCGACTTGAGCGTTTCCTGGGTTAAATTTCTTCATACGCTCCAGTTTAAACATGTCTTTTTTAATTTCAGACATCCAGAAAAATTGAATTTGTTACCCAATATTTTGACATTCAGATCCATGAAGTATTTTATCATTGGATAGAAAGTCATAAAGCAATACACTCGCTCTACTTTCCAATAATTTCGTTCTCGCCTTTTCCCTTTTTTGTCCTTGTCTTTGCTAGTATCTTTTGCTTTATCCTTTGAAGCCACAGTTGGGTCCTTGAAATATCAAATAAAACTCATGCTCCAAAAAAAACAAGCGGTACAAGTGCAAGGTAGTCGGTGGTCTTGATGCAAACCATATAGAGCACAGAATTTGGATTTCCTTCTCTGATAACATCTGAGTTTTCGCATTCAGCAGTGCTGACCTCACCCGGCAATAATGGGAAAACAAAGCAATTTGAATTATGATCAGCTGTGTTTTTTTGCAGGACGATTCTATCATCATAAACAAATCAACACTTCACCATAAAAGAACAAACTTACTGCCACAAATCAGAATTTGACGTATATTTTTCTTTCTTCACTTTCACTCCGAAAGGAAAAACGAAATCTGGAATTGAATTACGAGGTGCCCTAACAAAGCAGTGTTAGACGACTTCTGAGTGAGAGAATAGATCATTTACTTTGTCATATCTTCGGCGCTTCCAGGGAAGAAAAGTAAAAACTTTGGTGGAAGCGAGCCTTCTTTTTCACTAAATTCGTCATTACAAACTCGAATTTGAGCGAAGAAAAGAATTACTTCGGATTTTCGTGAAAGAACTTCGCTACATCCTCTTTTTCTACACCAATGACGAAAAAATTCTCGAAAAGCTTCGGAGGTTCGGCTATCGCTGTCGTGTTGTCAGTTTGTTGTTGTGCGGAGTCTCTCGTCTTCTTGTCCATGGCGAGTTCATCGATTTCAAATATAACAGTCTAACAAAAAGCCATTGTGGTAGGTGACAAAAAATAGAGGAATTTTACATTTGACATGGTTTTTTGGAGTTGAGTAGGCGGATTAGGGAGCCTATGAGGTTCTTGCGGTTTGAAAATGATACTTGTTCCCCTCTTATTGGTTCTTACGATATCACTGGGGTCTACCTCGTCTAATCAACCGGAAGCGATATTAATAAGATGAGGGAATGACAGCATTTCGATGATTACCTTCCGCGACGATCGTTGTTGAGATCGAAACAATATTTTTCGTTAAAGTATTGACTTTGACGGCTACAGCATTAATTGTTATAGAAATTGAACCAAAATTTATTTACAATCTCGGTTGATGACAATTTTCTTCTCACCGGGCCCAAAAGACTCTGCGAATAATTTACTTGCTTAATCGCCAAATTACGTGGATCAGCGGCCAATTTCATTAGAGCAATACCTGTCAGATCATCTGATTTCAGCTTTTGTCTCATTGTTTCTGCTGAACGAGTCACAATCCGCGGACGCTTTACAAGAATAAGTAAATACGCAAGGAACATTTCTTTCTTACAGCTTCCTCATCTGCGGGATCCTCCATTTTATTTTCTTCTTGATTTACATGAGGAAATGCTGCTTTCAATTTCTGGATTTTTTCATCAAAGTTGGGAACGTCTTTATTTCCAAGAGTAAGCTCAAGAGCAGTGTCACAGTGCTTCAAGGGAGGGATATGATCCTCTTGGTTGTTGGCTTTAGAATGCTGAGGAGCTGAGTCTATTCACAGGAACTTTTGAATGAGAAGCAAAATAGAAATTATTACTTCTTTCAGGACTAATAAACATGGCGTTTTCTGGATTCATTTGCTTGAGCGCGTTTGGTTGAATAGATTTGAAGAAATCTAACTGATTTTCTAGTTTCTTTATGTATGCAGAAAACTCCTCGTTTTTCTTCTCAACTTCACGGATTGCATTTCTAAGAACCTCAATAAATTCATCTTTGCGATGTAATTCTAGTCTCAAGCGCTGATTTTCCTGAGTTTTTAAGTTTAGTTCCTTTTCCAGCCGTTCTTTTATTGAGGTTTCAGAGTCTTGGTCTCTGTGTTTCGAAGAGACTCTGCTTGGAGAAGCTAATCCTCTGGCGAAAATTGAATTATTGACTTTTTTGTTAGCTTTGACTGGGTCAATGGAAAGGTTGCAGTCGCCTTTTGAGGGAAGTGTGCCTGACTGAGGGTTCTTCGAGCAAGTTGAATCGTTGAGTTGGGTGGTATTGGTACTGTTATTGGATTTACTGCCGAAAAAATGCATTTGACACTCAAGAGGTAAGAAAATTAAGTTTATTATTCCTGAGTAAATTGATCATGCTAAAATATATTTATGAGAACGTCATTGATTTATTTGTTGAAGTAAATTTGGTGCCAGAGCAAGCTTGGCAATGATGTTGTGGTCCAAAAAATCTGAGATAAAGAGACGTATTTAAGATAAATCAGTCTTTAAAAAATTATTTTAATATCACAACTGGTAAACTAATGGGTTTTGATTGCTTTGTTTGACAGCACATCTGAAAAAAACCTTATAAAATGATTCGAGTTGAAATGTAGGCGAAAAATGAACACTTTCCCATAATAATGAGCAATACCCACAATATCAAATGTTTGGTCGATATTCTAAGCTTAAAACTCGCTGTTTCATGGTTCTTTCCAAGTGGCGACTTGAAATCACACACCTGAATTCAGTTGAAATTATTTTGGTAGCTTGTTCTGATGCGAATGAAGATGATAACGTAAAATGGTTCTCTGAAGCAATTTAATTGAATTAAAATATTCAAGAATCAGCCCAGACTTGGCCTGAGCCAAATTTGTGAGTTTAATTCCTTGCCTTGCAAACGAGATTACGGGAAATAGACTTCGGGAACAGTATTTAACGAACTTCTCGTTACGTTGAATTATGAGTAATGATTAAGGTAAGGACTTTCTCCCTTTATTCAAGGAGAATTACATCCAGGTGTGTATATTTTACCTTCATCGAGTATTTGCCCCTGATTTTGAGCACAGGTTGACAAATTTCTGTTGATTCGAATAGAATCTTGAAGCCTCCAATGCAAGAATGTTTTTCTGACTCATCCATTTTGAGTTTAAGAATAAGTTTGCATCCACTCTTCTCGAATTCCCTTGCAAATAGGACCATCAGTAGCAGCTTAAATAAAGTTTGTCTCTTTGATTTGCACTCATATCTCGTCCTCGCAAAATTCGAAGCGGAAGTGTATATGTCTAAATTTTCCAAAAAAACCCTCTGAACTCGATATTAAGTTCATCAAAGGATACAGAAAAACTGACAGAAGTCGCAACCTAAGTCACTAGCATTAGCTCAGACTACCTTTCATCAATCATTTTTCAAATTAGAAAAATGAGCCATCCCTTCTAACGCTATCAGAATTTGATATCAGAAATCAATGTTCCAAAAACCGCTTTTCTTTTCAGGAGAGAATGTTCGATATGTTATTACTACAAACAAAACACGCTTCTTTCATCATCCATCTCCGTTCATCGCTCTCCCTCACATATTATTGGCAACTACAGCGATCAGCTTCAAGTCTCGATCGAAAATTTCCTCTCAACCGTCACAGCTTCAGATCGTTATTCTTACAAATCATTTTTCTCGAGTCATTCTGTCTCAAGGGTATTACAAACAAGCTTTGAGAGTTGGATTTGGCGTTGAAGTGAGTTATTTTTTTCAGGTTTGTAAGGCGCTTTAGCTATTTTTATCTCGGCGTTGGAGCGAAATTTAAATGAAAGATTGCAGAGTTTATAATTAATTTCGTAATTTCGGAAGCGATAGCTGAATATCTCTCTAACAGCGTAAAAGCCTTCGATGTTCGTTTTCAATTGGTTTAAGGACGTCCTCAGCTCACTTGGCCTCTTCAAGAAGAACGCCAAGATTCTGTTCCTCGGCCTCGATAACGCAGGCAAAACCACTTTGCTCCGTCGTTTGAAAGATGATCGCATGGTTCAATTCGATCCAACAATCCACGCTCATGCTGAAGAACTCACTTTGGGCAATGTAAACTTCAAAGCCTACGACCTCGGTGGCCATGAGACAGTACGAAAGACTTGGAAAACCTACTTCCCTACCGTTCATGGTGTGATTTATCTTATCGATGCCGCAGATCCTACGAGATTTGCTGAATCGAAGAAGGAACTCGATGGGTTGCTCGCGACTCCTGAGCTGGCAAAGGTTCCTTTTGTGATCCTTGGTAACAAAATTGATAAAAAGGATGCTGTATCAGAAGATGAAATCCGATTGGCTTTGGGTCTCGCGACTAAAGGCACCTGGGGTACGGAGAAGGTGAGTGAAATCGATGGCAGACCAATTGAAGTTTTCATGTGCAGTGTTGCGAAGAAGATGGGTTACGCTGAGGGATTCAGATGGCTCAGCAAGTTTATTAAATAAATAAGTGAGTGAAGAAGAATACTTAACCTGGAGAAAAGGTTGTTAGAGATGATAGGAGTAGCTATAGCAACTTTTTCGTTGAACTTTTTCTCGTGGGAGTTTTAGATGATGATAATATATGACAATCAAAACAAATTTTTAGAAGTAGAAATACACCTCCTGAGAGTTTGATGTTTGTTGTTGTGTATTAAATGATAAAATCAATTAATACCCATCCCAAAAGGAAATGGAAAAATTGAAGTCGCAAATGGCCTTAGTAGAGTATAAATGGTTAAGAGTGAGTTGGATGTGAAATGGACGGCAAAAAGCTGCTGTCGAAAATTTCGTTGGACTCCAAATTGAATAAGGAAAAACCCCTACAATTTTCATAGAGTGCTTATAGCTCAACCTTTTATGGAAAGGAAGTGCAATTTGGAAGATTTGCGTGCTGGACATCTTTCAATTATTCATTCTCTGCAAATATAAATGCAAATTAGTAATCATTCGACTAGAAAGCAAGGTAGGAAACTTTTCATGCAAATTCTGATAATTCATGGCGTTACTATAAATAAAAATTTTTCATAGGCTCAATTTCCAATTCCTAAGAGAGGAAAGCGAAGAAATTCTTACAATGTGAGAAAAATCGGTGAATACAGAAAAATTACAAGGACATAAAGCCGAGAGAAATGGATCTTCGAATGGCAGATTGGATGGTTGAAATTTGTTCGAGCATTTATCCAAGATCTGCTGCGAAAAAGGAATTGCTAGATAAAGACCTCTGATTCCCCTTCTTCCATTCAAAAGTATCAAAGATAGCTCCATTGATCAAGTCAAGCTACTATATTTTTTTAGTCGCTAAATCGTCTTGCTACCTGCAGTTTAAAGTAACTGCAAAACTTAATAGCCCTGATTTATTTACTTTGATTAAAGTACGCAATAAAAACTACCTGATGAGCTACCAAGCAATCTCGATCGACACAAGTCTAAAGATCAACTACAAAATCACATGTTTCGCACTTAACTACGTCTCTCATCAGATCTTTATTTGCGATAAAGAATTCGTTCGAACTTTCGATCTCGAGCATAATATTCTGTTAAAAGAGTTCAATTATGTCCAAAAGTTCTATGAAATTTACGAAACACGCATCAAAATAAAATCCGCAGACTGTCATGTCCTCAACAATTTATGGGTAACCTTCGTTAACGAGCGATCCTTCCTTTTCTTCAATGAGAGCCTGCAATACTCCAAAATCTTCCAAGCAGAACCGAATCCAGCCGCCAGTCTCACCGTTCTCCAGCGTTATGATGAGATTATCACGCTTCGAAGCGACCGAAAAATGCTCAAGTTCTGGAAGTTTGAGTTGCTCGATGACCTCGAAGTCGAAGCTCTGGAGAGAGAAGATCAATTTAATCGAGAAAGAAAAGAACTAACTCGCTCCAAAAAAACCGTGCATGAACAACTCGTGGAAAGCAACTACAAGAACTTCCAAAAGCGAATCTCCCAAAATTATGAAAGCGAAAAGGCCCGTTTGCTATCTAAAATGTCATTTCCATTGCATCTCTCGCTTTTTAATCGTCGTGGTCACATCCAACCTGCTGGCAATAGGGTTATTATGCAATTCTGTATATCCGAAGAGTTGAAGATGCTGCCCGTGAGCTTTGATACGCAAGAGGTTTTTATATATCATCTCTTCACCTGCGAAGTTCTCCAAACTATCGACATGAATAAAGTCTCTCTCACAGTTTTAGAAAGCCCTGCTTATCAAGGACTCATCAATGTTGCTATTGACCAAGAATTTCTCTATTATTGCGACGAAAAGAAGTTTACTGTGCGTGATTTGTTGACTCAAGAAGAGCATACGATGCCGATGCCCAATATCGGGAAGGTTGTTGCATTATATGCAGAGAGATCGAATCAGGCTGGAGGGATATATATGGTGACAACTGATGATAAAATCCACTGTTTTTCTTATTCAAACAGTAACACAATTAATTAATGACTTCAGGCTAATTGAGTGGGTATTTTAGAAAAGGTAATATGGACTGAATCTCTCGACGAAACCAAGAAATTCCCAGCTTATGTAGCAAAGAGAAGTCTTTCTGTACAAAGAGAAAATTCCGATAAACGCATTTCGTATCAAAATGAAAGCCCGCTGCTTCCACAAAAGAAAATCGAAAATCCTTTTAGAACGGCTTATTTGAAGTTTAAACCTCGACTCTGGATGAATTATTCATCAAAAGGACAAATTCGGCTCTATTTATCCCGATTTGGATTACTGCAGGTAACTGTGCTTTCCGTTCACGTGCTGATAATTTCATTACGATTGAATTAGAGCATAAATGTTCATTCCTACTGCAATATTTTAGTAGAAACAGAGGATGACGTTACCCAAATTGTTCGTCCTCCAGAACCGCTCTCGCTTTCTAAGTTTTCTGGCAGAAACACAAATGATACGTCGTATCTGCGATTAAGAGACGATTCCTTCGTACGTTTTGATTACAAGTTCGAAGGGTCAAAATATGAACCTTTCTTGAATTTACAAGAGCTTTGGAATCGAGCAACTCATGTCCCGAATCAGAAATACGATGCGACTCTGGCTCCTCCAACTTCGTTGGAAAAAATTAAATACTATCACTTGGATCTCATTGAGCAGACGATTATTGCTGTGACTGATAAACATATCCATGTAGTGTTTTATGCCGAAAATCCTCCGAAAAAAATGTTGCAAAAATGTCTGGTTGGCGTGCCTACGACTCTGGTTGTGATTCATAAAATCTATCACAAGAATCTCGGTATATTTCATCTACTCACGCTTGTAGCGATCGATAATTTTCTTACTAGATTCTGTTATTCCTGGTGCCTTTACAATTGCCCTTGGAACGGATTTGGTAAAATTGTCAATTATTTTAGCTGCGTGATTTATTTGAAAATGCATAGGGAATTATCATATTTTATTACGTGGAGCTTCGGAACCATGCATTTGAGATCATTCGTAGTTTTCCAGCTCATGAGGGTCTTGTCGATCTCAAATTTCTCAATGTAATCAAACAGGATACTATTTTATTAATTCTAATCTAATCCATTTGCAGGAGTATAACTATTTAGTCTCAATTGGCAGAGAAGGAAGGCTGAAAGTGTGGTCGATGTATGAGTCTAATGAGCTAATATGGACATATTCGTTTATTTGGAAGAATGTCTCTTGCGTGACCTATCTCACTGACGAGGAGATACTAACAGGTGAGTTATTTAATTTAATTACCTTGTATTGACTCCTCATCAGGACTTTCCACAGGAGCAGTTCAGATGCTATACATTAATTGGAAAAAACCTGATTTAATCAGATACACTCTCTATGAAGCCCATTCGAGTCCTATTAAGCAAATCACGAGCCTAAATTCTCCAAATAAACAGGTAATTCCTTTATCTGAGCCATCTCTCACCCACTATAAGTTTGCATTTTGTTGCGAATCGGGAATTGTGAGCTATTGGGGACTGAACAGCGAAAAGCCTATCAAAATTTTTAATTTCAAAGAGAAAATAAACGCGGTATTCATAATCGTTGCAACCCGCACTATAAATGACGCAATTTCTTAGCTTACAATGAATTACGATGCTGTTACCCGCGAGGCAGCTATTATTGTAGCCGTAAGGAACATTCTAATGCGGATCGATTTCTATTCAGGAACAAACGAGCGGATTATCAGTGAAGAAAAAAGCCGCCAATGGTATGCTGGACTGCAATTACGAAACAGATATCCTGGGAGGATGCTCAATAACTTTAAGCATATCGACCCATTTTTACAGAAAATCGTCGAAACGTTAAAAAACAAAAAGAAAACCATGGGAGAACTCTGGAAAGGTACTAATCAAACTCAGTTTCCTTCAGCCTGACAATGAATTTATTGGTTAGTTGGTCCGATACTGATTAAACATCTCTATCGCGAGGATATTTACTTCAATTTAAGGTCATTGGAGCTCGATCAGATGAACTATTTAAGAGCAGGCTCTGGCTTCAATGATGAAAATTCAGTTTGGATTCTTGACACCATACTCAATGATATCTATGAAAGAAAGCAGCTTGGAGAGCATATCCCACATAAATGTATTACTTCTACTATAGAAACTCGCTTTTAAATTCTGAAATTAGTGATTTTGATTGGTGAGGACGAAGAGACTCGAGCTCGAAGAGAGCGAAACAATCAAATCGCAATCGAAAAAGCGATAAATACGGTCATGCAAAAATAGTACAACATCTTTTTGCACTGACAATAGAGTTATTCAATATTAATTTAGTCCAACGCTACGGATTCTAATGAACGAAAGGAACAGAGCCCGTGAACTTCAAGAGCTTCATAAGCAGCTAGCAATTCTTCTTGACAGCTGTTATGACGGTCCAGATGACTATGAGAGTCAAGGTAACTTTTTTGCAAGCTGCGAAATAATCACTATTGCAAAATAGTCAGCTTCCTTGAAAAATGCTGCAATATCAAGCGAGAGCAAATCGAAGAGAGCTATTTCGTTCGAGCAAAGGCTGTATACTATAGACGGAAGAAAAAGCCCGCAGCTATTGAGACAGAAAAGACCTTCAAACCAGAAGCCCCGAAAAAGACGTTACGATTAGAGACTGAGCCCGATATTACTCCTATTAATAATAATCGAACCAATAGGTAAGTCTACTCAAAGAAAACCTATTACAAATTATTTTAACTTTCTAATAGAGAACCATCAATGACTTCAAAAGGTTTTCAATTGAGCGACAGCGCTAAGAATAGATACGCGAAATATTCGAGCACTTATTCAAAATATGTGTCTAATCTAGATTCCTCAGCCTCAGAGCTCAAATTCCCTTATCTATCACTGAAGTAGCACTAATAAATAAATTGTTATCTAATTCCAATGCTTTCATTTTCACAGAGAAAATGGTAGTCAAGATGTAAGCGCCTACTTAACTCCAAAGAAACAGAGTTCATATGGAAGATATTCCACAGTTCGCAGTACTAATAAATTAAATAATGCTTTCCCCTAATGCAAATTTTCAGAAACTCGTTCATCAAGAAATTTATTCCATCTCAACGAAGGAAACAAATCTTCATTTTTCCTCACGATGACTACAGAACCGGACGAGCACTCTGGATCTAAATTGGGCATTGGCAACTCCAAGGAGACCTTATCGAAGCCTGCTTTTGTTTTTGAGCGCTCTGCGGGTAATCTGCTTACTAAGCATAATTACCCCCGAGAAGATTTTGACGAATTCAAGAAAACTCCAATGAGAGTTGACACTAAGTTAATGACTCATTTTCCATCGAGAAGCGAGCATAATTTCGTGCTTCAGCATTCCGAAGGGTTCAAGAACCGCCATAACGGCGACCTCTTCCAGCACGTGTTCAGAATCCTCTTGAAAAATCAGTATCTTCTTCAAAAAGAGTTCGAAGAAGAGAGAATCAGAAATGATGCGCTGAGAAAACAAAGAATAAGCACTTTCCACAGTGAAAAAAGCAAGAATAGTGATATCGACATAGAATACGTGCCAATTGAAACGAAAGAATTTGTTTTAGATTTTAACATCGACCAATACACAGTCCTTGACAAGCTGGCCTCCCTCTACGAGGAAAAAAACAAGGTGCGACTGACAGTTCCTTTAGAAGAAAAGACTTATAGTAGCAATCCTGCTCAAGTTGCCGAGGAGTTTGGAAACGAAAACGTAATCATCGAAAAAACTCTGACTACAATCAATGAGAAGGGCCTTCATAATCTCAATCTATCGGAAATGGTCGCTTTTAAATGTAAAACGCGTTTTTCTGACAATGAATTTCTAATTGGCTATGATAGCAATTGTAAACAAGAGATTGAGGTTATTTTCAAACATCCAATCGGAGATTCATAAAGAAAAAGAGAGGAAAACAGTTTCGCAGTCGACGCAGACAAATTCAAGCATACTGACAACAACAGCGACGCAAAGCGAGATAATATCAAGCAGTGAGAAGAAACTACCGTTGTTAAGCAATGCGTCTGTGAAAACAGAGCCCATTCAAATTTTTGATGATAATAATGGCCAAACTGAGGTGAAGTTGCCAAGAACTGATAGTAACCGAGCACTCCTAGACCAAAATAAACGCGTGGTGAGGAGGAGATTTAGATCCCAGAATTCCTCGGGAATGGCAAACGTCTCTACATCAACTGCGGAGCACGATCCTGAGCGTGGATACCAGTCGATTTTAGACAATATCTCCAATCAATTATCCAAGGTGGATAACCTTACTGCTCTGATTCAAAAGGCTGAATTGCAGCTGTCCACCGATCCTGAGATCAGCAAAGAAATTCTACTGGATTCTTCGAGTCCTTCCACCGTGAGAAATAAGATGATAAGACAAATTTCAACATTGTCGGTCGATACGCAAAAATTTGAGGATTTAGTCATTCAAGAGCAAACTATGGAGTATGTTGACTCTGTTCAAGCCTCGCAAAAGGTGTCACCAAAAAATATCTTTGAAAAAGCTGGGCAAGACCCTCCCAGATCACGAGTAAGCAATGAAGGCTATTTATCACCAAAAGGAGTAAGCGACACTGGAAATATGTTTTCGAATTTTGCAAGCAATGTGATCCTGAACACCAATACATCTCAGCAAAAGTCTTCTAGTGGAGTTAATCAGAACAATGAGCAGCTCCAACAACTCCAACAGCTTCATCAACTTCAGCAAATTCAACAACTTCATCAGATTCAAAAACTCCAACAGCTTCAGCGAATGCCAAGCAATATAAATCGCAGATCAACTGTAAGCACAAGGCCTGAGCTATTGATTCAGCTTCCCGAGAATAATAAAGATGATCAATGTCTAACCGACAGAAATGAGCCGAAGTATGTCCAAATCGAGGATGAAGAGATGCCTGTAAGACGCTCGACGTCTATCAAGAGAGGAAAGAATCCTAATATTGGCGCTCGGGCTGATATCATCTCTTCTTCAATAGCTGTAGGCGAATGCAGACCTAGCAAGTTTCGTCTAAGACCTGAATTAGACAACGACAACACCCAATATACGAAGGCAACTCCACATAACAGACCCTCTCTTAATGAGCCTGTGAAGACCCGAAATCTTCTAAAGCAAATCAGCCATCTTTCCAAAGATGCTGATAACGATCCGAATGACATGTCCAACCCTGACCCGGCTTTCGATTTTCAAGCAATCAGAGCGAGAAAAACCATTTCAGGGCCAGCTGAGAAGCTTAAGATGCAAGATGCTAATTCGATAGCCCCGCTTTCTCCTCAGAAAGTCATCAAGGCTCGGAGATCTATTCTAAACGAGGATATCATGCGACGCTTTCTCCCAGAAAACGTTACACACACCTTTTCGAAGAATTTCAAGAAAACATTGTAATTTTTTTCATAATTCTCTTGTGTTTCTAATTTGTTCCATTTAAGCGACATCGTTGACACTGGTGGCGATATATCAGACGTCACTTTCCATAATGAACAAACATCGTTTCGTCGGCGGCATAAAAGGAGAGTGTCAGATGAGAGCTCTGACTCTCAAGCAAGTTCTCCACGCGAGCCACGAGAGCGAAACATCTCGCAATGGTCTAAGGAAGCATCGAAAAATAGGGTTCAACGACCATCAAAGTTCACCAGCGTTGATCAGATCAAAAAATCTCAGAAGTCTCAGAAAGATGGAGAGGATGATCCCATATTAAAGGACTTAGATTTGGATCAGCAAGAATATTCGAGTAATACTCAAACCGAGGCAAGTCCTATAATAAGAGACATAAAATCTGGTGGTTCGCTAATGAAGATTGATCAGAATGGTGACCTTCATGAAGATATCGAACGAGAAATGCAATCGCCTATTCTGTTCAGAGACATCGAGATTTTGAATAAAGGCATCGAGATTGTGAATAAAGACAAGGTTGATACCAAAAGTAGGAAAGAAAAACAAATAGACAATTTCGATAAGGAGGTGCTTAAGGTGAAGGCTCTTGGTAACAACTCATTGTATAAATGGAGATTCTTGAGATTCAGAGAGATGAAAAAGAAAATTTCACGAAACTTCTCAATTGATATTATCGAAGGATCCGACTACCCTGAAGCCAACCTAAAGGTGACTATAGAGCATGTTGAGCGCGGCTTGCTTGAAAAACGCAGACACACAATGTTTGCTCGTCGATACATAAATTGGAAACATGCTCGGTCGAGGCAGAGAAGTCAAGAGAGTATAAAAGTTCATACATCAGAAAAGAATACTCTCCTGAGGAGCATGACTCCGTTGCGAAAAAGAACTCCTACTCGAGAGCTTAACCAAATGACTCTTCCATTGAATAATACAAAGCCTGTCCAGGAGGACTCAAAGAGACCCCAGCAGCACCTTCCAGAAAAGCAGATTAATACAACCATTTCTGAGATGAAGGCTGCTGATTCGAAGCCAAAACAGAAGCTGCTAGATGATCTTGGAGCTCCTTTGACAAAGAAAATTGAAGCCTCTTCTAAACCAGAGGAGAAGAAAGGCAATACTAATATTAATCTTAACACCAGCAAGAGCAATAGCAGTAACAATATCAATAGCAGCAGTCCAGCAACATCAATGAATATGCTTTCGAAGAGAGCTACTTCGCGAGAGAAATCCAAGCCAGATGCACAACCTGAAAAACAGCAGTCCGAAATACGAGCAACCTCGACAACTCCTCAGGAGCTTTTATTGAAGAAACAACCAGAAACGCTGAATGTCAATGAAACTGATGTGCAGGCTCGAACATCTGGATTACTAACCATCAAGCCAATGCAAACAGACAAGAGACAAACACCAGAAGTCGATATAGTCCAGAAGACGGTGGTTCCTCAGAAAGATACCACACAACAGAAAGATGCGACACAAGAGCGTCACCCAAGTAGCCGCCAGAGCCAAGTGAAAGAAACAACTGGAGGAACAGTCAATGAGCTGGTCTCGTCGAAAAGTAAATAAGAGTTCCTTGTAAATTTGTTGTAACCTATTTTTATTTGTTAAAGAATCACTTGAAAAACTGGATTCTCTCCCAGAACAGCCGAAAAGCATTTCAAGAACCAGGCTGAAAGAAACCTCGAGGCAAAAAAGTCCCAGGAAAAAAGAGGTAGGAGAGACTCCGAAGTCTATCATAAGTGATGATACCTCGCCGCAGCGAAAAACCGTATCCATCGTTTCTCAAAACGAGGTTCCTTCAATATCAGAGCTTAGTTCCACACCTGCAAGCACAGTCAAGAAGTACAGATTGCTTATTTGTCATCGAAATTTAAAATTTTTCTAAATAATAGGAGGCAGTTGACTAAAGCGCATACTGTCAAACTAAAACCAAATCAGAATGGATCTATCAAGAAACCTCAACAGCTACAACTAACGTAAAGCTGACTGAATTATTTACACTCTAAATAAATCGTCAATATATAGAAAAGCAGCGAGTGCAAAAGTATTGAAAGGAAAACCGTTACTTGAAGAGTCCAAGAAAAGCGAAAAGGAGCTAAAAAGTGGTGAGACTGAAGAAACTCTTGATGATGGAAGCGAGCAAAAAGAAACCATTAAGGAAGAAAACGAAGAAGGAGGGGATACACCAAAAGGCCAACAGCTTATGCAGCAGTTTATTAAAAGATTAGTGGGAAAAGAAGGAGAAAATTTAACTGAGGAGGAAGTGACTAAAGTGTTGATGAATGACCCTATGAAAGTGGTGACTGAGTTGATGCATAACGAAGCAATTGATAACGAGACCAAACTCGACCTTTACCTATGTATTTTTGGCTTTTCCTGGCATAAAGTAATTTGAATCTATGTTTTTACATAGTGGGAAACCGACAAGAGCAGCTAAAGGAACATATCAGACTTCTTGAGGCAAATATTGAAGAAAACCTCATGGCAGAAGGCGATTGCAATGAGCAACTTAAGAATTTCTTTGATTTTAGAGTGAAAGAGAGCAAAGGCAATAAGGTAGCGAACACACCACGATACCTCTATACCCTAATAATGTATTAGAATGAACTCAGGTTCTCTCAAAATTTGGTTCTGCCAGGTGATCAGGCTAGCCGATTGTATCTCGGCTTCCAGTCTGATGAAGATGACGATGATGACGACGACGTTTACTCTGATGAAGAAGATCCTGAGAAAGCCGAGGAGAGGAAACTCCTCCTCCAACAGCGCAGAAACGCGTATCGTGGGCATTTGGCGAGAGGAGATTTCAGAACTGCGCATGGAAGTCATTTCCTGAAAGAACTAGAAGCAGAAAATAACCGCAGGGAGTACTTCAAAGCCCAGAAGTGGATTCTAGGGAAAATGAAGGAACATAATATTAGCGATAAAGGGGTTATTCAAGATATCATAAAAGATCCTAAAGAACCAAAATATAAAAGTTTTCTGTTCGATCCTAATCGTTCAGTTAAAAAGAAGAAAACAATATCAACAGAAGAGAAAGGGTCTCTCGATGCTGACTGTATTAAAACCAGAAAATTGGCAGAAAGTTTCAGGAAACAGCTAATCGAGCTGCAACAAAGCGACCCCGAACAATTCAACACCCTGATGGAAAGGTTTGGTTTGATACAAAGCGAGATTTCGAATCAAATTCACGAGTTGGAGCGTGAAAAAGAGATTATATAAATGCGAATAAGAATTCTTATGAATCGCATTAAAGATACATATTTGAGTTCAATTTTCTTTAGGAATACTTTTGAAATAGCAATAATAAATTTTAATTATCTTCATGAAATAATCTGTCTAAATAAGCATTGAACATACAAGAAGATAACCTTCTTGAAATATTAATCTCCTATGTTTAATCTTGGTAGTACTTGATGCAATACTCTCAAAAGCTCCCTTGGTAGGTGTTTCGAGAGCAGATATTGCTGAATCTTGTGAAATTCTCTTTGCTGTGCGCCTTGTGAGCAATGATTCATTTCTGACTCATGTTTTACGCTGCAAAGTCAGCGAATAGCATTAGGTTTCATTTCGCCAAAGCGATTAAAACCAGAGCACTGCTTGGTTAAAGTAAAGATGGCTGTAATGTGCACAATGTCATTAAATACTATGTACTAAAACAGAAATACACTCTATCTTCATTACTAATTTGAAATAGAGAGACTCAAAAGATACGAAAGAAAGAAAATAAATATAAATTCCTATCAGAACAAAAGATGATGTCCATAGATATATTGTGGAAGAAGCTATTTTTGTTATTTACAAATATTGTTGCTAAATCTTCAAGGTTGGCGACTCGCCATGTGTTTTTAAGTCGCCACTTCCTTTTGAACTTGCGGTCGTTTCAGCTAATATACTATCTTCACGAAACCAAAGGTCTCGGAGTGCCTCTTTAGCACTAGGTCTAGCTCGTTCCCCTTTTCTAAGCATTCGCTGGATTAGATCTTTGCAGTTCGCCGACACCTTCGAGAAATTGGGGTGATCGAAGTTTGGCTCGCTGTAAAGGATCATTTGTTTTAGCTCTGTTTTGCTGGTTGCATTGAACGGTTTCTCTCCAGTTACAAGCAAATACAAAAGCACTCCACATGACCACACGTCGCATTTCTCAGTGAAACTACCGAAATAAACCTCTGGAGCCATGTAGTAAGGCGTTCCAGAAGTCGCGGCCAGTGTTTCACCTTCCTTCCTCTGCTCAGACATGCCGAAATCAATTAGTTTCAGCGAATCAAGCGCGTTTGGGCTTGCTAAAAGTATGTTATTGGGTTTGATGTCCTTATGTGCTATCATTTTTGAGCTCAAATATTCTAATGCAGAGAGAATTTGCTTCGCGACGATTTTAATCAAACCTTCCTGAGCGGTGAAAGCCTCCTCTTTCATCTTTCGAGCCAGGCTTCCTCCAGTGCAAATCTCTGTAACTAAAAAAGGGGTTGAGTCTTCTCCAATTTTGAGAAGCTCATATCCTTTTAAAATATTTGGGTGTTCAAGATTAATCAAAAAGTCTGCTTCCTTGGTCAGAGCTTTCAAACGCGATTGATTGGAACGTAATGTTATTCTTTTGTTGGGAATTTTAATGGCGCGTAAAGTGTTCGTGGGGATATGTTGTGCGCAGTATACTTCACCTTCTTTTCCTACATTGGGATGAATTATGGATGAAAAAACGATGTAATTACCTTCACCAAGCTTGGAGACGAGGACGTAGTCATTCATTTGACCAACTGGGTTGGTTTCAACGGGATCAGAAGCGAGAGGTTTATTTGTTATTGAAGGAACAGGGGTTTTAGGGTCGGAGTTTTCCTTATAATCTTTTTCTAATCATAAGTTGAGTTCATGACAACATTCGAGACATACCTCTACGAGACTTTGATTTAGGTTTTGCGGAACTTGTGCAAGAGCCCATTGTCCTGAATTTATCGTGGACTTTTACTCAGAGAATAATCCGGAAATACTTTTTTTTAAAAAAATTAATCAATCAAAAGGAGTCTTGAGCACTTCACTGGAATTATCAGAAAATAAGAACGTAATCAATTTCCAATTCAGAGATTTAATAACTGGTTTTTAAAAGTAGTAAAATTCTTTGGCTGATAGCTTATTTATAAAATAGTTCCTTCACCTTAACAAATATAACCGCAGTTGCTGCAGGGTTCAGTCCAATAAAAATATTTATTTCAATCGCCCTGCATATCGAGACTCAATATTGCTTTGAGTTGTTCTGGAAAAAGATTTAGTAAATTGACCTTATCAGACCAAATTTCCAATTGAAATGGAATTTATTCAAAGGTAGAGGGCGCTGTTGTTGTTTCTGGGGGAGAACGAGGCTAAATAGGCCAATGGGCTAAGGTAGAGAGTCAGCTCAATCAATGATATAGGGACTGGTCAAAAATTTAATTAGTAGGCGTTTACGAAAACCAGTGCTTGTTGTTAATTATTCTGAATTCAGATCTTCCAAATTAAATTGGGTTCTATAATCAAAAAATGCTGTAAGAAATTCTTGCGAGAGCAACAAATAAGACAGCAAATTCCACTTGATCATTAATCTCTAGAGGACTGCTTTAATAGCGGTTCTACCTTATTTTAGAATTGAATTGAATATCATCAAAAAATATTAAAGGAATAACGACGCATTAATAGAATAGAGCCACGTGCCCTAGTCTCTTCACGGTCCCTAAACAAAGTCTCTTTTTGGATTTTCTATTGAATATTTGAAACCTGGGAGCTCGTAATTGGTACAAGACCTCTGTTTGAAATTTCAATTCACTGACCTCGTATTTTAATAAAATTCGAGCAAAAGGGAAGTTCCAAATGAGAATATTCAAATGAGAATTTTTGATTAATAAAAATATAATTTAAATAATTCTTGCTTCTTCATTGATCTTATTGAGTGCGCGTGGATAAGTAGGAATTAGAATCTACGGCAGTGACCCCTCTCGCAAACTTTATTGGAACTGTAGAATACCTCATCATTGAGAGAAAAACGTTCCTTAGATACATTATGAGAACTGTTAATGAGCAATATTAAAGAAGAATTTGAATGGTTATGGTTGAGATACGTAGTTAGGATTCAGTGACTCAATTTGGTGCTTTCTGAGGCAAATTGAAGTCTCGAATTGTCTCTTAGTTATCTCAGTTGAGTTTTTTCCACGGGAAATTGCCCGCAAACCCGTACCGCAGCTACCCGGTTCTCTTCGCACAACGTACGGAGATCTAGCCTACTATTCTCTTTTTCTTTGTGATTCGAGGTTCTCTTCAAGAACGGCTGTAGAGTAATCTTATCTAAAGAGACAATGATTGAAAATTGCAGGTTAGTAATATTCTTTTTACTCATAGCTATTGTTTCAAAATTTTAGTTTTGTAGCCTGAAAACCTTTACTTACAAGACTGTAATTATTTTCCTGCTACTCTTCAGGCTGCCGTAATAAATCCTGTGTTGTGAGACCAGTCTCCAATTGCAATTTTATCCTCGCAAATTAAATAAGGCTGCCTCTTCAGAGGGTTTAATGAACCCGGAAACCGATGTACGAAGCATCTGCGATCAGCTTGTTATAGAACCCCATGAAGAAAGTCCAATTATGGCTGCTTACTGCACTGTGAGATCGAATACAGTCGGAATTTGTGATGTTACGAAAGGATCCAGCTCGACCTTTAAAGGGCCTCAAGTTCCAAAAGGTAGCGCCTGACTCTGGCAAACAGTATCTCAACTTTTTTAAACAGGCTGGAACTCCTTGGTGTATCAAATACCTGATTCAGATTACTTGATATGTTCCAATTCTCCTCCGACTCTAAAAGTGGGAACAACTAAATTCGAGGTCTATGAAAACGAGAGCTATCGAAAACCTATCTTCAGCATAGATTCTCAGGAAGGAGGTAACCTAAGTGGGCTAGAAAGTTGTACTAATGTCATTTTCGAAAGAAATTTTGGATATTTCGCATCATCCGAAGACGAAATTCGTAGCGCTTTTCTCGAAGATAAAGCAAGTGAACTACCACCTCTTTGACTATGAGAACTGGCAACTGCTGAAAAGAGCCAAGTGGCGACCGGAGCATAACGGTATGAGAGACTTTTCATCATTTTGAGGTGATTCGGATTTTTAGATATCATTACAAGCCTCAGTTTCAGTCCATGCGGTGATTATATTGCAACGATAGACCAGCAAGGAGTGTGTGTGTTGTCTTCAGTCGTTTCGGATGAATCCCTATTGAAAACGCAAACTGAAGGAATAAAATACAGTAATCTAGAGCAATCCCTCTGACAAAGGCTCTAATGGGTAATCAGGTGCCACGAAATGCCGCTGGAATTCCATTACTGGGATGGTTGCGTTGAGTTTCAACAAAAAGAACATTAATCTGCTTGATCCGAACAAAAATAAGATGCTATTTACTGAGCATATCCAGCCGCACACACAGCGTATATGTCGCTCATAGATATCATGATTTATTATGATCTAAAATAGACATTAACTGGATTGACTGGAATGACGATGGGAACTTACTCTGCTCGTGTTCTCGAGAAAAAGTTGTGAAAATATTCGACGCTAGACAAGGGGCCGTATCCAAATCACTGAATGATCTTCATAAGGGTAGATATCATAATTGACATTACACTGTCCTGATCGATCATTGATGAATTTTAGATGAGATCAACTGTGTGAAATGGAGTCCATCGAGCAAGATGATTCTGACAGGTTCGGCAGATGGAACGATAAGGATTACAGACTGCAGAACTGAAAAGATGATTTATACCAATAAATCACCTGATGGTTGTAAGATCGACCCATGAATATTTTTTTGCTGACTGTATTTTCGTTAGGCTGGATCAGCGCTGTTTGTTTCATGTGAGATGATAATTAGCACATTAAAAAGATAATCTCACTTGTATACGATTTCAATTGGCGCCTTGATCTCAGATTATCTTCTCTCCATCTGGAGGTGTGGTAATATATTCCAATAATTATTCTTCTAATAAGAAAATTTGGCTCGAGCTAATTTTCTCTAATTGCACCTGGAAATATCACAATGTGTGATATTGATTGCTGGCCAGGCAGAATTTTTTTTGCTTTGCTTATTTTGAGAGAAATGAAAAGTTCATTCAATAAACTGTGTGAATTAATCTATGAAATTGAACCATTTATTCGAAAACTAATCTGCACATATTAGAATCACGCTAGCATTTCATTTCATTCAAGAGTTAAAGGAATCTTATCATTAAGACTAAATTTTGTTCATTTGGCTAGAGAATTAGCCTTTGCTATAACAAATATTATTCGGCATTGGGAATACATATGTTTGCCGTCATTTGCCAAATAGTTGAAGAATCACTTAGTTTGGTGTACAGTTTGAGGAGAAAAAATAATTGTGTCTTTCATTGTGAAATTATGATTTATTGATGCGATACAATAGAACTTAGACCGCAATGGAAATATCTCAGTAGAGTTAGGGACTTTCCCTTTAGACATTATTTGAAAATAAATACCGAAATGAAATATATTACTCGCTCGCTATTATATGAAAAAAAAGCCAATCATAGAGACAAAAATTCAGGGGGTCATGTATTTAAATTATTTTCTTCATTTTCTTGCGAGCTTCATCCAGTAGGCCTTTCACTTGTCCTAAAGTTAGAGTCGTCCCTTTCATCCACTCATGAGCAAGCAGCTCACTCATGTCATACTTGGAACTTGATTGCCCAGCTAGCAATGTCGAAATCAGAGCTTTTACCCCTGATTTCGCGAGATTGGGTCCCCATCGGCTTATATCTAGTTCTTCTTCATTTAGGGCCCAAAAGAGTTCCCAATCTCCATTTAAGATAGCCAAATATCTCTCATCTTCAAGAGAAACATACGGAAGAGATCCAAAACAAAGAGCGAAGAGGATTTCACCGAGACAGATGAGATCAACACAGACCCCGTCAAGGAATGAATCACTCACATGCACCTTTTCGCTGAGAGAAGTATTGTATTCTTGGTCAATGTATATGTTTTCTAGACATAAGTCCCCATGATAAATTTCATTTAGATGGAGCGCAGAGACCTCTTCGAGAATTTTTTTAAATAACGTCCTAGTCACCTCTGTAGGAAGCACCTTGAAATCTCTTAGCAAGTCTATGAAAGACAGCTTGGAAGTGGACGTTTTTATACTCTTTGAGCTAGAACTCAACATTTCCTTTGAGTTTTCGAGGTCCTTGGCTTCCGAGACAGAACTCCTTTTCTCTGGGGTCTGAACAGGAGTCATGTGATTGTCTGGAAAGAATTCGCTTTTTTGCGATATGAGAGCTTCTATCATGTTGTGATATGACTTTTATAGTGTTGTGAAAGAAAAATGATTACAAATGATATTAAGGAAGTCTTAAACAACTTATTTGCATTTTATTGTTATGTACCCTTATTTTGGATTGAATGAACAATAATTTTTACAATAACTTATTGGTTTATTCTTTTGACTTCATCAGAATATAGAACTTGATCGAAAGTTTCAGAATATGTTCCTGGTATTGAATCTCGAATTTTACGGAACTTAGTTCAAGGCTTGGTTCTTATATTTTAGTCAACACCTAGTTGGATAAAAATACATCATACAGAGGAATTAGAGGAATTGAGATAATCGAGAACGTTTACTGCAATTAGAGTCACTTCTGTTGAGAGTATATACATTTGTCCAGGTTGGTGACTGTGGCAGAAAACATTACTCTTTTGTTGAACACTTTAATTTAATGCGTTGCACAATTTCTTCAAAATTGTATTCCAGAAGTACTGAAATTTTATTTGCAACTGGTTGAGCAATCATTTGGTTGCTTGGAGAAGAGAGGGTACAGAGAAGACTAGATTAACCTCTCTTTTCACGTTCATAAATGTTTGGGCACCATTTTGGTAATTTCATTATTGTCCTAAAATATCTACATTTTATTAAAATTCATTGCGATAATAACTCCAACGACCTAGTTGGAATTGAAATTGGTTGCTAGTGCGTGGATTCCATCGTATATTCTTTGTTTAGAGGGCTTCTTGTGAATTACTACAGCATTTAAAGTTGTTCTTGATGGTTCGGCAATTTAATTTTCCTTAAAATGTGATGTTCTCATTATAAAATTTCCGTAAAGTGTTTCTGATTGTTCTGAAAAAGCATATAAAACCCCTCTGCCAATTTTGAAAGATTATAATTCCTTCAAGGCAGTATTTTACGGAATATACCTTAATCAAAATCTGAGTGTTTTTTGTTTATAATTAGAAAGAGTAATAGTTTCATTCCAACTCACATAGATTCCCTACTTGAAAATGATGCTAGAGTTAATTGCGCTTCGAATGATTGCCGTATGGCACCAAACCTCATTGAGAACTTAGAGATAGTCCAATCTTATGAAAATTTTTGAAATCTCCCTCTCATTATTAATATTAAGTTAGCATTTGGTTGTTAGTTTTTCATGTTCGTTTCATGAGTCGAGAATGAACAGATATCAGAGAGTTTAGGCTAAGAGAATATTTTCTTGATATCTTTACACACTTTATTAATACATTTAAGCTTTCAATCTTGTTTCTATTTGGGCGAAAAGAGATATTTATTTCGATTGAATATTCTTTCTCATTAGAATGCAACTAATTAAGATTTTCTTATTCGACATTAATTGTCCTTCGAGGTTTTGTTCTCTTCTATTTTCTGTTAAGATTGCATAATTAGGGAAAACTCGTACTAGAGAGAGTTAGTCGAGCCAAAAGCTTAGAGAAATTAAGTTGAAAAGAAAGATGAGAATAGTCTCCTATGTATGACACTACAAATAATTTCAAAATTACCTGCTACTTTTATGAACTTTACTAATGTTTAAAGGTAAAAAGTTCGTAATCTCGCACCCTCTTACAATTCTTACTTCAGATTGGAGTTTACTCAGTAAATAATTTCGAAGCTCAAATTTAGAGAGAGAGAAATATGAAAATCACGGTCTTTAGTTAATTTAATGTTAAAAAAGAAATATTCCATTTGCATCTTTTAAATTTTATAATGAAGTGATATAAACATAGCAGCAAGGATTGCAATGGAAATATCTCAGTAATTATGAGTACTCTTTATGTAAAAGTGACTAAAAAAATTAAATTATGAAAAGCAACTCGGGTTGGATTTCACAGTTGTGAAAAAGTAAAATTGATTATTTTTAATCAGACTCAAATATAATGTTAAAAAATCTGGCTGGTATAAACATTTACATCATTTTCTGCATTTTCTTGCTAACTTCATTAAAGAGGCTTCTCACCTGTCCTGGAGTTAGGGTTGTCCCCTTCATCCATTCATGAGCGAGCAATTGATGTAGGTCATATTTAGAATTTGCCTGCCCTGATAAAAATGAAGAGATCAAGTCTTTGAGACCTGATTTTGATAAATTGAGTCCTCGTTTTTCTACTTTTAAGACCTCTTCATTAATGGCCCAAAAGAGTTCCCAATCCCCATTTAAGATCGCCAAATATCTCTCATCTTCGAGAGAAATGTATGGAACTGACCCAAAGCAAAGTGCAAAAAGGATTTCACCCAGATAGATGAGATCCACATAGGCTCCGTCAAGGAACGAATCGCATATATGCACTTTTGGGCTCAGAGAAACATTGTATTCTTGATCAAAAGAGATGTTTTCAAGGTTGAGGTCGCCATGATAACTCTCGTTCAAGTGCAATTTTGAGACTTCTTCAACGATGTTTTTAAACAAAGTCCTGATGACAGGAGCAGGAAGTACTTTAAACTCTTGGAGAAACTCCATCAATGACTTTTTTTGTAAAGGGTCCTTTATGTTTTCTGAACTCGAAGCCATGCTCATTAAGTTTTCTTGATATACTGCGCAGCTCCTCTTCTCCGGGATAAAGCTCTCAGTGAAGATGGCAGGAGCCTCGAACGTGGTTGAACCTGTTTTTTTGTTTGTATATGCTGTCATTTTTTTTTTGCGAATTTGTCTCTGTAGTGTTAATATAAATATTGATTATAAACTACTGAATGCATGGAATTCATAACCAATATTGCTTTGAATTTCGATCGTGATTGTCATTATTCCAGATGCAATGACTCAGAAGTTTTAAAGATCTTTTTTAGATTAACTTTTTCGAAGTTCTGCGAACAATTGAGAACATTAATAGAATGTTTCAGAACGTTTTGGTTTATTAGAATCGAAAATTTTGGAATTCTGGACACAAATGAGAGTGTTTGACCCCTTCTAAGCCCCACTCAGTGCTTCACGCAATACGGAAATTGCTCTGCTGAGTCTCTCATACTTTTACGGCTCTAGGCCTAGAGAGGTGGGATTTGGTATAAAATCCAGCGGCGGTTTGTTTTGGAGATAATAGGAAAGTGAAGGGGGGTTTTCCAGGCAAAGCTTTTCAGACAAGATTGATTTTATGCGTTGAATTAAATTTAATATGTTTTATTCCCAGTAAGATTCAGTAAAATTGAAGTTTGAATGATAGAATACATTGTACAAACACTTGCTTCAAGGTGTTTCAACGCTATGGATTTGAAAAAACATCTGTATCTCTCACAGTGCAACTACGGCCCTGGACGATTCCATAGCTGCTGATTTTTTTAATTGTAGTATCTGATTAACGGGGGTCAAATAGGAATACTTTCCTCGCAGGCCCATATCTTATCAATGTCTCTCTGATTCAGAGAAATGACAGTTCTAATTTCTTATCTTATCAATCTAACGAATCCGACCTGACATACGAATGAATCATAATATCTAATGTTCTCTCCTCGAGCTTGATGCGAATTGTATGTATTTCTGTTTAAATTGGTTAGTTAGAGAATACACCTCCGTTTAAATTAAAGTTTTCAGTTAATGACAGTTTAACTCTTCTTAAATTGCTGGATGAAGAGATCGAAAGGTTCTTTTTTATGTTCCTAATTGATCGATATGGGATGATATTTTATAAAGAATTTTTGAATTTTATTCAAAAGAATCGAACAAAAAGGAACCAACCTTAGTGCGTAAAATACCTGCGACAAAATCCTAAAATTTCCTTACAAGAGTTAGAATGAACGTTCGCTTAGTTTCACAAATTCATTATTTTTAAGGTATAATTGAGAATGACGATATTCTGGGAGTTTCGAGGCAATCCTTATCAACAAACCGTATATATTTTAACAAAAGTTGCTCGCTTTCTGTTTCTAAGTTAGAAAGATATCGTAGACTCAAATTGATATTTCATGTGCATGTGTATTCAATGCAAGTATCGCTTTTCAAGCTAACATATATATATCTAAGTGAGGATAAATAAGCTCTTCTTGTTATTAGATTATTCAAGCAATAATATCTTTTTTCTTTGCCAATTCTTAACCACAGTTGCTGACTGGAATTTCCATACTTTGTTTTCGGATTCGTGATCAGACGTTCTTGTACTCACAATCAGTGCGAAAATTAATCCTTTGAGTTTCGAATGACAATGATCCTTCAAAGGCGTTTATGCGCTTGATCAAATTAGAGGGAGCATCAAAGTACGCTTCTTTAAACAAGGAGGATAACTCGGTCTTACATTTTGACTTTACGCGACTACATCCACAATGGCGAAAATCAATAATGTCGAACTTAATTCAGAAAGAGTATCTTTGATATGGCGGCCGTTGGTTTCTTAAAAAATTTAATTTGTGTGGCATGACTGCTCAGATGCCCATGCACATTACATGGACATTAGTTACTTAATGACCATGAAAATTTTTGTTATGGATAAAACTCCAAATTTTCTTTCAGTTGATGATGTCAATATTTCTTTTAGAGACAGACTGTCATAAATTCATGTTTACAGCAAAAAATCGAGTACTGTCTTTAGATAATCTATATTCATCTCTTTGGTTATTCAGGATCTTCTTATAGAACTGCTCGATTCTGGAGAATTCTTTCCACGGGAGTTTTGTTATGCGTATATTTTAATTTCTTGTATCTATTATTCATTGAGCCACGTTTACTTCGCCGTATGTCTGTGGCACCTTCATCAGCGGCACGTAGTTTCATTATTTTAATTATTCGCTTTTTTCCCCATAACTTATTAATATGCTCGAAAAATAATAATTAAGGTCATGTTTGCAGATGATATAAATTCTGAGGTTATGAACAAATGGATATTTGGAATCTTAAACCGGTGAATTGTTGAATACTGTTAAATGAGAGAAATCCTCATTACTTATCTTTCAAAAACGATTTAAGTAAATGATATTAATTTAAGTTCAAGATAATCATTTAGTTCATAAATAATTTATTTTAGCCATCAAGCCTGAAATAATAACAGACCTTTCACCAATCAGTTTATTTCCTCTAAGAACCTATTCTTTTGCTAGTTGCAGTCCTATAGCTGGTGAGTATACTAAGAAAATTCATAAACATCATAAGTTTACCTTTTGATAATATTGCTAAGCTCCCTATTTCTTTCTCATGGATTCTAACGAAGGGGCAGTAATTTCAAACACCTTCTTTGGTTTTTGCTTTCTTATTCTCCACCACTCCCGATCTTGGCGAAAACCCCCGCAACTTTTTTCAAATAATCAAACATTAGCTTGTATATTATATATCCTATTGCAATTCCATTCGCAATCGCTGTGAGTAAATCACAGACTTTGCTTATGAAGGTTTGGTTATATACATTCTTTATCAAAATCGCCTTCAAGGTCCATATAAAAGACAAGATAGTATACTCCTCGGCTTTTTACAGGTCTTTGAACATATGAGGGTGTTTTTGTTTGAAAAGATTGAAATAAGGGTGGATCATCAATAGAAACATAATTGCTTTCCCTTTATCTGAAATATCCAGCAACGAATCCAAGGCGTACATACTGACTTTAAAGAAGATGATCACGATACCCCAATAGAAAGTCTCATTTGCATAATTGCTGTAAAGCCCTCCAAATACGATTCTGAGTGGCTCAGAGGTCGGCAGACTCTTCTTGTTTTTAAACAGTAAGAGTAATAAGAATAATGGAATAGCAGACCCCCAGACAGCCAGAGCAGGAAATACGAAAGCAAATTTGAACGAGTTGTACTCTTCGGTTCCACATTCAACGCCAGTTTGAACGGAGACATACTGTGTGGTCACGAAAGGGTCCAATTGAGTACAGGTTAAGTACTCACATAGGGCTCCGATGATACCAGGCTGCTCTAAGATGATAAATACTACAGAAGTCACCCCTAAGTTATAGATTTCGTTTGAAATCTTCATCTTTGCGCTTCAATACACCTCTGATGATTAAGAAAGGAAGTGTTAGGAGGAGTTTTAGGGCTGAAGATAAAACAAAGAACATTGTTTTGAATTTCAGCATTGGGAATGGATCAGTACTTATAATGGCGTATAAGCAAGAGATAGTGAAGAATACTCTTTCGTTCGGATTTCCCATTGTACCTGATATTCCCAATAGGTCACCCAGATAATCGACGTTTAGTTTCGAAATCAAGGAAGAAATCTGAGAGTATGTCGCGAAAATAACCATGTACGCTCCAGTGCGATCTGTTGTCGTCGCAGCATTTTCTTGAGTCGTAGCGTGAAGTTTTTTATGAGATTTGTAAGTTGTGTAGACAACAAAAAGCTGATACACGAAGAGAGAGAAAAACAGAATGATCCCCACTGCAATAAGCTGCCCCTTTCCAGGGCATTTCGAACACCTCGATCCATCTGCAACGTATCCTATTTCAGAGTCGCATTGCATGCATACAGGTCCTGTAAAGCCTTCACTGCAGTTGTTCGGAACACCTCCAAGACATCGTACACCGGAATCATTACAAGGCACAATGCTTGAAGACAATGACGAGTTTCTCCCCAGCGTGAAGACTTATCTCGGATCCTCCTTGGCACGTTGCACCTACGGGACATGGACTACAACTTTTGTCGGTAGTATTCAGAGAAAATATATTATCATCGCAATAAGTGCAAGTATCTACTATTGTATCATTGATTTCTCCAGGAAGACACTCACGTAATTCCATGAAAAATTGCCGGGAACTGTAATAGAAAGGAGGTTCATAGGATTGATAGATGGCGTCCACCTGCACCCTCGTGTTAGCTTTACCGGCGAGAGTGATTTGACTCGGTGAAAGAATGCAAGTTCCAGCTGAGCATTTGCCAATGTCCTTTTTGCTGCCAATTTTGGGAATATGAAAGATCATTTCAAAAGAGTTTGAGTCTGAAACCTCAACAACATTCTGCGATATTCCGTTCTCAAGGTACTTGAGAACAGCCTTGAATTGGATGGCTTGAGAGAGTAGATGTCAGGTTCGTCACAAGAAAAGTTGAATTGGAAAATTCTTGGATTGTGAATGGATTCTTTGATATTATCTCAATATCAAGGAAGTTAGGGCTGAATGAGACTGGCTGCGTGCTGCCAACGGTGTCAGAAGAAGGAAAATAATTTAATGAATTGAACGCAGAAATGTCCAAGTTCGCGTTTTGAGAATAAACGATAGGACCTGCTATTTTCGCAGTTGTATTATCGAAATGATTCCCGGAAGCTGAAATACCTGAGTCGTTAACATAGAAAATGGCTCCTCGTTCTTGAACATAGACATTGGAGAAATTGTTCTGGCTGAAAGCAAGTTTAGAGCTTCCTTGATTTCCAGGGGCGCTATAATAAATGCCTCCACTATAAGCAGAAATATTAGAGAAATAGTTTAAATTCACGACCAAATATTCCGAATAATCTCCGTTCTGGGATAAGAATCGCTATCAGATACGTTCATCCCTCCTCCCTCAATATAGAATATTCGTCCTTGCTCTCTGACATGTATATTTGAGAAGTTATTCAATTCGAAAGATACTGTGGCGTTATTTGTGAGATGCTTCCCAGAGTAAATTGCGCCTTTGTTTGAAGTAATATTTTGAAAATTATTTCTGTTTACAGTCATGACGTTGGGTTGGTTGCCCATGCCTATCAGTTTAGAGGCTGACATTTGGAAAAGGGGTCCAAGGTCTAATGAAGAGATATTCGAAAAATTGTTTTGGATTATTGAAATTGAGATAGCACAAGTCTCTTGCTCTGATAGGCTTGGCTCAGAGATAGATAATATGCTACTGTCTGCGCTCATATTAAGGAGAGAAAACGTGCTATTTGAGATCTTTATGCTCCCAAATACTGATGAAGTTTCTGGGCAGGCGATAGAAATAAGCGAACTTTCTTGTATTGTTAACCCTTCGACATCGAGATGAACCAGAGATGCATTAACTCTGTCAGCACGAAGGAGACCATATTCAAGGGCTACTTCGTAAGAATTTGATTGATTATGGTATGTCAACTTAGTAACATTGAGATTCATATTTTCATTGTTCTTGAGGACCACGAGATGGCCTGCAAATAATCCGCTCACTTTGAGCTCACAGCGATCAAACGTGATATGTGTTGAGTCAGCTCCTGTTCAATGAAAAAATATCATTTTACCTACACCTTGTTTTAATTTAGAAACCGGCTCAATACGCAATGACTCAAGATCTGAAATTAAGATGACTAAACAGCGCTTTAATTTCATAAATAGTAAGAAAATATAATACCTT
>ENA-UOUE01000235-UOUE01000235.1-compost-metagenome-genome-assembly--contig:-NODE-235-length-46906-cov-7.119328_pt1 | contig 46906 bp, 24 predicted proteins | sample MGYA00238146_ERZ747223 | MGnify/ENA primary metagenome ERZ747223 (study PRJEB28781, sample SAMN06268865) | compost metagenome | isolation source: single cell | place: USA: California, Emeryville, Joint...
CTCCTCTTTCTGATTCTCTTGCCTTTAACCCCGCGTTCTCTACCGGATCAAAAGTCTCACGTCTGAACCTTTGTAGCTTTCCGCTTCCTTCCAGAAAGAGGAGAGGTTAGTTTTAAAACTCCAACGAGAGCACATGAAGCAGATACAATTTCTTCGACACTCTCAGGAGCAGAAAATTCTCGTGGTAGAACTCCTATCCGTCTTTCTTTGAAATCCAATAAGCCTCAGCCCATTCATCAAGGAGACGGACATCTCGGCAAGCGCCTATCAGGAGAAGAACGAGATGTTTCACCTGGAATTGATGAGCCGGAATCTGATCGAAGAGCAAGGAGTCAAAATCAAAGAGAAAAAATTATAGCAGGAAGTCCAGTAAAAAGGACTGAAGAAAGTGGATTCTTTGAAATGAAGGTAGAGAATGGAAGGCAAGAAAAAAAGAATTTTGACGAAGAGATTCCAGACAGCCCATTGGAGCCGATAACTGAAGAAGAAGAATTCATTTCTGTGAAAACAACTGGAGAGGGCCAGCATATCCCAGCTCATAGGGCAGAAAAAATGAAACAAAGAGGGAGCATATATGATGACATATTACCCGAAAATGAGAATGCTGGTCTCCAGCAAGTGTCTCAGGGCAGATCAGCTGAAGAGGCTTTAATTAATACGAAGAAAGAAGCTGACCTCAAGGTGGCTCTTCTGATGACTGAAATAGATAGACTGACTCAATTGTTGGCAGCATCCAACGAGAGTAAAGAGAAAGCAGAGATCTTTTTAGGCCATCAGAGCTCGGAAAATAAACGTTTGCAGGATCACTTGAACGTTTGTAAGTCTCGGATACAAGACTTGAACAATCAAATTGATACGCTGCAACAATCTTTAGAAAGAGAGAAAATTAATTCCTCAAGATCGGCTAAACAAGAGACAGAGAAGTCTGGTTTCCGTATAAAGTTAGAACCGTTGAACGAAATACACTCAAACCGAGAAGATCATAGAGAGAAGCTTTCTAAAGGTGAAAGTTTCCCAGAAACAGCATCTCGAGATGCCGAAGAGACCCAGAGGCTTAAAAATGTTCTAAATGAACGAGAAAAAGAAATCGTAGAGCTCGCAAATGAGAAAGAGAATTTGGCGGAAGAGTATGGCCGGCTTAAAAAAGCATTTGATGAACTCGAAAAGCAGAAGAAAAAAGTGTCGCCGGATCAGAAGATGGTTCTTGAGGCTCAAATAGAGAAAGCCTTCCGCAGAGAGATGGCAAAGCTTCAAAAGAAGCATGAAGACGAAGTAAAGCTGTACGAGGATGAGCTCCAAAATCAGAAAATCCGTGGGGCTCAACTTATGGAGAAATTAGCGCTTCTGGATGAAGAGCTCAATCGTCAAGTAGCTCAATCGAGATTATTAGAGGGACAGGTTGATGAGTTTATGGCCAAATTAGCGATAGTCACTGAAGAAAAGCTGCAGGCTGAAAAAAGGGCTGAGGAAAATCTATCAGAAGTTGAGAAATTATCAGACGAGAGGCTTCAATTGCGAAGAGAGCTTGAAACACTTAGGATTACGGCACAACAGGAGAGGGACCTGCTTTTACGACAGATAACGGAGTGTGAAGAAGAAATAAAGGTTCTTGTTGGACAGCTCGAAAGATACAAAGGGAGAGACGAAGAAATGGAACTGCGATTAGTGATGGTAATGGTTGAGTTGGACCGTCAACTTCAACTGAACCAACAGAAAGACGGTCAGCTTGTAAGTGCACAACAACGTATCACAGCTCTTGAGAAACAGCTCGAGGAAGATATATGTACTCTTAGAAAGCAACACAAAGAACTTCTTGAAAGCGCTCTGGCCAAGCTCAAGAATGACCACGAACACGACATGCAAGAGCTAAAGGAGCACTCTTTAAAGATTCTCGAAAGCGAAAAATCAGGGTTGCAAAGAACGTTGCGAGCTGAATTTGAGGATCAAATCAGCAAAATTGCGAGCACTCATCAAATAGAGAACGCAAGTCTCAAAGGCGAAATTGAGAACTTAATTATTAAAATCAAATCGGGTGAAGCCGAGTTAACCCAACGAGAAAATGAGAATCAACGGCTGTCCTCCGAGCTTGCTGTGCAACTACGACTAAATGAAGAAGGGCAAAGAGAAAGAGAAAGCTTGAGAACTAAATTTGAGGCTATTGCTAGTGAACTGGAAAGGGATCGGATTAATCTCCAAAAAGACCTCGAGAAGGACCAACTGACAATCAGAGAGCTCGTAAACTCGAACCAAGAGCTGCAAAAAGATATTAGTATTGCAGGCAAGGAGACCGAAAGACTAAACGAATTAATCAAGGAGTACCAACGGAAATTAGCGATGGCAGATGCACAACATCAGGAGTTAATGGAGCTTAGAGAACAGTATGAGAACTTGAAGAGGAATTCAATCGTAATGAAGGACCTATCGGTCAGGTTTGAAGCGGAGAAAGTCGCGTATGAAGCAAGGATTTTCAAGCTCGAAACTAAGGTCAACGAGCTGGAAATGCAAAATGGAAATCTTTCTCATGAATTGAAAGGATTCAAAGAGCTCCTGGATAAACAAAACATCAAAGCTGACCAGACACAACAGCAGCTTATAAATAAGATTTTGGATCTTGATAAGCTCAGAAATAAATACGAAGAATGCTTAGTGGGGCTTAATTCGCCTTCTCGCAGAAGCAATCTGTATTGATCATGTTGCTGGACTTTTTTGCATTTGAGCGAAGCAGCGTCCCCGAAATTAAAATATAAATTAACTGAAATCCTCATATTCTGCCAAAGCAGTCCTTTATTTTAGAAAAATACTTCTATATACATTTCCTTGAATGTCATTCATTGCTTGAAACTTTCATGCAAATTGATGCTTATATTAAAGAATTTAAAAGATTCTTCCCCTTAAATTGTGAAATACCACTAAACCTTGAGGAGCACAGGAAGGAAAGCGTTAGTTCGCTCATTAATTATCGAACTTTTTTTTTTAAACAATGCCAAGCACACCAAAGCTATTTAAATTTTTATCAGTAAGCGAGTACACTCTACATGAATGAAGAATCCGATTCCAACCGAAAGACTACCACTCGTCGCAGACATCTCCTCAGGGATCTAGGGAATTCAAATGAAATCGCTCAATTAGAAAAAGAGATCGAAGAATATCAAGAGAAACTGATCCATATGGGACAAGAGAAATATTCCATTGAATTAGAAGTGAGAAATGCTGAGGAGAAACTCGCAGCACTAGAATCTCGACTCAGATCAGTGACGGCAGAGATAGATAAACTGCAGAGCAACAAAGAAGCGAAAGCTCGAAAGAAAGAAAAGAGTCGTCGAGAGAAAATCGATTCAAAAGCAGATCATTTGTTTCAAAGCTGTTTCTCAGAGCTAGACAGTTATTCAATGCAGATCAGTATTTCCTTTGGACCCCATTCTGGCGTATTCAATATATCAGAGGAAACTTGCGGTCAGTTCAAAGACCTTAAAGAAATTGTTGCGCCGTTTTTCAATATTCAGCCTGAAGAAATTTTCTTTTTGGATAGGAATGGAGTAATACTTGAACAAAACTTGAAAATAAAGGAGACGCTTTATCCTCTACAAAATAAGATAATCAAAGACTATCTGCCGCAGTTGACAATTATTCTCAGAAAATACCAATCGATGGGAGATCATATCAAACAATTGCGTCTCAGAGAAGCCGAAAAAATTGAGGAAAGACCTCAGGTGAGCCCGCAGGAGAGCATCGTTGAGAAATACTATTTTAATCGCAATGCGAGTTCGAAATCGGAAATAAAGCAGCAGAAGAAATTTGATTTCATGGGATGTATAAAGCTTCTTTGGAAATCTGCATCCAGTCTGATCTTTCTCGGTATTATTCTCCTCTGGACTTTCAATATGTTCAATGAAAACCGTTATTTTCAATCGAATTTAATGAATCATGACATCGAAGCCGCCTTTCACAATCCGCTTTCCAGCAATCTCACCAACAGTGCGAATTTAATAATTTTGGACTGGGTAAGGATCATCAAACAACCTGCTAAAACCAAGTCTTGTCTTTTTCTGAGCGATTTGTATAAGGAGGCTTATCAGAACAACAACAAAACCTGCTACGATCCTACTCAAATCGATACAACGCCGTTTAGTATCACTGTTGAGGGTAAAACAGAAACTTTTACTTATTTCACCGACACTTGGGTTACACTTGATACGCTTTTTGGTGATACTCCAACTCAAGGATTTTACTTCGATCTTGATTTGAGTACACCGAATAGTACTCAATCTGAGAGGTATACGAAATGGCAGCAGCATTTTTCAATGGTTCGTTTCGAGTCTGCTATTATAAACGTTTACAATCCTTCGACCCAGTTGCTTGCCCAAGTGCATATCTATAACAAAACTTTTAATTCTGAGAACATCGAAAGTGTGTCTAACGTGGATTGCGTCAGTTTGAAGGCCTCAATGAACTCTCAATTAGGAGTCAGAATTGCACTCATCATTTTGTCAAGCCTTGCGATTATTTTCAACATATTGAGCTTAGTGAGGCCAGTTTCCCAGAAATCAGCGCTCAATGATGCGGAGATACTTCTGAAACAAGAGTATAACAAGCGCATTACCCTCGGTTTGCCTCCTCCAAAACTTCCTTATGTTTATTGGTTTATAAACTTCAGATATTTTGTTCTGTTGGTCTATCGACCAACTCAAGACCAGCTCATCAGTCTCGTGACCATGATCGCTTTGCTCACCAACGTTGGACTTAGATCGCAGCTTTATAACGAATTGTCCAGCTTGAAGATATTCGAAATGAACCATTTCATCGATTTCAATTACTATGTGAATCAAAAAAACAATCTCCTGGTTCTGAGCGCTGTGGTCACCCTATTTCTCCTTGCTACTTTTATAAAGGCTCTCAAAGCTCTGTTGCAGTCAGTAATGCCGGAGGTAACGTACTATGAAGAAATGCTCAAGAAATTAGTGATGAAATTATCCCCAGTAATCATAGTTATGACATATATCCTATCTCTCGTAGCCATCGCAAACATGCTCACATTTGGAATGTACAACGCAGAATACAATTCGTTTTTAAATTCTTTTGCGAACGCTATGGAGGTAGCGCTTCGGTCTTCAAAAACAAATACAAATACTTTCGGAAACAGTTTCAACGATTCGAAAGCTGGAAGTTCTGTTTCTAAACTAATGCATCCGGTGATCACAGTTATAATTCTGGTCTATGTTCTCTATAATCTGGTAATTGTACAATCTACAGTGTTGATTCAGAAAGAAAGAAGCAAAATCAAGGAAACTCAAGGCCTGTTTGAGAGGATCAAAGCAAAGGGAGCGAAAATTTTCAAATTTCCTGTCGGTGGAGGACCTGGCAAAAGCGTTGCTGATACTATACTAACAGACAGAAATCCTATGGAGGATAGTAGCGATAAGAAGGATCATACTGCCTTTGACTTAATTTCTCCAATGAAATAGTTCCGAGAGAGGAGAGAGTTTTTCTTCATTTTCCTATTTGTTCAGATTTTAGTGGTTTTTGCTTTAATTATTAAATGAGTGATGGTTGTAAGTAAGAGAGATTGTAAATATATGAACGATATGATAAAATTACAACTAGTTGTCTTCGCTGAGGTTGAAAAGTTTTGGTTTTGGTCGCGAGAAAAGAAGCAAGAGCAGACTTGTTCAGAGATTTTTCAACTATGATTTTGGATGAATAAAAGGTGTTTGCTGACACTGAATTATTAGCTTTTGAATTAAAAAAAGAAACTCTCATTTATTTTCAGAGAACATTGATAATTTATTAAATTTAGTGCAATTCGTAATTATTTGAGGATCTATTTTTCGATTTACTACAACTATAGTGCGGCTAAACAGCAAATTTGCTAGAGGTTTTGCGTGGTTTTAACTCCTGGGTCTTTCTGTTTCACCCATACTCATCGAGCTCTCTTTCAGTTCAAATTCGAGAGAGTCAAACTCAGTTATCTCTAAGTTGTGACAAAAGTTTTGATTGAACATGAACTTTAAGATTAATGAACTTTTCATTGGATGATGACTCCTTTAGTAAGCTCATTTCGATCACTATATATTCAAAATGTCAAAATGGATTTTTTTAGGTAGTCTGGCTTATCTAAATAAATGAACTCATAGATGAACAACATGACTTAATTGGCCTAAGTTTGATCTTTAAAAGATTCCATGACATATTCTTGGGTCTTAAATTAGAACTGAATCTTCCGAAAGAATTCTTTCAGTTCTCACTTTTATTTTAGAGTATTCTCCCAAAATACTCTAAAAATATTTTATTGGTAAAATGAAGGTAATATGGATCCATTTATTTAATTTAGTAGGAGTCTGTTTCCGATGGATGGACGCATTCTAACTCAAAATCCATACGAATGAGTGTCGAGTATAATAGTTTCTAGGCAAGTTCGATCCCCGAAGAGGAGGGGGGGGGTCAGGTCTAAGTTGAACTTGATTTCCGATCATTGAATACTCATAAATATTCTGTGAAGAGTTTAACCCTTGTCTTACCGACTCTCTGCTCCCCGACCAGCTGCAAGTCTCAATCTGCATTTCATAGCAACAGTAATAGACACGAAGTTAATCATCTCAAGTAAATTTGTGTATTCTTCCTGCGAGTATGAGAAAACTCTGGGAACCTGGGTTGACTAACTTTGTGTCTCTTCCTGCTATTCATGGTAGTATATTGACTGAGAATACGTGTCGAGAGGGCATTCGAATCAGTCGCCCAATTTTGTCAAACTCCCAAGAAATTGAAGTTTACCGATACTTGTTTTTTTTTGTTAAAAATGAATTATAAGAATCTATTGCAATTCTATGTTTAATTTACTTCAAACTCCGCGATTAGTTAATGAAATCCATTAAAAGTTTGGATAATTTCAGATGTTGCATCTATTTTCGATAGGAAAAAAGTAAATAATCTTGAAAATTCTAGATTATTATTAATTTTGAGTCGATTTAAGAAAATCCGAAAATTGCGTGTTCCAGAATGTTTGGACTTTGGCAAACGTGATACCATCAAATTTTCATTCAAAAAACAACTAAATACCCCGCTAATTAACAACGCTTCCAAATCAATTCTCCTACCAAATCAGAGGGCACTGCTTAATGGAAGAAATGAAATACTTTACAGAAATTTGTTCTTCTAATTCTCGTAAGAGACAAACACAATTTATTATGTTAGAAGATTTCGAATTAGTATTTGAAAGCACATTCTGCGTCTATCATAACTCTCTTCTTTTAGAGGTGTTATCTCACCATAGCACCAAAAAACTTTGGCAAGCCTTTACCATATCTCGCGTTAATTTATATCTTCTATTGATTTAGTGAAAGTGTGTTCTCGATATTGTAGAACGATTTGAAAGAATAATCCTATTGCCTTGATATTTCGCTTCTAATAGTTTCTCTGTCTGTTATTTTCTCGTTTCAGATTTGTTCTAAAAGTTCTTGTCGAGGGCAAAAATTAAAATTTATAATAAAATTTTGATACAATGTTTGGTAAGTAAGATAAGACAATTCAAGACTTGATATTACTGAAATTGGAACTGCTTCTTGGGGGTTTGGAATCACTATGAAGCTCATTTCAAAACGGTTCTTGATTAAAATTACAAAGACTGTGTAGTCTTGTAAAGCTTTATGAGCTTTCACTTAAACACAAAGAAAACTAAAACTTGATTGGTAAATGAATACACGAATCGGGGTCTTTGAGGTAACTCAATTCCATGACCAGTCAGTTTTCCTTAGATTTGATATTAAAAACTGACGATCATTGAAGTCAAAACAAGGAAAATACTAAAAAAAAGAAGCAGGAACTTATTTTCCGAAATCAGACTTTTCGTCCGAGGGTTCTTTAATTTGTATACGTCAGAGAAAGTTTACTCTTAGCATGCTCGAAGAGGTCAAAAATCTCAGCTGCGAATATTTCCCACAAAACAAATATTTCCAATATATCGTTTCGTTCACCCAATTTGGCAGAAATCTTAGCTGAGATTTGCATTTAGTTGAAGTAGGAGGTATCAGAAAAAATTCTTTCAACATATTTATTGTGGAGCCATATAAAGAATATTCTGCTCCAGTAGGTGACCAAATAAGTACAGGCAGCAACTCTTTCGTTGAAATACTTGAAAATTTAAAGCAGAGCCTTAAAAAAAAATGACCTTCCAGATCTTAAGACTTGAATACTTGTGATACTAAGGTAAATTCAAAAATTCTACGAATGAAAACGTGAAAGTATACCACAGATTATTGAAAATCTCATGACTTGGTCCAATATAAAAATTTGAATTATCTGTTAAATAGGTCGCAACAGAAAATTTATAACTTCAATACTGTTTAACACGTTCATCATACCACTTCAGCGTTTAGAGACTCAGTCAAATTGTGTGTTGGCGTTTCGCAGAGGCGAGCTCTGATATCCTCGTTTCGTTTTATGAAATTATGAAGACTTAATATAAGATGGGTCACTAAGTTCCAACCGATCCAATAAACGATTTTTATTCTCAATACGATTGTAGATGCTCAATTCCAAATTATAGCCTCATCAGCATTAATAGCCTCCTACAGCAATGGCCATTTTGCTAGAATAACAAAAAAAAAAGATGTAAATTTAGATTTAGACACTTTCATCAGGCTATCGCTGTGTTTGAGAGCCGAATTGCGTAACTAATTGTCGGATCTGCTCAAGAACTGTAAATGGCAGCTTCCCTCAAAGGGACTCTTAATTTAGCAGTCAGAGAATATATTAATATGCAACTCTTTTTCCGAACCGATTAAAAATTTTAATTCCTTTTTGATTAAAGATGAGTTTCTATCACTCGAAGCTGTTCTATCTAATTGCCTTCCAGCTACTTCTCTTCACTTCAGGTATCCTCTTCCTTATAGTTCACTTTAACGATTCGCATTAGCCCAAGTCAAGACAATTGACGACCTTGATCCAAATTCTGGTAGCTTTTCAATCTCCGGCTGGAGTAGTGGGACATCAACTACCTGCATCGACAAGATACTCCTTCACGGTGGTTCAATCGCCATCAACATACAGAAAAATTATGCTTCGGACATGGTGCCTCATTACTCCGCCAAAATAAGCTTCAGAGCATATTTTATCGATAATTGGAATGGTGAAAATTTACAGGTGTCGGTCGATGGTGCATCAGTGGCCACAATCCCCTGGAGCTACAGCAACTGCAATGGTGCGCCGTCCCTCTGTCAACTTACCACATGCGATTACGTGAGAGACCACACAACGGATAGTTTTGTTCACACTGCATCGACATTTCTTCTGAAATTTTCAGCTCCGTACGTATCTTTGAATAAACATCTTGGTATCAACAGTGTCAAAATTGTGTTGAGCCTCTGCGACTCGTCGTGCTCAGCATGCTTCGGGCCGAGCAACACAGAATGTTCTGCATGTAATTCGGGTTATTGGCTTCAAGGCAGTACTTGCCAAACATTCTGTAACTCAAACCAATACAAAGCCAGCGGCAAATGTAACAGTAAATTAATTTTCTCTCGATTCACTCCATTCATTTCAATTTTTTCGTAAGATTGTGATTCTACTTGCACCACATGCAGTGCCGGTGGCTCTTCGGCATGCACATCTTGTAGTACACCTCGTTACTTGTATATCAATCAATGCTTGACGGACTGTCCACAAGGCTGGTACGAAGATTCAGCAGATTTTAAATGCAAACAATGCTATCAAGGAGGAGGAGCGAGTGATATCGAAAAAGCCTGTTACAATTGTATTGCAGGTGAAAAAACCAACTGCACACAGTGCTCAGGCACCTACCTCTACTACGGCAATAATACCTGCTTAGCAAATTGTCCTGATGGCTACTATAAATATGGATCCGAATGTAAAATCTGCTATCAGTATGATCCCGCCAACCCCACATACGAGCGAACTTGCAAGACTTGCACTGGCGGAAATTCGAATCAGTGTGCTACATGTCTTGCTGGAGAGTACCTTTTTGAGACATCTGACAAGAAGTGTATTACTCCTTGTCCAGACGGTTATTGGGGCAATACAGATACACCGAGGGGAGGTGTCTGCGAGCGGTGCTACACTGCAGCAGATTCAACCACGATTGAAAGAGACTGTGCTACTTGCGACGCTGGACTGAATACAAGGTGTTTATCATGTAATGAAAGCACGTACCTTTATACTGGAAATAATACCTGCTTGAAAGTCTGCCCGGATGGCTGGTATGAGCATGACAGCAGTACAGGTAACCTCTGTCTCCCTTGCTACGCATACACTTCGGCAGATCCAGACTACTACACCTGTAAAACGTGCGATGGGCCATCGAAGACAGAGTGCGGATCTTGTCACCCAGGCACATTCCTGAACGAGTCCAATACTGCATGCGTCAATCCCTGTCCTGACGGTTATTGGGGAGATACGAGTGATTACAAGTGTAAACCATGTCATGCAGCCTCCTCTTCGGCAGACGTTCAAAGGGATTGTCGAACATGCTTTGGTCCTTTGGGAACCAGTTGCATTACTTGCAAGGACAATACCATGTACTTCATGGTAGAAAAGACTTGCCTGGAGACTTGTCCAGCAGGATACTACTCAACAGGCGCAATTTATCCGAATAATCTTTGCAAGCGATGCTATCTGTATGATTCTTCTATTAGTGAAGATGGTACCTGCAACACTTGTACCGGGCCGAATTCGTATGAATGCACGAGCTGCAATAGCACTCAATTCCTTGATTCCACGACTGGAAAATGTGTTAATGCTTGTCCTATCGGCTATTTTAAGAACCACACGACTCACACTTGCGATCAATGCTATCGAGCTCCAGCTTCCGATACACCTGAGCAAGATTGCTACACCTGCGATGGTGGGTCGTCGAGAGATTGCAGCGCATGCTCCGGAAGCAATTTCTATTACACAGCTAACAAATCCTGTCTCATAACTTGCCCTGCAGGATATTGGGGCAACTCCTCGGGACATCAATGCGTCCTATGCTATCAATATAAAGCCTCTGCACCGAATCTCTATACATGTGCTACATGCAATGGCGGCCTGCCGAATAATTGCCAGTCTTGTAATTCAGGGACCTATCTTGATACTCTCACGAGTACTTGCGTTAGTGTCTGTCCTGACGGATACTATGGCGATAATTCGTCTAAAACATGTCTGGAATGCTACAAAGCCGTTAGCTCCACAGATATTAACAAAGACTGCAAGACTTGTTACGGAGGTGGCAATAATCAGTGTACTTCATGCAACTCAGGAACATACTTTTTAAGTGTGAACAACAGCTGCTTGGGAGACTGTCCTGCTGGTTGGTATCAGAATTCAACGAATAATTCTTGTGGTGGCTGCTACATGCAGACATCTCCATCGGCTAACATGACTTGTCTGACCTGCAACGGGCCGGCTTATTCCAACTGTCTTTCATGCGGAACCTCATCGTATTTATATTCGCCTGATAAAGTGTGCTTAGCGACTTGTCCTGATGGCTGGTTCAGGAACAACAACACGAGCACTTGCGATCAGTGCTATCAAGCTACCAGCTCGAGTGATCCATACAGAACTTGCAAAACCTGCACTGGAGGGTCACCAACTAACTGTCTTACTTGTTTATCTCATGAGTATTTGGACCCCGTGCAAAAAAAATGTATAGCCGCTTGCTCGGTAGGCTGGTACATTCGAAGCGATAGCAACGTTTGCGACAAGTGCTATATTCATAAAGATGAAGAGCCTGAGCATACATGTCAAACCTGTTACGGTCCGAATGGAGACAACTGCAAAACTTGCACCCAAGGAATATTTTTCTACAACGGCAATAACACGTGTCTCAAGACTTGCCCTGATGGTTACTATGCTGACAATTCCACGTATTTATGTAAGCCCTGCTACAGCCAAATTGTCAATGACACGAACTATGGCTGTGCTACTTGCAATGGTCCAGAGTCGAACCAGTGTCTTAGCTGCTTCTCACCGTTGTTTTACTTCGAGTACAATCATACCTGCGGGAGCCTTTGTCCTGCTGAAAAATATTGGCGCAATACCGACAAGAATCTTTGCGGTCCATGTGATCATTCATGCGATACTTGCATTGGGCCGGACATTGAAGACTGCCTTTTCACAGCTGATTATAGTTTGAATTCGATCTCGAGTAGTTACCCACATACTTCTCAAGCGCAAGCTTCAGGTATTGTGACCGAAGCTGCGATGGCCTCAGTAACCAGCGTTTCTATTGCTACAAACATTGCTTCAGGCGCTACAACGCTAGCTGCAGCTACGGTAATGTCAATTCTGGGAATGCTGAGTCTCTACCAATACTTAAATGTTAAATATCCAACGAATCTGCTCGTCTACTTCCAATACCTCTTCTCAATAGATGGTTTCTTCCCCAATTTATTCTTGATTATCTGGAACCCTGGAGACAAGATTATCTACAATGACTCACGAATTCCAGGTGAAAACAAATTCCATTCGTACAAGGTCAGCTTCTTATTTATCAAGAACTACGGTGGGTGGCTCTCATTCCTCCTCTGTCTCATCCTCTGTGCTCCAATTGTGAGTCTGACCTGCTTTATCCTAAAGAAGGCGAAATCAAGGCAAAATATTCTCGAAACTGCCGAGAGAATACGCGATTGGCTGCAGTGGAATTTCATAATCACGATATTCATCGCATCGTTCCTACCGTTGGTATTTTCACTCACGTTGCAGATAAAATACTCGGCAGATCTTTCGAATAGCGTCGGGTCATTCTCGCTGGCAATGTGTGGATTGATGACTGCAGCAGCGATCATTGCAGTCATATTACTGGGAGTGTACACTCAAATCAAAAATCTCGATCCAAAGACTCGTCCACAACTCGTGAAAAGGACTCAAGCATTGATAAACAGCGAACAGTCACCAGCCAGTCCTAATACTGCGACGAAATACTGGGCACCTGCTCTCTGCTTAAAGAACTTTGTGTTAGTACCGATGGTCACAACGTTATCAAGTTACCCATTCACTCAGTGCTGCTTTACCTTCGTGATTAATTCGGTGTTCTTCGGCATTACCCTCTTCTTCAAGTTCTTTGATAAACGATCGAAGAGAAATGTCACCCGAGCGATTGAAGGATTTAATGCTCTGATTTCCTTGTTATTCTTAGTGTATGCGATTGATGATGGGAAATCTGATGTTGGGTCGAAACTATCCTATGATACCCGAGAAGAAATCGGATGGGCAATCGTTGTATTCATCAGTTTAGTTACAGTTTTAACCATTGGTTACCAACTAATGGAATCTATGCCTTTCTTGATTAGCTTGTTTAAATTCATATGGAATTGTATCAAGAGAGCAGTGCGATATTTCATGGGCTTGGATATAAAAGGAGAAGGACTAAGAAGAAGGATGAGTATGGGCGTCAGGAGAAAAACAGAAAACGTCAGCTTGGTTCCGAAAAATATAAAGACAGATACAAGTACAGTGGTCGACCTTGAGCACACTAAAAATATAGAATTGAGTATGTTCGGAGGATTAGCCCAAGCGGTAGCAGGAGTCAACAGCGCAATCATCACTGACAACATGGCTCCGACTGAACGTCCGATGCAATACTCAGACAGCAAGACTGACAGAGTGAAAGAAGAAGAGCCCACGCAAACTATCCAACCTATGCAAACTGTTCAAAATACCCAGAATGTGCAAACTATTCAAAATATTCAAGATATGTCACCACAAGCTGATATGATGTTCCAGGGACAGGATTTTAAGTCAAGCAATGATGTTAAAGTGGAAGAAGTCGAGAGCCCGTCTAAAGTCAGAACCTATGGAAGAAAGAAATCAAGGATTATGGGTGAGTAATGGCCGCTCTCTCCTTAAATAGGTTTGCAATTCCACCCTCGTTTTTTCAGTCTAGCAATCACATTCGTTTGGTTATTCAAATACTTGAGCTATTTTATATATATATTTACCTGTTTAAGGGAATTGTTTGTGTTTTGTTATCGAATTATTAAATATTCAAACGTAATCAAAAACCTTAAATTCGAAATTATAACCCAAAACAAACATGAGAGCGCTTCTCCTGTACATAGTGTAGTATTCATCTCTTATTATTCGTTCTCATCCCGATGATAAATCGGGTATTACGATTTATCCTCGGTTTTAGAGGTCTTCACACATCTAAGTAAGAAAGTATGAATTATTCGTGCAAGCAAATATGAATCATCTCCAAACATACAGAAAACATAGATTCGTACATAATATTTACATTCAATTTCTTATAATGGGTAGTGCTTAGTGAAGTGAAATGTACAAAATATCCTTCTAAATTTGCCTAATCTTTAATTTTCCCGTCCCTTACGTTCAGACCAGCTGTTTCTTAACAACGCTTTTATCCTTGTCTGTATAATCCGTTATGCTTTGCCATATGACTTTTCATACTCTAACCACTTTCTCTCTTTTTTTCGAAAACTAACTTTAGCGAGTGGCATTCATTGAAGCAAGCTTTATCACAATTTAGCAGCAAGTCAGTCACAAACACTAAATCTGATTCCAAAGTGCCTTGCGACATCTTCTGTTTAGTTCGGTCGAATATTTCCAATTCCTGCAACCGTAGCATCTGCTCCGTCTCCAAGCATTTTTTCAAATGGATTCTCTCCATCTTTCCTAACAACGGCAGATAATTCAGTTTTAATGTAAATCTTCTGAAAGAAGGCAGCTGATCTAAGGAAGAAATCAAATCCTTTATCCAATTCAATCCGATTCTTCCACCTGACACGGATAATGTCAAGCTTACAAGTTCTTTGAGTCGAAAAATGCTTTCCACTACCGTCTTAATCGGCTGGTTTGTCAAGACAATCTCACCGAAGGCTGATTCTACTAATTCATCTTGTACCAGCATGATACTATCATCTTTCATCACGATTTTCAATTCTCGCAGGTGAAGTTGATTGGAGACAGCGCTCATAAATTTTGCGAATTTAGTATCGAAGACCGTAAACGCAACGGAAAGACACACTTTTAGCGTTAATTTCTGCAGATTAGATAAACTCTTCGCGGCTTCTGTAAGTTTCTCTGCGAAAAACTCGATATTTCTGTCATAAGCGAATGCATATTGTTCTATATGCAGTGAAGCTATTGATGGAGCCAAACAAAATAGCCTCTCTTGAAATTCAAGATACTGAGGTGTATGAACACTAACTGAACCGATCGCGAAACCTTGCTGGTTTGATACCATGGAGATTTGCACAAACTTACAAATGTCATCGAAATCACTCGGCAGAAGTTCAAACATTAAGTGAATACCAGACATGAGCGGCCGAGGTAGAAGTTCCACAATTCGTTTTATATTTTGCGAGTACTCGAAATTCAGGTTTATCTTCAGATTCAGCTGAAAATTCGGTTTAATTATGCTTTCTGGTAACTCATGCAAGTTTTTCAAGAACTCGCACCATTCAGATTCACTCTCATCGAATTCTATGTCCAAACTCCTCAGTTGCTTAAAATTATCATTTTTCGAAAGGAGTTCATTAAACTCTTTCAATTCGCCATGGTACTTTTTGATTTCCAAGCGCAGTTTTTGAAGTGTTTTGAGCACTCTCAAACTTTCCCAAAATTTAGCAGGCGTTTTCTCGGGGTCAACCATCAACTGATACTCATCGAATTTAAGACGCAACCTCAGTTTAATCATATTAAGCAGACTGAGCGTCGACAAAGAACATAGTCTTTTGGTGTAAAATCCCGGAGTATAGCCAAGAATGTGTTTCATTTTTTCAGCATAGTTAGAGATGATGATACAATTTTCAAAGTCTGATATGTTGGCTCGAGGAAAAGAGAGGATTGAAATATCGTCACCTTTGCTACTCCCAGGCTGATACGTGAAAACGAATTCTTTCGCTGAGAGTGTGAGATATCGGACTGTTCGTTCAGCCATTTTCTCTGAATTTCCTGAAAGATTTATGTTAGAGGTCGAATCACTTCTTCGCAGGTTCTTCAAGTGCCCATAAGTTCGCTTTATGCATCCAGAGTTCTCATTGTTATAAAAAAAGACAAAATTCGTTGTGATATGATCACATCGTGTGAATATGGTTGAAGGAATTTTTCTTATAAGTTTTGAATTTGAACGATAGGTGAGGTATATTCTGAATCTCAGGTTTTTATACCTGAGCAGTTGTTTTAGTTCCTGCTTGGGTGAATTAGTTTCGAAATTTAGCGAATATTGTGTAGGAAGCAAATGATTGTGTATAGTGAAAGCAGAATCACAGTAGCTTCGTACGTGCTTGTTTTTTCTGATTACTTTAGACCGAGTTCTATCGTCAAAGACATTTCTCAAAGAGAAAGAATCGTATTCTTGAGGGCAATGCTGTTCAGACATTCCCTCAGTATGATTAGATATGTTTAATTAATTAATGCAGGCCAGAGTAAAGCTCTAATTTTCCGAATTTCTATGGAATCTTCGTCGAGTGCGCTATGAAATTGAATGAATTCGAAGTCGCTTGTTACAAACTTATTGACACTTTGTTAGAAATAAACTTTCTTTTACTTCAAGTTATTTGAAAATACCTCATGTTCTCTAATGGCTAATCTGTTACATCTGTGTAAATGGATAGAATATCGCTCTGCTGATAAAATGAAGGACACAATTTAATAAAGAACGCATCTGATCCTAATGAAACTACATCACATTCATCCCAAAAAAACTAACTTTAATCTCATCGCTAAATAGAAAGCCACTGAAGAAACTCAGACTAACATTTCGAGCGCTAACACCAGGCAGCATACAATGCAGAGCTAGAAGCATAAATTTTCCAGTGGAGATATTGTTGTTTGTAACAAAGCCAACATTAAGATTACATGAACTTGGAGAGCCCGCTGTAGAAGAAAAGCCGATACCGACAAGATTAACTCTTCAAAAGATGATTAGAAACTTGAATTCATGAAAAACTGCAAAAACTCAATCACTTTCTGAGACACCAGCACAATGTCTCCGCCTTATTCTCGTTCTCGGATTGCTAACTAAGTTACTTGTCTGAAACCGTAGTTCTAATATATTTCTATGTAAATACAGCGGAGATCTAATATTTAAGCATAAATTCTGTAAATTAGAAACTCTAGAAAGGCCAAGCGTCATACAAGCACGTTCTCCTCAGAATATGAGACTCGCGAGCAATTTTACACTGAAATGTTTTCAAGAGGTTCATAGCTACAAAAAAGAGGCTTTGCCAGAGCATGCAACTCATTCGTGGATTAGAAATGACTGTCTGATCCGAGCATTACTATTGTATCAACTACACATTGTGCTGCTAACTACCTAAAATCCAGCAAAATTTATTCCCAGTTTAATTTTCGTATGGCTTTCAGAACGATTCTACAGAACTTTCTTGATTAACAAGAAGCGATCCCTATTAACGAATATTCTTCGGAATATGTTTGTTAACTCTTCGAGCTTCTCTAGCTCTCATTCTTTATGCCTCATAAGACTGATTTTGAGATGTCACCCACATTTAAATCAAAAGAACAAGCTGGCAAAACCCTCTGTAAAGAGGATATTACATGGCTCAAACACAACATCTTGTGAAACTCACCTTGGAATAATTAAATAATTATTCCAATTCAGACAGCTTCAAGATCTGATCGAAAAACCGTTTCCAATTAATTTGGGAACCCATTATATTCGAGAGAGATTGATTCGTCGGAATTCGAACAGCTACTTGTGGAAATAGAACAATTACGCTGTACCATCGACTCTGATTTAAACACAGCAACACAATTTTTTCAGATAATAAATAATATCTTGAGATTTAATGTCAGAAGCCACAAAGCATATCATCTACATTAAGTTCGACTCCAAGCAAGCCATCAAGGTTGCAATTCCTTTCGATCGGCTGAAAAGCTTGACATCTCAATGGCTTCTGAGTGAGACAATAACAAGACTCAAAAAGAAATTTCCTGAAGAAACACGCTTCAACAACATTGTTGCTCTTCAGACCGTTAAGGCTAATTACGCTATCGATTACTGTCTCTGTTCGCCAGACAAATCCCTCGATTTCCTATTAAACGGCATCGTTTTGAAGCCTTTTTACAAGCAGAAAAAAACGACTGACGAGACAAAAATTTCTCTTGATGACTTTGTAATTGAGACAAAGCTCGGTAATGGGTCCTTTGCAAACGTTTATCTTGGTAATTTCCATATTTGTTTTGCTTGCTTACAGATATATGTAGTCAGAAAGAAAGACACTGGCATGTTGTATGCACTGAAGCAAATGAAAAAAAGTAATTCGAAAAAGAAACTCAAGATAATAACAAGAGAACGTCAGGCGATGATTGATATTAATTCGCCTTTTGTAACTATGCTGCGAGCTTGTTTCCAAACAGTATGCCTTTCTAGTCTTCCTATAAAATTTATTGCTTCCCCCTTAGAAAAATCACGTGTATTTTGTTCAAGATTTCATCCCAGGAGGTGACATGCATGACCTCCTTTGCAAGAGGGATCTAACAGAAGATGAAATCCGATTCTTTATTGCCGAAACTATTCTCGGACTATCCGCGATTCACAGCGCGGGCTATATATACCGAGATCTTAAGCCAGAAAATCTGTTGTTAGATCTTGAAGGCCACGTGTATATCGCTGATTTTGGTTTCGCGAAAAAGGTGAAAAGTCACAGCGAACTCAATTTCACAGTCTGTGGGACTCCAGATATTTTCGCTCCTGAGATTGAGAAAGGGAAAGGCTATACTTGCAAAATCGACTACTACAACCTCGGAACCCTTGCCTACGAGCTCGCGACTAAAGAAACTCCTGTGTTTAAGGATGAAGGACGGGAGTTCAAGAAAGAACTTAATCCAGCTATCAAAACGTTATCACCGGACTTGCAAGGTTTTATTTTGAAGCTCCTTCACTCGAATCCTCAAAAGCGGCTTGGGTCTAAGAGAGGATTTAGTGAAATATGCGAGCATAAGTGGATGAGTTCAATGAACATGTCTAAGCTCACTAAGCCTCCTTTTTCTCAAGACCCAGCTTCCTTTCGATTCAAAAAGAAGTCCTTTGAGATTGACAACATCGATAAAATCCAGAAGGAAGATTTGTCTGGAGAGACGGAAGATTTCAAGGACATTCCTGATTTCTCGTTTTACGATATCGAGTTCGTTCTCTCTGATGACCCATTTAAGTTGAATGAACTTAATAGTACTTATTCAACGAAGAGTAATAGCCCTTCTTCTAACCTCACAACTACAAAATCTGCCGAGAAGAATGTATGCTCTCTTAACGAGATCTGGGATGACGAAGAGAGCACTGTTCCAGATGGAGATGAGTCTATTGGGGTGCAATTTGAGAATTACAAAGCAGAAAATCCGAAATCTATGAAAGATCTAAATTTTGTACCAAGTCTCGTGAATCTCGCAAAGGGAAAATAACTGAGCATGAACTTACTAATGCTTATTAACTAATTTAATAATTTTTTCATAATATCCCTTAAGCAGGAAGAAAGCAGAAGAATGCAAGTAAGTTGAAATTAATGAATGTCAGATGAAGTTCATACTAAATTACTCATGCGTCAATAATTATTATGCATCTAAATTATTTATTCAATATATATATAGATAGTCAATATGATGAATTTAACTCATCTCAACTAAAATAAGCTTATTTCTTCACCTTGGTGCCTCGTTTGGATACATCCCAAATGAGAACGAAACAGCAACTAGTTGAATCCGGCGTTTTTTTCATAAAACTTAAAGGAATGCATATCGTTTACATGGTATTAGGACATGTTAACCGAAGAGGTTGGAAGGAATGATTTACCTTCTATATTTACAGTTCGTTCGTGGAGATCAGTGGTAATCGCATCTAACTTAAGCAAACTATGAGTTTGACTACTATATTCTGAGGTTTTTCTCTCTTGCTGTGGTTGCTTAGCTTTGTCTTTCATTTGTTGAGCAAAAGATGTTTCTTTCTCTTCTTCCTCTCTTTCTTCAGCGGCTTCAATGCGCTCTCCGTTTTCATGACACGACGTTAGTTGTGAACAACTTTTTTTGATTCTATGAAGACCAAGCTTACTCTCATCGGGCTTCACTTCAGAAGGAGAATGTATTTCCGCAGATAGATCAAAATAACTTGCTAACTTTCGACAGAATAGGGAGTTTTTGAACCATCCTATGATAGTTTTCTTATTTTTTTGAGTCCTTGGCGGCTTCTTCGAATCATCATCCGAGTCTCGAAGTCTATTTAAATAAGATGATTTTTATGCAGTTCAGACATATTATTTACCCATCTGGCATTGGAACGAAGATACCTGCTCTTCGATGATATCTATCGACGTGCGAAGGGCTGCTTTGATGATATAATCTGAGTACTTCCATTGTTTTCATAGAGATCTTGCTTTGTTTTTTCTTTTCTTTTCGGTTTCGAATGAATTTTTGAGCCTCCTTCAAATACAACAAGAAAACATTCAGCAAAATATAGCCTCCAGCAAGAAAATAGGCAATGTAGATTAATACTCCACAAGCATATTGAATTCCAGTTACTTCTGTCGAAAGCCTGATAAATGCTAGGGCGAGCATAGTCATATAAGCGATACAACAGAACTTCTCCGCAAGATAAAGGGATTTGTAGGGATAGGGAGATCTTATTCTGAGCAAGTGGAAATACAAATGAATGATCATAATAAAAATGACTCCTTTCAAGATTGGTGAGGAGCTGATCACTGAATTGAGAATGAAGATTGTCAGCTTGAAGACGATTATTACAACTCCCCAGTAGAATGATTTTTCAGAGTAGCTGTTGTAGAAGTTTCCAAGGATTATTCGCAGAGATTTCGAAGCGAATAATTTTCTTCGTATCTTATATAGGATTGCAAAGATCGCTAAAGGTACTACGAATGCCCAGAACAGTAGAGCAGGAATGACAACGAGTTTGGCAAAGAACTGATAGTCATCACTATCACATCGAATTAAGTTGTAGGTTTTAATATACTTCTGGTCCATCAATGGGTCAAGTCGAGTGCAGGTGAGGTACTTAGTAAGGATGCCAACGATCCCAGGTTGCTCTAGCAATATCAAGACGACAGCTAAAGTGCCTACTCGCCTAACTGATTTTTCTATTCTGTGTCCTTCTGGATTCTTCACAATGAGGTTTCTGAATAACTCAAAGATGATCGCGAGTAGTATCTTCACCAAAGGAGATAATACATAAGCAAGCACTTGAAATTGCAACGCGTTGAATGGATCCGGTGTGGAGAAAAGATACACGCATTGGAGAGAAAACAGGACTTGACTATATGGATTCCCCACCACATTTGTAGCGTTTTGGAGAGGCGCATTTAGAGTATCGGATAGGCTTTCAACGATGGATGCAATTTGAATATAGGTTGAAAAAATAACTAAAAGCTGTCCTGGCTTGATCTCTTTGCCTTTCTTGTGCATCTGATAATGGAGATATATTAGTTTGTTCTCTTTGAATGTTATAAAAGTCATTATCAGCTGGTACACTATCGAAGCAGCTAGAAGCAAGATTGCGATCGCTATCACTGTATTTTTACTAGGACACAACAAACAGTTTCCGCTCTGAGCACTCATAAGGTAACCGTTATGTATATTACATTGAAGGCAAACTGGTCCCATAAAGGGAGTTGAACAAAGGTTATTTACACCTGCTAGGCATCTTGCTCCACTGTCATTACAATTCAACACATGAAGAGCCGTTTGTGAAACTAGGCTTCGGTGAAATCCTGCTTTGGTGATTATTGTGGATCCTCCAGCACAGGTAGCTCCAATAGGACATTCATAACATTTAGAGTCATTTGGAATAAGCGAATACGTTCCAGGCTTGCAGTATGTGCATTCACCAGAAAAAGTATTATTTATTTCACCAGGTAAGCAACTCCTTAGTCTGATATAGAATTGTTGGAATTGATGGTATACATCTGAACGATAAGTGGCGTTCACTAGAATGAGATCTCCAGCAAGGCCTCTCAGAGTTTGTGTGGCGGCGATGACAGTACAAGTCGAGTTTGAGCAGTCGCTTCCGACATAATTTTGATTTCCTTGCGCCATGGCAAAACTAAAATTTAAAGAAATGATCGCTGAGTTTGACTCATCATAAACAAACTGAAATCCCTTAGATCCGTTGTAGATGAGGGACAAATGAATCTGATATTCGGAGAGTGAGTAAGAAGTCATATTTGGTACGATTGGGTTATAAGGAGGGCCATTTTCATACTCCAAAGCTATAGTTGAACCATCATGCCTTGAGATGAAAGAGATGAGAAGATTGGTCGGTGCAAACGAAGCCAAAGGGTAAAAGGCAGGTGCGATTACATTTGAGTTATTGAATCCATCTAAATTGATTTTATCAGAGATACTGTAGATAATTGTTCCAGCAAACTTCGCACTTACGGACTTGAAAATGTTTTCTTTGATTGAGATGATCGGATCAGTCAAATACAACGCCCCTCCACGTTCTCTGGCGACCACATTTTCGAGAGTGTTACCATTAAAACCAAGAATTAAACTGTCATTTGGAGTTTTCTCATAAACTATCCCTCCATTCTTAGTCGTAATATTTGCCAAATGGCTGCCAGTAATATTAATTGTTCCCATTTGGCTTAGTTGAAAGTCATACAAGAGATGACTTGGCGATTTTAAAATAAACCCTTTTTGTTTATATGGAGAGCTAACATATCCAACACCTCCGTTACCAGAACATGCTATGTCCAACAACTCGGCATTTGCAAAGGAAATATCGAAAAGTTGATTCAGCCCATCGAGATAAATGATTCCTCCATTTTGGACTCCAGATACATCTAACACAAAATCATTTTCTGAGATAAATTTAAAGTACGGTATTGGTAACAAGTTAATGATTAGATCTGCAGGCTTATATTGTGCGAATATCAGACCTCCGTTTCCAGAGCATTTAATGTTAGTAAAATTATTCCTTTCGGAGGATATGAATATTCCTTTTTTGATACTGTTCCAATAAAGTAAGGCACCAGAAGTAGAAGAAATATTTTCGAAAGAGCTCTCAGTTATTTTAAACGTATGATTCCTTTTTCTATCGAAGATATTCTCCTTAACTTCGTTCGTGTTGTTCGGAAAACGCTCTGTCGCAGGGTTAATAATGGCTCCTGGTCCGGTTGAAATGATAGAAGAAAACCGCGAATTCATAATTAGTACCACGGAGTCGAACATGGTCTCTACTGTGTTTATTATCAATCCACTGACTCCTGTTATCTCGGCAATTGTGCAGCTTGTGATACTGATTGCAAAATCAGTCTGTTCGGGGCTTCTTCCAAGCTGATGTGTAGAAGAACTTACTATTCCAGCCGTCGAAGAAGAAGCCAGCCAGTTTACATGAGAGATGATTGTATTCTCGAGAGTGATACTCAGATTGTCCAAGGGATGAGATACGTTATTTTCAGAAGAAACGGTAATGAAAGCTCCAAGAAGCTCCATGTGATGAAAGCTGCTGTCTATAATATTTAGATGCCATGTGGCTATGTTTTGCAGCTCCGCTATAGTAGTTATAGCCGTAACGGTGAACAACGGAGCTGGGCCAAGCGAAATGTTATTAACGTGAAGTTCTTTAAATGTGGCCTCGAAATTGTTTCCTTCAAATAACCCAAATTGAGGGAAAGAAGAATCTGCTCCAGCAGAATATATAATCCGTTCTCCTTTTAAATTCACTGGATATTGTCCGCTACTGATGGATATAAATGTTCCCTTTGCATTCCCAGCAACGTCGAACAGCAAATCAGACATATAAACGTGTACATCTCGTCCTGAATTCTCAAAGCAGAACACTTTTAAATGAGGATATTGAAACAGATAGCCGCGACGTTGCTCAAAGTTAGAATGTGTTATAGTAACATTCGAATTCAATACTTTAAAAAGAGTTATAACCCCATTACTTCCCGTTACCTGATTGTTTGAAATATCGCTTCCATTGATCGACAGGATGATGGCGCTACCTTCAACATACAGCAGAGTTCCATAAGGAGCAATATTCTCTTTCATTGTAGAATTTTGGATATCCATTTTCAGAGTTACATTACTAGGATCATAGTTTGTCAGTTTAAATATTCCAGCTCCATCTGAGACCAAGCTTTGACTTCTCAAGAAAGAGCAATTTCGAATCGATAAGGTCTCGCATATTGCATGAATAGCTCCATTCACATTTCCATAGAAAAGATCATAAAATTCGCAGTTCGAAAACGAGATCACAGGAAGTGAAACTGTCAGAATACCTCCTTTCGGTGAGACTGTTATCCTGTTGAACACATTATTATTGAAGTGAGCTTCAGAATTCAGCGAAAGGATGAAAACTAATGAACTTTGATAGATGCTTTGAGTGAACCCTTGCATGTCTAGCACAGTAATGTTAGAAAAGGTATCATTCTGGAAAACGATGCTTGATTGTATTGGAGATATTTTTTTCGTTCGCAGTGAAATGAAATTTACTTCTGAAATAACTCCTGGAGTGTTCGTTTGAACCACATTTTCAAAGACTGACCCTTGAACTACGATAGTGTCCTCTAGTAACTCACAGGAAATACCCATGAAAATTTGCTTCACATCAACATTTAAAGCGAGATTCTCTCTTATCATTATCTTGCGGCAATCAGCCGAAGAAATCGAACACATTGATAGCTCTTGTGTTTGAACCATGCTATTGGACTCGAAGAGGAGATTTTTCACTTCATCCGCGTTAAGAGAATACGCGTATCCAGCTACATTAATTCTAGAGAAGGCGTTTAGAGCGGCGATTCCTCGTTGAATCGCACTGCAGCTGATTAGATCCATGTTGTTGCTAGAAAAAATATTCTGGAGTTTATTATTTAGCACAGCGATGGTTCCATTATCGATTTTAAATTCGGATATTTTCATCAATTGCGGAGTGTTTGTCATGTGGATGTCGCATATCGTATTATTGCTCACCCAGATGAAGAAAATATAATTTTCTGGATCGTACTTTGATATATTAGATCGCGCATTACGATAGATTTCTCCGAGTTCAGGATGATTCTGAAAGATGGTGTTCTCTGCGAATGTGCATACGAAGACAGGATAGGATGCCATTCTCCCAGTTTGATAGAAATATGATTGAGGTGAGTGGAAAAAAGGATAACTTCCTAGCTTAAGCAATCCAGAATTGACAATTCTCCAGTTATTAGTGAAGCTATTTTGTTGAATAATCACCATTGGATTTGTGCTTACCAAAAGATAAGAATTTGACACAATTTCAATCGAATCGAAGTCGCAATTATAAATCATGAAAGGTCTCGTTTCCGCACAAGTTCCTTTTTCGCCACCATCCAAAGCGCTATCCAAGCCTTGCATTCGTGCGGCTGCGAAATTTACTCCAATAAACTGAGAATTATCTTCAAGCTTTACGCTTTTAATAGCGGAATCGCTCATTGTCACTGAACTCAGGATCGTAATACTCGAAAAAAAGCTTGAAGAAGTTCTGAAAGTTGCGTTCTCAACGTTAACCTTGGAGATATAGGTGCAGAGCCCTTCAGTTTGAATAATCGAGGATTGTATTAAAGTAACCCCAGACAAATTTAAGTCTATCACTTCAACATGCACTGGTTCAACGGCCGTTATGAATGCTAAAGGCAAATGGTTGAATTGTGCTAGTGTAGAGGAACTAAAGAAAGTATTTAATACGCTAATATTCCTCATGACGATTTGCGTTGTATTCTGATTCGCTTTGCTGGTATCCTGAGGTGGGGTTTTAAAATAGACGATGGCTGATTTCCAAGTGAGGATGGAATCCGCAATATTACAATCTTCAACGATCATCTTCGTAAGAGCATTACTATCATACTGCATTGCAACAGAAATCAAATATTTTGTTGAAGAAATGCTGCAGTTTTTAATATTCCACCTGCTGAACTCAACGTGATACGTGTCATACGTAGATTGGATTTCATCAGCGAAATATACAAGCTGAGAATCTGGCTGCCCACTTGGTGAAGTGTATAAATTTATGATGGAGAAATTTGAGAACACTGCAGTTTGAGTGGTCGAGGCTCGAAAAATTGTCTGAAATGAGCTTTCCCCGAATTTCATATTGTGTATAACGACTCCTTGTACAGTGAGTGCAGACGCTCTGGAAATATAAAATAAATTTTTATTAGTAAAAGTCACTCCATTGAAATCGCAGTCTGAAATACTCATATTGAAGATTGAAAGAACAGATAAATCCTGCAAGGAGAAGGCCCCAGGCATGACAATCGTTTCTGGAGTACATTGAAACTTTAAGTTGTTTATTGTAATTCTGGTGGTGTTGGAATCAAAGCTGTTCATCATTGTGAAAGCTGCTAAATAACCTTCTTCGTCTGATTTTGGAGTAAAGAAGATGAAATTGTCAAGAATCACGTTCTGAACTGCCTCTCCCATTATGGTATTCTTGGAATCATAAATATACATGCTATTTCTCATCAATAACACACTCAAATTTCTAAAATAAAGACTTCCTCCCATTAAGTTTTCTGAGTCGGAAGGAGCTCCTGGTTTATTGAAACAACAGGCTGAGAAGGTTAACGAGTCTAAATCCGCAACAGCTTGAGTGTTTGGGATCGGTTGATATATTATATTCATCCCGATGATATTTACTGAATATAAATTCATCACATGAAAGCACGAACTTCTTGAAAATACCAAAACTGGGAGTTGAGTGCAGAGATTTGAGTCTTCTATCGTTTGAGGAGCGTTTTCAAACACTATTTGGAGGCTACCTCCCTCTGAACTCGAGCCATTTATAATTGTCGAGAGGGCATATTGATCGAGACTCTGGTTGGCACAATCTGGAAAATATTGGTTTGATCCAGCAGAATTCGCTTTTAATGTAATGATGTTCTCACTATCTATGAGGCGAGAGTTACTCAGCAAAGCAGAAAGTGCTTGGGCGATATTTGGATAAGAATTTCCCTCCTTAGCTATTAATGCTGAGTCCACAATGAGTTCCATTGAGGCGACACACTTTGAGGACACAAGAACCAAAAGGATGTATACATAAAATGAATTAGACTGCAATTTATAATTTTGTCTCATCGCAAGAGTTAGCTTTATCAAAAATTATAAGCCAGATAACTTTATTGGACATGTTATGCGCTTACTGAGTTATAAGCAATATTAGAGCATTCTGATAGTTCAGTTAACGAAAAATGGAAATATTTCAGATTAATCTAAAAATTTACTGGATATTCTAAGATAAATTTAATGCAAGATCTTCTACATTTTTCAAGATAGTCGTTAACAAAGGAAGAGTTCATTTTGAATATTTCAGAATTCAAACATCAGTTTATTTGAAAAGTATGCTTGCTGTTCCTGATAATGCACGTAAAAATAAAAATCTAAATATATTCGTCACTAAACTTAAACATCAGGATTCAGCATGCCTTGTGTAGCTCTTGACACTCAACTATTCAATTATCTTGGAACTAATGATACAAAATGACTTTTTGAATTTAAAATGTAACAAATTGCAACAGCATCGCTCTGGATAAATAACCTTTCGGCTCGAAATTCGACTGAATCAGAGTTAAGAGAAAATACGACTCACAATTAAATAAAAAAAAGATTTGTTTACCGAAAGCTGGTTGACACTCATTGCTAGAAAATAGAAAATACCCGTTATTTCGGTCAATATTCGAATTCTTTCAAAAGGAATGCAACTTGGAACAAGTCAAAAATTGATAGTTAACACTTAGAGATGCTTTACAATATAACTTCTCTACTGCATAAATAATAAACAACATACAAGGCTTTGTAAAGAGCCTTAGTGAATTAATTCATTCATAAATCCAAACACCAACCATCTCACACAATGACGATGCTAGTAATATAAAACATCCAACAATAAATTATCCTAAGATTATGAGAAATCAAGAGTCCGCTGAGATTTACTGTCGCTCTGCAACTCCACGTCAACTTCTTCTAGAGATTTACCCGAATTAATTCCCATTTCAATCTTCTTTAGACTTGAACCTTCTAGATCTATATTTCTTGGAGGGCCGGCTTTATTCATTGTCTTTGGCTCTGAAATATCTTCTTTTTCTTCTTCATCTCGCCCAGACTTTTGAGATCTTTGACTATATCTTCTGTAAAACTCGTTTTGGAGCAGCTCATCATAATTAATCAATCGATTTGTAGGCGAATTGCTATAAGAGCCGATCTCGGGAGGAGCGGTAACTAAATTCCACAACTTCTTCGAAAAATCAAATCTTTTACTTCCTTCATTACTCTTCGACTCATTAATCAGACCCATTTTCACCTTTCGCTCATATTCCTCAGTATTTCTGAGCCTAATTTTATACAATTAACTCACAGTAATAACTCATTTCTTTACCTTTCTGGCATATTAACAATCATTGCTCCCCTCCTATGGAACTTATCCACATGCTTGGGATGTGTCTGGTGATAAACCTTAAGGAACGTCAAGGTCTCCTTCACGATTTCTTTCTGCTTCTTTCTCTCCCTGAGTTTTTTCAGAAGCTGATCAATCTTCAAGAGACAAAGCCAGAGCATGTTCAGCAAGATGTACCCTCCAGCAAGTCCAATCGTAACACCAATCAGAACTTCACAGACCATTTGTATCGCAATCAGATCTACTGTGAGCCCTATAAACGCCAGCGTGAGTGCCGTCATGTAAGCATACACGCAATATTTCTCAGCGAGTGAGAGGTAGATATAAGGATAACGCGACTTTCTCTTGAGCAAGAAGTAATAGAAATGAATAATCATCATAAAGACAACTCCTTTGGTGACTCGAGACCCTGGTATTACTGCATTAAGCATGTAAATCACTTCTTTGAAGACCATGATGATAACTCCCCAATAGTACGAACTTTCCGAATAGCTGTTGTAGAAATTTCCCAGAACAATATTCAAAGGCTGCGAGACAAAGAGCTTTTTCCTCATCTTGTACAGGATGACAAAGATGCCAACTGGAACCAGGAATGCCCAGAATATCAGCGCTGGGACGACAATGACCTTTGTGAAGAAATTATACTCGTCTGTGTGGCATTGAATAGTATTATGGGTTTTTATATAATACAAATCGACCAACGGATCGAGTCTCGAGCAAGTCAGGTACTGACAAAGCACTCCAATGATGCCAGGTTGTTCTAACAAGATGAGAACGACAGCGACAGCGCCAAGTCTAATCAAGGATTTTTTTCTTCCTTGGCCTTCTGGGTCTTTCCGGACGAGATTTCTAAAGACTTCAAAAAGCGCGACAACCAAAATCTTCACCAATGGAGAGAATACGTAAACGAGGACCTGGAAAAGCAATGCTTGGAATAAGTCAGATTTATAGAGCAAATAGATGCACTGCAGAGAAACGATTGTCGGAGTATAAGGATTTCCCACAACATCGGTAATATTGAGCAACGTAGCAAGATTCCCCCTGTCCAAGCTGCCGATAATCGACGCAATCTGCAAGAAAGTTGAGAAAATAACCATAAATTGACCTGGTTTTAACTCCCTCAATATTTTGTTCTGCTGGTATCGCACGTGGATGTTCTTATTCTCTCTGTAGGTAACGATAGTCATTACGATTTGGTAAGTTATCGAGGCGATCAGTAGAAGTATCCCGAGAGCTATTAGTCTGCTGTTGCCCGCGCACAGATTGCATTCTGAAGATTTTCCATTCATAATGTAACCATTGTTAAAATCGCATTGGAGACAGACAGGTCCTGAAAATGACTTGGAACACGTGTTGTTAACACCTCCCAAACATCTCGCACCGCTATCATTACAATTGATGATTTCTAGTTTGTTTGAATCGACTGCACTTCGATAAAATCCTCTTTTGATCCTGATATCTGCCCCTCCACGGCATTCGGCTCCATTGGGGCACTCCAAGCATATAATCTCACTCGGTGACAGGGAGTATGTTCCAGGCTTGCAATAAGAGCATTCGTAGGCACCAGTGTTATTTATCTCGCCAGGGTAGCAGCTCCGCAATCTGATGTAGAACATCTGAGTTTGGAAATACACTTCGGAGCTATAGCTTGCATTTACAAGGATAAGGTCATCTGCAAATCCTTTCAGAGTCACTGCACTCGCAAAGACAGAGCAAGTCGAGTTGGAACAGTTACTGCCTTCAAAATTTTGCGGGTTCCCTCCTCTTGGCGAAGTAAAATTCAAGCTCATAAGATAACTAGTGGATTCGTCATACACGACTTGAAATCCTTTGGATCCGTTGTAGACGAGCGTGAGATTGATCAGGTATTGAGAGAGTGAGTAGGATGTCAAATTTGGAACGATAGGATAATATGAAGGAGTGTCTTGCTGTTCCAACTCGAGTGTTGAACCGTCTTCGATCGAGATAAATTTAACGAGGAGGTTTGTCGGTGCGAATGCAACACACGAACCAAGCGAGGATATTATACTATTTGAAGTGTTGAAATTGGTCAAGTTGATTTGATCTGAGATGCTATATATGATCGTTCCAGCTTTCTTTGCAGTTATCTTGGTAAAGTTGTTGGATTTTATTAAGGTTTTCGGGCTATTCAAGCAAAACACACCTCCACGCGAATTCGCGGACACGTTTTCAAGAGTGTTTGACTCAAATATGAGATTCAATGTGTTATCTAGGGTGCTCTCGAATATAATTCCTCCAGCTTGTGCTGCAATGTGCTTCATATTGCTTTGTGAAATACTAACATTTCCCAATTGCCTCTGAAACTCCGCTAAGAGATAAGACCTCGACGTAAAATTAACCTCTAAATTCTGAGATGGCGAGAATAAGCATGCAATTCCTCCGTATCCAACGCTTCTGATGTCTTCGAAAGTTGCATTGACGATCTCAATGTTGACCAACTGAGTGGCTCCTTCTAAATATACGATTCCTCCATCCCTTTCGGTCATAACCCTTTCGATATGCTCGTTTTTCAAGGTGACTTTGACATATGACTCTGGAGTTAGGTTGGTGGAAGTATCATTCGAGAAATACCGTCCAAAGATTAAACCTCCATACCCTGAATTATGAATGCGAGAAAATATATTGCCTTCTAAGAAGATAGTAGACCCTTTAGTGTTACTTACCCAATAAAGCAAGGCGCCGGATTGCGAACGAATATTGCTAAATGAGTTATTCGTTAGATAGAAAGAAGAGCTCCTCTCATGGTCATTCGGCTTCATGTGATGATCGGCCCTCAATAGGGAAGCAGACGGATTTAAAATAGCACCAGGTCCAGTGGCTCTCAACGAAGTGAAGACACAATTAGAAACGAACGCGACAGCATCAAAGATTGGCTCTACGGAATGCAAAATTAAGCCAGATCCTCCAGACATTTCAGCGAAAGTTGAGTTATTAATAACTATAGCAAAGTCATTTCGCTTCTGACTCTTTCCGATGAGAGGTGTTGTGGATCTAACTACCCCATTAGAAGTGGAAGAAACCCAACTGATATTGGAAACGATAATATTTTGGATTTGAATGCTTAAATTGTTCAAAGCTGTCGGGATATACCCGTCAGCATCGACGACGATCAGAGCATCAAAGAGAGTCATGCTGTTGAAAGCGCTATTGTAAATCCCAAGATGCCATTTACTGCAGTTCTTCTTCCCCGCTGTATTTGCATCGATGGTAAAGATGCCCGTCGGACCTAACGTAATCTGGTCGACTGTGAGTGAAGTAAAAGTCGCGTCAAAGTTATCGCCTTTGAATAACCCGAACTGCGGGAAAGAAAGGTCCGATCCAACGGAATAGGAGATATTTGTTGCTAGAATCTTAACCGGATGCTGGCCGGAAACCGAAACGAAGCCTCCGACAATATCGCCGGTAACTTTTACTCTCAAATTCATCATTTGGACGAATATATCCGCTCCTGAGTAATCGAAATAAATCATCGTCAGGGAAGGGTAATCTACGTGGTAGCCTTCGTATTGACTGAAATTCGTATTAGTTATGATGAGATTCGAGGTGGAGACGTTGAATAAATGTATTAGCCCTCCGAACCTTGTCACTTGGTTATTTGCTATAGCATTTGCGTTAAGATAAAGGAGCATCGGTGTGTCATGAACAGATAAAACTGTGCCATGCGGCGCAGTATTCTCTTGAAAGACATTATCTTTGAAATCTACAATCAACACAATCTCTTGCGGATTGTGGTTTGTCAGCTTGAATAATCCCGCTCCTTCTGCACTCAAACTCTTGCTTGTAAGGAATGAGCAGTTTTTAATCGATATCGTCTCGAAGATCGCATGAAAGGCGCCATCGATGCTTCCAAACGAGAGGTTCTGGAACTTGGAATTCGCAAAGGAAATCCTTGGCAGTGATAGTGTCATAATACTTCCTTTCGGGGCGGCAGTAATGAGATCGAAGGTACTATTAACCGACTGGAATGTGGAATCGATGGAGAGTATAAAAATAAACGAGCTTTGGTAAATGCCTTGGGTGTAGCCTTGCGTGTTCAATATTGTAGTATTATAGAAATAATTATCTTGGAATATTATCGATGAGATGCCTGCAGAAGAAGGACTTTTCGTCGTTAGGGAAATGAAATTAAGGGATCCGAGCACTCTTGGCGTATCCACTTGGGAAATGTTTTCGAATCTGCTTCCTTGCATCATCAATTTCGTTTCGATTATATCGCACGAGATGGCCATGAAGGTCTGTTCAGCTTTCAGGTTTGAAGCATTGTTGGAATTGATATGAATTCGATTGCATTTGCCCGAAGAAATAGAGGCGAATGCGAGCTGTTCTGTAAAGGACACAGCATTGGAATCCAAATAGAGATTGTCGAAATAAGAGGAGGTCAGCGCGAACATGATTCCAGGCAAGTTTATCTTGGAAAACCTATTTCGAGCTAGGATTCCTCGGAAAATGTTGCTGATTCCCACAAAGTTCATAGCATTTTTTGCTGAAATACCAACGAAAGCATTATTAAAAACAGCAATCGTCCCGTTAGGTATCTCAAAGCTAAATATATGAATCAAATGGGACGTTCTATTGATTTTGAGAGCTTGAAAGTTGTTTTCGCTGACCCAAATAAAAGTAATCGCATTTTCTGGGTCATAACCAGCGATTGTCGCCCTGGCATCGTTATATATTGCTTGAAGATCTCGATCCTTTTGAAAAATGAGAGCTTCAGCGGCCGTAAACACCAATCGGGCCCGGCTTGTGGGATTATATATATGCGCGTTTCTCCAGCACTCGATAAAAAACGATTTTGTCGAGAAGAAGTCAAGATAGTCACCCAATTCAAACAAACCAGAATGGTTCAGCGTGATATTAGTAAAATTGTTTCTTTGAATCACGATCATCGGATTTGTACTTCCGAATAAATATGAACCTCCTTCAGCAGTTATCTCCTCGAAACTCGAGTTATAAATGAGAAACGGCCTCGTCTCAGCGAATACACCGGGCTTGGCGTCCATCGAAGATTCTAATTTCACCTCTCGGACACCAGTGATATTACTCGAGGCAAAAGCTGAATGGTCTTCGAGTGTCAGATTCCTGACAACGAGGTTTTTAGCCAGCAGACTGCTTAAGTAATTATTGCTTGAGTAGAAGCTTGACGATGAGGAAATATGGTTATTTTCGACGTATATATTCGAGAAAGAAGTGAGGAAGCTTTCCGCTTGGAATATCACTGCCGATTGATAGACTCGATTATTATGAAAACGGAAATTCGAGATTTTGATGTGAGCGTTCTCGACTCCAGTGAGATACGTGCATCGAGCGTAATAGAAATAGAAGTTCCCTATTACCGAGTACTTTATCACGCTGCGGGTAATGTTTATGTTATCCAACTGTACAAAGGCAGTCTTTTGATTGAGAGTATTGTTGATGGGAAACGCGATTTGAAAGTCAATGAAACACGTCAGCCAATCGAAATAAGTGTTCTCGATTGTGAAGTTCTCAACGATCATTCCTCCGAAATCTTCAAACAAGCCGAAGTAGCAATGAATGATATTTGTCGACGAAGAAATATTGCTATTAGCGATAGACCATCCGCTAAATTTTCCGAACATAGGGTAGTCGTATCCAATAAAAACATCACTAAATAGCACAATTTGTGAGGAGAAATCTGCCATATTGATCATTGTTATGTTCAGAAGCTTGAAGTCAGAGAAAGTCGACTGCTCTACCGACGTGACGCTGAATATCGATTGATAGGAGTTCAATCCTGAGATTAGATCCTGGAGAGTGACGGCTTGGACATTGAGGTTTTTTCCTCTTGCAATAAAAATCGCGGCTTGCTTATTAGTCCCTTTGCCGTTGAAATTGCAGCCGGTAATATCCATCGATGATATCGAAACATTATCGATTTCACTCGTTGAAATATAAAACGGCATCACAAGCTTCCCAGGTTCACAGATTATCTTCAGATTCGTCACATCAAGAGAGGCAGCAAACGAAGAATCTGCCGTGATATTTAAAGCTGAGTAGGTCCTATCCGCACTTGATGATAAAGTGAAAAAGATGATATTATCGAGAATTGTTTCCGAAACCTTCGTTATTGAGACTTGTTTGAAAGAATCATAGTTGTATATTCCGTTTGTCATGGATAGTTTGCTTATATTGGAGATCATAAAGGAGTTGAGACTATTATTGGAGAGAGAGCTTGAAGGTTCAGTGTTATTGAAGCAGAAATTCGAGAAGGTCAGCGTTTTCACATTTGAAATCCTGTTAATATTAGTGTCAGCGAGGTAGTGGATGCTCAGACCCGTGATGCTGACTGAGTCTAAGTTCTGCAACGAGAAGTAAGAGTCATCTGAAAGGACAAGTGTGGGAAGTTGGCTACAAATGCTCTTGTCATTAACGGATTGTGGTGAATTTTCGTATCTTATATGGATACTCCCTCCTGAGTTTACTGAACTGCTCACAGTTCCGCTATTCACTCCATGTATCTGCGGGTTGGCTGAATTTTTGTTGAATCCAGGGAAATATTGATTTTTTCCCAAGCAACTTGCTTTCAGAGTTATTGTATTACTGCTGTCTATCAAAAGTCCGCCGACAGCTAAAGCAGAAAAAGCTTGAGCTAGTGTTGGATAGATGTTGCCATGTTGATTTGTTAAACCTGCATCTACAATCAGATCTGCCGAGCGAGCTAGCTGTATCGATATTGAGAATAGAAGGCTGCAAAGAGAGAAAAGATGAAAGGATGATATCTTCATGTTCTTTTTGATAAGAATTGCAATTTATCTTTTACATTTGCAAGGCAATAGTCAAGTCCGCGCTAAAGATGCCTTCGAATAATTTCAGGTTGATTTATTCAGTAATCAGTGAGTGCGAGTCGTTATAACCAGTTTCACTCTTACGAAAAATAATAGTCTTTTTCAGAGATAAAGTGACAATAAATGCTATTCGTACCTAACGTACTTGCATAAAAGCGCTCTCAAGAGCGGATTTTAACATCCGATTCTATCTTTTAATAATCTTGAGAAGAATAGCAATAGCAAAAATAAATCAAAAATCATTTTCTAGTTCTGTTCTTAAAGCCAATCTTGCTGTTAGTTTCGACTGATAAAAGTCATAGAGACTTGTATTTTAGAGTGGGTTGATTTCCTGTTGTATGTTCATAAAATAGAAGATTGTCTGAAGATATATTAATTGAGGAATAGTCAGAAAAATAGCCATGTAATTATACTGTAAAATTGGCAAGGTTACTTGTTTCATCGTGACTCCCTATTAAAAAGTAACTAAGCTTCAACTCAGTTTAAGAACATTCGAGATAACTTAGAAAGGCACGGTATCATTGCTGAAGGTGTAATTTCATTTCTCCAATAGTTTTTTTAAATTGAACTTGATTCCAGTCTAGGCCAAGTCAAAAAAGACTTAGCATCGTTGTCGTATTTTGGTTGAGTGAATCTTTAATTGTTTGAGAAATCAGTTATCAATTTATAGATGCCTTATTAGCTGCAATATCAGAAAAAATCTGATTCAGTAAAGCTTTGACTTGCCTTGAAATTTCTGATGTTTCGCGAAGTCTTGTATGATTGAAAATAATATAGAGAATCGATATTACTAAATAAGAATAGCGGCAAGATTGCCATTTGAAAAACCTTAAAACTTGCTGAAAACCTAATTTAAATCCAAAAGTTCTAATTCTGTGCTGATTTTCTTTGATTTCTCAGATGATTGACCTGAATATTCCAAACCTACCAAACCAAAGAGCTTTAGGTCGGCATTTCATGCCATGGCTCTAATAATATGTGCTTCTTTAATTTCGATCCAACTGTATTTTGTACTGTAACTTTGATGATGATAGTTTTCAATAGATTGCTCTACCAGAAAATGCAAATAACTAAGTAAAACCTTATTGTTAATTTGAAGCATTCAGCTCGAATGAGAGAAAATAATGAATTACAAAACCATGAAATACCATCTGCTGGATCGAAACTAGAGAGGCAAAAGCGCATTTGTGCTGCTCTGGATCATCACGCAATAAGCATAAGCAAAATTGTGGGAAAATAAATGACTGATCGTTTCTTTGTGGCAGAGTAAGTTAATCGGATCGTATAATGTCTTAATTGATAATTTACTTCAGACTGGAAATAATAAAGAGAAAATATTTCAAGTATCAGTATAAATTGCTTTAAACCAAATATTGTAGCTAAGGATGCAAAGAGAGACAAGCTTTATTCTGCATTTTTACATGAACATAAGGCTAAGAAAAATCAAACATATTTTCGTCCGCATGGTTCTTTTTCATTCCCTCTTTGAGAGCAGTCTCAAATGAATTGTGCATGGGAAATCCTATTTCATCGGTTATGAATTGCCCAGGTAGATTAACTTTATTTCTTGTAATATTTTCGGAGAAAGTTTTTTCTCCTTCGTAGTCTTGTTGATTCTTCTGGCAAGGAACATGAATATCTAGGTGTATGGGCTCCGTTGCCATTGTAGTCAATGGGAGTACATTTATATCGTTTTTTGCTTCTTTTTCCCGAGGGTCCTTTAATTTCATTTCATAACCTTGAGTATTCCTGAGCCTAATTGAACATTACTATATAAATCTATCTCCCAAAATATCATCTTTACCTTTCAGGAAGTTCGACGCAAATGGCTCCTCTTCGATGATGGTTATCAATACGTGACGGATTCTGATTGTGATAATCCTTTAGTTTTGCCAAAGTCTCCAGCAGAACCAGATTTTGTTTCCTTTTCTCCTTTTTTTTGTCAACCCATCCTCTAAACTTTAAGAGGAATAACCAGAACACGTTTAGAAGAATATAAAGTCCCGCGATCGAAATCGTAATGACTATCAGTATAGAACATGCATATTTTATTCCAGAATGATATGTGGAGAATCTGACAAATGCGATAGTAAGAATGGTCATATAGGCAATGCAGCAATATTTCTCGGAAAGGAAAAGGTGTCTATAGGTATAAGGAGACCTTCTCTTGAGAAGGTAGTAATATGAGTGCACAATCATTATGAAAATAACTCCTTTGATCATCGGTGAAATATTGATCACTGAGTTGAGTATGTACATCGTAATTTTAAAGATGATGATAACAACTCCCCAATGGTATGATCTTTCGTCGTAGCTGTTGTAGAAATTTCCGAATATTATCCTCAAGGATTCTGAAACGAAGAGCTTTCTTCTCATCTTATAAAGAATTACAAAGATGCCCGATGGGATTAATAAAGCCCAAAAAGTTAACGCCGGAACAACCACGGTGCTTTTGAAGAGGTTATATCTTTCTGTATGACACTGGATTGAGTTGAAAGCCTTGATATAATGCCTGTTGACAAATGGATCAAGTTGCCAGCAAGTGAGATACTTGCAAAGAACCCCAATGATGCCAGGCTGTTGTAGCAGAATTAATACGACCGTCACAGCCCCTATTCTCACCAGAGATTTTTGCTTGCCAAGTCCTGCCGGGTCTTTCCAGATGAGATTTCTTAAGAATTCAAAGAGCATCACGATCGATATTTTTATCAAAGGGGAGAAGACATGCAGAAGCACTTGGAATTGCAAACCCTTGAATAGGTCAGGAATGCGGAGGAGGTATAAGCATTGAAGAGAAAACATTATTTGAGTATATGGATTTCCTACAACATCCGTAGCTGTCAGTAGGAGTGATATTGTGTTCTCATCGACATTTGCAACTACAGATATGACCTGGGTGTACGCTAAGAATATCACGAGGAACTGGATGGGATTTAAGCAGTGATGAGTTTGATACCGGAGATGGATTCTTTTGTTTTCCTTGTATGTGATGATAGTAATCATAATTTGGTACGCTATTGAAGCAGTCAGCAGCAGGATTGCCATGGCGATAAGCGCGTTTGAATCTGAGCATAAAACACAAGTCCTAGTATTCAAGCTCATGAAATATCCATTTTCTAGATTGCATTGAAGGCATGCCGGTCCTGAGAATGCTTCTGAACAAGAGTTATTCATGCCTCCCAAGCATCTGCTGTTATTATCGTGAGTATCATTGCAATCCACTATGCGTAAACCCCTAGACGAATCGGAGCTCTTATAAAATCCTGGCTTGACGATGATAGTTGACCCTCCTGCGCAGATAGCCCCAGTGAGACACTCAAAGCATTTGCTATCATTTGTTGTCAGTGAATAGGTTTCAGGCTTACAGTAAATGCATTCACAACTCTCATTGTTGTTTATTTCACCAGGTAAACAATTTCTCAGGCGAATGTAGAACTGCTGGAATTGCTGATATACACTAGGATTATAACTTACATTCACCAGGATAACATCGCCGGCAAGGCCCCGAAGAGTTATGGTGCTTGGGATAGCAGTGCAGGATGAGTTGGAGCATGCGCTACTCACGTAAGTTTGAGTATTTTCTTTCTTCTGGTTGAAATAAAAATCAGAGTAATAAGAGGATTAGTAGACTCATCGTGAACAGATGAGAGCCTTGGGAGTTATTGGAGACGAGGTATAGCCGAATCTGATACTCAGATAAGGAGTAGGATGTCAGGTTGGGAACTATTGGGTTATATGGAGGGGTATTCTCGTATTCCATAATAATCGTGGAATTATCATATATTGAAGTGAAGCTGACAAGGAGATTGGTCGGTGCATATGAAGCAATCGACATGAGAGGTGGAGTAATCATGTTAGATTTCTTAAAATTGGTCAAGTTAATCTGATTGGAGACGCTATAGACGATGAGACCGGGTCGTTCTGCAGACAAGTTGTTGAAAATACTTGTGTGGATTGAGACTAGTGGCTTGATAAGGTAGAATGCTCCTCCTCGTGTATGAGCAACGATGTTTCTGAGAGTGTTGGAATGAAACGAGAACTTCAGAGTATCAATTGGAGTGTTCTCACAGACGATTCCTCCATTTTGGGCTAGTATATTACTGAAATTACTATCAGAAATACTGCTCGTTCCGAACTGTTTTTCCGAAGAGGAATCTAATAGACAGTTTGAGTATTCACAGGTAAACCCTGCTTTGTTCACCGAGGAGAGCATGTAAATGACACCTCCATTCTTCAGACATTCGATTCCTGAGAGTGTCATATTTATTAATGTAATGCTGAATACCCTATTTATCCCGTTCGCAAATATGATTCCTCCATTCTGAGGTCGAGAAATCCCTAACACAAAGTCATTCCTTGATACGAAGTTGAAAAATAGCAATGAAGATAGATCTGTCTTATACTTCTCAGGAAGATATTCTGCAAATATTAGACCTTCATCGCCAGAGCAGCTGATATCAACAAAACGATTATCTTCGGATGCGATAAAGATTCCTCTTGGCTCGCTTTTCCAATGAAGCAAAGTCCCTGAGGGGGAAGATATTTTTCTGAAAGATATTTCTAACTATCTTAAATGTTGGTTGTCTTTTGCTGCTTTCATTAATCATGACCCTGTTAGTTATATTTAAAGACAGCAAGCCTTTAGAGGGATTAATAATGGCGCCTTGAACACTCGCGGTAATCGATACAAACCAGCAGTTCATAATCAGCGCCACGGAATCGAACAAAGGCTCTAATGTGCTTATTCTCAATCCTGAGCTTCCTGCGATGTCAGCAAACGTGCAATTATCGAATAGGATCGCAGAATTGACTGCATTATCAAAGCTTCTTCCGATTCGATGAGTTGAAGAACTTACTAGCCCATTAGAAGAACCCAACCAGGCCACTTTCAAGAATGAAGTGTTTTTTATAGTGATACTTAAATTATCCAGAGCATTCGGCAAATCATTATTAGAATGGATAACGATGAGGACTCCTAATAGATTCATCGATTTAAGCCTGCTGTTAATGATTGTTAGGTGCCATTCACCCATGAATTTCTTTCCCGCTGTATTCGCGTTGATAGTGAACAGGGCTGCTTGGGCGAGGGAAATATCATTTATCCGTAGATTTGTGAAGGACGCATTAAAATTATCTCCTTCAAATAATCCAAAACTTGGGAATGAAGTATCTTTGCCAGCAGAGTATGCTATATGAACTTCGGTAAAATGCACCGACCCCTGCCCATTAATCGAAAGAAAAACTCCTTTTGCAGTTCCAGTTACATCCAGAATTACATCTGTCATTTCGACTAATACACCTGTCTGAGAGTCCTCAATAGAGAGAACTTTTCAATGTGGATAATTTGAAAGATAGCCTTGATTTTGCCTGAAACTCGAGTTAGTTATGATGATATCTGACCTGAGGGTATTACAAACCGTTATCAACCCGCCAGTTCCCGTGAGGTGGTTGTTTGAAATCTCACTCCTATCGATATTGAGGACTATTGAGCTATCTTTGACATACAAAATCGTACTATACGCTGCCAGGTTGTCTCGAAACGTTGTATCTTGAATGAGTACCAGTAATTTTACAGTTTCAGGCGCAGGATTCGTGAACTTGAATATGCCGACCCATCCGAATCTAAACTTTTACTACCTGAAAACAAACATCTAACGACTGATAAAGTCTCGAAAACCAGATTAATTGCTCCGTCTTCGCTACCAGAAGAGATATTATAAAATTCGCAAGTCGAAAATTTGATAGTAGGTATCGAGAGTGTCATAATATCTCCTTTAGACATGACCGTGATGAGGTTAAACGAATTATTGTTGAATAGAGCTTGAGCTTTTAGTGCAACTATGTATATTAAAGAGCTTTGATATATGCTGTTGGTGTATCCTTGAGTGTTCAGTAGTGTAGAGTTAGAGAAATGGTTATCTTGGAGCATGATAAGAGGAGTCCCTACAGGAGAACCCTCTTTTGATGTCACCGAAATAAAATTCACATGTCCAATAACTCCTTGAGCGTTGGTACGAAGCAATTTGTAAAATATTGATCCTTGAATGGTCACACACTTATAAATCATTCCGCAGCTGATATCAATAAAAGTTTTTTCCGTTTCCACATCCATAGCATTATTCGAGTTAATCGTTTACATTTACATTTAATGGCATTGATGAAACATAGAGCCAATTGATGAGTGTGAGAGAAGAGAGTAGAATCAAGAAAAATTTTGTCAAGAGTGCCCGTGTGGAAAGAAAATGCGTATCCCCCTAAATTCAACGACATGAACTTGTTGCCTGAGAAAATCCCACTGCGAATCATGGCTCCTCCGACCACGCTCATGCCATCACTGGCAAAGATAGTCATGAAGCTGTTATTGATTACACCGATGGTCCCATTAGTAATTTCAAAGTTGTCGATTCTGACCAAACTCACGACAGCCATCGTAAAAATAGCGGCGAAACTGTTCTCGTTCGCTAAAACGAAGAAAATCGAATTTTCTGGGTCGTAGACTGAAATCGTTGCTCTAGAATTGCGATAGATAGCTCCTAGTTCAGGATAATTATCGAAGATACTCTTTTCAGCTGCCGTATTCACTATAAATGCTCCTGAAATCTGCGAGTAGTAAATGGATGCCTCATCTAAACCGTTGAAATACGTTTGAGAAGAAAGGTAATGAGGATAACCTCCCAGCACAAGCAATCCGGACCCGACCATGAAGATGTTCGTAAAAGTATTTTGCTGGATGATAATCATAGGATTCGTGCTCACAATGAGAGTAGAATCCGATTCAATATGAGTCGAATCAAAGCTACAGTTACAAATAACGAAAGGTCTTGTTTCTGCGGAACCGTCCAGAGACACACCCAGACTCATGAGCCTTGAAATCGAGAGATTTCCTTTCACGAAATTTGAGTTTTGCTTTAATGATAAATTTTTCACCTTCCCGTTGGTTATAAATACTGTACTCAGGATAGCAGTACTAAGGTAAAAGTTTGATGCAGCGTTCAACGTGATATTATCAGCAAGAAAATCCGTGATATACGATAAAAAGCCATCAGCATAGATAATTGAAGAATATTCCAAAGAAACATTTGACAACCTGAAATTAGTGACTGTGAAATGAACATTCTCAATTGCAGCTATGAAGCGTGGAGTTAAAACCGTCAAGCGAAGCATCCCAGCGTATCTAAACATGGTATTAGCTACATTCATATTTTTCATTGTAATCTGAGCCAAATAATTGTTAATTGTCCCGTTCTTTGCTCCCAGAATCAGCAAACTGAAAATGTAGGCGTTAGAGTTCAAATAGGAATCAATTAAGCTAAAATTTTCAATGGTAATCCCTCCCAAATGGCGATAATCCTGAAATTCGCTATTAATGAGTACTTTAGAGGACGCGAAAGTACAGTTAATTAGATCCCATCCCCTAAACCTCGCGGAATAATTTCTCGGATCTGCTCCTCGCAGGATTTTATCATTGAAAAGTACAACCTGAGAAGTATTATCCCATATGTAAGGCGAATACAAGGTCATTATATGGATATTTGTGAGGACTGAATTCAAAACTGCTGTCATAGAAAATATTGATTGAGAAGGATTGGAGCCAAAAATCACATTGCTGAGAAAGACTTCTTGAACAGAGAAATCTGAGGCAATTGCAGCTCTAATTATTGCCTGGCTGCTAACTGTCGGAGCGCTGAAATTACAGTTTGAAACTTTCATGCTTGATATCGAAACTTGATCAATAAACAGTGTCTCAACAACAGAAGGCATCACAAGAGCTCCGGGATCACAGATCACCTGCAGATCGGTTATCGTGAGATTGGTGTTGATAGAATCATTGCTGGCTGTGACAAAAAAGGCTGAGTTGGAACTGCCGATGATAGATGCCAGAGTTACGAGGACAATGCAGTCGAAGCTTACTTCGTTGGTTTCATTTATCCATATCTCCCTGAAAGCGTCATAAAAATATATCGCGTTCACCATTGAAAATGTCGTTACGTTAACTATTTCGAAACGAGAAGTTGCGCCATTCATCCATGAATTCGAAGAGGCAGAACTATTGAAACAGAAGCTTGAAAAAGTAATAGAATTGATGTTGGTAAGCGTACTCGTGCATGTATCTGCTAAGTATTGTATGTTCAGTCCTGTAATGGTAAGAGAATCCAAATTGCTAATAGACATGCAAGAGTCATTGGCGAGGACAAGCTTCGGGAGCCCATCACAATCATTGACATCAGAAATGGATGAAGGAATATTTTCAAACACTATTTTTAAGCGACCGCTCCTTGAGGTGATGCCTGTAATATGCCGAGCAAGATGAGGAAAATGTTGGTTCTTTCTAGCACAATTTGCTCGAAGGGTTATTGTGTTTTCATCGTCAATGAAACGAGGGCCATTTAACAGCGCAGAAATAGCTTGATCGAGGGTTGGACTTGAGTTTCCTTGCTTTTGCGTCAAATCGGCATCTACAATAAGATCCATGGGAATAACTCGCCTCAAAAAGATAAGGGACAAGAGGCTATATAAAGAAAAAAAATAATGTATCATTCTCTCTTTTTTTTGGGATTGCAAATTTCACAGCAGAAATATTTGGAGAAAAATATTAGCCTTCATATGTGAAGTACTGAATATCAAGTTATGTTTTTGTTGTGTCTTTGGATTGCCTTCTTGTCTTGGTTCAGTAGGAATAGAAACTGACAATCAGTAGATTCAAATTTCTAAATTAAGCCATTGCTCTTCGAGGGCATCTCATGAATGAAAAGAGAGAAAGTAAGAGAGATTAATTATATTAATATCCGAAAGAGTATATAAATTGCATTGCGATGAAACTAGAAGTTTTGTTTTTCAAAAAAGAGAAGGTGTTAATAAATACAAATTTCAAGCGTGTATTTTTAAATTTGTTGATTTTGAACGTTCGCGATGATCTTCAAATTGCTGATTTGACCTCCAAGCTGTCTACTGAATATAATTAAATAAGGAAAGAAAAATTAAAACTTTCAAAGAAAGATTTGTTTACTGTAATTGCAAATTTCATCAACCAGTAAAGCCATATAATCTGGACCAATTTGAGAAGTATCCAGAATCTTTTACAATACGTATGCATGCAAGCAATATAAAATAATTTATCAAATCTTCTATATATAATTCATGATGCAATGCTGCAAAAGTAATTCATTAGCTGCTAAAATGCGATGTTTTATTCTGAAAGAGAGAATTAAGAATAAGTCAGCTATTCATATTCTTGAAAAATGAGAGTCGTTTATCTCAGAACAGGAGCAGAATTTCGTTCAGTAAAAAAGAAAAGTCATGCAAGATCGACCAGCTTTGCCATATATGGCCGTTTTACCCAGCTTCTTTGCACCCTACTGATAAAAAGCAGGAAAGTAATCTCCGTTCTAAAGCCAGAAATACCAATTGCATCAAAATAACGCTAGCCTTGAAGAAGCAAACTTTGCTGAAAATTTTAAACGAGAGAGAATTCACAAAACTCAGTATCAAGTCAATCTGACTCATAATCCCAGATCTCTAAAGAAATGTATAAATAGTTCAATTTCGATTTTCCAAAAAGATATCATCAATATTCTCTGGAAACATAGCTTATTAGCAAATACGTCTCTAATTCACGAAGCCGGATACAAGAATATCATATTTTATTGAATAATGTAATTTAACCGTATATCCATGTTGTGTATGCCTCAACAAACAAAAAAACTTTGTAAATCTCTCAATCAAGCTCTAAAAAAATGAGGTAGCTCTCTTTTTGGAAAATTGTAACAAACTCTGGAACCCGCTTTTCCCATATGTGGTGTTCTTAATCCGGCAAGTAAAAATTCACTTTAAAGAATATTTTTTTGGGGGTAAATTTACTTAGGAGGCTTGAATGCCCTCAAAAATATGTTAGCAACGATCTCCTTTCGGTTTTTCGAGTTCTTTCCGAAAGTAGCATGTCTGAATGTAATTTGTGAATATCATATGATCTTTCTCATTTTAAATTTAGATATACAGAGAAAAAGACAATCAAGAGTATTTAAAAGGACTTAGTATCTGTCAAATATTGATTATATCAAATGCAAAAAACACTCCAAGGAAATCGATTATTTCAGAAAATTAGTTAATCGATTTCAAAATGACTTCAGAAGCTGAATTGAAAAACCCAAAAGTTATCTCAATGACAAAAGATTAGATTTTCCCTCTGGAGGACGACAGCATTCGTGCTGGATATCTCGACAAAAATGTCTTGAATGATTGTTAAATGATTTGCAATGTTTCAGCCAAAACTGCCAATTACTTATTCAGTAGTCACTCCAAAATTTTAGGTCTTTTCTGAATACATTAAAAAAAGTTCTTCTTCGTCATTTTGTTTCAACAAGCCTCCTGCAAATAGTGTTACGTTATCCTTAATATCTATTTCCTTATTTCCTTGTCTGTCATTCTAACAGTACGCTCAATATGAATCAGAAAATGGCATAATGCATATGAATTTTCATTATTTCCATGAAAATTTAGATGATAAAGTTTCTATAATTGTGTTTTGATGAATACGGGAAAGTGAAATAGACATAACAAGAAGAGCTTAAGCTATGTACTCGCTGCTTAAAGACCTCAATGCCAAAAGCAAGAACAATTTTTTCCACTTCTTGAAGAAATAGAGGAGAACTAGGATGCTATCAATTACACCATAGCTGATTACTACAGCTAATGCGCTGCAACCAAGCCAAGTTAGGGCCTCAATATCAGCCAGTATCGTCGAAAAAGCGCCGAATAGGACTAGCCATCCGATTATTATAATCACACACAACAGTAGTTGTATATTTTCGAACCAAACCAGCCGAGAAGTGCGGTAAATTAACCCTTTCTCAGCATAGAGGTGAAACTTCTTCAAAGATCGGATTTTGCAGTAGTTGAGGAGTCCTAAAGCCAAATAATAACTAACTGAGCTCGTGCAGACAGCCAAAAGCGGTACGTATAAGTAGGTTAACGCAGTTGAGCTTTGGCTCCTTGAGTTAAAGAAGAGAGTCCACAAGAGCACATTACCAATGAGATTAAGTACTTCGGTGTAAAATGAGGCAGTCCTCACCAAATTGTTTGTTAGGAACTTTTCGTATCTTCCATAGACAAGTGCATAAAAGCTCCAGAAATTCTTTGCTTGTTTGAAAGAGTTTGTTTTCGGAATCTTAGTATCTTGCTGAGATTCCTCTTCTTTAGGTGCAGCAAGCGTTTCGGGTTCCCAACTTGCAAAATAATCTTTTTTGATGGTCTGAAGGAAGTTTAGGCATGGGTAGATTAAAATAAAGAGAACGAGGATGGTTATCGAAATAACGATAGGCCAATAATTAATCCTCTGAATCTTGTACTCCAGGACGGCTTTTGAGACTTTGGAAAGAATGTTCTTTTGAAGTGCAAGAGTAAATGCTTGACTGTTGAAAGCTTTCATTTTTATTGTTGCGGCAGACAACTCGAGTAGTTCTTGAAGAGAGGGCTTATTGAAGAAATTATCGAGTGAATTCAAGGTATCTTGGTTAATTTGAACAGCAAATTCTGTCGCATGGTTACACTGGCAGATAATGTGAGTCATGTTCTCTCCAATAAATGAGCAACCATCAGACTTGTACATTCTGCTTGTCTCGTCATAATACGAGCATGTATATAGAGATGTGTTGTTACTCGGATTTGAGGGACTTTTCTTGGGTATGGTGATTCGAAGAGGTGTCTTGAGATTTGTTATTGAAATCTCGTTTTTGCCGTCATTTGCAGTGAAAGTGAC
>ENA-UOUE01000236-UOUE01000236.1-compost-metagenome-genome-assembly--contig:-NODE-236-length-46854-cov-6.711055_pt1 | contig 46854 bp, 30 predicted proteins | sample MGYA00238146_ERZ747223 | MGnify/ENA primary metagenome ERZ747223 (study PRJEB28781, sample SAMN06268865) | compost metagenome | isolation source: single cell | place: USA: California, Emeryville, Joint...
ATTAGACTTAATAAGCCTACCGAATAATTGAGAATGGTATTAATACAACAGATTTAATGCTTCAGAAGGGCACCAGTCGTGAATTATCAGGGCTGTTTGTGGGAAATCACTTTGATTCTTATTCTTGTGGCAAAGCCGTTTTTGAAAAGCACTGTTGTGTAGAGGTTAACTCTTAACACCAGAAAAATCAGTTTAACCTCTAAAACACCTAAGGTAATCCCTTAAGATGACTTAATAATGATTAAAGAAGCATAATCGTTCATTTTGTCGTATATTTTTGTGAAGAGGCGAGCACTTAGAATCGCTAATGAATTCATTAAGTTGTATCAGCCGGCCAAAAGCTGCTCCCTTTGTCATCTACTTCAAATTATATTGGACCTGAGAGAAGAAAGCAACTATTGAAACGATCTTATTATAAGTTTGTGCCAAAAACTAGTTATTTCCAATGATTTTCAAAACTACTTTGTTACCGATTCCTTAATTAATTAGAGGGCTAGACTTCTGAATAAATTCAGAGAAAAGATACGACGAGAAATTAATTGCATTTGAATAACCTTCACAGAAAATGGGTTGCTGTCTGAACCGAGAAAATAGTAAGTCGAGACGCTCACAAAACCCTCCTAAATTTGCTAAAATCAGACCAAGAATCTGCAAAAGGCTCGAAAGCTCCACAACCTACTCAGGAAATAGCCACAAAAGACTCGAAAATTCTACAACCTGGCCAGGAAATAGCCAAAAAGCCTGATCCTCCAACCAAAACCTTTAAAAATGGTCAAGAACTAGATTTCATAATCTATAAAGGGAGAAAGATTTCAGTTCTGAAAGGAGATCTCAGAGAAGAGGACACTGATGCTATTGGTACAAGGATTCTTCTGCATAGATTTAATCCGTTATGACCTTCTATGGATACTAGTCAACCCTGCAAACAGCAGTCTGGCCCATGGTGGTGGAGTTGCTGGAGCCATCGTGCGAAAAGGAGGAAGGTAACCTTCCTTATAATTTACTTATCCAATATGAAAACTAATACAAAAAGTGAGATTCAAAGCGAGAGTAACAAAATTATCAAAGAGAAAGGAAAAGGTAAAGATGCTTTAGCTGCCATGGAAAGTTTAAAAACCATAACTTAATTGTGAAAAGTCCCTGTGGGAGGAGCAACACATACTTCTTCTGGAAAGTTGAAGTGTAAGTATATCATCCACGCTGTTGGACCGATCTGGGAAGGGGTAAGCCTATTTGTTCTTTTCTGATGAGTAGTTGCTAATGAAATCGTTCAACAATGTAGGGAAATTTGAATGAAGAGCAACTTTTAGCTAACGCTATAACCTCAAGGTACCATTTCAAATGATTCGTTAATTTTCAATCCATTGGATTTTCGTTTGGACGTTAGTTTAAAAGAAGCAGATGAGAATATCGGAAAGTTGGAGTCAATATCTCTTCCAGCCATTTCAAGCGGAATCTTCGGATTTCCTAAAGATCTCTGTGCGAAGATCTTTTTCGAGACTATTAGAGCGTAAAATAATTCAATGGGACATCTGGCGAGCTGTAATGTTTTCCTTTCGAACAGGTATATCGATAAAAACGAAAAGTCAACTCTGAAATACATACGGCTAATAAACATTGATGATCCTACAGTAAATCATGATTCTTTGAATCGTTTTTACCTAATATGTAGGTCGAAGTCTTTAAAACGGCACTCGAAGTAGTAAAAGAAGGAAAATAAGTCGTTTCCTTGAGTTGTTAGATTGATTTATCGATTCATCAAAAACTGACAGTGTTACAATTCTGTAGAAAATTGCTTAATCATGAAATAAAAGCCACATGGATGGTTTCCTTAGATCTCATAAGACAGATTAGACTTAATAATCGATAACACACAGCATTACTTCAGAGTGAGAAGGGTGTGATTAATAAATCCCATTTTAAAACAAGGACAGTTATTAGGTATCCAGCGCATAGATTCATCGAACAATAAATTATTCCTTTGCTTAACAACTAGATAACAAAATGGAGAAAAGTTCTCCTTCAAACATAAAAGCATCACTGGAAGGGATCACAAAGCGTTCTCCTCAAACTACCGATGATAGTAATAAGAAAAAACGTGGACTTAATGTGTCTCATGAAAAATAATTGTAGCAAAGAAAGGAGCAATGGATATCGAAACACCGGGTCTTACAAAAACATTTTCCAATGGGCAAGAATACGATTTTTTGATTCACAAAGGGAGAAAAATCTCAGTGCTGAAAGGAGACATTACTGAAGAGGACACAGATGCGATTGGTACCTGAGTTTGATGAGTAGTTAGCTTATTTTACAACGGATGTTAGTCAATGCTGCGAATAGTTATTTAGTTCATGGTGCTGGAGTTGCAGGAGCAATCTCAATGAAAGGAGGATCGTAATATTGATTTCATTTTGAATTTTGAGGATAAACTTAATACAACTAGCGCTATTGATACCGAAAGCGCAAAAATTATAAAGGAGAAGGGATCAGGTACGTTTCCACCCTTGCAACGAGGTAGATAAATGTGTTTCTCAATAAAGTTCCTGTGGGAGAGGCGGTTCATACGTCTGCGGGGCAGTTGAAATGTAAATATGTAATTCACGCGGTTGGGCCATGGTGGAAAGGAGTAATCATTGCTCTCCTTGATGATTTATAAAACGAGCAACCGTAATTCTTAGGGAGACAAAGGGGAAGAGCAAAGTCTAGCCAGCTGTATCAATGCAAGGTAATCTTGTAAAAATTATCTAGATCTTCATGTTTAGCAAAACATTTTGTTTGAATTCTTTAGTCCTTGCTAATTTCAAGCGCATAATTAATTTTTTCAATTCTAGTCTGAAAGAGGCAGATTGGGAAATTGGAAAGTTGGAATCAATATCTTTTCCGGCAATTTCAAGCGGGATCTTTGGATTTCCTAAAGATCTCTGTGCTAAGATCTTTTTCGATACCATAAAAACGTAATAACTCGAGCCCAGTAGCGTTAAAGTGGTAATTTGATTGCCTTTCCATTAGGTATATTGATGAAAACGAGGCCAGCTCAACTTTAAAATACATACGACTGATAAATATTGATGATGAGACAGTAACATAGGAAACTTGCATTGGTTCTTATCCAAATATAGGTTGAAGAATTTGTGAAAGCCCTAGAGCAAATAAAAAAAGAAAAATAATTTTATTGTTGAGTATAGTTTGTACTTCAGAATTCCGATTCTAGCCCATAACGACTAAAACACACTGGACTAGTAAACGATTAGTTTCATTCTTTTATCCATTCAGGTGTTGTCTTATGTAGCGGGGTTGTTTTGATTTAAATGCGATACATCCGGCAAATCTTAGAGATTTGGGTAGTTCATAGAAATTGAGTTTTTTTATTATGCCAATTATTTGATAGCTTTGAAGTTAATTTTTTCATCAAATTAGAAGAATTCCTCATTTCTCAAATTTCACATAATTGCAGTACCGAAAACGAGCTAATTCGTTGGAACTATTTAGGATCATCCATCAAGCAGTATTAAGCAGTTTTCAAACTGGAAATTGTGGTCTTAGAATTTCACTAACCCTAGAACTGGATCGAAAACATTAATTACCAGTAAGAGCCTAGAACCAGCTTGGAGTTGTAACTGTGACAGTACAAACTAGTAATAATTCTTTATTTTTTGAAAAAAAGTTTCGCGAATTATGGGTAATTGCTTCAACTCAAAAGTCACCACACACAATGGTCAGGAGAAAGACTCTTTTGAATATATCGGAAGAAAAATTTCGATTTTGAAAGGAGACATAACCGAAGAAGAAACAGATGCGATCGGTACTGATTTTGTTTTTGGAGGCTAATTTGCTCACTTGTCCTTAACATGAATTTAGTCAACGCCGCAAATTCCTATCTATCTCATGGCGCTGGAGTTGCAGGAGCTATTATGAGAAAAGGAGGAAGGTAACCATTTTTTCATTTCAGTATGATATATGTAACATGAATTCAACATCAAAGGAAGATTCAAAGTGAAAGTGACAAAATTATCAAAGAAAAAGGCCAGAGTAGCAATATTTCATACGAAAAATAATCTAAGTAATTTAATTTAATTGTGAAAAGTCCCTCTGGGAGGAGCAACACATACTTCTGCTGGAAAGTTGAAGTGTAAGTATATCATTCACGCTGTCGGACCGATCTGGGAAGGGGTAAGCTTATTTGTTCTTTCCTGATGAGTTACTAATGAATCGTTCAATGTCATAGGGAAATTTGAAAGAAGAGCAACTTTTAGCTGACGCTATAACTTCAAGGTAGTAGTTATCCATAGACTTTTAGGAATTAACATTTTTCCAAAATTCAGAACTGCTATTTTACTTCCTTATTTTTTCGCAGCTGATTTAATTTTTCCTAGCTTAAAAGAGGCAGATCAGAAAATCGGAGTGATCGAATCAATATCTTTTCCAGCAATTTCAAGTGGGATTTTTGGATTTCCTAAAGATCTCTGTGCTAAGATCTTTTTCGATACTATCAAAGCGTAATAATCCAACACAAAATTCCACTTAATGTAATTATCGGACGGTTTTTTCCTTGTAGATATATTGATGAAAACGAACGCACTTCAAAGATAAAATTCATAAGACTAATAAATATCGATGATCCTACAGTAATTGTGAAACATTGTATTATTTTTACACGTAATATTTAGGTGGAGGCGTTCTTGAAGGTGAGAGAATCCAGAAAAGCACCTGCAATCAACGTAAATGAACTTGATTAAATCTTTGAGAATGTTCAAATTCATCTCTATCTTGTAGACTCGTTCATTTCGAGTTGGTATCAGAGATAGTTAAATTTCCTTGATGTTACAAAACTGTAAATTTCATTAAGTGAGAAAACTTTCTTTTTTGCTGGCCTTTATGTATTCGAACTCTAATTTCATTACCCGATTCAGCAATGAATAATATCGAGTAGATGGAATTTACTCCGCTACAAACAACATGTTAGGAGAGAATGAGAGTATTCAGGTTATTAATTTCGGCAATCGAAGAATAAAAACATCTTCCAAGTTTAAGAAGAATAGGGATATAATCGCAATAAATAATCATTTTTTTTTTTGGTATTGAACATGTGAAATCAATATGTCCCCTATTTTCAAAGATCAATACCTCTAATCTGAATGAAGAGCAGCACTTTACGCAATAGAAAATGAAGCTATGTATCATTTATTCCAAAATCAGTCTAAAACTACTATATCAGTTAAATGAGAGTTCAGGATGATTTTTTCATCAGGTCGGAAATCATAACCCCAACGAGATCGACATGGCATGATATAATTGATTGTAATCTCATATTCAAATAATATAGTTAGAAATTAAATTAATCAGATATCCGATATCCTACCGTCCGAATAGCTTAAATTTTTGGTTTAATTCAGCGTGAATTTGATGACAACCTCCCGAGAATCTCATCGCTTCTTTAACTCCTACTCTAAACCACTTTCTGAGCCAAAAAACCTCTTTTCAAACCAACAAGCTGTGAACTCTAATCAACGATACTCTATTATGAGTAGAGCTTCAACACTTGATAATCTTCAGAATCCACTCTTCGTGAGAGGTCCTTTGATCAATAGCGAACCGACCTTCGAGCAGAGAAATTTATACTTTACATCTGTTACGCCTACTCCAGGTGGGCCTAGCATGTACAACAATCAGTTCGATCCTTTCGTCAGCAACAAACGAAAATCTTATCCAAGACATGACACACCGTTTCAGCCTCTTCAAATGCGATCAAACAATCAGTTTCCGAGGACTTTTGAAGAAGAGCGAGTAAATATGTCCGCTAACTCAACCAAATCTAGCTTGATGTCACCAAATATGTTCAATAGCAGCATGATGACTCGCAATCTCAGCCAGAAAATGATAGTGAATCGAGGGTATGCCCCTCAGGGCATGATTTATCCAAATAATTTTAGCCAAAATATCATTATGGCGAATATGGTGCGCTTCAAAAACGCTTATCAGAGACAAATTATCGAAAAAGCTCGAGAAACACAAAAAAAGCAAGAAGAGCAAGAGAGAATTGATATGCTCGATCGACTAACAAGGCAGCTTGAAACACAGTGCGAGGTTTTGAGAGACTTGTTCGTCTCTTCAAATGAGAACCCTCGAGAGGTAGAGCGGCCGAAAAATAGCACAAGAAATTCATTGAGCAGAATGAGGAGGAGAATGGTTAATGGAAACGAAGAGATTCCTTCGCGTCTATCAAGTACATATCAAAGCCATCGCACGACAGATGGGAGAATGATCCGGAAAGAGAGTCAAGAAAGCCTTAACGAGCAGGATTGGACGGAATCTCAACTTGAGCAAAGCGGCGTGTTAAGTCAAGAAGATATTTCGTATGAACAAGAAATTGAAAGAAATTCTTCTTACTCAAACAAGAGATACGTGACCTCACTTGAAGATCTTTCACATACAAGGTCGTATAACAACATAAAATCTCCATTGCATGATTATTATCCTGGAAGGGAAAATTACAATTACTACTCTCATCAGGAAATCGGCAGGATGGAATATAATCAAGCTGGAGTTCATAATGATGAAAAAGAAAGCTGCCCATCCATTCAAGGGGATCTTCTAGATGAGAGTTACAGTGAAGATGAGGAAGAGCCCAAAGATGCTTTATCAAGGACACAATCAGAAACCTACAGAAGTGGGAGAAGACTATTTGATTATTCGAGGAAGCAAAACGAAAAAGACGATTCTCAGTTGTCCCTGCCAAGTCTAACTCGCTTGGAGAAAGAATATGAGAGGTCTATTTCGACAGCTCGGCCCTCAGAAAAGTCTCAGAGCAAAAGCGCTGTTTTGGATGATGCAGCTCCCAGTCCATCTAGCACAAAGCACAAATCGTTGATATTCAAAAGAATCGAAGTCATGAAGCAGCGAGGAAAGCTCACCGGCTTAAATAACGAAGATAGCAATTATCCAGGTCCCTCTAGAGTTGACGAAAACCAAACAGCTCAAGACAGAGATAGAACCGAGAATAAAGATGACATGACTTTGCAATTATTAAATGAAGCTCAAACGGAAGAACCGATAAAATCAGCTGATGCGACTCAAGATGATAGTAAATCACACAATTTGCAGGTCAAAAGGAAGAAATCGAAAAAAGGAAAGAAGAAAAAAGCGAACAAACAACTAGAAGGAAAGGAAAATATGTTTTCTACACTCGAGGTGGAAAACGGCGCTCGGCCTCTTCAGAGAACTGAAAAAATTATTGCTCCAAGGAGAGTTTCTTTGATGCCAAAAGAAGATGCACTCCCAGAAATTCAAGAAGAAACTGAACAAACCCAAATTATCAGCGGTCAATGGGAAGCACCTCAAAGAAATGAAACCACAAACGCAGAAAATGAGGAGGAAGCGATTACGCCGATTAACAGGCCAATTGAGGACTATTCTCTGCAACAAGGCAATAAATTCAGCAAAATTAAGAGTGTTCCTTTAGAAAAGAGAAACTATGAAAATTTTGCTGATGTGAGACTACCTCAGTCACGGTTATTCGGTAAACAAGGTACGGAAAAATCGAAACCAACTGATAATCTTGAGCTGTATGCTAACGAGGAAAGGCACATGCGCAAAAAATCGCCGCTGAAAGTGAATGAACAAAAAAAGAGTTTATTCAATTATGTGACTAAGCGATAGTCTCAAAATGACTTTGTAAAATGTATTTCAATAATGTTTTTGAGATTTTTTTCTCATCAAACTGGAGAATTAAATTATGAAGTTGGTAACTTTGTTTTTTTATTAAAACCAGCGAAATTGATTTCTCTTCTTGAGATATTTACTTCTCTCCTCCGTATTCAAGTCGGAAAATCATTTTATTCAACAGCTATTATTGCAAAATTCTAACCAAGATAATTTTGCCATAAAATGTCTTGAAGAATTTGCCAAAAAAAAACTAGAATTGCTTCATTTCTTTGTTCCATAGTAGTTGGAAATTGATGAATCATAAAGTTCAATGAAGCAGATATTCTCGATACGAGCCCGCATCCATCTAATTTTTGTTGGAATCAATCGTTCATCGTTCATGACATCGATCGGTAAATTATTTTTTCGTAGGATAAATACATCCTCTCATAGCTTATTGTTTCTAAATGAAATTGAGAATTATAAAACCCAATCTGCCAAATTAAAAATGATAAAAGAATCAAATCAAATCATGGGCTGTAGGGTGTAGTCTAGGCATTGATAACAAAAAAGTTACTTCCCATGACCTCTTTTTGTTCAGGATGAGTTGAGATAATGAAATATTAATTTCGAAATTTCTTAATTCATATTACAAGCAACTATCTTCTATTTATGACAGCAACAAAATGCAGCAAAGCCTCTCTATCTCAAAGAGTTTCATTCCTGCATTTTAGTTAGGACTGGTGCTGTATTTCAGGTCTTTAGCCCTTATCAATGAGCATCATGAGAAAAAATAGAGGAAGGTTAGCTGGATATTTTTATTTTCCCACATATCAGAGTGAACAACTCATCAATTAAAAAATATTGAATTTTAGTCTTGAAACAAAGCCAGTGGAAACTATACTCATGCGGAATGTAACAAACTCTACTTGCGATTGGGATGTGCTCAATCCTTTTTTACTCTTCTCTACAGAGCAGTACAATCTTCATACTCGCACAATCGTCTGTGATTCTTTCAGCGATGACCAGTTTACTCGAGGATTTTGTTACGGTCTCCAAGGAATCGGAATGGCCTTCGCCTACTTGGTCTTCTTTTGCTCTTGTTACAATCTATTTTTCATCTACCGCGGTAGAATACGTCGAACCATCAATATCTTCAAGCTGAACAACTCTCCAAGCCCACAACTAAGAAGCGACATCAATACATGTGAAATATTGATACTCTTAAGCTCCATTATCCAATTCCTTGACGCAATCAACCAGATTTGGTTCTTTAAAGGCCGAGAGTACTACTTCAGTCCTATTTTATACTATTCGAACAGCAACCCTCCGCTCTATCCTGAGGCTTGCCTTGACAACACCAGCATCTACTCCGAAACCGTCATAAAACTCGCAGCTGCCTTTTGGATGATATACAAATCGATTTTATTCGGGATCCAGACGGCAGCAGGTATGGCAACGACTGACTACATGAAAGTGCGCACCAAGGAAAACTATCTTTCAAAATATACAAAATGGGGTGTTTCTGTGGGTTCAATCCTCTTCATATTATTCGCGGCGATATTGTATTCATATTTTGAGAGCGATGACTGCTTTTCTTTTGGCATTTACTTCCCCATATTTTCGTTACCAAGCTGTACATGGTGGATTTGCCTTTGCGTTTTCTACTCGCTGCTAATGTACGACAGATTAATAACATTCAACAGTTTTCAGCTCCAAGAGAAGGAATTGGCAGGCAAACACGATCAAAACCTGCTAATTGGCGCTCTTGACGATTTTAAAGGGGAGATTACGCAAGAGGTTATTCAAAAAGAGCTTGAAAAAATATTTCCCAATGATGTTGAATACACCGACTCGTTAGCCAAAAAAATCACTAGTGTATATGAAGAAAATTATAAAGAGAGGCTGTTTACTCTGCCAGAGGTCGCAAAGAACCTCAGAAATTCAGCAGAGCCTCAAGGTTTCCCAACAAGCTCATCATACGTGAGATTTTTGCTGATGATGCACATGCTTCAGGTTGTGTCAGTCATTTTAGGTATAATTTCTTGGTACAACTTTGATTCCCAAGGAGAGCCTGTTTACTTGACAGTGATATTCCATTTCATCGGGCTATTAGTGTATCAGTTCCAGGCCTTATGTAACGCATCTTTCCATAGTTTAAGACTGTTCGAAGGACTATGTGGACCACTATTTCAAAGATGGCAAGAAAAAAATGCTCTGTAATTTTCGTAATTTTCGGATTTTTTTGTTTCATTAAGTAGACAAAATATATGTGTGAGTTCATGTTTCCAACGTGTTCGAAGCAAAAGCTCAGCAAATTTAATAAGTTCTGATTTATACACAAGTTAAAAAAGCCATGGGAAATTTTAAAACGATACTTGAATAATATTAATAGTATATATATCTATAGTCATTACTTAATTATCGTCGCAAGGAGTCGTGCCATGCGCAGGTTTGTGGCATCTCATGCAGTAGCTACATTTGCAACGAGAGCAGACCAAAATTTCCTTTTGTTTCAGCTTGGAAATATCGACAACGTACCCGCAGCCAGGAGTAAAGCATTGCACCAGTAGATGGCAATTCTTCTCGACGTGTTTCGCAACACAAAGGTCGGAGTATTTCTTCACAGTCTCAGTATCCTTGGCGTATTTGTTGATTTCAGTCTTGTCGAGTTCGTACTTGCAGCCTTTTCTGAGACACTTGATTTGGATTTTTTCTGCCTCAATGTTTTTCTTAATATGTGATTGAAGGCATTCTCTGCATGAGAAGTGACCGCATCCAATATGAATACCTTTTTTCTTCTTAGTGTTGCAGCCTTCGCAGGTTTCAAGGCCTGGGTTGTCCATATCTTTGAATTTTTGGTAGTTCGACTTGAACTGAGTGCGACCTAAGTTTGGAAGGCTTTGAACAACAGGTTTAGGTTTAACGGCGTCCAAATCGTTAAGTGAGACGACTTTCTTTGGAGTCGGCAGTTCCTTGAAGAAAGGATCGAGCTGCTGGCATTGGATATTGAACCAGGAGTCTTGGTACTGGTCCCAGATGCCTTGCATTTTCTTCGGCTCTCCTCGCTCAGACAACGAAGCTTTTTCTTTTTCTTTTTCTTTCTCCTTGTCTTTCTGCTGGTTGCCTTGGTGGGATTTTGGGATAAGGGGCGGTCTGTTCAGTCGGGCTGCTTCGCCCTTGTGATCAGAATGAAGATTGGTCATGGACTTTCTGTTTGGGGTCGTAGTCAATGATGTTCTACTGCCTGCCAAATTTTCTTTGGGAGCAGGACTCCTTGAGCTGTTTCGGGAATTGTTTCTTGAGCCAGGGTTTGAGTTTCCGGGGGTGAGGAAATTGTTGCTTCGTCTAGGAGCAGTGCTTTTAGCGCTTGGAGATTGTCTTTGGACGGTTGCGAGCATAGGAGTAAGGGAGTTTGGGCAGTTGTTTTTTGTTTTTTTGGTTGCTTGTTTGTTGTTTATTATTGAATTGGTGGTTCAGCGCCGGGCTTAAATGTTAAAACGGGGGTACTGTCTCATCCAGCTTAACTAGTGGCCGAATAGAAATAGATGAATTTTTTCCTGTTAAATGTACGTTACACACTCAAAAAGAAAAAAGAAATTTGAGGGAACATGAATCCGTTTGATTTATTATTTCTAAGGTGAAATTTCCCGGAATTCTCTGTGCTGATTTTTCAGTAAGAGAGTACATTTAGCTAAGTCAGTGGATATTTTCTCGCTGCAAGTTTCATTTCCAGTGTGGCTAAACATGATTGTATCTTAAGTGCTTCACAAACTCTAAGCAAAAGCATTAGAGAACTACACTTATCAGCACGCATTTGCAACAATACAAAGATTTTTATGAATGAATCGGTTTTGTTTTCAGTATGGATGAGGTGCCAGTGTTGAATTAAAGATGAATAATTCTACTTCGATCAAAAGCACCAAGGAGTAGCATTTTTGTGTTGAAATCGGCGAAATTTGCTTATGAACTTTCCCTTTCTCACTCTCAAAGTTCCACATATTTAGTTGCAGAATAATCTTTTGTATTAATTTACCGTTTTTGAAAAAAACTTTGAAAGCAGGATTTTACCATTGTCGTCTGAGTTTTTTGCAGAAGTATTCTTCAAAATTGCCTGATTGGAATACTTTTTGATAATATCTACATCATGTGAATCGGTAAGTGAGCAACAATTCGATCGGCATGAAGGAAAATGTCATCTGTCTGAAATGATCCAAATTTTTCGCAAAAAATTGAGTTTGGAAATTCTTTCTGAAAACAAATATGAAGCCAGTTCAATGCAGCATGATTTTACTGTAAAATCTACATTGCTTTTATTCTTTGATCCCTTTCTATTATGATGAATACGATTTGTTACATTCGAAGAAATATGTACCTACATCATAAGCGGGATTAGTTAAAGAAAAATTTTGTCGCAGATAGCAGATGTGGATTTGAAAAATCAAAACTCCTGGATAAAGCAAGAAAGCAACACGCTTTTATCCTGAAAAGAGGAAAACTGCCAATTGTCGAAGTCTGTTATTGGAGCCTTAGAGAGAAATTTCAAACAGCCTCATGACGAATTTATTAAGAGTAATTCACTAAAGTTTCAAAGCTGTCAGTCTGTCATGCTTATAAGAGCAACTCTGACAAAATCACAGTTAATATTTAAATCAGATATTCGATATGACGGTTAGAATAAAAAAAATTATAATTGATAATTTATTTCTAAGAATAAATCTGTTGATGAAGCCAAAACGATGAGACCTTTTCATTCTTGTTCGTAGGGAGTAACTATTGTAAAGGTAAAGTATGCGATTTGGAACGTTGTGCTCTCACAACATGGAAAATTTCAATCTGCTGATGAAATTCAAGCAATAATTCAATTTTAAATATTGCAGTGTAAGGGTTATATAGCAATGAAAGAAAAACAAAGAAAATCAGTCTTGTGTAAAAAAGTAGGGATGAATTACTTGTATTGGGAATTGTGGGAATGGTAAATGAAGGAAATATTAAATACTATGCAAAGAGGGTTAAGGTAAGAAAGGGCTAAAGTTGCTTTTGATTCAATTTAGATGCTGAAAATAAACTGAACCTTGTAAAGGCTCTTGTGAAATACAACTTGAAGATTTTAACTATAAAGAAAACAGCTATAAAGTTTTGAAGGTTTTAATTAGCTTGAGAAATACAGTATTATTACTTAATAAATAATATGGCAGTTTTTAATTCCAAATAAACTGTTTGGTAGTGAAACCAAATATAATAGTGCGAAAAATTACACCCTGAAGCACTGAGCAGATACAAATCTTACTATCTTAAAGTAGATAACAAAATCGAGCAAAATATAAGTTTGCTATATAGTTAGATTTTGTATTCTACTTGCGACTTAAATTACTACTAAGAAGTAGCATCCAACATCTTGAAGAGCTGTGCCCTACTTTCATGCATGTAGAACTTCTAATCTCCGTAGTTTGGATGGAACTGTTTCAATATTAAAGATGCAGCATCATTTTTGTAAATCTACAATACGGCATGTTGTGTGTCCGTAAATTTTGGCTATCATTGCAACTCTTTTACTTACTGTCAGATTCAATCAAACACTATCTTATTTTGCAGCTCAGAATCCCAAAAGAAGGAAAAGAGACCAGTGAAAATTGGAAAATTAAACACAAGAACCTCAGGTTAGATGATTTCTTCAACGGTTCTTAGATTCATTTTCTCAATGTTGCTTATATCTGTGGACATGGCAGAATATCGGTTATAAATATTCAGTTCAATTTTTGACGTCTTGCATTTTTAGACCTGTTGAATTTTATGAGCCAAGCGAGGTGAAAAAAATCAAAAACAATGGCTTGTGCTTACAATGTATATTCAGCTGCTATGCATAAAAATCACCTTTTCCTGCCTTCCTACTTAGAGTTTTTCTGATCACTAGACAGTATTTCTTTTTAAGCCTCATTTCATTAAGTCCAACGCCTACATTGCAATACATGGCTAATATAAAAAATTTGGTGGCATAAAACAGAATAAAATATATATCAAACAGCCATTTTGAATAGATAAATTTCCGACTGGAGAATAGAGTTTGAGCTCTTCTTGGCTTGCGTAATCAGAAAAAGGTACCGGCATATGAAATAAATCACCGTCAGTAGAGTTAATTTGAAGTTCATCTTGTGAGTTACTGATTCGTCAGCTCTTCCAATAGAAACTTCCATAATTTCAAAAATAAAAGAGAGTAAAAGAATCATTGCATGTCGTGGATTTTTCAATATAAATCGTCGCACCACTCCTTGGACAACGAAAATAACCAGATGATTGACAGGAAAGCATCGCAGAGTGGCAACGCACAAAACAGGACAAAAAGTATGACTTACATCTTTCTACCTTAAAGTTTCTCACAATTTCTCTGGGTTTTAACTAGATAGCACCTTGCATTCAGCCGTAACTAAAGCTGGGAATCATAATAGCTCTCATTTTCCATCACCTCAGATTCTTGCCTTTGAGATCCAAACTCCGAGTAGCAATCATCATGAGAAGCATGATGATGAAATTAGAGGGTATCAATCCGCAAATAAATGGCTTTAGAGAGCATTGCTTCGATAGATAATTCAATGGACTTGTTTTTTTTTGTGGGTTGAGGCGTCTTATATTCCATTCGTGGAAACTTTACATACGTACTCAGTAAAGTCAGAAAATAACTAAGCATATGTCCAAAAACTTTCTAAGGCATAAACCTGTCTATTTCTTGACAATTAAATGGCATGCAGGTCACTTAACAGAACATTTTCCAAAGAAAAACCAAACGTGTGTAATAATATAGAAAATAAATTTCAACAATTCTCGTCGCAATTGGATCAATTCTCGAGAATCCATTCAATGTTCGATATTGTCAGTGTCTCTATCAATCTTGAGAATTCAAAACTTTTTTTCTGCTGGACATTCTAAGAATTTTTGTTCTGAACATTTATAAAAAAACAATAAAATTTATTTCAATCGCTGTCATACATATAAAAATTTAAGATTTTCTTAATTGCTGGTATCTTTTCAAACTGGAAAAGACTCTTAGAAAAGACTTCTATTGACTTTAAGTAGCTAACTCGAACTTCCATACATACTAACAGTGAGACGGATGTTTCATCGCAATATGGCGGTTGAGTGAGCTCTTACTCCTAAAGAAAATCCATGTTAAATCAAATACCGAGGAAAAAAGACTATACCAATAGGTTTTTTGGCAATTCGGCTCTGAACAAGTAAAATTGTCGGGAGCTTTCCTGCTAGCACGGACCTTTTTCACCTGTTCTCTGGGTCTCAGAAAGTCCTCTTTAGTTTGAAAACCAGCACCAGACTGCTCAACAGCAGGTTCCAGTGCTTTGGTGGTTCCAAATTTTTTGAGTTCTAACTCTTGTTCGAAACCTTTTTTATGAAAATTCATCGGGATTGGGGGCGATTGACCTTTGCAGGTTATACTTGCTAATGAAAGGTTCTTATGGATTCAAAGAGACTATGTTTACATAAAAATTTTTCTTCAATAGTGATCTGCGGCTTGCTCAGATCAAATGGGATGTACCGTTGCACGACTGTGGTTCCAATCAGATACTTCTGTTGGGTCGGGTTGTCGGTCCGAATAGGAAGAGGAATACAAAACTGGCGAGTAATGACATCGCAGAACACCTTATCTTTGAGCCTGTTGTCTTGGTGATCCATCTCTTCGTTCTTTTTCTTTTTTTATAAATTATTTATATTGTATAAATTTTCATTGGACCTCTTAAAGAATCATCGATGCAGGTTGTTAGCTTGACAATTCTTCCAAAAAGGAATTAAAATTAAAAAGCTCTGATTTTTTTCAGTGCATGATTCATTAAGATTTATTTGGCACAACAAACAGCCAGATTAATTAATTACCAATAAACGTCGTACTCGGCATAATACGATTTTTCCTGAACGCTAAGTTAAATTCTTCACAAGAAATGGGTACCTACACCTAATTTTTCATACCAGGGCAGAAGAGTGCAAGACTAGCTGCTGGAGTGTACTCTAGTGCTACGATCACGGAGTACAGTTACGGATTTCACTGGAAATTGACTGACCGGATTGTATCCATCAGAATTCTATGTTTTAATTATGGAGACAAATGGCTCCAAATTTTATTTTGTTGATAGGAGGAGAACTCTGAAAACTCTCGTGCATAATTGCTTCTTCGATGAGGAGTCACATAAAGATTAGATCCATTTCAAAGCAGCTCCACATTAGATGGGCATTTTTTTCTTTTTCTTGATTATCTCTTGGACAAATAATCCGGCACCACTAACGGTTTTCTCAACAAGAACCTAGAATTGCAAGAATTCTTTGGATTCGTGATCAAGTGGCAGTAATTGTAACCATTGTTAGCTTCATTGCTGCTTAGATGTTGAAACTTTCAAATTGGGAATCTGATTCGATCCCGCCATAACGGCATCGGTCGACCCATCGCAATGAAAGAAGTGCTCTTGAGGCTTCATTTGGCAATTTACGCTGCGACTGATGTATTATTTGCGTAAATGGTAGCTCGGTCTGATTTCTTTAAAAACGACAAAAAACATTTTTCGATCCATTTTTGTCTTCTTCTTCCACAAGACCGAGCAGTTTCTCACCAAGCAGAATGGTAAACTGGAATCTGATAAGCCAATTCGCTGTCTGGAAGTGATAAGGAGGAGGTGACTTGTCTTGTTGATTTCTCGCAATAACTGAGATCCAAGGTCCTTTTTTTTGTAATTTACCAGGTCTCCTTTCGTTGCTAACTAGACTCGAGGTACTCTCTTTGTTAGTGGCCATCTGATTTAAAAAATCGAATTGTGCAGGCTGGGAAAGCTAAATGAGCGCATTTACAAGCTTCGTTACGAAAAAAAACTTTTTGCTCAATATTCAATACCAACTCTGCTTTATTTGTGTCAGAAAAATCACTGCAGACCATATCACTATCATCTAACTCGGCCTTGAAATATATTGCTCTCCAATTCAACTCGAAAAGAAGTGCTTTTAAGAGTGGTTGAAGAATCCACTTACTTGGCAGACATTCTTATTTTTTCGCAGAAATTTTGCAAGAAATAAACAGAATAAGAGGCTTCCTATTGCGATTCTGGTTTCGATAGTAAAATCCATGTGTAATGCCAATATAGCTAACAAAATGCTACTTTATAAATAAGAAGGAGAATCGCCCTACGGCATTTCCGCTACCTTTCGAGAACTGAGAAAGGCGTTCGTCGGTAAGTCGAAGGCTGACCAGAGGTTTCTTCACGTTTTCTTTTTTTTTTTAACAAAACAAAATCAAAATCTGCTTGAAGGGGTTTATCGAATGAATTAATCAAGATTTATCATGCTCTCAATTTATTCAATCATGTTTCTGCTTTTTCATAAATTTACGATGCAAATTTAGGAATTTAGCAAACTAAAATAAATCTAAGAAAATAGTAGCAGCCAGTTTCTTGCCCGAGAACAGAGTCGTTTCCAACCTCATGAAAATTTGTCAATCTCAAACAGTCTGTTGTGGCTCAGAGTAAAATCGTTAAATTGCGTATTTTTCGTTTATGGTCCTCTCTTGATCAGTATTTATGAAATCTTTCAGAAAACCAGCTCAAAATGCTAACTAAGACTGGAAGGTGGTTATAACGATCAAACACATTTCTGGAAAGGTCCTAGCTTAGAATTCAAATCCAATAGTCTTATTTCATTTCATTTTATTTTTTTTTTGGAGTCAGATTTCCACTAATCTTCTCATTCGATATGCTTACTACTTATTTCCTTATAAGAAATGCTTCACAATCTACTATCAACATGGAATGTCTAACAGATCATGTCTATTCTGATCTCCTTAAGGGATTTTTTAGATAGCTCATACTGCTTGAAAAATGACCTAAAGTTATGCGTTTTCGATCTCATTCGATTAAAATAGGCTTTAAATTGTAACAGCTCACTTATTTTCTGAATCTCTCTCTCTAATAACGCTGTTGACAGTTTCTTCAACGATTTTCTCTCTTAATTCGCGTTCATGAATCACCTAAGTAGAAAAAAGATGGATCTTCAGCACACCTAACAAATTTCTCCTGCTAAAGATGATTCTCAATTATTCATTTCTTTCTTCGATATTAATAGCCTTCACTTATTTTTCTTTCCAAAATGAAGTTTCCATTCAAAAATGTGTAAAGTGAACTATCACAAAGAAGAAAACATTTGGAGGAATAAAGAACTTAAAAGACGTTAATTTTTTCATACAAATCTAAGAACATCTAGCTTAGTTCTGCTATGAAACATATTAAAACAACGTTAGAAAAGATAGAACTACAATTAGATTAAATCATAGTATTTATAAATCGAAAACACTCATCTTTTAAGGATTTTATTCCAGATGTGTGGAAAGTTTGCCAACGGTCCATTGGTTGAGGCTTTCCATGTAAACTGGGTACACTTGGCACTTCTTTCCTTTATCAATCTCATCCTTCATTTTTGTTGCTTCCTCAGTCAGGAACTCCGTTAAATTGATAAACAAAGACTGCCACTCAGAGTCCTCCATTTCGGCGAAGGTATAATCATCTGGGACCACAAGTCTGAAATGAAGTCGAACGTTGTCCGAGAAATCTCGATAAATATACGTTTTATTCACTCTTAGGCTAAAGCTTGAGAACCAATATTTCATCTGTTGTTTAAAAATTTTGTCTGTTTTTCTGAGCTCCTTCCATTTCTTAAAGAAAGGAGTGAGTCTTTGGGCGTTTTCACGGGAAATTGTCGATTGCATTTTCTTCTTCTTGCTGTTGCTAATGTCAGAGGACTCTGCTGTTAAGGTTGGTTGCTGGGATGATTGTCTTGAAAGCTTTGAAATTTTCTTTGAGGGGCTTAGTAATTTCGAAGCTGACTCGAAAATCTCGTCGAAATCCAAGAGTCTTCTCTCCTCTCTGTCGAAGCTGAAAAAATCGTCATCATCGCGAAACTCGATGCAGTTAAGAAAATCGAATTCAGAGCCGAGCATTTGTTAAGTTGAGGTAGGGTTTTATAGGGCTTTTGTTTTGTGTTTGTGAAATTTTACTTAATTATAAACGAGTGTAAACAAATTCCGTGCTTAAAAGCCTGATCCAACCTCCTATTTTTAACCGTTCCAATTAATAAAATTTATTTTTTCGGGATATTGTTCGAAAGACCAGGCTATTTCCCGATTTAAAAATTTGACAGCAATTAAAAGATTTTAAGCTTGCTAATTTTTCAATAAACCCTTACAAGGCGTTATTGCTAAAGACGCTGCAATACTTTGCTTTACGAAAAACACACAATAAAGCTCCCAGAGACTTGTCGATTTGTAAATAGACTTCTTCTCTGAAGGGGGAGGAGGCATAGATATATCCGATCTAAATTCGAACAATTCACTCAAAGCTTAAAATCCTTAAAATTTATTTTAAGAAGTGACTCCTTTAAGTAAGTTTTAAGTAAACCACTCGTTTGCATGGAAGCACGAAAGAGTGTACGAGTTACTTCAAACGCTAAATTACTGGAAAAATCTTCCATTAAAACCTCTCATTAAAGCAATTTCCGGGAAATATCTTCTTTTATCGAAGCCGTTGAACAAGAAGCGGTTTAACGAATCGTAAATCTTTGAAACTACATTCATAATACTGAAGGCCTTGGATGCTCGCTGAGCTTTAATCGCTGAGGTACTGAGTTCTCAAAGCATTTAAATGAAACAGGATAAGTTATTTCATTGCGTTTGTGCTACATAAAACGAGAGTTTTATTGGCGTTTTGTTAGGTAGGGTTATTTTTGGCACCTTAAACAAATCACAATCCAAGAAAAAAGGGAGATTTGGATTCGGGACGGTCTCGCTTGCTCGATTTCGGTGGAATAGACTTCGTACGGTTATATCTGCGCCCAGTTCGAATGGTTTTCTCCATCATATTATTCGAAGAACGAATTCCAGCGTTTTTTAGCGTTTGATTAATAATTCATCAAAGATTCGAGATTAAATCCTAAATCGTTTTCCGGAATAACACCAAAGCACTGTGAAAACTCTCCAAATGTGATATTTGCACATGACGCTATAAAAGTGCCAATTTGACACCACCCTGTAACAGCTATCGGAATTGTGCATTTGAGCGAGCAAGACAGAAGGAGATTGTCGTTTAAATGATTTCCGCGAAGATTGAGAGTGTGCTCATTCGATTCTTATACATTCAGAATAGACGCACTCAATTCTAAAGAGATAAGAAAGGAGGGGTTTCGTGACCCTCAGCAAAAATTATTCTTTGAAGAAAAACCTCCTTATATACAAATAAACCGGTTGATTTGATACCAAGAACCCTATTGTGACCTTGTACGAGTTTAAGTCTGAATCTAATAAAGTTGAAAAAGAGACTATTGGGAGGGTAGAGAAGAGAGAAAGCGATGAGAATTTCAGGTCAAGCTGTTAATACGATGCCCTTTCGTGGTTTTGTTATGCAAATTGCTCTAATGTGAACAAAGTGAAGACATATTTGAAAAATATTTGTACATGAGACTGTAGTAACCTTTATTCAGGGTGCGCTACATGTCACACGTCATCCACATTTCAAAATACTTTGAATTATCGTGTTGGAATAGCCATCATAAGATTTGATGTTTTCTAATACGAGTAGAGCTTAATAACTCTCTTTAATAAACAGAGTCTCTCGAGTATCTTTATTGAAATTGAGACCAGCAATCATTTGCTGTTGCAATTAATGCTATTTCGTCAGCAATTTCGGTTTTATTAGAAATTTTTGAATATGAAGATGAAATATTGCCTCTTATTTTCTCCTACTTCTTATCTACTAAATCCAAACTCAATTTCAATTCTATTGGGAGAATGAAGACATTCATGAAACTCATTTGAAGTCTTTTATGAATATATTTGAATAAGCGGATTTCCATGTTTTCAAAAATAAAATTAGAGAATGCCTTTTGATAGTGATTCATTCAATTTGGACGACTAATCTGTCAAAAACGAAAATCATGTCTCGTATATCCCAATAACTTTGATGAAACGCATCGCCTTTGTACTTGAATGAAACGTTTAGACCTTAGTATTTCCATTAGGTGGTAAGCTGTTCATTCGCAGCTACTCCTGTAGTGTAATTTTTTTGAATATTACGTGCTATCAGTCTGTTTCCCTCTAGAGTGTAAGGATTGCTTTGATTCATGAATTTACCAAACTTCTTAAGGATACCTTAGCTTCAGAGTTCAATATCTCAATAATCACATGATTCCTATTACGGTGATTGATGTATTATTATGAGTTCATCCTCTTTAATGTGATCTGGGTCGTTATTCTCATACTTAACTTACTTTTATGATGCGAATTTAATTCCCACTCACTACAGACAGCCGACGTGAATATTTATCTCCCTCACTGTCTTCCCTTCTCTAAATGCATGAAGACTCTTTAGTCGGTAAACTGAACGTCCGTTCTCTCCTCAACAGCAAACTATAACAGAATAGCTATCAGCCACATGACATATAGTTTACTAATAGCTCATGTTTACATTCTAGAATCATCAATTTTGAAACTATCACTGAACTTTTCTTAGTTTTCTTATGAAAGAGATTAGAATAACCAATGATTGACCAAGTATATTCACGTTGTCAGAGATTTGTATTAAATAAGAGGCTCAAACAAAATTTACTATTTCAGCATCTAAGTTAGTCAGTTATAGATTACATTCAATAGCCTTATAAAACATCTTACCTGAAATTATTCATTAGCAACATATGCACATCTGCCACAAATCTCCTTAAGTAAGATCCAAATGGGTAGAGAGCTTGCCAACGGTGAATTTGTTCAACCCTTCAATCCACACGGGATACACTTGGCACTTTTTCCCTTGTTCAATCTCCTCCTTCATTTTTTCCGCCTCCTCGGTCAAGAACTCAGTCAAATTGATAAACAGAGACTGCCACTCAGAATCCTCCATCTCAGGGAATTCGAACCCATCCTGAAGCACCAGTCTGAAATGTAGTCGGACCTTCTCCGAAAAGTCTCTGTAAATGTATGTTTTGTTCACTCGTATGCTGTAGCTTGAAAACCAATACCTCATCTGCATCTTGAAAATTTTGTCCACTTTCCTTAACTCTTTCCATTTCTTAAAGAAAGGAGTCATTCTCGCCGCATTTTCACGAGGGACTATACTTTGAACGCGCTTTTTCTTGCTGCTTGTCTCAGAGGACTCCGTCAGAAGTGGAGTGTCTTTTGGAATTTTTGATATTTTTTTTGAAGGACTTAGTAATTTCGATGCAGACTCGAAAATCTCATCGAAATCCATCTGTCTTCTTTCCTCGCTCTCTGGGCTGAAGAAATTGTCGTCGTCGCGGAACTCGATGCAATTTAGAAAATCAAACTCGTAGTTTAGCATTGTGGGTTGCCTGGACTCCCTTTTTTGTTTGTTTATGAATTTTTTCTAATTATAAACTTTTCTTCCTCAGCTTAAAACCCTGATCCAAGGCCGAATTTTAAACCACCTTCAATGAATAAAATTGATTTTACTACACATTTTTAGAAAAAATTTACTCAGTCTTTCAGAAGAAGTAGAGTCAGTATACGATTATTTTAAGTCTGCTATTTTCCGTTTGAGTGATCAAAGATTTTACTGCCAAAATTCTGATACCATGTTTTGCTCTGAAATTCTTTCAATAAGTTTTAAGGATTATAGATTTGGAAATAGTCTCATCAGGTCCGGAAGTTTAAATTTGCAGAATCCAAGCGCCGAGCTTAATATTTCATTACGTAAAATCCCTAAAAATTTATTTTATGAAACTCACTCCCAACGAAGAGCCTCTAGTCATGGCATGAAGACCAATGAAAAGGTACAGCAACCTTATCATTTGCAGCACTTAGGTCTTCCTTCAGAAAGTTCTCTTTAGCAAATTAATTTTTTTGAATTTACCGAGAAGAAAGATCTAAATGGAGAATAAGCCCATGATTTTTGGGAATATATCAAATAGCTGTTCAGCTTTCCAACATTTCAACCAACATACAAAAGTAAGATTGCTGGCACAAACCTTTGGACAGATAATTATCAATTCAGCAAAGTTCTTTTAAATGCTGATATTTTGATCTTTTTGGAAGAACAATTGTCGCTAAGTTTCAGGAAACGAGCTATTAAGCACAAATCAAGTAGCTTGGAAGCTGATTGCTGGTAGTTGGAAACGAATCGAAGAACCTAACGTAAAAGCAAATAAATTCAGCAAAAATAATTTTTAGATGAATGCAATGGTTTGTTTAATTTTGTTGGGAGCCTGAGTTTACACTTTACTCTAAAAAGTGAGTGAGTGCGGCAGAAAGGAGAGCGAATTCAGTCGATTTTGTCAGAGCAGTTTCTATCGAATAGGTTCGCACTAACCACCTCCATCTTTCGTCGTGGTTCTAACAAAGCAATGAAGAGGAAATGAGCGAGCACCTTGTAGGAGAACCGAAGGAACAATGGAGGAGCTATGGGCAATTAAATGAGATAAAATGTTGTTATTTTGCTGCCTGTGCTTGAGAATTTCAATTGTAGTCAGTCAATTTCGTTCGCGATGAAGACAATTAAAAAACGAGTTAATTGCCTCCCTGCCCTTTCATCCATGATAATGCTGCTTATTAACCCTTAGTCTCGCTTTTATTTTCCTGGAAATGGGTCGCCATTATTTTCCTAGCTATGATTAAACCATAATGGCATATGACTTTAGATTCCAAGAGCCAGTCACAGCCAGAAATGCTTAACTTTTGACCTCTTTTATGATACCACAAAATTCTACTCTGCAATTAATGAAATTCTTGAAATTTTAAAGAGCTATGGACTACAATAATAGATTTGCTTAAGTTATTTTTATTTTCAAGGTTTGATAAGTTGCAACTTCATTCATCACTAAATTACATTCAAACAATCTTATACAATAGAGTTACGATGAGTTAGTCATTAGTAAAATATAAAAGAAAATACCACCAACACACCTCTTTACACAGTATCTGAATGTGTAGAAAGCTGGCCAACTGAGAATTTATTCACCTCTTCGATCCACACCGGATATACTTGGCTTTTTTTCCCTTTATCAGTTCCCTCTTTCATTTTCTGTGCCTCCTCTGTCAGAAACTCCGTTAAATTGATAAACATAGCTTTCCACTCTGAGTTCCCCATTTCACCGAACGCAAAACCGTCTCGGAGAACTAATCTGAAATGAATCCTTATATCTGAAAAATCGCGATAAATATATGTTTTATTCACTTTCTGATCAAAGCTTGAGAACCAATACTTCAATTGCTTCTTAAAAATTTTATCTTTCTTCCTCAGCTCCTTCCATTTCTTAAAGAAAGGAGCCAGCTTCTGTGCGTTTTGACGAGAAACTTTAGATTGAGTGATTTTCTTCTTGTTCCGTTTATCAGAGACTTCCGTCGATAAAGAACTCTTTTTAGCAATCTTCTTTGAGGGAGTTAGTAGTTTTGTTGACGACTCAAAAATTTCATCAAAAGCCAACTGCTTTCTTTCCTCTCTATCTTGCCTGAGGAAATCTTCCTCATCATGGAATTCCAAGTGCCGAGAGTTCTGGAATTCAAAGGCGCAATTTAGCATTTTATTTTTTTTTTGGAGGAGTGCTCTTTCTTTGCTTTTGTGTTTGAAATTTTCCTAATTATAATCGATAATTCATAAGAATCAAAATCTTAATTCGAGTACCTATTTTTAACCCTTTCAAATGAATAATTTTATTTCAATGCGCGTTTTTAGAAAATTGGATTTTCTTCGAAGTAAACCGTCAGTAGGTAGTTAATTCTGTCAGCCTTTTCCAGTTAAGTTCGCTTAGAATTGCAAAGAGTACAATTACGCTTTCTACTTTGAAAGCCTTCATTAGAGTTTTAGGACTGCAAGTGTTCAATTCTTGGAAAACTTAGCGCTGCTCTCACATTTGCATGTGTAATAAATTTGCTGAATTTCTTCTCGCTCTGAGCTTCAGCTTTACGCCAATGTTCAACAACTCTCTTCGGGTCTGACAGGGTACATGAGTTTTCTCTAATTCACTAGGCGTATTTGAAATAATCACATCACGGAAGTCTTCCAATCTGAGATGTCTCTCAAAAATTTTTCTTTTCCTCCAAATTTCCGCACTTGATGCAAGAGACTTCACACAGTACTTCCTGGATGTCGTTTATAACCAAGGATAATTCCTCTTGTCCAATTTTTTTTTTTTAGTTTTCTTAAGATAATTTGCTTCGGAAAATTGCCATCAAATCGCTTAGCTTGAGGGATGGTCTCTGAGCCACTAAGTTTCAGGCTGCTTAAACTAAGAAGCAGATCGAGGAAACCGAGCTTAAGCACAAACTTATCAGGAAAAAGCTAAAGTCGAAAGTTTTGCAAAAATTTTCGTGAACCATATAGAAGAAACATATATTTTGCAAATCAGAAACTACTCGAGACTAAGAAAGAGCTTTTTTCTATTCTCTGATATGAATCATAAACTGAAGCCTGTCGAATACAAAGAGACATGGACTTAATCCTGCAACGAGTTATGTTCAACGTATCAACAATAACTTCCAATAGATATACTTTGAATAGATAAGTTAATAAAACAAAAGAAGTGCCTTATCAAAAAAATAAGTGAAACTTTCTTATTCGCAAATTCAACGCTTGGGTGCTGTTTAGGTGTGACCACATGTTATTTACTGTTATTGACAATCTTCATGATCAGATCCCTGAACTCATTGTAAGATATCTAGTAACATGTTGTTAAAGAGATAGGTATCGCGGCGGATAATTACCTTCTGATCACCGTTTTGGTCGATTTCCTGAATAAGCAGCTCCCATTCCTCATCGTTGATGTTTTTCTCTCCTGGATTGAACAGCTCTTTGATCTCTTCCTGCGTCAGCTCTCCATTTCCATCCTGTTCAAAATGTTGCTTAATAATCCACTCTCTGGATCAAATTACCTTATCAAACAGCTTAAAAGCGTCCTCTAACCTGTGCTTGACCAACAGCGTCTTTCGGTTCATAGTAGCCGCAACGAATTCTAGATAACAACATTATTATCCCAAAGCAACCAGCAATGTTTACCAGAGTAATCAATGACTCCGTTTCCGTTTACATCGGCTGACCTTATAATATGCTCAATATCTTCTTCTTTGTAGCCATACTTGGCCACTGCTTTATACCCTATATAAAATAATTTTTTTGATAAGGACATGAGAAAAGTGGCTCTAAGACCTTTGAGAAGTTCATCTTTGGTCAAAGTTCCATCTCCATTCGTATCCAGTGCCTGGAAGACCTTGAGATATTCATTCTTTTCGTCCTTCCGAGCGAAATATGATGAAATAAAGACCCAGAACGCCTCCTGCAGCTTCTTTTCGGCCTAACAATAAATCAGAAACTCTGCTATTATATGGCAGAAAATTCTTACTCGATAGGTCTTTAAGTTTCCAAGTGCATTAAGAGTCATCTGATCATCCGGCTCATTTTTTTTATTGTGAGTCAGCTCGAGGATCCAAGGATCCGCCAATGCCTGCTCTGCACTGAGACGCTCGTCAGGGTTGTAATTCATTAACTTTGCCACAAAGTTCTTTGCTTTTTCACTCACCAAAGACCATTCTTTGCCAGCAAAATCATAAGTTCCAGCTATAATTTGATCCATAATAGCTTTCTTTGTTTTTCCTTTAAACGGCAGCTGGCCTGAAAGAAGAATGTATAGGATCACACCGCATGACCAAATATCGCATTTTTGATTGTAATTTTTCTTCAACACTTCTGGCGCCATGAACAAAGGCTGATAAAAAAAATTTTTAAAATTGGACAGAAAGCTATAGTTTACAGTTCCTGTGGCTCTATTGAAGTTTTTATTCGGTTCTATAACTGCAGAGACACCGAAATCGACGATTTTTATGTTCGCGTTAGGGTCTTTGCTTTCATAAAGAATATTCTGTGGCTTGAGGTCACTTTTTTAGAGTTAAGTTTTGGACATCGTAATAGCACAATTTCCTTACCGATGAACGATTCCTTTCTTATGACAGTAGTTCACCGCTGACAATATTTGTTTCATTACATGAGCTGCGTCCTTTTCAGTGAAATGCTTTAGTTCGACAATCTTTTCCAAAAGCTCGCCGCCAGTATATAGCTCACCGACGATGAAAATAAAGTCTTGGTTTTCGAAATACTCATAGATTGACATGATATTTGGATGATCCTTGAAGAATAGCGATTTTTTTATGGTCCAGCGAAACAGAAACTTACCAATTGTTTCAGGATATCGATCTCTCGAAAAATGTCTTCCTTCTCTTGAGACGTCATAACCTTGTTCTGAAGCATCTTAACTGCGCGAGATATCTTAGACTTCTTTTGGACGGCTTCGACGACCTCTCCGAAGGTTCCTGATCAAATATTAAGCAAATGGTTCAATAATTGGCAATCATTACCGTGTCCGAGATCTTTTACGTAAACATACTCTTTGTAAAAGTCCTGATTGCGTTTCCCAATCATATCATTGGCTGCGAATCTCAGGTCTGAGTAAATGGAAGAAATTTATAACTTTTTGTAATAATGGAATATATACGGTGGTCATCGACGGTAGTACTCATGCCTTCGAGTCCGTTGACAGTGTGATGCTTGGTAACAGTCGACATGGCGGAAGGAGTAACCTTCGAAATGTGTTTCCCTTTGGTAGGGTGGTTTAGTTGCTCTTTGTTGACTGTACAACCCATCTAATTGACACAAAGAATTAATTTTTTTTTTTATTTTAGGTTTTAAAGCGGGTTAAATGCAGTTGTAACTCTGATCAATCAGAGGAAAAATGTATATAATGCAGAGCAAAACTATGCTTCAAATAGGTTATCTTGAACCAACCCAATGAAAACGAGTCGCTATCTTAGGAAAGAGTTAGTTAGAGCATAAATATAAGGCTATTAATCTTAATTTATCGAGTATATTGAATTCAGAAGAGTGTCGAAGAGTGACCAAAACTAAGTGGAGTTTTGAATGTGCCGTGGTTTCCCACTAACAATAGAAAGCAACAAAAAGAAACGATAATAGGCCCTCGATAATTCGGAATTTGATTCTATAAAATTTATAAAATTTAAATTAAAAAAAAAAAATTGCGAAAAACGATGTAGTCAGTTTCATTAAAAATTATTCTAAGCTTAGTAAATTCTTCAAGGAGTTAATGCGCAAATTTCACGCAGCCTTTCGATTTAGGAATGGATAGGGTTCTTTTGAATCAGGTATTCAAAGTGATAGAATAGATTGACAAAGCTTATCCTCTTACATATAGTGGTTCCATATTCTCAATTCTCGAGGAAGCTTAGCCTACCATAATCGAATCAGGTTGATTCAAGTCCGAAGCGCTAATAGGAGACATCTAATAATCGCCAAATACTTTTTTCGTTCTCTTTCGCGTTAGTTCTTCTCAACAACTCGAAATTGTTTCAAAAAGGTGATTGCATCTATTACATGAAGTATCAGCACATCGCGTCCTCTATATTAAAAGAGTTTTTTTAACGCCATATCTGATATCTAAAATTCATCTTCTTCGATTTTTTTCTTGATTTAGTCTCATTTAATGTACTAATACATAAGTATTCAACTTGTGACAGCATCTTCATGGTAATAGGCTTGCTGAATCTACTTCCATTGGGAAGTCGAGATGTCACGCTCTCTCAAGAAATATTGGGAAAATCTATTTAACACACAGTTTCCATCATCTATTTACTTCCTACATTTATTTGCTATTGTGGCTAAAAACTGATTAATCAGCCGAAGGCTTTTGAAAACCTTGAATCAGGATCTTAAATAAAGCAATAAAATCTTCTTTTGCACACAAGCTATGGACTCTGGAAAAAAGGTTATCTTTGTGACCGGAAACGTAAACTAAATTCTATTGTAAAATAAGTGAGTAAGCCAACTCTATAGAAACTTAAACTCGAAGAGGCCAAGGCGATAATAGGCGACCGCATTGACCTTTCTTCTCAACACATCGATCGTATCCTCCTCCCTTGAAGCAACCCAAAATAAGTTTTATTTTACTAGTTCCTGAGTTGCAAGGAGAACCTGAGCAGATTGCTGCCGAAAAAGCTCTGCTTGCTTATAAAACGGTGTGATTTCAATATATGCAACAACTATAATAACATCTAGTTAAAATCAGCCGTCATTATAGAAGACACTTCACTCTGTTTCAATGCTATGAATGGTCTTCCCGGTCCTTATATGTAAGTTTCTGCTCCCTTTTGTGTTCTTTAGGCATACATACTCTTTTTAAAGCAAATGGTTTTACGAAAAACTTGGAGATGAAGGCAATTCCTGCTTTATATCTCTCCTTTAACTGCCTGTGATGTTAGGTCTCTACAAGATGTTGGAGGGTTTCGAGGATAAGACCGCTTATGCTCAAACTATATGTTCGTATATGGCTGAAGGGTTAGAAGAGCCCCTTTTGTTTATTGGGAGAACTAATGTAGTCACATCTTTTTCAGTTGCAAAGCTGAAATTAATAACTCCTTCTTATATTAGGGAAAGATTGTGGCACCACGAGGAAAACCGAGATTTCCCTGGAATCCGATTTTTCAACCTGATGGCTACGAAGAAACGTAAACAAAAATATTTTTGAGGTTGTACTCTTATCGGTGCCTTTGACTTCGAACAGATATGCTGAGATGCCAGTAGAAACCAAAAATAAGATTTCCCAGCGATATAAAGCCATCAATGCGTTTAGCGAATATTTTAGTAATTCTGAGAAGTATGACATTAGTGTGAAAAAATACATAAGAACGTGAGACTTTCATTGCTAATATTCAATGAGCAGACCGGACAGAAATCACTGTTTTTACTTTCAGAGCATGATCAATTATTGTAACACATTGAGAGTACTTCAGAAATTAAGTGGATCTGTCTTCCTGTTAAATAAATTTTATTTACTTAATAATATACAATAAAATACCGGCTTCTCAAAGTAATTTAAGGTCATATCATTGCAACTTATCGACTCCTTACCAGATCGAAACAATGGGAGGCAGCTGTGTTTCTAATCCTAAGGTAAACCATGAATTAAAGAGCATATTCTTATTTGCTTGAAGGCATATTACATGCAACAACAACACCAACAGCAAAAACAAACTAATGATGACTGTTGCGGTTGCTCAGCACCTGGATACAATGATTACGATCCACGGGAGATCGAAGGAGGTAATAAACTAGGTTTTCCATCATTTTACTGTAAATTGTGTAGATTTTCCCAACTCTCCGAGCAAACACAACGGCACTATCAGAGGAACAAGTCCTTCACGCCATAGAAAAGAAATCTTCACTGGAACATACCTCGATTCGCGTCCAAGGATGCGAGAAGATGGCATGGGACCATTATACACTATGAGTCCGTCGAAACAACGAAGATCGTTTAAAGATACTGAAGGCTTTGGAGTTCATCGCAAGATGGAAACGGTGAAAGTCAAGCAGAATTTCCAAGCAGAGCTTGTTCCGACTTTCGCAAACGTGGATGAATCAGCAGCTTCGCTTGATGATTCTCGTAATAACCGGATTATCGAGGAAGAAGAACCTGTTAGATTTCATGAATCAGGCGAAATATCTCAAGAGCCACCTCAACAACCTCGTCACATCGTGGAAGGGCTTGTTAACGGATTACGTAAGAAAGATGACCAAGGTTATCATACGGTTATGCATTACTCGCAGCCAAAGGAGAAATCTTCTGGCCTAACGGAGTCTCCTCATCCTGTAGCAGAACGAAAAAGAAGCGTGATAGATTTAAATGAACCGACTCATCCAAGCAGAGTTGAGAATAAATCCCCTTGCGATAGCACCCAGCCTTTCGCTTCATCTCTTGATACTCGAAAATCAGATCGATTGTCTGTGGATTTCCCTGCTCAGACTTATTTAATCAATTACACCAACCCGTTTGGCCATGAGTGTACTTAGTTCTTCTTAACCTTCATAATTTAGATTTGGTAGCAACCGATGAGCCGCTAGAATCGCATCGAAGTCTCTCAAGGAGGAATTCCAAGCCGACGCTACAAATCTTGAACTTTCAAAAGCCGAAATCAATGGTCGAGAATAGTGAGGCTCATGCGTTTAGTATGCCTCAAGAACACCTAACTCCAGAGAAATCTTCAATTCCTCGGGAGATTTCACCAAGAGAACGTGGAAGAAACTTCAGCAGGAGCCAACCGTTTTACCCTCTACTCGATGAGAAATATAGTAGGATGGTTCTTGTCAATAATGTGCCTTATCTGAGTTCAATAGGACGGGATATTGAAGACAGAATCAATAATAGCTTGAACCAAAGCCAAGATTTTCATTTTACGCCATCACCACACAAAAAATTTAAAGATCAATTACCTCCAGAAAAGTACGAGAGCAATGTGAACGAAGAACCTGAGCCAAGGAGCTATGAAAAGCATCCTCTTCAGCAGAGCCAAAAGCGGTCAGCTCCAATTCTGGAGGTGCCTCTTGATCGAATTAAGCCAACCCACCAGCATCAACAACAAGGTCCAATTCGAGAGAATCAAGCTCCAACTCAAGAGAAGCAAAGTCCGCTGGACAGAGACATAAGTTCATTGTTACGGAATCCTAATTTTGAGAAATATCGAGCCCAAAATTTCGAAGGCGTGCCGATTTTCCGTGTCAAAACACGTGTTCCAAATCAGCAGGAAAGACGCAAGTCTGCGCAGGCAGTGAGAAAGCCAAATATTGGCGCTGAATATTTCGAAGAAAACATTCCGGCCTTGATGCTGACCCAAGCACACTGCCTTCAATGCGAAGAACCTGTCGAAAGAGCACGATTCTACCCTACTCACAGCTTCTTCGGGCACCCTATCTTCGAGAGCCCTGACTCTGCTTGTGATATTTTCCTAACAACCGATGGAAATCCGAGTTTTCGACAAAATGACACTTTTTCAAAGCCAGGCAGGCAAGGTCGTGCAGTTGATGTTACTCCATTTGATATACCCATGAGCGATGCGACTAACAGACGAGAAGTTGCTGAAGGGCCGAAAAATGTAAGGGAGAGCAACCGCATGCCTGAAGGAAAGGAAAACCCAGCTCAACAACCGCAAAATAGAGGGAGGTCTTACCAGATCATTCAAGGACCGAATGAAGAGCCCCAATTTCTGGTGATCAATCAAGAGAAGAAGCCTGATCGTCCCATTGAAACGTATGTTGAAAAGGTGAGGAAAAAGAGTACTCAGATCAACGATCCGTTCCTACGAGAGATGGCAAAGACATTTGTTGTTGAGGAAGATAAAAACAGACGAAAATCCAAGGCGTTGCAAAAATTAGAGCAATCTGTTAGGTCGCTCAACAGCATTCAAGGTACTGACGAAGGGATGATTACCAGTTCGAGGCTCAATGAGAAAGACCCTAGTCCAGCAGAACGAAAAACAGGAGATTTTGCTGTTATTGGCTCTTCTGAACAAGGGAAAACCCTTGGCACGAGTAGTAGTTATCAAACACCACAGCTCAAGAGTCTAAAGAGTGAAGTGGCTACAGATAATACGCCTGAAAGCACAAAAAAACCAGTGATTAGACAGCCTAGTGGCCAATTCGAAAAAAAGAGAGGGAATTCAATTGCTCACATTGAAAAAGAAAAAACGCCCGGAAAGGATGTTGTTGGTGAAAGGCTTCGAGGATTTTCTCAAAAACTAGAAGATTTGCAAGCAAAGAGTCAGCAAAGACTTGCTGCTTTAAATGATATATCGCCTGAAAACAAAAAGCCAACACAAAGCGCAGAAAAGAGTTCAGCAACCACCACTGACACAGGATCTTTCCCTGGAAAATATTCTCAGATGAAGACGCTGGAACCGAAGAAATCAGAAGCAATACGTATTCAAGATGAATCCAGAAGACCAGGAGAGATTGCGCAAGGAGTCAACGGCTCTAAAGGAAGGCGAGAGTCTGGGGTAGTAGCCTCTGGAAGCGAGGAAGGGCATGTACCAGTCTATTCAATTGAATCTGAAATACCTATCATCCCGCGAAGGAGAAGCTCTGGTGTACAAGCAGTTGCATCAGTGCGGAGAAGTCTGCCCGCTTTCGAAATGTCCCAACCTGAAAGGCAAATCGGCGGCTCTGTTAACAGCCTGGGATCAGGAGTTTATCAATCTCTTGGGGATGTCTAGTTTTCAATCTGTTGCTAATTTTTCGACTTTAACTCTGTGTTATTACCTCGTGTTTTTTGCCTAATAGAGTTAATGTCATCTTTCCCAGTTTTTTTTTTTTGAGCTGTCATGGAGTATTAGCTACACAAACATATAAATAAGCGTTTTTCCCCTCATGAGGCTTCCCTTAGTATCTCACAATGTAGAAAATTTGAATTCGATTTGCATTGATTGATTCAAACATAGTTGTTTTGTTATGGTTTAAATCTATTTATCAATTAGTGTTTGAGATAAACTCTTTTTTACGAAAGAATACTCGCTCCCTAAAACTGACACAAAGAACTGAATTTCGCAAATTGAAAATCATTAAGATGATTGTTTGCTATACATAAGTTAAAACCATTTCTTCGAGCTCTTGGTGGTCGTGACTTTTTTAGTTCCTGTAGTTGTCTTTGCATACTTGGATAGGTAATCTTCCATAAGTTCTTCAATTGTTTTTTCAGGGTCAAGACTCACGTAGTGCTTGAAAACATCGATATCGTAGTCAGGAAGAAGCTCCTTGAGTCTTCTCGCCTTTTCTTCGACATCTTTATTATAGAGTGTTTCATCCTTCTCCTTATATTCCTCGGGAATGCTGTTTTTATCGATGATTTCGTACTCATTGTCCTCTTCCTTTATATGGACACTGATTGTTTTGCCGGATTTGTTTGCGCTCATCATGGCCTTAAAATCCTTCTCGTCGCTAAGCATCACCGAGTCCTTATCTTCGTCGAAGTACTGCATAGTGAAAGAGATAGGGAGTCTTCCCTTATAAGCTGCCATAAAAGATTCTTTAAGTTCCTTGAAAGTGGTAATAGTCTTGGTAGAGCGATGGATTTCTCCGCTGTAACAAAATTTGAAGCTCATTTTGAGTTAGTTCTTTGCTTTTCGGTAAGAATGGCCTTTTTTGTGAAGTCTTTATTGATTTCGATTCTAAATATAATCTGTTGAGAGTGAGTTTAGCATATTAAGGAGCAATATTTCTGAGCAGAAATTAGAGATGGCTAGGCTATAATCCAATGGAAATATAAATATAATGGTATTTTAATCTAGGAGTCCGGAGGCAGTTCTACTAATTTTCCTCTTTTCCAAAGTTGCATTTCAAAGCCATTCCTGCAGAGCAAATCCAAGTTAAAAATTATATCGAACCTAAGATAATCATACGCATCTTAAGTGGAATTACGAAAGGTTGGAAAAATCGTGCAATTGCCACTATAATCAATATATAAACCCAGTTGACTTGAAATAAAAGAGAAAAGTACAAGACTGCTATCACTCATAATGAGTGAAATAAACCAAGATGATCTCACTACAGCTTTTGACTGAAGAAATTAGAAATGCTTCAGAAATATGACTTATTAAGTATTTATTATTCTTCTCCAAACCAAGAGACGCTGGGAAGCAATTATTGAAATGCAAATAAATTAAATGCGTGTTTAGGTTTTTAACTGGATCCTTTTACATAGTTATAAAATATCTGCTAATTACTAAACAGGAATTTTTTCGTTGGCAATGCGATCAGACATCGACGCAGTCGGGCTCGAAGGCCTTAAGTTCTACGGTGAAAGAACCTACGCTCGAAACATTTTCCTTCGGAAAGTCTTCGCCATCCTAACCTCCCAACTTGCATTCGCTTTTGTTGCCGTGGCGCTTGTGAATGCTTATGTCTCTTTTGACTCGTGGGTTGAAACTTACTATGAAATCACGATAGCAACTGCTGTCTTACAAGCTTTCTTGATGTTCCTCGTCTACATTCGTCGACCGCTCTTCAGAGGCACCCCTGCCAACGTCTTCTTATTCATTATTTTCACATTCCTCTTGTCATGGAATCTCGTCTATATTGAATCTCTCGACAGCACTCCTCAAGTCTTAATGATCGTTTCCCATGCCATCTTGACGAACTTCGCGCTCATGATCTATGCTTTCACAACCAAAAAAGACCTCAGCTATCTCGGAGCCACGATTTACATCCTTGGCAGCGCCTTGGTTGGCTATGAGCTTTTCCTTATCGCTTCAGACATCCCATTCATGAATTTGGCAGTGATCGCTCTCGGAGTAGTCGTCTATGGGTTCTACTTAATCTCTGGAACCCAATATCTGATCGTTGGTCAGAGCTCTTCAGCTGAGATGGAAGACCCAGTGGTCGGCTCGGTCATTGTCTATGATGACATCCTCCTCATTGCTTTCAGACTCATCGAATCTCTCAGCAGAGTGTTCAAAAAGCATAGATACTAAGCCGATGAAAACCCTCTTATAAACAGAACCAAAGTTGCCAATTTCCTGCATTGCAAGACTAAACAGCCGCTTGTTCGAAGCCAATGAGCTCTAACAACTCGCTCGCTCTTCATAACAATATATATCTGCACAAATAATACATACACATATAATTCTTCTTCCTATGAAACGGAGTTTCAAGCTATTTTTTTGTAACAAATCTTCAAAAAATATACTTGGTTCTGAATCTCTTAATAAACAGCAAACAGCTTTGAATTCGAGAGTCCTATCTTGTTCATAAACTAGCAACTTATATTTGGGCATAAAAGATTAAAAAGAAAGCTATGAATAAGATAAAAACTGCAGGCAAAAGAATGATGACTCAATTTCACACACACTCGTCATTTAATACATAATATCAACAGAAATTTAAACCAATGTTAGAAATTTTTTCAATAAATCTTAGGAATCTGTGTTTTCTGGGCGTCTTCTTGTATTTTCCGGTGTTTCCATAGGGAAAATCCTCGTTTTTTTATAAACTGACTGTTTCACTGCCATAAAGAAATTCAAGTCGGTTTTCGGGCTTGACATCATGCTATCATCATTAGCAGTTGGGGAACTCGCTTTGATGAAGTTCAAACTAGGCGTTGTCATCTGCGAGCTGAAATCTTCATTCTGTGCCGAAAGTGAGGTATTAGTATTGACAGGGTTTCTGGGCGACACCACTCTTATCATGACTTTCGGACTGCTATCGTTCGCTCTTATGGTTCTTAGCGCCATAGTGGTAGGAGAAATTACATCCAAATCGATAACTTGTCCAAAGCTGTTAATAGAAACCAGGTTATGGACTTGATTTTTTCGAAAACGATCTCGGATTGCTTTAACTACACTTAAGAAGACTACGCCGACAGCCATAAGCGCGTTAATAGAAACCGCAGTGATGACCAACGCAATTAAGGCTATCCCGATCTTGTCGATACCATCCTGCGAGGCATATTGAATTTTTTCGTTGATCCCAATAAACAGGGCAAGCAAGGCCAGTACCACCTTCACAAAATTATTCATTCCAAACAAGAATGTTTGGAGCTTTCCTTCGAAAGGCTTATATATAAACGTCGTGATTATCCACATAACAAGCGAAACGGCCGCGTAAACGGCTGCTTGAATGAGGCCGTAGTTTTGAGCTAAGAGCAGAAGGAGGTCGAGAGCGATATTCTGGGCCATCAACACAAGCATGAAGTTCCTAGTAAACCAATGATCTAGTCTCAACCCTTCAGTTATCATGTTTATTGAGCTCGGCACGTTAAGGTAGCCAATGTTTTGTCCTTGGATAATTGCTTTCTTGGTTTCTGGCTTGGGCTTATTGATAAAGTATATGAAGAGACCCACGAGAAGAGCGTAGGATGTCAATATGGTAATTGCGACTCCTAGACAATATTGGGCGTACCAAGAGGTGTTTGTGTTTTCGGTGAGTTGGAGCATGCTGTAGAGGAATAACTCTGCGAAATCTCCAATATAGAAAGTCAGAAATACGTTCCACATGAAAAGGGTTTTAATTTTGGTTAATATCTTTTGGAGCCTTGTGACCTTGCGGAGTACAAAGGACAGAAAGGATCCAACACCAATTGTTACCAGAGCGAAAAGCTCTCTGTCCAGCGTGTTTCCAGAGTTATCGAGGAGGACTGTTGACATCTGGAACTGCTGGAACTTTCCGTTTGAGGAATCGGAGATGTTGCATTCCTTTGAAAAACTGCTATAAATGTTTGGTAGGAAGTTCGTGTAAAGCATCGTGCAAAAAGCCATGAAATTGTCTGGGAAAGCGACGTTGACGAATCGGAAGATCAATACATCACTTACAAAATCGGTGAGTAAAACAGCGGTAGTGCTTGCCCCTTTGCCAATAAGAGGAAGAAGAGTGGTGGAAGCACTTTGGGCATGGATGGCGTTCGAGGCTACACTACTGGTTTTTGAAACGACGGATAACGTTGTTGGAGAAAGAGAGACTGTCGGATCGTAGACTGCGCTCTTGGCATTGCTTGTACAAGATTGATTTGAGTCCAAGGAATAGCCAGTGTAGCAAGTTTTGCAGTTATTTGCAAAAGGTCCGTTGCAAGTTTTGCATGTGGGATCGCACTCCTGGCACATTAGATTTGTGTCAGGATAGTAGCCATCGGCATTACAGCTGATACATGAATTATTAGCTTGCATTAGGTATGTGCCAGAGCTGCAGGAGAGGCAGTTGGTTGAGAGGGGTCCAGAGCAAGTCTTGCAGGATGTGTCACATTGCATACAATTACCAGTCACGGTGTCTGCATAATAACCATCAACATTACAACTCACACAAGAGTTGTTCGCATGTAATAGATATTTCCCAGAGTTGCAGGAGAGACAATTTGTTGGGAAAGCTCCAGAACAAGCTTTACAGCTTGAGTCACATTGCAGGCAATTACCGCTTATGATGTCAGCATAGTATCCATTGGCAACGCATGTTACGCATGAATTGTTCGCTTGTAGTAAGTATTTTCCTGAATTGCAGGTAATACAGTTCGTATTGAGAGTTCCTGAGCATGTCTTGCAGGACAAGTCACATTGCAGGCAATGTCCAGTCAAAGTATCAGCGTGATATCCATCGACATCGCATGTTACACATGAATTGTTCGTTTGTAATAAGTATTTTCCAGAATTGCAAGAGAGGCAATTTGTTGAGAGGGGACCAGAGCATGTTTTACAAGCTGTGTCACATTGCATACAATTACCAGTCACGGTGTCTGCATAATACCCATCAACATTACAGCTCACGCATGTATTATTTAATTGCAACAAATATTTCCCAGAGTTGCAGGAGAGACAGTTTGTGGGGAGAGTTCCCGAGCACGTTTTACAGCTTGAATCACACTGTTGACAATGTCCAGTCACAGTGTCAGCATAGTATCCGTTAACATTACAACTCACACAAGAACAGTTCGACAATAGCAGATAATTACCCGAATAACATGCAGTGCATTGAGTTGCTGACCCACCAGTGCACTGTTGGCAACTTGCATCACAGGTTAAACAACTTGAACCGGACATATATTGTCCATCTCCCTGGCAATTAGAACAGATTCCGTTTCCCAACTAGCGAAATTGAATAATATATTAAACAAAATTCTTCAGTAAATAGAAAATCCTTACATAAAACTGTCCGTAAGAACAACCTATTCGAAAAAAAGTTAATTAGTCATGAGTATAACCATAACAAATTTTACTTTGGCAAGAACTTGTCGAAGTATCAAGAAAGGCTCCAGCTCCGCACGTACTTACACACTTCTTACCGCTTCGGTAATACCCAGACTTACAGTGTAAGCATGCTGCTTCATTTGAATTGATAAACGCTGATAGTGCACAAGTTGAATCTGAAATAAGAATAATCTTTTGTAAAAACAGAGGAACAAGCATTGAGATTCACCTGAACTATTTGAATAAGCGCTTTCAGCGCCATTAAACCATAGCACGTTGCTCAAATCATAATAGCCATCTGTAGATGCGTCACGTGTGCTTGTTCCTGAGATTTTGGTGCTGCATAAGTCCAGCGTAGACGAGCTGTAATCTGAAAAAAGCCTCTCTCCGCTTGAAAAGATAGCAAAATAGACCCGACTCGTACCTGCTCCGTTTATCCATATCCTTCCTGAGCAAAAACCAACACCAAACTCTGTTGGTTGAGCTTGGACCAGCTCAATAACTAACCGATTCCAACTGCCTAATGTTCAATAGAAGGATTTACTTTAACTCTTTGGTTTTCGGAAGTTTTCACCTGTCGTGAGAGAAGATGACGATGTCATCACTTGTGACCACACAGAAGACGTACTTTGCGTGTTTATGATTACTTTTCCTGTAGAAGGATCAAATTGCGCTTTTAGCGACACCCAGTTATTTGCGCTATTTCTCATCGCAAATAGAGTCTGAACGCTCGTTTGGCCAGAGTACGGCTTGATGTTCATTGCGATTATGAGCCCGTTCTGTAATGAACCTCCTGTACTGTAAGAGAATGAAGTTCCTGGGCGACAATTCAAAACATTATAAGCTGAGAGACTCGGATCTTCAATTGTATCAGCTGCCGAGGTCCCTATAGAGCGATTTTTCATATATATATTGACAAAATAATTTATGAAAATGCGTACCTAGAGTAGCAGTCGATGACCCTTGAGAAGTATTCGTATAGTACTCAACGTATGTCGTTTGATTGTTGTTAACAGCAGAGTCGGTCGCAAACTTTAAAAGATAAAGCGTGCCTTTTGTAGTCAATGAAAACAAAATTAGAGTGGCAGATTTCCCTCACTTTTACTTTCTGGATTCATCAAGGCAAGATTTATCATTTGGTCTTGAGATGTAGGTACATAATCAATATAGAATCTGGCATATTGAGCTCTACAGTAGCAAACTCCATGCCTTGTAGTTGCACCCCAGTAAATCGTAGTTGATGGAGATATAGAATAGATGTCACCAGAATTCGTCTTTGCAAGGTAAAAAGAATCGACTGTCATATCGTTTTTTAGTCGGTAACGGAACCCGTATTGCTTATTCAGAGTACTGTTTACGGCGAGAGCAAGGAAAACCCATTCGCTTGTGGGAATGAGAGTGCTTGCTGCTTTCTATTTAAATTATTCATCGTTATGCTTTGAATAATGAAACTCGGATTACGTTTTCCCAAGGCTCCCAATGTCCAGTATTGTCTCCTGGTGTTGATACTGAGAATATGTAGTCGTCACTGGTACCAGCATGCGACATTATCACTCTTCCATTGTAGTAATAGCTCCTAATTCATTCCAGTTAGAGAGACCAATGGAGCAATTCTGTTGGTACCCAGGGGAGTTCGAAACATGGAAAAATCCACTTTTTTTGGAGTTACTAGGATCCCATGAGAATTTTTTGACCCAAATACTCATCGTAAACCCAGTTGCAGATGTCCATCCGTTATAAAGAGTCGAAATAGTGGCTTGTGGAATTGTAGCTGAAGCAGAGTTCAAGGTAATTGCGTCTTCTTGCAAGTAAAGCATCTTCATCGAGTCTATTTCAATGTGTTCATAAATAAAGGAAACACTTATTTTACTGATCTGCACAAGACATCCCAATACAAGCCAGAAGATCGAGGCTGCTTTCAGTATTTGTAGAGGCTGCGCTAAGAACGAGTTTTGAAGTTTCATTTCCGGAACCAGAACTTTTAATCAGAAGTATTTTGAAAAAAATAAAGGTGCTTAAATTCTAATAATTAGATTTTTCGAAAATTTATTCGCGATTATATCACGATGAGCGTTTCGACAAAAAATGCCCGACTTTCACCGTTAAACATCGAGTTGCAGAAAAACTTCATGACTTGATGTAAGACCTTCTTTCCAATCAGATACCTATTCGTCTGCCCCCAATATTTACATAAATCTGTCTCAGTTTGAATCTTCTTCAGGAAAGAAAAATATATTTTAGCTCGAGGGTTCCAGAGCTATCATATGAAAAACTGCAAAATGAGTGTGAAACACAACGATAATGTTTCGAATGGAGAAAACGAATTTCAAATTTAAAGTGGCAAGAAATAAAATTCAAATAAATTTTTTCTTGATCACTCAAAGTGGACATGAGATAGCTAGCAATATTTGCCTGGTATTCCCGTATAATTATATATAAATTCAAGCAACAGATGAGCAAGAATTTCAGAGTTAGCATGAGTGCTCAGAATTATGAGAGGAATTCTGTTGTGACTGACGCATAGACCATCATTCTCAAATTGAATCGATTCTATGATGACGGATGAACAAGTACAACACCTGCTGATAGAAAAATGATAGTTGTATGTGTATGTGATAGACCCAAAGGTCTTAGCTCCTGTGATCGACAACTAGTCCAAGAGATTTCTATCTATGTAAAAATGAAAGACACTCAACGTGGCACCTTTCCTAGAGAAAGCTGTGATAATCAGTTAAAAGGCTAAATTTACTGTGCTCTCATCTGGAAATCACAAAGCCAATGACTCTCAGCGAACACTATTGTTGAAATTTGAAGGTGTCTTTAATCTCAATTCTCTCACTTCTAAAAACATTTTGCCTTTTTTGTTATTTTAAGGAATAGTCAAATCTATCTTTCGCAGGCAATAAAGAAACACAAGCGATGCATTCAACTTATTATTACTACTAAGATCTAATTAGAGACCTCTTATTCACTTAAAGTTCTCCACCCTTTTCCCAGTTGGAAGGCTCGTGTTGGACGCTAAGATGAAAAAAAAAGAGTATTAAGTACTGACACATAATTATTGATATTACGTGAGTCTTTCCTTGAGCCAAGAGATGAAAGCTTCCTTGGTTCTGTCACCATCATAATCGATTGGGCTGTTCTTGTTATTGGCTGGGTAGAATTTGAGGGTTGGGAATCCTTGGATATCAACGGACTCAACTTCGTTGGCGGTGGCGTCCATCTTGGCGATGACCAAGTCCTTGATGCCAGCGAGTTGGGCAGCGAGTTCGTCCCAAACTGGAGCAAGCTATATGACATACATAAGACTCTTTGTCACAAAGGGATTTTTATATTACATGTTTGCAGTGTCCGCACCATGGGGCGTAGAATTCAACGAAAACATCCTTTGTTGTGTCGAGGACGATATCGTTGAAGGACTTGCCGACAACAACCTTTTTAAAAGAAGTTAATCCGAGTCTCAACAAAATAAAATTTTACCTTGACTGGTTGGTCGTTCTTTTCAGGGATAGGTTCACTCTTCAAGTGAGTTTGGAGCTTTCCAGCCTTATAGTCTTCATAGAATTGAACGATGTTCTCAACAGTCAATTCATTGCCAAAGACGAATTTCTTTGGGGCAGATGTTCTAAGAGGCTCAACGATTCTGATAGCTGGGCAGTCAGATTCAGCGACTCCAACGAATTCAGCAAGTCTTGGGCCAAGGGCACCATCATCAATGTCAGCGACGGAGAATTGGATCTTGCCCTTCAATTTTTGAGCGGCTTCGTTGAAGATCTTTTCAGCTCTTTGTCCAGCTTCGTCTTTCTTGTAGATCAAGAAGACGGTTGGGACGGACTCTCCGAAGATCTTTTGGGCGGCCTTTTGGTCGAAAGGAAGGACAAGAGGGTATCTGTTCTCCTCAATGAATTGGACTAAGCTGGCAGTGTCGAAGGCTCCAGCCAATTCGTTTCTGAGATCGTCGAAGTTCTTGAGCAAAACGACGTTGGTTCCTTCAGCGACCTTGTGTTCACCTCTGATATCAGCGTTTGCGGTGTAAACGAAGGTGACATCGTCGAATCTCTTGCTAGCGCTTTCGAAAGCGGACCAGTGTTCGTGGTCTTTTCCTCCGAAGAAAACAACGACGACATTGTTTGACTTTTGTAAATCAGCAAGGTGTTGAGCGCTGCCGAGTTCGCTGGTGGATGGCTGGGTCTTTCTTCTGATCCAGTTGACGATTTCCTTGTCGGTTCTGCCACCTTCGTACTCGATTTCTTCACCATTGATGAAGAATTTGAGAGTTGGGTATCCTTGGATTTGGTATTGCTCACCAGATTTTTGGTTCTCGGTGGCATCAACTTTTGCGAGTCTGACCTTTGAGCCTTCTTCTTTAAGAAGGGCTGCAGCTTTAGCGTATTCAGGAGCGAGCTTTTTGCAGTGTCCGCACCATGGAGCATAGAATTCAACGAGGATGAACTCGTGTTCTTTGATGGCTTGGGCCAAATCGTTGTCGCCAAGGACGAGAACGCCTTCTTCTTCAACGTAATCAGCGGCTGCCACTGTGGCAAGGACAGCAAAAGCAGATAAGATCACTAAGGACTTAAGTATCTTATTCATTTAAAATTCGTAACACGTAATTTGGATATTTTATTATAATTCAAATCAATTTGAGTTTATAAATCCTTCGAAGAATGTAGAGTGATTCTGCGGATTTCTGAGCACGTGTTTAAGTCTCACGTGTCAAATCAACAAAAAGCCTCACATGAATGCAGTAGACGCCAGTTGAAGAATAGTTGAAAGAAATGGAACGTCAGTGAGGTTTATTGAAGTTGACTAAGAGATTCCAAAGGAGAGTGTGTGTTTTAGCTGAAGATCTCATGTAACTGCATTGAAACAATTATGATATAACTTCTTTTGGGTGAATTGTTCACAATTAAGGGGTATACGCACAGTGGTTCAGTGTTCCCAAACGGCTTCCATAAATACAATCGCTTAGATGCAGATAAGAGAGTTAATTTAGTTAATATTCGGACATTCTGATAATGAGAGGAAAATAATTCGTAGTAAGGTGTGATTAGCTTAAATTTGTAATATCGTAGGCTATTGCTTATGTCACTTAGATCTTGTAGGTGCTAAGAACTCCACTGAGTGAGCATAAACGGAAAATGAGAAAGAAAGAACAAATGAATAATATAGTTCTATTGTTCTGCTGACTTGAAGATTTTTCTATTCAGTGAATTAAAGAGAAAGAGAGAGTTTAATGAAACGACTATTGAGTTTATTTGATCGATTTTCTTTCATATAAGCACCAAGCATACCTTCAGTATTCACGTCCTACCTTTTCCTTTAACAAGGATTGCTAATCTAAGTTCTGAATGTAATGTGCACCAGCGCGCACTACTTTAATAAACTTTTTTGATCACTAATGTTTTTTAAACTTTGCAATCAGGATATGAATTACGAGTAAGTGCTAACAACAGTAGCTTCCAGTATACAAATTCACAATGCATTATTACTTGAATCATTGATTGCCAACATAACAACCTTTAAAATGTTGTCATTTGGATTTGATAATCTAATTGCTGACTGGCTGGTGTGCTAAGCATTCCTTGACTAGTCATGTACTCATCCAGCAATTGGATTCCAGCAAAAGCAATCCTCAACTTATAAGTAGAGTAAGCAAAATATCCATAGATGGGTAATCCAATGTAAGTCATAGTAAATATGCTGATTCCAAACAGGAGGCAAAATCCTATAAACACAGCGAACATGTACTTCACATTTTTTTCCCGATATGCGGATATCGTCATGCAATGAAGTGCTACCATTGCAGTGAAAAGCAGGATAACTATGAACAAATTTGAAGCCATTAAATCCAAATAATAGCACGCAGTATCACAAAATGGGTGGCAATATCTGCAAGTAGTGGCATAGTAGATATTGCCTATAATAAGTGCGAGAACTCCTGTAATAACAATAATAGCAATCATAATGAAGTTCAATGGCAAAATGAATTTATGTTTTTCAATTTCTTTTTCGTATGTTTGATGTTTAAGTATAAGTTCACCTGGATTCATCTGATGCAATTCTTTTTGAATGAACTTAGGCAATTGATCTATTGGCTGCTGAACAAACTGAGGAGGAGTAATCTCTTGATAATATTCTTGAGGAAAAGCCGGCATTCCGTATTGAATCTGACTGGACTGAGGGTAATATAGATTCTGGTCGTCTTCTGAAGAGTCTTGAGATTGATCCGCGACTTCATATGGTTGATTGTAGGTGTGCATGTGATTGAAAGTTTTGTGATCGCTTAATATTGTTTATCAGAAAAATTTCTTATATTTAATCTCTCCAAGTTTTTTGCATTTGTTAAGATAACCATTCTACACGAAATAAAGTAAAGTAAAGGTCTGAAGAAAAAATGTACCGAAATATCTAAAATTTAAGCTCTGGTAATTGTTAGCTGGAATAAAGACATCATGAACTTTCTCACTTTCATTTATTTTTCACGGAGAGAAATGGCAGAGCTAAGTTGTCCCTATTTTTTTCTCACAAAGCTCAAGTAGATTGCAAATTGAGAAGATTAATTATTCATTCCAAGATATGGACAGGGAGATAAATTGACACAAAATTAACACATTATTATTAGACTAATCCCCAATTCTAAAAGTGAGACACTATCACTTGATGATATGGTTGGTATATTTGATATTGAGGGTAGACATAGGAAAGGGAATAAAGATTCTGGACCGGAATTGCTTGCGGTATGTGCTCAAATGATAGAGGTCTTGGATTGTTTCTGTCATTTCAGAGGTGGTGGTGTTAAGAGATGTCATGTAATTTGATTTCCGCAGCCTGGAATTGTTTCAAAATCAAGTGGAATCATTGATGTGGTATGTTACGAGCAGGACATGGTATCTAAGTATTGCTGATTTTATGTCAGCAGAGCTATGAACGCAATTATGAATGAAGCTTCTAATTTCTGCTCTGATTACTTCCAGAAATGATGCTAAATCTTATATTACCTAGAATGATTTTATCTCCAACCGTCTCCATCTACAAAAATTCATTTCAGTATGTTCGTTTTAAAGCAACCTGCAGTAGAGTCATGACATGACAACAATATTAGGTTTTATGCAAACTCTCATTAATTAGAACATTTAAAACAGAGAAAACATGCACGCATTTTCAACAGAAGAAATCTTTATAAAGACTCCACTTGAATTTGATTTTCTCCGTACTGAGATAAAGGGAAGTTCATGATTCCTTGACGAGTCATTTGCTTCTCAAATTCATTAACTTTAGAAAAAATTGCCTTGAGCTTATGTGTCGAGTAGGCAAAATACCCATAAATCACTGACCCGAACAAATTCACCATCAATAGGCTAAGACCCAGTAAGATAGTAAAGCAAATAAACACCAAGGTCATTTGTTCTGCATTTCTGTTGCGAAATGCAACTATGGTCCTATAGTGTACGGTCTTTATTCCAAAGAAGATGAGGATAATTAAAAGCTGCTTCAGCAGTTGGTCATTAATCCTCATTCCCATCACTTTAATGCAAAATGCATTTTCCATGAGATTATCGTTACAAGTAAACAAGCTACCAAGTTTAACCAGCGAGATGCTCGCGGCAATCCCTCCGATGGTGGTGACTGCGATCATCACCCAGTTTAAGGTCACAATAAACTTGTGCTTTAAGATCTGTTGCTCATATTCTTGGTGTTTAGGCATCAGTTGAGTTGCCGTCTTCTCTTCTAAGTCTAATGCCATTGTTGAAGAAAACTGAGAATTGCTCATAATGGATTGAGGAAGACCTTGACCATACTGAAATAATAGTTGCCGCATTATATGAGCAGGTATGTTCAGCTGATAGTATTGCTGATTGACAGGAAGAAGAGTTGGCAATTTGCTTTGTGGTTGAGGAGAATCCTGAACTTTGAGTGAATTTTTTTCAGAACTCATTTCAAGTTCAGAAAGGTTCTGGTTTTGTTCGACCAATTCAATGATTTTGCTATCAGAAGTCATATAATGAGTAGATAAGGTCTTGATAAATTTGCTTAATAATTATTTTATATGGTATTCGAATTCGGTCGCTGTATATATGTGTAAATACAAATTTGATGACGATATGAGATATTTTTAGTTTTCTCGCTATAATTCAAATATCGAAAATGGCAATTCTAAAAGTAGAATTGTGTAGAAGATAAGGAAAGGCTTAGAAAATAGGCCCAAACTCGCTAACCGTTGAACTATTAGGCGAAATTTCTTGGTGTAATAAGCTCGTGTCCCTATATTTTGCTGCAATTCCTTTTTTATCCAAGATCAAAATGGAAAATATTTGACTTAGAACAAAAAATGCTCGTAGTTTTTGCGCTTTCAACTCTTGTATTGCGTCGAGTCAAGTCGCTCCAACCGAAAAAATGAAAGTAAATATGAACAATTTCTTATTGAAAATAATAACTTAATTTCAATTTTCATCACCATAGATAATTAATAGAAGTTTACTTTCAAAACAATAATTATTGTAAATCGTTTACAATGATGAATATTAGTAAGCCTTCCAGACAGCAGAAGACCTCTAGTATGTTTTATACAGATGACATTTTAACATGAATAAAAGAATCATTTTACCACCAATAATGGCTGACCGTATTGACTGTTAATGAGATATGAAGAAAAAAAAAGTTTAGTTTTGATGAGGCGA
>ENA-UOUE01000237-UOUE01000237.1-compost-metagenome-genome-assembly--contig:-NODE-237-length-46671-cov-5.975984_pt1 | contig 46671 bp, 28 predicted proteins | sample MGYA00238146_ERZ747223 | MGnify/ENA primary metagenome ERZ747223 (study PRJEB28781, sample SAMN06268865) | compost metagenome | isolation source: single cell | place: USA: California, Emeryville, Joint...
ATATTCTTCGCTTTCCCATCTAAGCCTCGTTTCTTAGCAACCTCAGATTCAAATGATGAAAAATTTTACCATTCGTCCAAATAAGCCATCTTTTGTTCTGGTGAGATTTCCACATCCATCTCAAACCTATGGTAATATTCATACTTCTCGGTTAACCTCTTATATAATTCTGGATCTATATGTGGACTCTATAATACAAAGTTGGTGCATATTGAAGCAATTCGACATCATATTATTACCATTCGAATGCATGAATTTGAAGAAGGGCTGATTTTCTCTCCAGAGTAATAGCTTGTAATCGTTTGGTCGAAGTCTGAAGGAGTTTCATCGAATAAGACACGCAAGAACCATGCAAATTGAAATGACCTGACGCTAACTCTAAATTTTCCAAGCCGTCTTCTTTGAACTTGTCTATGATGTTTCTTAGTTGGTTTTTTGAATGCCTTGTGAATATCTAAGACCAAATAAGAAGGATTAGATGGACAATTCGACCTTTTCTTTGTGCGGTGTGCCTCCAATTCGCAATTTTTTGTCTGATTCAGTGATAGGGTGTTTATGAGTTTGGTAAACTGTCTTGCCGAACTGATTGAAGTATCGTTGTTGATGGTAGAGTTGATTCACATGCGAGGCAATTGAAAATTTTTGTGGTCCTCGGTACATTTGGCCGGGCGAATTTTTTATTAATTACTGAACTCAATTCCAAAGCGCCAATTCTCCCAAATTCCATTCAGATCTTTTCTTTTTATTTCTTCTGAAAAATTGGATAGAATTAAGAAAAGAAGCACAATGGAACGACCTCTTGCGACAATGCTGATGAACTCTCTCAGGAAATAAATAAGTCCACATACTTATAAGTCACATTTATATGATAGAAACCATGCTTCTTTTCATTTTCAAGAAAAGAGGATCAAACTTAATTAATTTCATAACATTCTCTCAATTAAATCAATTCAGAAGAACACATAGAGACGTAGCAATGATTTATAAAAAACTGATGCTACTAGATAATACTCATAGACATTAATCTTTGCATGGAGACTGTTTATCAATTAAAAAGCTCAAGTTTTAATTAAGGATTTATTGAGTTAAACCAAGTTTTACAAGATAAACGGATGTCTTGCTCAAATCCTCTTGTTGGAGTACTCCTTTCCATCTTTCCGGTTCTCTCCTCGGGTGATGCGTTCAATTGCACCACATCAGCCTCATTTCAAGCCTCATTTTCAGCACAATCTTATATGATGTCGTATGGAGAGTTTGGGGAAGTTCCGAAAATTGGTCTGCAGCTCGCTTCTGAAATGAATTGTTCAATAAGCGATTACATAAGACTTCTCAATGCAGAAAAAAATGATATCTCTCAGGAATTGTTGTCCACTTTAACAGCCATAAAACGATTATCTCAGCTTCGCAGTGACACCGACGCTTTTCTCTCTCCAACTTGGCACAAATTTGAATACTTCGAAGACAATTAAATTGATCGAAGACAGAATAATATTTCTGCAAGCTACAACCTTAAATAAGCTAAAGCTGGCAAACAAATCTGCTGTGAAGTCCGCTTTGCTCGAGGAGCGTACAGAGATCGAGTTTCTGAATAATGGCTCGAACTTAATTCTCTACTATTATGCAAGTCAAGAGATACCGACTTTACAATTTGCCGTGAATGCAGTTAGAGTATTCCTCAACGACTCAACAAACAGCACATTTATAAATACTACAAATTTTGATATTACAAATCTTCAAAGCAGCTGCGCCCTCAAAGGTATTGAAAGCAGCAATCATCTCTTCAAATTCGTTTACGCGGATGCAGGTGCTACCGATTCGCAGTTGTATTTGGGAATCAGCTGCGGATTCACTATTACGTATCATATCACGCTCCTGAAGTTTTCATGAATAAGGTTGCATACAATTACCTCTATTTAGCTGTTGACAAAGACTTTAGCAGTTTCAGTGAAGGGTGCTTTTTTATGAAAGAGCAGTCAGTAACAAATGGAGAATCTATTCTTGTTCTATACAGCTCACCAAAATGCTCTGAAGAAGGCGCTCGTCTTAGAGTCTTGTGTCGAAGTGAGGCAAGCCAATCAGTAATATACTTTGGCGCAAAAACTGAGCGTTTTGGAGGCAAATCTTCTCGAGCTTTCTGCAATAAAGGATATGCGACGGTGCTTGATACCGATCTGGAAGCGTTAAAGGTGTTACGTCTTGAGCATTATGATGCGGACATAGATGGAATTTGGGTGAATATCGCTGTCGTTGGGGTGAATGCAAATAATACGATAGGGGTTAATTTGACATTAGCAATTCCGGTTCCAAACCCGAATGAATCCTCGAATATGTGGATTTATATTTTGTGTTTTGCAGCTGTAAGTGTTGTGATCATATATTTAATATATAAAAGATTGGAAATGCAATCCTATCACAATTTGGTGGAAACAATGGAGATCCAGAAACAAAAAGAATCAGAAATGAAAGAAGTGAAACTGAATTTTGAGGTCTCAGTATCAAAGGAAGAAAGCGCCATCCGAGATGGAGAGGAAACGCCACATTTTAAATCTATTACAAATTGAATTTGCGTAGTTAGCATCAAAATGTTAGCTGGATATTTAAAGTTTTTTAATTATCGTTGCATGAGAATTTCGATATAACCCTATTGCATAAAAAAGTAAGATATCTATGAAAAGAGTACCCAGGTGACTGGCAATTGCGGATCTGAATAAAGAGCTAGGGGAAGGACTCAGACTGATTTGGTTGAATAATTTGTTCTTGGTGTGAGTGTTTTAAAATATAAAAAAATGTAAACTCGTCTATAATCTGTCGATGAAGCTGCTTAGTCAGAATATAATTCGTGTAGTCTCCTCAAAAATTAACTTTCGAACGTGGGATTACAGCAACCTACCAATCAAGCGAGGTACATTTCACATTTCATATCACTGCTGAGATCACCACATAAACACAAAGAATCTAAATCAGTTGGTTTGTAAGAGACCTAACTGCTAATTATCAATTTACTGATTTACTACAAGTCCCTTCTATGATTCCTAGCAATGAGAAGATAGTTTTGAGTATAAATTTACAGAACTAGTATTCAACGTATTTTTACAAAACTAATAGCACTATATTTGAATCTAAGCGCTATTAAAAGAAAGTTATACGTTATCAGCCTTGTGGTAATCAAATCCTAATAAAACAGCTCTAATTTATTCTAAACAGATAATTAAACTATAAAATGGGTAGTGCCTCATGCTGTCCACTCTCTCGTACGACATCTGCAGAGAAAGCTTACTCGACCAAACGAAATGGTCAATGTGATTCTGCCGAAAGCCTCTCTCTAGTAATAACATATTCTTCTTTCATCCTTTTGACGCCAAATAAAGATGTTGATGCAGTCGTCCTCCTTCATTGGAAAAAGAGAAGGCGTATTCTTTGATGATTTTATCTATATCAGGGACCTTGGAAAAGGTGCATTCTACCGTCATGGGCTATTTCGAAAAATTATTAGGCGCTTTCGGAGAAACAATCGAAGCGAGACACATAAAGACTGGGTTGCATCGTGCTGTCAAGCTTTTAGCGGTTTCTGGACTGACATTGCGAGAGCGACTCGAAATCGTTGAAGAGATAAACATTCTGAAGGATTTAGTAAACTACATTCAGTAATGACAATGTCCTACTTTGCCACTAGGATCATCCAAACATAATGAAACTCTACGAATACTACGAAGATGATGATTTCATCTTTGTAGTGGGTGAGTTATACGAAGGAGGAGAGATGCTTGATAGAATTCTTGACTGGAAGCATTTTACTGAAGGACATGCAGCGTCGCTCATGCAGCAGATATTCTCAGCTGTACTATATTGCCACGAAAGGAGCGTTGTCCATAGGTAAGAGCTCTCTCGTCCAATTTCTTTATGTAGCCTAATGATAGAGACTTGAAGCCACAGAATATACTCTTTGATTCAAAACAGGAAGGAGCAATCCCGAAAATAATAGATTTTGGGGCATCTGCGAAAATGAAAGCAAAGAAAAAATTGAAAGAGTTCACTGGCACTGTAAGTCTTTAAGGCTTCGATGATTATAAGTTTTTCCCCCTTTGTGTTAGCCGCTGTTCATGGCTCCTGAAGTAATCAAAAAAATTTACAATGAGAAATGCGATATTTGGTCATGCGGGGTCATCGCGTACTTGATGCTATCAGGAGAGTTCCCTTTTGATGGGAAATCCAAGGAAGAAGTCGCCCAAAAAATCATTATTGGCAAAATTGACTTTGAAAGTGAAGCTTGGCAGAACGTCTCAGAGGACGCGAAGGACTTCATCCGAAAACTGCTTGTTGTTGACCCGAAAAAACGATATTCTGCGAATGAAGCTCTGAATCATCATTGGATTGTTTCGAACGCAAGTAAAACTGAGAATGAAATACTAACAGAGAACGCTATTCGTAATCTCAAATCCTACAGAGTAACTATTATTGAGAAGAGTAGAATGAGCTTTTTCATAATAATGATTTAATTAGGCTCAAGCTAAGCTTCAAGAGGCGTTTTACCTGTTTATCTGTTCTTACTTCGCAAGAAAAGAGGAAAAAGACGAGTTTTTACAAGTTTTTCAAAAGTTAGATGCGGATTCTAATGGTGTGCTCACTCGAGAAGAGCTCATTCAAGGTAAAATCGATTCAAAATACCGGATTGGCCTCAAAGCAATGCAATAGGACTAAGTTTAATTAAAAAATTCGGTATCAAAGAAGAGGATATCGATGACATCATTTCCCTTGCTGATACCAACGGAAATGGGATGGTTGACTATACAGGTGATTTCTTATGCCTATTGAGATTATTTTTGGAATTAAACATGCTTTTCGAGTTTAGAATTTGTAGCAATAACGATGAATAGGAAGAGCCTACTCGACAAAGAGAGACTTCAGACCGTGTTTAACTTGTTCGATAAGGTATTTGATTGAGATCTGAAAGAGAGAGAGTGAGAAAATTAATTAATAACAATTTGTTAGGATGGGAACGGAGAGTTAACAATGGAAGAAATAACTGAGTACTTAAACCCTGGAGGAAAGAGCATTGATAAAAAGGAATGGTTAAAACTGATCGATGAAGTTGATAAAAATAAAGACGGAAAGGTTCATATGTTAATGATTGATGAATTTATTAAAACAATCATTGGAAAATTAGATTTCGTACCTCGAATTCAAAAACTTAATGGTTCAAATGGTCGATTCAGCGGCAACGGGTATCTCTACTCCAGAGGATTCAGCTAGTACGAAAACAAATTAAAAGGAAGACAAATTTACTTACTGAGGAGGAAGAATAGAAAATTAACGAAGTCTATAGAAGCAAATTGGATTGGACATCTTTTGTTTTCATACAACGTTTGTTATTATCGTTGATCTCATTGCTTATAGTATTCATGGAGATTTTCAGAGGCGATTTATTGCTCAAAGTTTTTGCGATTTGATCCATGCAGTTCTAAATACTGACTAGAGATTAATCTCTTTTTGAGAGGTGAGGAAAACATGTACTTGTCACGAAGATAAGGATTTAACCTTCTTAGCTGAACAAAGTGAGTTGAAATTGAGAAATATCTTTTTGAGAAGTCTAAATTTTCATAACTTTGAGACTTATAATCATGTTACTCATGAGAAAATGTGTAGTATGAGTCAGTATGGCTTCCTTTTACAAGGCTATACGCTCAGATTGATCAAAATTGCTATTAAACGCAACAAATATTGCTCCTCTCTTCAATCTTGGAAGATTTATCTTCAAGCCAACGAAAACTCTGAGAATCGAGATTTATATTGCGTGAATTGCATTCTCTAACGTTTAAAACCTTGGAAACTAATCGAAAACTGTATTGATCAATGTTGGTTCATGGGCTCTCTTTGGTTCTCGCTCAATTTTCTGAAATTTGAGTTCCGTCAGAAGGCTCAGATTCCTAAATCTAAGTCTTGAACGTGTACAATTTAATCTGAGAACTGGATTTATCTGAATGTATCATGATTGTGTATAATCAATAAGATATCCAAAATTAAAATCATTTCGAATGGTAGAAACAACTGGCTTGTCCTCTGACCAAATCAGCACAATCAAGAAATACACTGAGGAGCAGTTCGATAAGAACATCCTCCCTGCTCTTCAAGGTACCTAGCAGATGAGCTATATCTTATCTTTTCCAATAGAATACGTCAAAATTCCAAACCTCTCAAGAAACTTTGACCCAGAATGGAACACGAATGGCAAGCTCGAGCAAACTGCCGAGTTCTTGTTGGATTGGGCAAAGAAGCAAGGCCTCAAGGGTGCTACTTTCGAAATTATCCAAGAAAAAGGAAGAACTCCTTTGATTTTCATCGAAGTCGAAGGCACCTCAAAGGACAGTGACACCGTCCTTCTTTATGGTCATTTTGATAAGCAACCATGGATGACTGGCTGGAGAGAAGGTCTTGGCCCAACTACCCCAGTCATTGAGGGTGATAAGCTCTTTGGAAGAGGAGCTGCGGATGATGGTTACGCGCTTTTCGGATCTGTTTTGGCTGTTAAAACTCTTCAAGAGCACGGAATTCCTCATCCTAGATGCATCATCTTTATCGAAGGTGATGAAGAGAGTGGCAGGTACAAACTTCTTATTTGATGGATGCTGACTCAATTTCGATAGTGTCGACCTTCCTTTCTATTTTGATCTCCTCTCCAAGAGAATCGGAACACCAAAGCTTCTTGTAACAAAATCATTCAGTCTTCCATTAATTCATGTTTATCAATCATAGTTCTGCTTAGACTCTGGCTGTGGTGATTACGAGAGACTCTATATCACAAACACCCTTAGAGGAGTCTACTGTAAGCCTTTTTCGAAGTTCTCCTTTACTAATTTCATTCATTTTCAGTGGCTACCCTGAACGTCAAGATTCTCACTGAAGGTGTTCATTCTGGAGATGCCAGCGGTGTTGTTCCTGACACCTTCAGAATTGCCAGAATGGTAAGCAAAACACCTAACTCCAGCACATGACATAAATAAATATTTAAGCTCCTTGATAGACTCGAAGATTCTAAGACTGGTCAAGTTCACAGAGCCTTCCACGTCAACATTCCTGGAGAGAGATACCAACAAGCTGAAGACATCAGCAAGATTATCGGAAAGGATGTCCAAACCAAATTCCCTTACACTTCTGGAGCTAAGCCAGTCGATGAGGATCCATTTGTGACCTACCTTAACAGAATTTGGAGACCACAACTCGCCTACGTTGGTATTGACGGCCTTCCACCAACCAGCAAGGCTGGAAACGTATTGAGACCTGAAACCAACATCAGACTTTCCATGCGTTTACCACCTACTTTGAGCCCAAAGAAAGCCGAGGAACTCCTCAAAGAGGTATGTTTCTTCCTTTAATTGCTTATTCAACCCTTGATTACTTTAGATCCTTTTGAAAGACCCTCCATACGGAGCTGAAGTTACCCTCACATCCATGGGAGGTGGACAAGGCTGGAACGCTCCTCCAAATCAAAAATACCTTGATGACATCCTTATGAGAGCATCCCAGGTATTCTATAGCTTAGCCTTATGCTGTTATTGACGACTCTTATTCAGAACTTCTACGGCAAAGACAGCGTGTACTATGGTGAAGGAGGATCCATTCCATTCATTGGTATGCTTCATGAAAAGGTAATTTCATCTCTTTTATTTTTTTTTTTAAATCGATATTTGTGTGATTGATAGTACCCTGAAGCTCAATTTGTCGTCAGTGGTGTCCTTGGACCATTCTCCAACGCTCACGGACCTAACGAGTCACTTGATATCCCTTACACCAAGAAGTTCCTTGGATGTATCACCCAAACTTTGGCTGAAGTCACTCCTTACTTTACCAAGACCGCTAAACAATAAACAAATGACTTCATGCTAAATTTATGATAAAGTTCTATACAATTTATCTCACCTGTTTGCACCAATCTTCATCATCCTAAAAAATATTTTCAAATACCTGAACTGGGAAATAATCCATATTATTTTGATTCGGCTGAACTAACTTCGAAATTGGTAACAGATATTGGTTAGTTAGTTAACATCTAAGTATACTTTTACAGTAGACTTAATGACCAACAGCTGATACATATCACAATATATACATTATATCTACTATGAGCTATTTTGAGAGACCTTCATTAAGAAGGAGAAAAAAAATTTTGGAGTGTATGAATATCATCAAGAGGCTCTCAATTTAAATTGAAATATCCACATTCAAGAAAAAGTGTATTTACAAAGAATAAAATTACTCATTTCATCAGAAAGACTCTTTAATATTCTGTATCATCAGTTATGAAAATCTTCATAATCTTTGCCGGTATGTCGGAATCCTTTACCCATTTGTCAAACTCAGCGACCGTCAATGCTTTTTCGAATGATCTCTTCTGTAACACACGACTGTCTATTATCGAGAGAGCTCCTTTAACGATTGAAACAAACGCCTGAGAATTTTCATCATAATATTTTATGTTTTCAATCTCTGATTTCACTCTAGGATTAGATATCACTGCGCAGCTCTCGATTTGAAAGGTATTAATATTCATCGTGACAAACGCAGTGCAATGGCATTCGCATTCAAATTTTGCTTGAACATGCTTCAATTTCGAGACTTCCATGAGCAGAAACATTTTTTCGAGATTCCTTGAAGCTGCGAGAAAAAGACTTCTTGGCCCACCACTAGTGTAATAGTCAATGGCAAACCTTCTTGTTTCCACGAATTTGCTGGTTTGTACGTTCCACAGCGAGAGAAAATGCTCACATTGCGATGGACGAACGTACTCTAAGAGTACTGTATTGTCGCTGGGAGTGTATTGATATAACCGTTTAATAATAATCCCAGAAAATTTTTGAACGGTTTTGTAAATTTGCTTATTTGTAGAATAGTCATATACTGCAAATAGGATGCTATCTTGGCCCTTCTTGAATCTTGAGCGGTTGTCGTAGTCTTCGACTTCTGCCATAAATACTAAGAATTTATAGCTCTCAAGCAGAATTGGTTCACTAATGAGCTCTCCTGGTGCGACATACTCCAAAATGGTCCTTTCAGGCTGACCTCTGCATCCATAATAGCTCATCGAAAATATAGGCTCCCTTTTGAATATGAGTAGCGCTTCACTCTGAGGGATTGGCATTATTGAATGAATGCCCTGAAATTTTTGAAGAGGAGAGAGCGAAAATCCATTCGAGCAATTAATTGTCAAAAGTCCTTCATCAGTAAGCAGAATCAACTCGGTGCTGATGTAAGACTGAACTATTTTAGTTACATTTTGGCGGATTGAGAATTTTTTGAGAATTCGGTTTGTTCTCGGTTGATATAGCAGAATTTTCCCTTTGGTGCGTTGTGTGCGCTTCGATGAAGCGCTTTTAGAGCACCAGAAAACTAGAATGCCGTTTTTTAAGGAAATGTAATTTGAGAATTGAATTTGATTTTGATAAAACGTGCTGAGGACAGGAGAGCGAGGGAGCGCAGATAGCAAGGCTTCTTCTGTAGTTAAGTCAATGTATGATCCGATCATTTTCATTACAATTCAATTTTTCTTACTTTCGAATATTTAATTGATTCGCAGTTTGGATTAATAGTTGCAGGAGATCGCTGAATGGCGTGAGCTGATTGATTATTTACAAAAAATTAAAATCCAATAAAAATAGGAAATTTGACTCGTTAATTAGCGTTCTGGATCTTTTTTAGCTCTCCATAAATTACATGCAGTAATTTGTTCTTAAACTTTTGAAAATGAAGAGTCATTAAAAAGCTACCAAAATTTCTCATTCGATTAGAGCGCTTCTCTGATGATATATCGAAGAAGCAATTAAAAAAATTTCCAGCTAATGCTTCATATTTGGGGTTTATTAGTATTGTTGAACTCTGATTAGAGCGGGCATATCAAAATAATAACCATTTTCATTCTGCTATGTGCAATGAATGAAACTTGTTCGAGGATGACTTGTGCTGATCGTAATGTAAGGGTTTCGATGGCATCTATTGATGAAAAAAAGTGTAAAATGTTGAATTTTAGATATAAGCAAGCATTTGAAATTTATCGTACGTAGAGATGCCCAGACTTTGAGATATTGAACATTTCTTGAGAGTAGGTTGCTCTTAGAAAGGATTAATCACAATTTTAAGTTATCGCTTTCACACAACAATCACAAATTAACAAAACACACAAACGGGCTTCAGATAACCGACGAGACAGTGACCTTTCCGAGACAAAATGAAATTTTCATTCGAATTACAACAATTCTTGAAATGTTGAATAGATTTACAGAGAACGATTTCAGAATGGCTGAATAACTACCCTACATCGTGTCAACTTCGGAGGAATCTATGGGACTTCTGATAACTTAGCAAATTTGATCCATATCATAATAAGAAAATACTACAGTTAATATGGGTGATAATATACTCGACGATCGAATTTTAAACAAGATCAAGCATGAAAAGGACTTTTATATCACATTTTCATTAGGTTTCTGATATCTTGATTGAAAAAAATTCTGTAGAGCTACAATAGTTCTAATCTCTATAATGTTGATTTCAACTTAAAGAATCACAATCAGAATAGGCCTCATCTTTACCTTTTGCTTTAATTGACTCTCGGTAAGATGAAAAATATTTCCGGAGACTCTGTTTATTTTTTTCGGTCCCCATGTTTAAAACTACCATATCTTCTTTAGTTTAATTCTTCGATTTCCCACAAAAATAAAAACAATTCACCTCCTATAATTTCGATGTTGGAGATGATCGAAGCCACCGATGACGATTTTGTTTGCAAGCTTATACTTGTAGGAGACCCAGGTACTTAACTAACCCAATTTGCCTTAAATCCCCTATCAGGCGTCGGGAAAACTTCAATACTCACCAGATACTGCAAAGATCAATTTGGTGAAGAATACAACGTCACGGTAGGCGTTGAATTCCACTCCCATCTGGCGAAAATAGACGAAGACACCATCGTAAAGCTCCAAATTTGGGACACAGTAAAACTTTTTGGGCTTATCTTGACGAAATTAATGGCTCACATCATTTCAGGCTGGTCAAGAATCTTTCCGAGCTATTGTACGATCGTTTTATAAGAACGCAGCTGGGATTTTTCTCGTCTATAATATCACAAAGTATCCATTTCTCCAATAATTGTATCGCGAACCATTGTCCTAGGAGGGATAGTTTTGAATCGTTGTCTGGCTGGCTAGAAGAGGCAAGGGAGAACTGTCAAGAGGATGCTATTTTCGTTTTAATGGGGAACCAAGCCGACAAAGAAGAAGAGTACATCTAGTGTCTTTAACGGGTCTGCAAACTATCATTTTTTAGACGAGAAGTTCAATACGCCGAAGGAGAACAATTTATGAAGGACAACAATATGAACTTTTTCTTCGAGTCATCTGCATTAAACGCCCAGAATATCGAAATAGTAAACTCATGTTCCTACATCTGATTCGAACGCTTTTAGGCTTTTACGGAGGCCGGAAGTTGGTATTCTTGAATTACATTAATACTGTTTCAAAGCAAAGAGACCCATCAGTAGCAAGCGCTAACGAATACAAGCAAGAAAAGAATACTAAAAAGATCAACCTCAATGGCAAGGCGTCTCCTGGAACAAATAACTCTAGAAGCGAACGATGCAGCTGCTAATAATTTAAATTCTTATCATTTAGATTCTCTTTGTTTTCATTGCAGCTAATCATCAATTCGAAAATGTTGTTGGCAAAAGCTACACTCCTTAACACTTATAGTCTATAAGCTATTTTATTGATTGGAAGTATTAAAAAGCATTTGAAAACTCTCTTTTTTTACTTGAGAACGATCTTCAATGAGTATTAAATTTTGCTTGTTTTTCATTGACTTTCAAATAAAATCAGTAAATATTTTAATATTCAGATAGTCGCAGGAAGGAATAAAATTCGTTAATGTCAACATCCAAGCACAACTTTTATCACAGTAATCCACTATGAGTCTTTTTCGTTTCTTTACGGAAAAATTCCAGATAAAAAGAAAGATCCTAAAAGAAATAAATCTGCACATGAGGAAATTCAAATCGAGGCCGTAGATTCGAATTCTCTCTTTAAATTCGAATTCAGAGAGCCCGAAACCCGAATCCCTGCAACAGCGCGAGGCCAATTCATGAATCAGCAAAGTCGTCAGCCAGATAAGCTCGTTCAGGTGATGGGAGACACGTTCGATGCTGGGAATCTGAGCTATATAAACAGTCTCATTCGCAATCAAGAAATAGCCGATGAAAGGTTCGTTAGACAGCAGAAAAAACATCAGAGAAACAAATCAGACATCAGCGAGCAGACTGGCTACAACAGTGTTAGTCCAAGGCCGAGTGAGCAAACGACGCCCACTATGTATCCGCAAAATTCACTATTACAAAAGGAGGAAGAAAACGCTCAGCTCTTGCGCAAATATGAAAAAAGAACGAATTCAGTGGATGAAAGTGCATCACAGAAATCGGCAACGAGGTACTTTGATTCGAGTTCTATCCAGCAAAGGCTGAACTCGATAAAAGAGATTGACTCCCGAGGAGAAAGCGCAGAAAAGGATGTCCGAGAGAAGCTTTTTGGTGAGTTTTTCCAGCAAAATAATGGACCAAGAACGACGCCGAAACAGGATTTGCGCCAGAATTTTTATAGTGAGAAAGAGCAGCAGCACAAAGTGCCAACTCAAGGTAACTTTTGGTAGGCATAGCATTAAGCTGAGTGGAAATTTTAGATAATCAGGGGGATTTGAACGCAGAGTTTATGAGTAATTTAGATGGGTATCTGAACTATTTCGACAATATGGAGCGAGACGCAAAATCGGGACCGATGGCTTTCAAAGAGTTTTATTCTCCGCACAATGATGGGCATAGACAACCGAAACATGAAACTGAAGCCGCGAGCGAGGAAGTAAAAAATCTGAGGAAAATGGTCGAAAAACTAGAGAGCAAATTAAATGAAACAATCCTATCAAAGAAAAAGCTTAACAATGAATTAATCACGCTGAGGACAAAGGAGGACGCTTATAAGAGAGTGAGCTCAAACAATTTTTGTCAAAAAGCAATGAGATTTTATTCTTTTTCTAGCGGATCAGGGCTTTGGAAGAAGAAGTTGCTTCAGTGCTGCAAAAAAATAAAGCTTATAAGACGAAACTTGCTTACACTCAAGAGCTGCTTGCAAAGGAGAAAATCGAGAATGAAAATAACCTCATCGCGCTCAAGAAAGTTCTTTCAGAGTAAGAGAAAATAATGTTATGAGCCTTTTGATTTCATAATGCAATGAGCAGGAAAATGGAAGCGCAAAGAGACTACGCGTCGAACCAATACTACTTTGGAAATCACCATCATCATCCAAAAAGGAACAAGGATACCTTCGAAAACTATCTCTCTGAAAACCCAGGTGCGAGGAAAGCGGGCTATACTCATGACGCTTATGAGAAAAATGTCAATCTATCAAGGTTGGAGCCCAAGAGGTCTAATAAGTGGTTTGATATTAAAGGGTTAATTCCTTTGTTAAAAATATAGACCACAGCATACTAAGAGACTAGACGAGAAGAATTATGATATCGATCTCAATATCGAAAATACTGATAGTGTAGATGATGATACAGTCCAGTCGCAGAGCAATTATGAGTTTGATGACAGCTCAGATCAAAGCGAGTTTTATCTGAATAAGAAATCTAAGAATCAGCAAATTCAGGTGAAACAATTTAAACTATTGAAGTGTAATAAACAATAAACTGACAATAGCAACTTCAAGAAAAATTGCAGGAGCTATTAGAAACATCCGAGCCTTTTCCAAAGAATACAACGCCTCGGATAGTGTCTACAGTATTTGCGTTTTCTATTAGCATTATTAAAACTTTTATTTAGAGAAGTAAAAGTAAAACCAACAACCGGCAGAAGCAAGATATGAAGGATTATGCGAGTAAAGGACATGACTATTATGATCTTCGCGACAGACAGGGGAGCTTTTCCAGAGTTGAGAAGCAGCAAAAGCATAATTCAAGATATGTGATAAAGCCTGAAACTAAAGAGGAACAGACTTCAAGCACGTATGAAGCTAGGAATAATTCGTTTTCTTTGCAAAACAGCGATTAGGCGATTGAGATTTGAAAAAATCATTCAGGTAAATATTATATTATAAATTTTCCAGGTCCTCGTTTTAGTTTGTAATATTATAGTTTTTTTCATTGTTATTATAAGGTTTTTACGTTTATTCGTGGACTCATCAATAATATATAAACCGTTGCAAAACAAAGCATTCTTTTGATTTTAGGTGAGATCAGGTCATTCATGCATTCATGAATTAGCCTTTCATTTTTAGCCAATTGATTGTGTGCTTTTTATCGTTTCAGACGACTAACCCATCATCAAATGTGAATGAGGGTTATAAATTAAAAAAGCCGAATATAACAAAAAAAAGCAAAAAAGACTCGGAAAGTCATAAATTAAAGGTCTTATTCGTGGCCTTTTATTGTTCTATAAAAACGTTATTTAGTGATAGATTTTCTCGATATAGTACGAAGAGATGGGTGGTAAAATCTTTATTGGATGCAGGTCACTTTCTGCCCAGATGGCTTGAGCGATGCTCAAAGTTTAGTTGTTGTAATTGCAAGTTCCCAATGATTTCTCCCTCTAATTCATCGGCATCTCCTAGATCACAAGACGGTAGTACCAAACCTAAATGTTCATTAATGGATGGTATATCTTGTAGACTGTGATGCGTAGTCTCAGAAATGAGTGATAATTCAGCCTGTTTCTGTTGCTCTTCCTCTTGTTGTCGCCTTCTAAACGCTGACCGATCGTCGGAGCTTCTCTTTCTCTCTTCAGTCGCGCTTTTAAATGGTCTTCTCCCCGGAAACGTTGGGGATTCCAGTTCCGAGAGTCGATCGACATTTTTCACGGAATGAATCGAGAAACCAACCACGTTACGATTTGAAGGTTTCTTTGTGGGGTTTCGAAACCAGTCTTTGGAGTCAATCAAAATCCCTTTATCAGAATCCTTATCAAGCTTTTTCAAGGTCTTTTGTATGGACAAATGAGAAAGCTGAATTTTAGGTACGGAGGGGGCGTCTGCAAGCCATGGGTGATTGATAATGTCTTCTATTCCTTTATTTCCAAGCCTCATTGAAGGGGATTTATGCAGAATGCCTCTCAAAAAATCTTGGAGGTCTCGGCTCAAATGAGAAGGGATAGAAGGTTCCTTGGTCAAGATCTCATCGTAGAGTGTCTGAAGGTCTTTTTTTATAATAAATGGCGGTTTGCTCGTCACTAACTCATAAGCCAGAGTGCCTATGTTATAATGGTCGACAGCGAATGTGTAGGGTTCCTTTCTCAAGAGCTCAGGCGCAAGAAACCTTTCAGAAGAAGACGGGTTAATATATCATAGCATTCATTATTAATAAGATTACTCTGGGGTTCCGCAGAGTGAAAGATTTAGCTTAGGATCTCCAATAAGTTTGCTTAGCCCGAAGTCTGCCAGGTAAACACTGCCGTTGAGGCCAAGCAACAAATTTTCTGACTAATATGTCGTGCTAAGAGAAGGAGCCAAGAGATATTTTACCTTCAAGTCACGATAAAGAATGCCCTTTTCGTGTAAGGCTTCAATTTTGTAAAGCACTTCTTTTACATAAAACTTCGCTTCTTTTTCGGTCAAGGGACCGAGTTCGCGAATAAGTTTACGCAGATCCCCACCAGGACAGTACTGCAGTACAAAATAACAGAATTCATCCTATTTTAACAAAATTATATGAGTCACTAGCGCATGAATTCCAATAATACAGTTTGGAAAGCGTAGTAAAGTTTGACAGACCCAGCCCGGTTTCCAGCACGCAGAATATCTCTCTCATTCATTAGTCTATCAACCTCTTTTGGTTCCAGCGAGCCTTTTTTCACTTGTTTTATCGCATAAAATTTCCCATTTTGTTTCTTGCGAGCTAAGTGATAAGTATTAGGCAAAGCCAATAATTCTCGTCCTTACCTAAGTAGACTCTCGCGAATGCTCCTCGGCCGAGACACCCACAGATTTCAAAATTTTGCAGAGAAACCTTCCGAACCTCGTCACCACGGTCGTTCTCAGTGCAAAATATTGCTTGGAGAGAAAGCTTATCTGGCAAAGCATCCAAATTATTGTCCATAAGCGTAAGATAATAATCCAACGGCACGAATCCTTCTGCTGTCCTCAGCGCTGTAATTCCAGCAATCTCTTTTTGATATTTGCTCGCGGCGCTTGTCTCTTCAAATCTCTTTTTAGACTCATCAAGCAGCCATTTACCGGTCAATTCTGCCGATTTTTCTTGCGATATTTGGATGGTAATGGCTAAATTCTGATTCAATTTGATTGAGATTTTTTTGAAACCTCCAGCAGCAACTTTTTTCGTGGGAGCTGATTTGCAAGAGTGGAGTGAAGGAGTGTTTTCGATGGATTTGGCGGTGCTGCCCTTTGGATTGTTGAAAACTGTCTTAAGGATGGTATTCATTAGCCAAAACGTTGAATAATTTTTAATTATATAATCGGATACTTGAGAGATAGTACAAAAATCGGATCGAACTCCTTGAGAAATAAAAATCGGATATAAAAATTGATCGATTTAGAAAAAATAATTCATAAATACTGGAATTTTTAATTGAATCGGTTCGGAGATGGTTCGAGCATCGGATTGATGGTAAATAAAATTAAATCAAATGAGCCATTGGAAGACAAGTATCTGTCACGAAATTGCGAATCTCAAGAGGGTCAGGAAACATCTGCTCTAGAAAATTTGATTGATTATTACCCACGTTGCTAAAATGAAAAATTACTTTTTCTCATAATAAGTAATTTAATTCCTTCATAATCAAAAATCCGGTGGTTCTGAGTTAATTAGAACTACTTTGAAAATATCTCAGAAGAAATTGGAAATGTAAATATTGGAACTCTATAGAAATGCAGAAGATGCCCTTTTTAGTGATAAAGTGATAGAAAAGCAGCTCTAAGCGTAATGAATCCATTCCTGTGGCATTATCAGGGGCTCAGATGATCTCTATAACGCAGTATTATGCTTTAGAGTCAATTACTGAAATAGAAATTATCTCCCTAACTCAACTCAAAGCTCTAATATGACTGAAAATATGCGGCTGTCAGATTCAATTGCTCATTTAAGCTTACTCCATTGGTCAGCTTTGTTCTCACAGTGCTACTTGGAGGAAAAATTGTTTTACTTTGATTATTCGAGATCTAATTCGCCAAATTAAAAATCTTCCAATATTCGAGACTGCAATGATTATAATTAGATCCCAAACAGGTTTGGATTTAAAGAAATTTGAAATTATTAAATGTTATTAATCGCCGTAATTGTTGCCATTCACCGTTCCACGTACAAAATTGAAGAATTTAATTTAATTCCACAGATTCCCTTAACGACCTTTTTAAAGGCAGCTGGTCCATAAAAAAATTACTTAACATGTTTTAACCAACAAAATAGTTGAGATCACGTAGAGCAAGAGTCGAAAACAACGAAGAGATGTTAGTTTAGACCGGAAATTTGGCCCGTTATTCGCACAAATAAATCATTTTTACGTGAGATATTAACTCAATTTATTCATTACTTGTTTTTCCGAAATTATTGTTAATATAAGAGGAGGCAAACCGATCACAACGCTTTTAAACTTGTAAAATATCTCAACAGACAAAAGTATCGACACCTTCTCAGATCATTTCACAATTTATCAAGCAGGTTTAAGTCTTAAATATGACTGATACAGTGTATCATCCTAGTTTCGAGAGAAACGACAGAATTATGCCTTACTTAGTCAGCATTTCGAGAATTCAGATTTCACTCATTTCAGGAAATAAAAAGCTCAATGATCTTGGTATCTATTTATTTCTATAGACTGAGCATGATTATTTCTTTTAGTCTTGCAAGTATCTAAAGTTAAAATCCCAATGCAATTAAAGTTCAGCCAAAATTTCTGCCTTATCATCGCTCTACTTTTGGTTTGCGTGTCTAGCACCATCATCGTAGGCCAGGTGGGACCTAATACCGCAGCTGATTCGCCTCCAGCTGACACAACTGCTCGTAATATGTCATATCAGAAACAAATATTTAAAATACCCGCACTTTCTCAGAATCTTCTACGCCACACTCCGAGCTTGACGTCAATGAGGCCACATGGAATGAAGTACTCGGCGATTTCGAGCCCTCCGAAATTATCAATTTCCAAATTGAGCCAGGTTTTTTAGAAGTACATCATCATATTGCTTTCAATCACAGAGATTTAACTATGGCACGTTGCTGATCCAAGGTTGTGTTTGAGGACATCCAAGACGTCCCTTCGGTCGTTAGAGGCGCATATTTCCTTACATCCAGCGAAAAATCAAATATCGAATTTTCAGTAATATGGTGAATTTGCAGTATACTCATATCTCTGATAGATCGTATCGCCGTCAAAGAAACTGGTTTTTAAAAGAACACAAAAAAATGACGGGATTTTTAAATTTACAGCGGATACCCCTGGAGAATATATGTTCATCTTCAACAATAAACAGGTATGCCGAAACAACTCAAGAGTTTTAATGTGTTGGTAGTGGAAAGAAAAGAAACAAGTGATGTTTGCTTTGCATTGTGGCAATGCAAGCGCTGATTTTTTAAAGGCCCAGGATGTCACACCCGCCGAAATCAAAGTTCAAGTCGCCTCAAGAGCAATAACAGTATAACACAGACTCCTTTGATATCTGCTAACTAGGGATGGTGTTTATTCAGGAGCTGCAAGGAGAACTCAAGTTCAGTGCGAAGAGACAAGAAACTCACCTAAAAGGTATTTATTTGGTGAGTTAGTTGGCTAAGGATAATTATTTTGTTAGCGGTGATTGAGACTCATGAAAGAGTGTTGGAGATGGCAATCTTTGAAACGTTTTGTATTGTGGTTATGACGATTTGGCAAGTATATTATATTAGGCAGATCTTAGGCAACAAAAGAGTTATATAATTCGTGTTATTCGATCAAAAAGCTTCGCGAGAAACCTTCTTATATAAAAGAACATAAAATTGCTATGAGAGGACCTCATGAACATATATAAACGAATTAAAGATTTTTTTTTTCAAAATCGCAGGAGCATCGTGAGAGAATTAATGATAAGAGTTTAAAGTTGATAGTCTGTAAAATGAAATAGAAAGCAATTCTCACGATAAACTCCAGGAAATGAAAGAGAAGCCTTATATAACATGAAACCAAATTTAATTGGAAAATAATGGGGAAGGTTTTAAATTGTGATGAAATAACAGTTTATCTATTGAATATCGCGAAAAATAAGTATCATGTATGCATTAATATGGTTTCTCCTTCAGAACGTTTCCAGGCAGCAACATCCAATTATTTTGGCGCGTTCCCATCACCATCAGTTTGCAGATTATTCTCTAGCTGAGAAAGCTCGACTCTTGTCGAAGAGAGCAGATTTTCAAGTGAATAAAGTTGCTTAAACAAGAACGAAATTTTATCTTCTCCAGAAGCGTTTTGGTCGCTCATCATACTGTTAACCATCTGGTACAAGCCGCCAATGTCACCACCTGCAGCAGGTCCTGCACCTGCACCTAAACCTACACCCGCTCCTGCGCCAATGGCTGGGCCAAGGCCTGCGCCGATACCTGCTCCAATGCCCGCACCAATACCTGCACCAACGGCTCCTTCCTTCAAATCCAACATGGCACCAGGCTTGAACCCACTGAAAATATCCGCAATACCTCTTTCTTTTGAAGGCAGCATGCCTGCCAACCCAGCTAGCCCTCCAAGCCCTCCGAGCATCTTCTGTTGTCCTCCTAGCCCTGCTAGTAAGTCAAGCTGAGGCAACGCTGCTGGAGATTGCGGCATATCAACCTTTGTGTTCACAGGCTTAGGAGCATCGAGTTTCGAAGCCTTATTTGGCTGAGGATTCGCAATCTCAGCACTTGTATCTTTTTTATTTCTCGGAACGAATGAATGGGCGTGATCATGAGGAGGATTCAAATCCAGCTTTGGCATGGGTTCAGCCATGTGCTTACTTTCTTTGGGTCTTACCTCCGAGTGCTCAATTTTTGTGGCTGGCATTCTCGGCGGATTGCTTAAAATGCGAGGAGAGAAATTGGGCCCTTTGGATGTTTGTAGTTGGTTCTTTGCAAGTGATTCTTTGGTCTCGACAGGCTTTTCACGGACAGGGTTGGGCATAGGGTTGCTTTTTGGTAGAGTACTGGTGGGTTCTTTCGGAAGGTTGCTGGGTTTTTGAGTCTTTTTAGGAGGTTCAGGCATTTTTTGAGGCGGCATTTCATGGATTTTCTTCTGTTCAAACTCTCGCTGAGGCTGTCTTTGAAGGTCATTGAGACTGAGGTCGACGAAGCGTCGGTAGCTCTGTTCCTCTTTGATACTCTCTGCACAATAGTTTATAATTTTCATCTGCAGCTCGTCTAATTCTTCATAAGTTCCTCTGATGTCACCGTTTTCGTAATATCGAACGAGAGTTTCTGGAGTTTGACCCCATTGGACGATACCTCCGCTATTTTTGTACCTGATTTTAGGATTATAATAAAACCTCTCATCTGCGGCGTCGATTTCTAAATCCATTATGTAGCCTTCTAGCTCTGAATCGTTTTCGAGCTCTGGCATCAGATCCTTTCTTTGGCCCATGTTTATCGGATAGTTTATTTGCGGAGGCAGATGACTGGTGATTTTATTGTTATAGTTCGGAAACCTTGTATTCGAAACTTCCACGACATTGCTACCCAAGCCATTAAATGGGCTCTCGAAAGCTTGTTGTTGATAATGCGAGGTAGGAACGTTAGCTCTCTTAGAACCTTTAACTGGAGGGAGGTCATAGCCTTGAGGAGCTTGCTTACCGAAATTTTTTGGCATAATTGGACTTTCACCATGCATCATATGATACTCTTTTTGGTTGCTCATCATCGGATTCATTGACATATTTGGCTCTTGCTTCATTTTTTCAGGATAAGGCGGCTGCTGCTGCTGATCTTCGCCACCAACAGACAATGTTTCATGGTGCAACAATTTGTATAAGGCATTTGATGGATGGGGTTGGTTGCGATCCATCCCCGCCATATTCTGACCCATCTGCTGGTTTTCAGGCATGCGCTTTGCCATCATGTTGTGCTGATCAGGCATTTGTTTTGGGGCGTGATAGCCTTGCATTTCCCTCTGTGGAGGCATCTGGTGTTTGTTATCATGTACCGAATTCGAGCTCTGCTCATGCATGAGCTCCTGCTTCACGCCGTAGGCTTCAGCTTCGGTAAAATTCTTTTTTTTATCAGCAGCAATTTTTCTTAACGTCGAATAAAATCGGTTCTTGATAGCGTTTTCTGTTCGCCCAGGAATCAACTTAGCAATACGGCTCCATGAAGATCCATACGTCTGATAGAGTTCAAATATTTTCTCATCTTCCTCCTCGGTCCATCCGCCTTTTCTGACATCAGGATTCAAGCTATTGAACCACCTTTCACGACATTGCTTCCCTGATCTTCCTTTGATAAAATTGGCTGCTTGTGTCCATTTGTTAGGTCCTTCCTGATTGACCCAAGCTATCAATTTTTGGTCCTCTTCTTGAGTCCAAGGACCTTTGATGAGTCCTGGTTTTAATATCTTGGTCCAGCGATGAAGACACTGAATTGACGTACGTCCAGGGATGTATTCAGCGATTTTTCTCCATTGTTTCTCTCCGAAAAGCGGTACATACTTTCTGAGGAGTTCATCTTCGTCAGCGGTCCATTTCCCCGCCTTTTGGGTTTCACCGTTTCCCTCCATGTAGTCATGCTCTTCCTCTTCCTCCGATTCAGGCTCTGGCTGCTTTTTCCCTTTAGGCGGGTTCTGAAAATGTTGTTCTTGCAATTTCGCTTTCATCGTTCTATTGAGAAATTCAAATTTTAGAGATGGAGTGTCTCGTGATAATTTCGTATAATATTGCTTTTTGAATAAATCACTCTTGCAATAAATCAGGCAGTGCTTTCGAAATCTCCCTTAACATCGAATTAATTCTATCAAAAAACGATGAGAAAATGACATTTATTTATTTAGAAAAAGGTCAAACTGAGATTCTCACACGGAATCGTCTATCAGATGGGGACATGGATACTGCACTACACTATTCTAATCATAGAAGTGAGTCCAATTTGAAACTTTTTAGAGCTCATATCAATGGGAATTGATATAAATTGTCTCCAAAAGCAATTATCATTTGATAAAACTTGAAAATTTCATCTCAAATGTGTCGTGCTTGACAAGCGTCGTTGAGTATTATATTGAAAACTTAAGTTTCGATTGAATATTTGCGTTTCTAGCTTATAGGTTGTCCGGCCAATCAGCCTCAGCAAGTAGAAAAAACAGACTGAAACACAATTTAATACTCTAGATTGATCAAAAAGTCATATAATAAAAGTATTTACATCATGAAGAAAGCCACTTCATCAACCGTTAGGAACTCACAACTATACAAATAACTCTCCTACTTGGCCTTTGAAAAACTCAAAGTGTCTTTCCTATTATTATTGTTACGCGAGTAGAAATACAAGTCTAAAATCTCTTTCATATTCACCATCATTATCGGCTTTTGATAGCATGTATCCATTCCTGCCTCCAAGCATGCAGACATTTCTTTCTGCACATACGCCGTGCATCCAATAATACTCGCTGATGGGAGATTATTCACCCTTTGCAAATCTCTGATCACTTTCGTTGCTTCAATTCCATTCTTTTCCGGCATATTCACGTCCATTAGGATCATCTTATACGGCTCGCAGTGTTCCCCACAGGGTAAACCGATTCTTTCTCTGTATTTCACGATAGCTTGCTTGCCGTTGTGAGCGCTGTCTGCCTTAATCTTGAAATGCGAGAGAAGCATCTCCATCGCGAAAATATTGCTCCCATCATCATCAACAACCAGTACTTTATTGCACTTACAGGCTGACGCTGACGATGACTTCACCGTTTTCAAAATAGTAGGTGGAGCGCTGAAATGCTTACTAATGTTGAATTTCTTTAAGTAGCTGCTATGGATGTCAATAGAGTCAATCTTAACGGATTTCTCTTCTATATTCTCATTCATGATGGTTAGATTGTCTTCGGTTTGGTCTCTGATCTCTTCCAAAGGAAAACCGCTTGAAACAAATTTTGGCGATCCTCTCCTTTCAGGCGAATGCCTTGAAGGAGATAAGCTCAAAAGGCTTAGTGCTGAATCGTAGGATATCTTCCTGAAAGATGAAAATGACTGAGATCCGCCTGACTTCAAATCCAACCCCCCACTTAGCGGACTTTTTAACTCATTATACTGGAGATATCCGTTCTTTCTTGTCTTCGTTGGGCTATTTGGAGTCATCAAAATCGTTGTTGATTTCTTTAGCCAGCTTCGGTCCTGAATATCAAATGAAAAACTGGATCCGGATCCGGTTTCTGACTTTATACTGAGACCTTTGCTTCCTCCTGGACTTAGCAATAGTGCCAGCTGATTCGTGGTGTAGAGTCCAAATCCTGCACCTGTTGAATGAGTGCTCACGCGCTGGGCCACCTCCCAGCTTTCGAAGGATTCCTGTAGTCGGTGTAAGTTCTCGGGAGTCATTCCAAGCCCATCGTCGGAAACTTCAACGTGAGTGCCTGATGGGGTTTTTGAACAACTAATCTTAATTTTTCCTTCAAAATTGGTATATTTCAGCGCGTTTGACAATAGATTGACTAAGATTTGGCAGACCCGATCGTTATCCGAACTAATCATTTCGTTTAGCTGAGAAGGATAATCAAGTGTGATCTGGATTTTTTTCGACCTTGAACTCGCTTCAAAGAGCTCGATGCAGCTCTCGATTGACGCTTTGAGGTTGAATTCTCGAACGGTGATTTGGAGGTTTTGGAAATGAAGTTGTGATAAATCCAATATATCTTTCACGATATGCAGAAGAAGTCTGCATCCTCTTAACGCAGGAATAATGTACGTTTTTTTCGACTCCTCTGAAATCTCATTGTCTGCTTGTGCACACTCTAATGAGATGATCGTCTGGTGCAGCGGTGTACGCAGCTCATGAGAAAAAGAACTGATGAGATTCTCCTTGAATTCTGAGTTATTTTCAGCGACTGAAATGACCTCTCGCAAGGTGATATCCGCAATCGTTAGAATTATTTTCCCGCCAATGTCGCCGTCAGGATTCGACACTGCAAAGAGTCCAAATTCGAGGACTTTATGCTTTTCGCCCATGTATTTTCCATCAATTATGATATTTTCCTTGTGATCACTCGGTTCTTTCAAGATACCAAACAATGATAGCTGGTTTATTTGAAAGTACTCGAATATTTCCAAGAAAGAAATGCTTGAAATGCTGCCTTGCAATTTTTCATTATCACTTACCTTAATCTGAGGCGCTATATTCACATCAGACTGCTGCTGCGCTTTTGGAGTGTCCTCTATAATAGCGCCTCTACCACGTCGCCTTGACATTGGGCTGAAGTTTTCACAACCTGTGCTATTATCAGGATCAGGCAGTCTATTTCTCGACGGCTGCGAGAGGCCAGGGGACGGAATATCTTCATTAGAGAGTTTCTCGAAGTTTTCAAAAATTGGCGTGAGACTTGAATGAGGTCTTCGCGTTGGTACAGAGGCCTTTTTGACCTTTGCCTTAGCGATTTGCTCAAGAATCTCGATGAATTTTCCTTCCATATCTTCTCTGCGGATCTTTAAATTTGTAACTCGGGCCAAAGCGGAGCGAAAGCTCTCGGCATCAATTTCCTTACTCTCATCGAGACCGAGGACCCTTCGAGCCGAGTAATTCGATGATTGAATGTCCGTCTTCTCGTTGAAAATAATAATGCCTTGAGGTACAAGCATGAGAATTCCTTTAGCCTGATCGCCCCATTCTGTTGAACTCCCGCTCAGTTTTTTTTCATCCGCAGGGCGAGTAAACGGGATATCATTGATCCTAATATGAATACTGTCCTGCTCAATGTTTGTTCTGTGATCCAGCTCTTGCAGCGGCGTGGACTCAGACTGTTTAAGTTTTCTGAATGCCATAATGAAGGAGCAGCCGAGAAAAAACACGATAAGTTCGCATAAATACCAATTATTGTAATTTGTCGCCAGGATTTGAATCGACACTACTAACGAGTTGGCCAGAAGGAGCGTATAGAAGGCTATCTTCGTCTGGAGCAGGCTTTCAGCAACAAAATAATACCAGACTGAGTGCAGACCCCAGAATAGAAGTTCGAACAGATCATCAGTGCGGACGGAATAGAACCTGGAGCAGTAGCCGTAGCCAAGCACTACAAAAAGTGGTATATCATTGAATTTACGAGATTTGGCTCGATAGGTCGCAAAGAGAACCAGCAAGAGGAGACAGAAGATACTCAAGAATATGCCAGACAATCGGATTTTTGAATTTGATTGACCATCTGAAGTACAAATCCTCACGATAGATAGAGCCCACCAAAGCATGACTAGAGCACATAACGCGCCTTTTGTCAATCTGTTGAATATGAAAGGACTCATGTTATTAAAATATAAATAAACGGGTTGGCTAATTCTTTTCATGGGATTCGCATAGAGCAGATTTTAATTTCTGACGTCAAAATTTCCATTCATTTTTCCCGATAAGGCGGCTCACTACTGAGGCCCTCTTGATAGAGTTACGCTTAAGGAGAGATAAATCTGGGCATTGACTTCTTTTATGGAAGAAAAAGCAATTGTTAAAAGGTATTACTCCTAATTATCGTTAAAATTAATACGTTTCTAACTCTGTCGATGAGTATGAGATGGGAACTAGATGGCTGTATTTTGCTTTTGGGTTACTATTTTGGATTTTTCCTCTCAAACCGATTGCTCAAGAGCGATTTAATAGTCATCATCGATTCGGAGCATGGTAATATAATAAATTAATAAATTTATTTGACTTGTGCTTCCAGACTCAAGATGATTGTTACGATTTACAGGGCAGTTCTAATGGAAACTTTTTCGACTGAGTGGTGTTGCTCTCATTCGTTTGGTACAGAGCTGGTTTCAAGCTCTAGAGGTAGCTAAGTGAGGTATGCTTGCAGTATTTGCCAATATGCTAAGGTTTTATTTATTAAAAAGTGTTTGTTTGAAATTGAGCTCTTTATGAATGGCCTTGATTAGATTTACGGCACGGTTTCGCCTCGAAACATATATTTGACTACTTAATATATATAGATTACTAATATACTATGGTAGGTTATGCTCCATTACTCTTTTCGTGAAAAATAGAGAGAGTGCATTTAAGAATTCTTATTAGAGACAGAAATGAATTGTTTGTGTGAGGTTTTCTCCAATCCTTAAAGTGTGTGACAAAAAATGAATTCTTTCCTAAATAACTTTGGAATAGGAACTTTGAATTCATTCTTGGAGAACTATGGTTGCTATTTATGCAACAAAATTGAAGATTGAAAACTCCTATGTGGGCTCGCCCTTTTAGTTCAGTGCAGGTATCTACTTTCCTCAGTCAATGTGGATAGAGTATGGATGATACGAAAATAAGCTCCTTAAAGATTTTCATTGAGTTAACCTTTATAATTTACACATCATTGGATAGATAATTGTAAGTTTTCAGGTTTAACAAACTAATAGAGTAGATACTGAGGCTGGTTGATCTTCAATCAAATAGTCGCCAAGGAAAGAGCAAGCTTCCAGTTCCTGAATCAAGAAGGCTGATCCAAGTGAGCATTATGCGAGATTTCTCTTGCAAAAGCAAGGCTTTTTTCAAGGCAGTGCCATATCTCATATAATGTAACATAGAAGAGAGTGATTTCTTTCACATAAAGACGCAGCTGAAAAGAACGACCTTTCCTGTTGTTTTTTTTTCTTTTTTTTCTAAACAATTTCCAAAAAAAATTATCCAGAGATATAAAGAGTGAATAGACTCAGCAGCACCAAGATAATAAGTGTTTTGTTCCAGGATTCAATTGCTCCTTCGACATATTCATTCTTTCCTTATTATACGAGTCAGATTTGAAAAAAACTTTTATATAACCAACCACTAACATTCTCTTGAAAATATTTTCTCTAACCTTGTTATGAAATGATATAAAAACTAGCTATACATCCAAACAAAATTTGCGCATACACTTTTGTTAGTTCTCAATAAATATGTTATTGGGTTTCTGATGATATAATTTTATTACGCCATAAAAATCTATAAGTTGTCGATCTTGAATAAATCATTTTTGGTAATTATTTACTGTGCTTCATAAAACACATCTAAAAATGTCTCTCCACGAACCCAATTGATTTTGTCGTCATATAGCTTGCGTCAAGTGTTGAAGCATTGCCACTCGACATATACCTCGACTGGTTCTTCACAGGAGTCTTTCTAATCGAGTTCGTGATCATCGAGCTATTTGCTGTTCCATATGACACTCGCTGAGGGGACGTCCTTGACTCATTTACTATTTCTATTCATAATTATTCATTTTCAACGCTCTCACTCTGAAATAATTTACTGTATAATGTCGAGGCAGTAACCGCCGCATTTCTTTCATTACTTTGGTTGGAAACCGATCGAAGAGTTCTTGCCATCGGGAAATTCGACGCTCTAGCCCGAGGATTCTGCAGCTTCTGCTCAATCGTTGAGAGCCGCATTTTACTTTTCTCCTACAAAGGAAACATTGCAATTAGAGCTTTCAATAATATGAGTTAAGCTTATACGAGGAGCTCATCCATTTTTTCGATATCTTTGTCTTCATAAGCTTTTTTAAAGTCGAACTCAAGAGGATCCTCCCCAGCTTCCATCAATGTAGGCTGGAAATCATCCGAACTAAAGAAAAATAAAGGAAAGAATATATATATGCTAGCAAGAGCGATGGGGGTACATTGGCTCAGGCTCAGGTATTTTTTTCTTAGTTTCCTTTGGTTCGTCAAGCTAAATGTACCGAGTTTAGTAAAGAAATCTCATAAACAGTCTTTACTCCGAGGATAAACTTCCTTTGATTCGTGAGATCCTCGATCTGTTTATCAATTCGGCTAATGAACTGGTCGTTGACCTCAAAGTAGGTCCTTCGCTTGTAAATAACATTATTAAGTGTGCTCTCGACACCATTTCGAATTAAAGGATTAACAACACCAATATGCTGCATCAATTTTTGTTTCACAAGCACGTCCTCTTCAATAGGCTTTTTCCTCGAGGGCTTCGCGCTTTGGGACCGACCTTCAAGCACCTTGCTCTGTTCCTCTTGCTTTCTTTGGTTTAGGACAGCTGCGATTCTACTATTTGAAGATGCGTGCATCAGAGACTTATAACTTTTTTATTCGGTCCTGATAAATTTTATTAAACACAGGAATTTCCAAAGCATGAATTTTCTTGATGCTTCGTCCCAAGGAGCCGTTTCAAAATCTGCCTAAATTCAAAAAGCCTCTCACAGCGACAGGTGGAGGAATGACCTTGGTAGGACTCAGTAATTGCTTCTAATTTGAAAGAAGTGGCGAATTCTCACAGCATATGAAATTACCACAACATTTGTTTAAATCTTGATTCGTTGGCGGTTTAATAAGAAGCGCTTTGAATTGAAGAAATTAACAGATAGAAAAATAAATTAAACAACATCATCGAGCGAATCAGCCCTTCCATTCGCAGAAAATGTATTCAAACCTTAAATCAGAGCCATCTTTCTATCGCACTCCAAAGGAAGGCACCAAAGGGAAAACGGCTTCCAAAGCAAGACTTGATACTGATAGTTCCTGGACAATTTCGAAACATGACTATGGAAAAGATCTCGAGTCTAAAGTCAGGACTCTTATCGCAGAGAACGAAAATCTGAACTACCTCATCGAGCAGCTAAGCAACGATTTAGAGCGAGAACGTTCACAGCCGCCAGAGTCATATGATCGCACCTTAGAAATGAAAATCGAACTTCTTGCCAAAGAAAACGAAAGGCTTAACAACCTGGTCATCGCTGCAGCGAATAACGGTATATTTTCTCTTATGTGACCCCCAGAGAGGATTTCATTGAATTACATTATTGTAGAAAAGGCTCAAAGAGAATTTGAAGAGCGTTTCAGAGCCATGCAGCAAGAGAACTTGCGTCTCAACACCACACTTATGGATCGTCTTAAGGAAATTGAGATGTTGAAATCGAAAATAGAACCTGACCCTCTGCTATACCAGCAAATTGAAGAACTGCATTCCCGGCTACGCGCGCTTGAGTACGAGAACAATTTACTCAAAGGGAGTTCTGGGTCTCGAGGGGTTCTCCATAAATCTCCCAGTGGAGGAGAAGTAGCGAAGCTGCAGGAAAAAATTTCGTTGCTTGTGGGCGAAAATGAGAGAATTAACCATTTACTGCTGGAGAAGTCGAGAGGCTTGGACAAAATGACTGCGGATATGACAAAGCACCAAAAAGAATCCAGAGTCAAGATTGAAGACCTCGAAGAGCGCATCCTCATTCTCAATGGAGAGAATCAGAGATTGAACGGCGTGTTGGACGGATGGAAAAAAGCTTTGGATGAAGCTCAAGGGAAAATCCAAGAGCTCACTGGAAATATGAGTGAATTAGAGGATTATAAATCGAAATTAAGGTTTATCGTCGAAGAGAATGACCGGTTAAACCAATTGCTGAATGAAAAAATTCGGGAAATTAAAGAACTAAAGCGACTCTGTAGCGATAGAACCGACCTCGAGCAGCAGGTTGTTAAGTCGAAGCGAGAGAACCAGCGATTATCTGAACTGCTAGATGACGCTGTAAAAAATTTAGAGCATACAAAGAACGTGATGAACAGCCTTGAGAGAGTTCAGGTTGACAACAAAGACCTGAGAGATGAGACACAACGATTGGCCGAGCTGTTGGAGCGAAAAACTCACGAATGTGAAGGATTGAAGACGAACTGTCTTGATCTATCGCATAAAATTGAGGAGTTTGATCGAAAAAATCAAAACCTCGCAAAAGAAAACGAAGAAAAAGCTCGACGCATTGCCGATCTCCAGCTTCAATCAGAATCTCTTCAGAACCAGCTCCTTCAAGAGAACATGCAAGTTAGTCAGGCTCTCGTAGTCAAAGACAACGAGCTTGTCCAAGTAAAGATGCGATGCGCTGATCTCGAGCATGCAGCTAACCGCATCAACGAAGAGAAGGAGCAAATTAACCAGCTTTTGACTCAATTAAATTCGAGGTGGCTTACAACTGAGAGCAGCTATGAGAGCCCGAGCAAATTTGCTCGTGATCAAACAACAAATTCCTACGCGAATCTGAAAAAGCTAGCGACTTCAGGAAATCTAAAAGACGTTGTGTCAACAATGCTTAGTGAGATAGATAAACTCGCTACTCAAAACACTGAAAGCAAAAAGGAACTTGAACGATATCAAAAGGAGGCTGGAAAGGTCCGCGAGTTGACAGATACAATTGATTTATTGCAAGACGAGAACGAAAAGGTTAGTAGAAAGCTGGCTGATAAATCTCGAGAGTGCGACCAAATGAAGTCGAAACTGGCAGGGTATCAGGAAAACGTAAGCAAAATCCCGTACCTTGAGAACGAACTCGAGAGCGCCTATCGACATCGAACAGAAATCCAAGAGAAATTTACCATTCAGCAGTCGGAATACGATAATCTCCTGCGCAAAAAAGCGGAACTCGAACTACAAAAACAGACTCTTGAAAGAGAGTTAATGCTACAACAAAACCGCGTGGAAAGCTTGGAAGGGACTGTAGATGGTGTGAGGAAAGAGAACAATCAGCTTTCTCAAAAAATTAGAGAGTTAGAGAAAACAATCGAGGCGGCTCAAAGAACGTCGGACACTCTGCAAAAGGAAGTTGAACGGCTTCGCCGAATGGTCCAAAGTAACGATTCGGAGCGTGACGAGACGATGAATCAGGTTCGTGAACTGGAAAGGCATATCAAGGAACTGATTGCTGAAAACGATAACCTCAGTCGCATGCTGAATGAGAAAACTCACGCCTTGCAAGATTTAGAAGCCAGAATGACGTTACTAGATCAAGCAGCAAGCCGAACCGATGAGTTAGATGTCCTGGTGACGAAACTTCGCGCTGAGAATCTCAAATTGGCCGCGATTACCGAGCAAAAAGAATTAGAGATCGAAAATTTGAAGAGTAATTCCGGATTGATCCCGCAACTACAAACGAAGATAAACCAGCTCGCTGCTGAGAACGCTTCGCTCATCAAGGACGTTGCGAACCTTGAAATCGAGGCAGAAAGATGCAAAGACCTTGAAGAGGCTGTGAAGAAGATTCAAAACCGAAATAAGAGTCTTCAAGAGGAGAACTCGGAGCTTGAGCAGAAATTGAATGAAGCAATCGCTAGAGAGACGCTAGAATTCAAAGCAAAGGTTGCTTCTGGATTGGGAAAGAGATCACTCTTCACTACGAGCCCGATGCCTAGAAGGTCCTTTGAAGGTCCGCTAGATCCCAACGACGGAGGAATCAGAGAGTCAAGGTTCGAAAAAAGCCCGATGACCGACCAAGGAGCATTAAAGAGGAACAAAAGCGACATATTTGATCCCGTCACCCCTCTCCGAGGGAGAGATCTGTCGCAAGAGGACTACCGTGATAGGTCCCAAGAGAAAAGAGACTACTCACAGTCGAAGAACCACCAAGCCGAGATCGCGAGACTGAATAATTTGGTTGCAGATTTAAAGCAGGATAATGAACGCCTGAACGAACTGCTCGGCAAGCAATATGCCGAAATTTCCGAATTGAAGAGTAGAATCGATGACTTAAAGCACTCGAGTCGGCATCCGAGCCCCAATAAAGAAAACAGAGAGCTTATGCAGGATTCATTGCAGAAAGATCAGCTAATCAGGCAGTTGCAAATGAAAATTGCTCAACTTGAGAACTCGGTCGAGCAGATACCTACGCTTGATAATAAGATTCGAGCTTATATTGAAGAGAAAGAGCAGCTGGAAGAAATGTTAAAGGAGAAGGAACGAGAGTTATTCAGAATTAGGAATTTGCTGAAAGAGATTGAGATGGGAATTAGGCAAGGGGGCGACCTGAAGAAGAAATTGGACCTGATTCAAAAGGAAGGACGCGAAGATTTCCCAGACTCGCAGCTCTTTGGGAACTCTAGAGTGAGAGAGCTTGAGAGGAACCTTAGAATAATGACTGAGGACAATCAAAGGTTGCAGGAGCTTTTGGAAGAAAGGACACAAGAATTGGATAGAATAAATAACCTTTTAAATGCCTCACCGAGGTACTCGCATGAACCGGATTTGACTATGAGTCGGTTTGAGAATCGAAGGGAAATAGTAAGTTTTTATTTATTGATTGGGGTATAAATTTTGATTTAGGAGGATATTACAGGGAAGTTTACGAACGAAGATCTTAGCAGCGAAGAAACTCGTAACCAGAGACAGCTCTATGGAATTAAAAACTATCGACCAGGTATGTCGCCGAAGAAAAACTATTGAGATTGAGAATAAATTAGGAGATTTGAACTAGTCATTTCATACTTTATCATGTGAAAATATTATGTTAATGTCATACATCATTTTTATGTTAGAATTGCATTTTATCGAATAGTGAAAATACACCACAGTACAACTATCATCAAGGCATTAAGATTTTGATGATAGAGAGATAAATAATCATCTATAGATAAATTTCATTGTTGGCAAAGTCCACTTTAATCTCAAATTTCAATAAACTTTTTCGAAATTAAAGTTCTCAGCCAAATGTCTACTTACATAGTCTTCAATTACTTGCTTGCTCGAGTTTACGTTATATAGACGCTGTTAGTGTAACTATTATTGACGAATGACCTCCTTTCTGATTGCAGAAAACGAATTATGATATTCCGTCAATCACTTTAAGAAAGATATTATTGTTGGTTGATAATTCAGGATTATTCATTTCTTTGTATTCACTACCGATTGCTTCGTCTCATAGCTGCTTGGCTCGAAAACTAACGTCAGCAGGAGTTTGCTTTTGAAAATACCCTTAGATGCCTGAGTACATCAATTCTCAAAATAACAATCCAATACATTAGAAGAGTCTAATTTTTCTTCGAATCTTCTTTTTATGAATTCAGTGAAAAGCTAAGAAGAAAATAATTTTTAAAGTTTTGATAGAACTCAGATGGATACATTTCTCACTCATTCCACCCTTGAAGACTCCCTCAAGCATAATGAAGCTGAATTATGGCTTCACAGAGGCTGTCATCGTTTCTTTGTTGCCATGAGTGTTGCGTTGATGGTCTTCGAGCTTTTAACTTTCATGCTAGTTGTCTGTTCAGTCGCCACTGAGAATTATACCTTTTTGGATCCATTCATTTTTCATGCTTTTAATCACTCAATGTTCGGATTTCTGGGTTGTGCTATCATTTTCGGCGTATATATGCATTTTCTGATTTCTGGGATAATTGCTTATGGACAAAGAAACGCGAACCAGATGGGAGTGCTGAGATTCGGATGGACGGGCTTGGCTATTTATCATATCATCGACGCTTTTATTCATCCAAAGAGGGCTCTCTTGGTGATAATATGTGCAGTTATGGCCAGAGAGACTGATGTGTTGCAGAAACTATTTCTCGAGCAGGCCATACATCGCCTATCCACAGGAGATGTTTTCACAAGAATTGTATAACAATAAACTGTTATAATGAAAGTTAATGTGTATATACTGAGTACCTAATTTCACTGTTACTTCATTACCCTTTTGTAAATAAATAATAGTATCATTTCGGCAGAGGGAAGCATTGTTTTGATGAAGAAGAAAAAAAAAGCAATCAGATTGCAAATGCTAATTAAACTCTAACAATAGAATGTTTGCATCAGAGTTTAAGTTATCAGAATGTTAAGTCTACTTAAGCCATTTTAAGTACTCGTGTGACATAATTGAACTTTGCGAAGGGCAATTATAGCAAATCAATAATCAAGTTTATTGTCTCTCTTTTGAAAACCTTTTTATAGTTAGTTGTCGTTCCATGGGAGTTAAGACGAGATGTTCTCTAACAATCGATCAGATCAATAGGACATCTCTAAATGTCTTTCAAAATGACCACAAAGAAAACAATAATAGTATTAAGAGGCAAACCTGCAGAATGCAATCTACTCATGATTGTGAAATTTAAACATCTTCTTTGAATCCTCATTTTGATTTCTCACAAAATGTTCTGATTTCTCAGGACCTAGTACTTCATGTAAAAACTTTTTATTGTTATGCTGTGTTGTCAGGTGTCCTTAGTGGCTTAACAATCTTCCTTCTGTAAAATCATATCATTCTCAGTTCATTCTATGCATTTTAAATTATTTCGTGCCAGCTGTTCTTTTCAAGAAATTGTTGCCAGTGACTTAGCCTCCAGAACTTTAATTAACCTAAAACCGAATAGATAGATATTCTAAATTAATCCCAAAAAGGAATGTCCTTAACTGATGGTTCCATCAAAACCACTCAGGAAAACCTAAGAAAGACAATTCCCCTACCGAACTTACTTGAAGCAGCTGAAAAGCACACCTACATTGAGAGTTCCTCTCTCATCCTTGTCTCAGGCGCTCAAATCACGAGCTCAAGAAGCGCCAATACCAAAATCTCCAACAACCCCGAATTAACACTGGCAATAAATGCAAAGACGATGAAGGTTTTGAGAGTCGTTCGCAGAGAGCTACCATTGGCCAAGAGACTGCTTCCTTTATGGGCCCTCAAATGCGTTGTGCTTCCCTCAATGGGTGCATTTGAAATTTTGAATATCCTAACCGGAAAGGTTATTTGCCGGATCAAAGAGGAATCCATTTTGGATGCCATTTACTCTGAGGACCTAAAGCTACTCATGACCTGTGGAAACACCTATGGGATTAAATTTTGGAATCTATCAACTGGAGAAAACGTTGATGTCCTCAACCCAAAGAAAAAATTCACGAGCATTCAACTACAGCCAGAATCAAATGTCCTGATTGCAAAAAGCTTTGACAAAGAGTTCTTGTGGATATACGATATCTCAAGAAAAAGGCTCCTTCAAAAGATCAGCTACCAAAAGACTCCGCGGTTCTCGAGGATAGCTGACAAGTTAAATCTGGATATTTTGGCGAATTGCTTCATGATTGGAAGACATTTGACGAAAAATAGCGCAGGAAGCGATGATAGTAGCTGCCTGCCTTATGAAGCGAAGGAGTCCTTCATGATGGACAACAAAAATTTCAGGTTTGATAACGTTGCGAGGGTGGAAATGGATGAGCAAAAAGACATGGCGGTGATGGTGTTGAATGACAGAGTTATCCTAGGTCTGAAAATCTCGAGTTCAGAGGTTCTGTTTAGATATGAGCTCGAGTCGGGATTGCAGGTCCTAAAGATATGCATCAAAGGTCAATTCATCCTCGCCTTTAAGCATGAAAAGCCAGCGTTAATCAAGCTGTCTTTGTGTACCAGACGATAAGGGATGGTGCTATAGCCTTTTAAAGTTTTTTTGCTATTTTGAGATAGAGAGTAAGAGAAACAGAAATTTATAAGAAATAGATAAATTGATAAAGTATAAGCCTCATTAGAGGGGTTTATAGATCTGTATAGTGTGAATTATTTGTTGTGATTTCCTGAGAAATCAAATTTGATGACTGGAAATTCTGACCTTGAAAATGATGTTTCTCTCTGGTTCTGAATAAATATAGTGTACTAGGTTCCTCTTTGCGACTTGGCAGTCGTCGTATTCTCCTCTGAGGCTTAAAATTCATTCGATTATTGCCATTGTCTCATAATATCAACTTGATTGCTAAATTTATTGAACAACATACTATATCAATCAGTCACTCAATCAATCAACCAATTGCAAAAAGAAAGAAGCCAACATAACGAAACTGCATAAAATTTTTTTGAATATTATTTGTCAATGCGAAGTTAATGATAATCATGTCCCAGCGATCACGAATAACACATACCGTGCATAAAAATAAGCATAGAATGATCACTTTGTTAAAAAATATACCTCTTCCAGAACGCTACTATTCCAAGCAACCAAGTATTACAAGCATTGTAAAGATACCTTATCTAAACTTTTGAATCGAGGCGTTGTGGTTTTTGATTGCTCGCTCGAAGTTGAGATTCCAGGTTTTTCTGCATTCTGTTCAACTGCGACATGACATCTTTGTTTCCAGAATATCTCGCCTCACCAAAATGGCCTCCGATTGATCTATCCCTCTTGAATACATTGAAGCCGGTACTATAAATAAGCGCGCAGCAGCTGCAGCAGCATAGCACGAGAGACGCTGGAGTGAGTACAGTTGCCCAGACCAATTTGACGAGTGAGTCATGGGGGCAATCATCACGCTTGGCGAGGGCTACACAAGCATAAACCCAGGTTGCGATCAGTAAGAGGAAAAAAAGAACTCCAAGGACGTTGACCAGTGGTTTGAGGCGGCTTCCGCCGTCGATTTCGGAGCGTCTGATAACTCTGTAGTTGATTGGTATCGAAACAAATATGAGGAGAAACTGCGCTAAGAATGACCATTGTGCAAATTGAGCATATTTTCGCATTGTATCACCACAGACTTGGTCGCTTTCGTTGTATATCACAAAGTATGCGATCACCCAAGGAATCTCGTAGATGAGCCAGAACGATCCTTTGCACTTGATATCCGCGGTAGTCATGTTTGAAACACTCAACATTTTCCTTGAGAGAAGTAATTTTTAATACTGTTATATTTCAATAATGTGAAAAATACAAAGCGAAATTCTTACGAATATTTGATGAAATGGTGAAAACAAAATTGAACTTGTTAAGTGTTATCCTTGACAAAGTATTTAGATTAAATGTTGGAAATTGGATTCAGTCCTGCTACACTGGAAGTGAGAAGCACTCTCAATAATTGAATCTCATGCTGTAATTAATTTGGCTGTAAATGCGGTTTTCAAATGGTGAATATTTTGTTGTTATATAATTCTTTTATCATTAAAGGTAATGGCTGCTCACTGAATGAAATTCGCTTTGTAAAGCATGAACTTAATACAAGTGGAGGATAAAATATTGAGAATGAAATCCTGAGAAATATCAAATGGAATATTCAGATATTAGGAATTGAGAGACGTGAACCATGAAGAAGTGTGCTTCTAAAAGGATTTATTTATAGTTATCTCTCTAGAAAATCGATGAAGAGTAAATCTAGTACTTAATAGTAGGACGGTCAAAAGTTCGAATTCAAAGCGTCTTATAATACTCGAAAGAAGAGGGATTTATAAACACATTAGAATTCGCGAAACTTGAAACCAAGAAAGAAACATATTTCTTCCCTTTACATAGCATAATACTTGAGACTCGAAAGAAAGTTCTTAGTATGAACAAAGCTCAAGATTTTCTTCAAGCTGATGAAAATTTCGATGAAATCAACTACGAAAAACCTACATTGACACCTTCGTATGAGCAGAAGGAAGAAGACAAAGAAGAAATTCCAAGTTTCCTTCTTTTTGATCCCTCAAACACCATCGATCATGAAGCCAATCTAGCATACTCGGTCCTTAGTGCAGCTCAACTTGAAACTCTCAGAAAAGAAGAACGAAGCAGCTTGAACCGTGAATTCAGCACAAAGCAAGTAGAAAAAGTGGAGATTGTTGATGCCACTAAGCTGGGGAAACTTCTTTCTTTCACCTCTAAATTTGATCGAGACGCCTTCGACAATCTCTCATTTTACTACGAATGCTTTGCCGACAGGTTCCCAAAGCAATCAGCCTTCTTGAACATACCAGTGCAATATCTGTTCTTGCAGGAACTGCGAGACGCTCGTATGGGCAGACTCTACGCCTATTCTAGTAGTTTCTTTCGAGACGAGGTTCGTCACGTTTCATTACAAAATATGAATAAATGCTACAGAGCGTACCTTTGCAGCGACCTTTATTGGGAAATCGAAATACAGAATACATTCCCAGCCATTTTGATGAGTCTTCTGTTCAAACTAAAGTTGAAAATTCCTCAGCTCCTGCACAAGTTTGTCCATCAAAGAAAATATATGCTCTCACGTATTGCTGAGCTGTTCAATCTACCTGGTGCAGAGAATACTAAGAGCAATCTCTCTGAAGGATTGATTGTTTGGCTGATATTTGGAGGAACCGTCCTGTCTTGGTTGAATCACCACCATCTTTCCACTTCTTTCTTAAGTCCGGAATACTGCGAAGAGGTAGTTGGAAAATGGCTGCAGTCAAATGAACTGAAGGGGTTGCCCTCTGAGCTCCTCGAAGAGAATTCAAAACTTCAACTATTAAGCGATTTATTCGAATTTCCAAGAAAAATTATGGAAATCTGCCGTCAATTCTTCAACAACAAAGACTGGTGCTTCATCGCATTATTAACAGGCTGCTCGTCGAAAAAGAAACCCTACCATAGTTTCATCTCAATCTTGCTACAAAATCATGAAAGAGAAATCCTCAGGCACGCTGACAACTATTTGTCAAAGCACGCAGAGCGCCACTTGGACGTTTATCTCCATAATGGAGGACTCCTAAGGAAACTCCCCTCCGAATGGATTTTTCCATACACGCTGCTTGAAGGACTTAACGAAAGCATTAAGGTGGAGCTGGGATACCTGTTTGTTAAATTTGTCCTCAAGCCTTTCGATCTAACTCTGGTTTCTGCGATCAACAGCGAGCCTGAATTTGTTCCTGAATTCAACTATGAGCAATGGAAACACTACATGGAGAATCATCGGGATCTCTGCTACATTTCCAGCGACCAGTGCTTCTACTTTGCTGATGGTATACAAACCAATATGTTCAAATCTCTAGACGCTCTTCGCATCGCTACCGCAGATTATTCAGTCTTTAAGGAGATCATTGTACCATCCCAATTCGAAGAAAACTCGCTTTCTTTGTCAAGCAGAAGAGCATTTGAAATCAAAAACGAAGAAATAACACCAACCGGACTTTTCTCGCCCAACCAGACCTCTCGGCAACAAAATACCCAATTAATTCCAAAACAGAAGATAGAAAGTATGAATGATTTGTGGGATGCGTCTGAGGATAATATGCTATCAAATATATCTTTATCGGTCTTAGACCGTCCAGCATCGGATATTTCTGCGAAAAAACAACGGAAGAAGCATCTTTTCATTGATCTCTGGATCCGCGACCCCACAAGGCGGCTATACGACAACGTTTATTTCAGCAAGAAGTCCGCCAAACGTGACTATCATGTCTCGTTTTTGACTCCCATCAACCACTGTAAATACTTCAAACCTCGATATCGATATATCTTTCAGGACTGGGATCTTCTGAACGCTGAACTCGATAAAGACTCAACACATGAACCATTTGATGAGCTTGTCTCAGAGCTATTCCCGGACCCAAGAGCCAAAGAATACATTATAAACTGGCTAGCGCACCTTTTCCAACACCCTGACGAAAGAATCGTTGGCACGTGTCTTTGGATTGTCTCTCGCTCTCAAAGAAATGGCGTTCATATTTTCTTAGAGGCGGTACTTTCTCTTGTGTTGCGCTATGGCCGCAAAATAACAAAATTTCAAGAAGAACTATTGGATAATCCCAAAAATGCCTTGGAATTCAACGTGCTGGTTGCTATTGATGACTCGAATTCTAATATATTAAGGAAAAATTACTCAGAACTGAAACACCTGATCACTAGCAATGAGATATATTGCCCTGTCCGGCCGTTTATCTCGAATGCTCGATTTATGATAGTGTCTAGCAGTTCCGACCCCTTTCACGTGAAAGAAGAATTACGGCAATTCGCTGTCTTTGAGCCATCCACTAAACTGTTAGGAAACTTCCAGTATTTTCATAATTGGCAGACTAACTATTGGTCGTCTTTGGGAAACCGTAAAGCCACACTTCTCTTTTTGTTAAACCATGAGATTCCTTATGACTGGCATCCTGAAGAGAGTTATCCACCTCCGAGCATTCAGAGAGAATTTAAGAGTCAAGGCTTCCCGCTCATTACTAGATATATTTACGCGCTTGCCCGTACGATTCGTGAAAGAGACAAAATTGCCCAGTATTATGATGTGCCTTCGGGTCAATTAAAGAAAAACTTCAGAAAATGGGTGGATATCAATTTCCCAAAGGCAAACCCAACTGACATACCTACCAAGTTTACATTGCCTTCTGCACTAAGTAAAATCGGTATCTTAAACACCAGACTGGTCCTCAATCATAAAAGGTATTCTGATGCAGAGTATTATCGCATTCCGTTGAAAGAATGTGCAGAAAAAGCCGAAGATTATGGCATTGAATCTTTCGACAGCGATTTTTGTGTTACTGATGGGCACTTCATTAAAACAAAGTGATTTATGTGTATGTGTTTGAATGGAGTGAATCTAAAAACTCCAAAAAAATTAGCAAAATTAACTAGTGCCTTAAGAGCTCATGTATTGGCTCTTTTGATTAACTTTTCATAATTATTGCTGTTGAATATTAGTTGCATAATTGAAAAAAGATGTATTTGCCTCGCTTGAGAGTATTGCATGAAAAAATGAATTGTAAACTTGAGAAAATACAAATTAAGAAAAACGAGTGGAATAGGAATGCTAATGAAAGTAGACTCTATTCAATTTGCGACTCTTTTGATGATTTTTCAACTTTTCAAATGATGCTATTGCCATTTGAGTTTGGACTGCTTCAATTGGCTCAGCCTTGATTTTTAATTTTATCTTCAGTTATCTTGAACTTGTATCAAGGTACACAAAAGTAAAATTTACCCGATTGCAGTCAACTCCACCTTTTCATCTCTCAAGATACCCCTTCACAACAGCGTCCTTTCATGGAAAACAGAAAATCTAACGAAGACCAATCTCCCATTAGCAAGCACGCGACAACACTCGAAGATTTCGAAATTCTCACAAAAATTGGAAAAGGTAGTTTCGGTACCGTCTACAAAGTCCGTCGCAAGGCGGATGGCTGTATCTACGTCCTAAAGCAAATAAACTCTTCGCTGCTCAATCCAAAATTACGCGACAGCGCAGTCAATGAAGTCCAAATTTTAGCGAGTTTGAGACATCCTTACATTGTCAAATACTTTGATTCATTCTTGGCGTCGAATAACCTTAATATCATCATGGAGTACTGCGAAGGAGGCGACCTCGAGACTTTTATGAAAAAGCAGCTTGGAAAACCGCTTTCCGAAACTCGAATTTGGAAAATCCTGATTCAGATGCTGACAGCGCTGCACTATATCCACAAGAAGAATATAATTCACAGAGATGTTAAGAGTCTCAACGTTTTTATGACAAAAGATGGTGATTTAAGGCTAGGCGATCTGGGTTTAGCAAAAGTGCTTGATTTCTCGGGGAAAATGGCTCATGCGAGCGTCGGAACACCGTATTATCTCTCCCCTGAGATTTGTGAAGAAAAGCCTTACAATGAAAAAACAGACATGTGGTCGTTCGGAGTTATTCTTTACCAGCTCTGCACCTATAAATATCCATTCGAGGCGAATTCACAATCAATTCTGATGTCGAAAATTACCAAAGGAAGTTACAAGGCCTTACCAGATGCGTATTCCGCGGATTTAAGAGGAATTATCGATATGTGTCTGTGCAAAGACCAACATCTTCGTTGCTCGGCAACTGAACTTCTTAAGATGAGATGTATAGAGTTTTGAGCAAAAAACAGGCTCAAATGTTCTTTGAATAGGTGTTATTAGCAAAGCTAAAGCGCTGGGTATGGACCTCGAAAAGCTTACCGGAATCAATTTTGAAGAGCTTGGAGGCAAGATTTGTTCGAGTTTCTTAGCTAATCTGCATTGTAGGGCTTCGTGTAGCGCGGGAGAGATTAACTCCTATAACTCAATTCAATAAAGACGAAAAACAGAAAAGTAAGCTGAGTTTCTCTGTTAGTCCGCTTATCTCATTGATATTTCATTAATTTAGATGATGATGAGACACGAAGAGTGAAGGTTGAGCCCAAGAAGCCAAAAGTTGTTGTGCCCTCACCCCGAGCTAATAATGAATACAAAATGAACTATCACCGATGCCTCGGGAAAGCAGCCGTTGAGAAGGACAATAAGAAAGACAATTCATTGGTGCTGAACAACAATCCGCTTTACAAACTCTATTTCGAAGGGCATTCAAGTACAACGTCATTTGAGCTCATCTCATTGTTTAGTGGATCGACCAAATTCTAGGCTGGACAACACGGCAAGAGTGAGACAAGTTCTTCATAGTGAAGAAACTGGTTTCAAAAGTAAAGCGACTCCTCCGATCAAAAATCTTAAAACGTCCTCTAAGCCTAATGTAATGACCGAAAAGCCTATTGCATCGCCGATAATTTTATTTTACTGCTAGGACGTTGGCGATCATTCAAACGTTACCTCATATCGAAGAAATAGCGCGAGAATGGTTCATCCGAGCGCGAAAAACATCGCTGAGGCACAAAATATTACGGGCTCTCAGCCTGAGTTAAACGCCGGTGAAAATTGGAAACCAAGATGTAGAAGTTTGGCTCCTCAACCTAACCCCTTCCAAGTCCTTCCGAAACTGCCCTTAAACTTGATATCTGCAACAGAAATACAAAGAAAATTCGAATCTGATTATTCTATGATCCCAGATCACAGTCCAAATGTCCAAATCAAGGAGAAGCTTCGCAAGATCACACAGGCGCCTCCGAAGAAAATGGCAACTCGAAAAGAAATCGGTGGCTTGAACAGCTCTCAGATAAGTAGCACTGAGCCAACGAATCTCAAAGAGCATGACCTGAATCAACCGATAAGAGCGATTCAGTTGAAAAATCTAATTCAACAGCACACTTATGATTGCGTTCAACTAATCGGAGCAAAGATTTTTGACGACACCATCAACTTCTTTCGGAATAAGCTGAAATCTGAAAAGGAAACAACGAATCAAGATCAAGAGGACGTCAGCGATTTCATTAATTTCAGATTGCATTCAGTTCGTGATGCTGACAAGGTAAGAGCCGTTATCTGGTTCCTTCTCAACCAATCTTTCATACTAGGCTATTTCACTGATATACAAGGTACTTCATGCTGAAATCGAGCTCTCTAAATACATAAAATGAAGCAGTTGCATAGGCTAAACTGCATGTATATAGTTAATATAATAGTAATTTGTCGTTTACAGTTGGCGAATTAATATTAATGTTATGTCAAAATGGCCTGTATTGCTTTGTTATATAGTATTTTTTGGGTTCTTCATTTGTGAAGAGAGAAAATGTAGTATTATTTAATACAATTTCTTATCTTTTCTACTCGGCTTCTTAGTACAAAGTGAATAAGTAGTGCTATTCAAGCGTATGAAACGAAAAATGAGTATGTGAAATTGCTAAAAAAGTCCTATATCGAACAAAAGTTCTTCAATTAAACTAAAGTTACATATTACATTACAGACCAATCTCGCTCAAACTTCCCCTAGTGAAAACCCTTCATAGTATAAATCTTCGCGTACTTTTTCACTTCTTGAATTCTTTTTCTCTGTTTCCAGCTCTTTCTTCTCCAGGTCACTATTATCTTCAAGCAATTTCTGATTTCTCATCTCTAAAGAGTTTATTTCAGGTCCAACATATTTTTTGGTAATTTCTGTGTCTGGATTCGCAATTTCTATATCTGGATTTGCCTGTTCCTCATGTTTGTCAGCAAGACCCGCTTGAGTATCAATAGTTTTCGCCTCATCGGTTATTTGATGAGGCTCCTCAGGAGTTTTCATTTCCTCCACTTGTATAGTGTTCTCTAGAGTCTCAGAGTTTTTGCTCTCCTTCATTTGTAAAACTTCCTTTTGAGGTTCTTCCTCTTGCAAAATTTTCTCTTGAGGTTCCGGATTTTTGACTTCCTCCACTTGTAAGATATTCTCTTGAGGCTCAGCTGTTTGCACCTCTCCAACAACAGGCTCAGCTCGGGCTTCAGATTTTCTCATCGATTCTTCTTCATTTTCTTCTGGAATAGTATTCAGCTCTGACTCGATCTTGGTTGTCTCTATCTTAGAAGGAGTTTTTTCAATTGTTTCACCAACACCAGTGGTGATTTGAGGGTTATCCGGTTCTATAACTGGTGTGTTTTCGCTGTTTTGATCAGTATTCTCTGGAGTTGTAAGAAGCTTAAGCTCATCTTCTATCCTCTTGACGTTTTGCTCAGCTGCTTGTTTCTGTGGAGATGAGCTGTCGGCCTCTTGGTACTTTTCCAGCTCTAATTTTGCGCGTGAAAGCTCCTCTTTCAGCTTCAAAACCTTCTTTTCGTTCTTTAACCGCTGGGCTTTTTCTTCCTTAGTCTCTCGTAGCTTCTCCCCTGCCTCTTGGATATTCGAGAAGATATCCGCAAAAATTCTTTTATTTCCAGGCTCGCTAGCAGCTAGGCCCTGAACTAGACCCATAAGAGTTGGACTTTCTATAATTTTTTTCTGAGCCTCTTCCGAAAACGTGAAAGACTTCTCCCGGGATTGCACAGGCTCCTTGAGAACTTGAGTGTCTAATTGGTAGTTTTCTAATATTATAATTTCGTTCTCTAACCCAGAAATCTCCTCTCTCAACCGATTATTCACTAATTTTCCTTGCTTGATAAGCCTGTCCTTATCTCCTGTCAAATGAGATTCAACGCTCTCCACATAACTAAATAAAGCTAACTGCACGTCAATAAAGTCCTTCAGCTTGTTCTTTAATCCATCAAGTTTCAGCGGGATCGTTTTCGTATTTCGAAGCTCCTTTAAATGGCTCTCAGTCATTCTTTCCTTCTCTCTCTGTTCCTCTTCTAGCTTCTGTTCGCACTCAGCTATTTTAATTTGAAGTTGCTCATTGATTTCATCCGCACGTGCTAAAAGGTTTTTCGATCTCATAATCTCGTCGGCCATACTCTGACTCTTTTTTAACGCAGCAGTTTTTTCCTTATAAAGAATCTCCTTTTCCCTATCTGACTCCGCTATGTAGTCTACAATGTTATCCTCAAGTACTTTTTTCTCTTCGGTTAGCTGCTGGACTTCCTCCTTCAGTTTTTCGATTTCATTTTTCTTCGCCCCGATCTCCCCCTGGAGCGTTTCATCACGCTTTTTAACTGCCTGCTCAAACTGGCGGACCTCGTTCTGCATCTTAGAGATAAGCTCTTTCAATTTTTGAATATCATCTTGGAGCTCCTGATTTTTATATGTCAATTCCTCATTTTTCGTTTCTAACGCCTGATTTTTAGAGTTAAGCGCCTCTATTTCTGCTTTAAGCGTGGTATTCTCTTTGATTTTGTTTTGTAATTCCAGTAAGAATTTTTTAAGGTCGTTTTTTAAATTCTCCTCTTTAATCTTGCCTTCTCGAATAAACGCCTGCAGAACTTCGTTGTTTTGAGCGGCGATTTCCGAGCTCATTACATTGATTCGGTTCTGCATTTTAGCCGTGATTTCTTTTTCCATCCAGAGCTCCTTTTCTAGCTCTTTGATGCGTTTATGCGCAATATATTCCTCCGCTTTCCGCGGCTCATTGACACCAAACCGTCTCAACTCAGCATCATCGCTCATGTCAGACAAGAAGCGGCTCCGGTCCCTGAGACCTAAGCTTTCATGTTCGCGTTTAAGGAAAGAGTTTTCTTGCAGGTTAGTTTCGATTTCCAGCATCCGATTAAGCGTATCATCAAGCTCTTTTCGCAGATTATCGCGCTCTGCCCTCACAACAAGTAGTTCTTTCTCATACTTCTCTTGTATTTCAGAAATTTTCTCCTCTTTTTCTCGGCTCTTGGTCTCACTCTGCTCGAGATCAGCTTGAAGCGATCTGATTCTATCTCTTTCCTCGTCCAACGATGACGAAAGCGAAGTAATTTCTCGATTTAAAGTGACTATTTTGGTCTGAAGCTCCAGATTCATGGTCATCAATTCGAATTCATAGGTCGTGCTCACCGGGTAATTCCCTTCGGTTTCTCTGGTTTCTCTTCTGCTATGATCTCCGGGCTGCGCTTCAATCCTATATTCTTTCCCTCTGAACGGGGAACGCTCTGATTCTAAAGTATATCCTCTTTCTGTTTTCAGGGCTCTCGGAGTGAAATCTCCTTCAGTATGCACCGTCTCGATTTTTTCTGGAGAGAAATGACTCATTCCTTCGTCTCCATCCCTCTTACCAGGGCCATTGCTTCTCTCAGTCCGCACCATTCGAAATATTCTCTCTCGGTTGAGTTTTTCATTATGTTGAGTGATCAAATCAGCCACAGAAATCGAACCAGCAACAGAATTTTCTGCTCTTTTTTCATGTGTTTGTACTATTGAACCCTCTGTAACCAGATACGCATTGAGCAGAGGATTATTGGTCGGCGTCACGGATCTCTTCATGCTTCCTGCAAAATGTTTCGTGAATTCTGCTTCTTTGGTGGGAGTTTTGCTTTTCTCCGCTTCCAGTTTTTGCACAAATTCATCGAAACGTGAAGCATGATGCGAAGATTGAACTCTTTTGTGAGTATACGCATGATTATTATTTCCTTCGTTCTCAAAGGTGTCTCGCACAAGAGCATCGAACATTGAATCAAGTTCATGTTTCTGCAATCCCCCGTTAGAAAGAAATTGATTTAAATGTGAAGTGGGCTTCTCCTTGGAAGCTTTTTTCAAATTTTTTTGCCCTTCAGTGGAATCTCTTTTAGGTTGGACAGTAAAAGTGAAAACATCGGATTCTTTTACAGAAGTTGGGGTCGGCTCATCAAAAACAGTCGATGGTACCCACTTTGTCGTTCTTCTATTTTTGAGTTCTGCTTCACTGAGAGTATGATGTCGCTCTGTATTTCTGGTTCGTGGTTGGCTGGGAGTTTCAGTTGACTCAATATTAACCATTTTAGGAGGAGTAAAAGGCCTATATAAAGTTTCTTTTCGAATCGTACTTCTGCTGGTCAAAGCCTCGGCTGCTTGCCC